>Ga0182738_1001796_pt1 | contig 26123 bp, 24 predicted proteins | sample eDN5th30CBELigMG_FD_128876 | JGI IMG/M metagenome (GOLD analysis project Ga0182738, IMG submission 128876) | Enriched Miracle-Growth compost microbial communities from Emeryville, California, USA - eDNA 5th pass 30_C BE-Lig MG (version 2)... ...
AGAGGTCTTTCTGAAATTTTGTCTAAAAGTGTCAAAAAGTTTTAGTCAAAATTTCATCAAAATTTGAGCTTTAGACAAGATTTGGCTAAACTTAAGGGACTTTTAGACTTAGGAAAATCACTGATTGAATTCTCTTCATTCCAATTTTTTCCTAAATTTCATTCTCATTTTTTATTTATCGCGATTTTTGGATCGATATTTGAACTTAGCAAAAAAAAGAAAAAAAACTGTATGAAAGTAATTCACAAACAATCTCAAAAGATTTTACTGAATTAAAACGGAAATGAAGTCAAAAGAAAAGTCAAAATTCGATTTGGAAAGAGTCTTTCCACAAAAATTTTTTCTAAATTTCAGAGAACCAAATTTCCAAATGAACCAGAGCATATTTTGGTTGTTCTGCTTTTGCTAATTTCTAATTTCGATGGAAAAAATGAATCCCAAATCCTGTGAGAATTTGATAGTTTCATAAATTTTTTCAGACACACAGTTTTTCCCACAATTTTCTCGAAAACACCATCTTCACTCAGAATATACTTCAAGTTTGCTCATTTTTCTTAACTCCAGCCAAGACAGCGAAAAGCCATCAATTTCACAGATTAAATTTGACTTAAAAAATCATCTGATTAAAAGTTAGTTTTCCTCCTCCTGAATGAGAACAGTACTCGCATCACAAAAAAGTAGACAATCTTTTCATATAAGCTTTCTCACAAAACTGAAAAGCCTCAATTCCTAAATCCAAAAGAAATGCTTGTTGCATCCCTTCATCAAATATTTGACCCATACCAAAAAATTTATTTTACCTTTATTTCTCTCACCGCTCTACTTGATATAGACCATTTAAAAGAAGGCATCCATTGGATTTTCACAGGAATGATCCAATGAGTTTCAAATGAAGGACTGAGTGTATTTCTGCCAGTCTTTAAATAAAAGGGAAGTTTATTGGCAGATATTTATATTAAACAGACGAAGCTAGGTTAATGTATGACCAGTCAAATTGAATACCTACATTCGTTTATGGATAGGTCTTCTTTGAGCAAAATATTCCAATAAAAAGGGGTCCTTTTCGAAGTCGCAGAGAAGATTCATCATATTTTCTCTCACTTTTCAGATTGAAATAGCAATTTTTTTCGCTCCAGAACTATTCGAAAAAAAGCTTGGATCTGACTAATTTTAGTAGAAGCCTGCTTGAAATTTTTTAAGGCTCAAAATAAACCGTTCCCTCTCAATTTCTTTCCTTTTCTCGAAATCAGCAAAGCCATAAAGAAGCCTCCACGAGCGAATATCTTTCTTCAAAATCAAGCAAATCTCTGTAATATCAGGAAAGTTGAAAATCAAAATTTTTAGTCCCAAAAAACTTCAAATAATCGAGATGAAGGAATTTGAAAACAGAAATTGGGATTTTCTTTCCAAAATAGTTGCCTGATCCGAGTCCCACTGAGAATAATCACTTTGCACTTTGTGATTTTCTATCTGAGCGCTTTAATCAATTGTTTAACAATTTTGTTGCGCGGTATTAAAAAAAATATAATTTAAAAAACATCAAAAAACAAAAAGTTTAAACTCTTGCTGTTCACTAATAAAAAAAATCCAAGAGCTCCGAGGCCATTCATCATTTAATGTTTTAGCTTCGTGACCTTCAAAGACCAACAAAAAAACATCAATCTATTGAAATCATTATTGTTTCTTCCCCACGCTGTGATGATTAGCTTCTCACCTTCGAGTATTCTCAGGTGAATAAAATTTTTCTTTTTGATATTTATCCCAATAGAATATATAAATATTGAGTGATTTTGGAAACATTTGGAATCTGTTCATCACCTGTAGCCCTATTATTAGTCGGAATCGTGCTTTTAATTGGTTTTTCAAGAGAGGGATGATCAAATTTTAAAAGCTCTTTTAGAACTTTTTTACCCGCCCAATTCAACTTTTTCTAATGTATTTCTCCTCTGAATATCTCAAAATTCCTTATCTAGACTTCCCAAAGGCAGCTCCTTTTCTAAAACAAAATAGCATCTCAAGATCTCATAATCTCCCATCTACAATGCCTTTTATATTTTTGGCAGAAGAAGAGAAATTGTCTTTTAGAGAACAGAATTAGAGAATTGCTAAATTAAAATTCACAAGTTTGGTTGGAATTATTCATAACCAGAATTATAATTGGGAAAATTTTATGGCTTCTAATTGAAAACTTATAGAAACAAGAAAATGATCTTTTTTAATTCAGCCACTCAGACTAAAAATTTATTTATAATTAATTTCTTTGCCATTATGAATATTCCAACCTTCAATAGGGTGCTCTCATTCATCGGACTCAAGTCCCCAAATCCCAATCTTGAAGACCAATACAGCAAAATCTCAGACGATGCTGCTTTTCACTCATACAGCGTAAAATCTTCATCTCCAAAACTTGCTAATAACCCCCAATAGATAAACTTCATAATAACTACTATCTCCACAATTGCAATTTCTGCTTGGAGCTTCACCCAAAAAATGATAGTTCCTGGGGCTATTTTCGCTACCCTTTTTGGAATACTGACAATTATATTCTATTACCGCAAAAAATACAAAAAATATATTCCGCCCCTTGTCGTTTTTCTCTCCCTTACAACGATGATTTATGGCTTATACTCAGTCTCAGACTATCTTGAAGGTATCGGCTACAAATCTAATTTTTATATGGGCTATGCTTTTGCTCTACTTTATTCAATTGTCACTCAATTTTTCCCGACCTTTCCAGTCAAAGTTCTTTATGTTCTTGCCTCCATTGCTGGCAGATTCATTATTCTTACACCTGATACTGTTGTAACTGGCGTAATTGTTTCCATATTTGACATTGCCATGATCCTCCTCATGTATCATAATGAAAGACACCAGAGAAAACTCTTCCAATCCTTTTACGACTACCGCGAAGAACTCTCCAAATTCAAGTCCCTCCTTGCCTACCATTTGCCTGAAAAAATCATCATTCTCAATAAAGATCTCAACAAAATCTTTTTCGCAAATAGTTCGTTCACAAAAAATTTCAAAACTCAGAATATCGCTCAAATCTTAAAAATCTTTTCTCACCTTAAAATCAACGCTGCTAGCATTGATTTAGGCAATTTCACAGAATACGATCAACTCTCTCCGACCGCTTCCGACCAAGAACTCACCCTCAGTAGCTTCCTCAGACTCTACAAAGATAAAATCATGAAAAGCTCCATCATCTCTTCCTTTAATGTCGAAAACACTCGAAAACAAAATCTTATTCGTATTACTTACAGTGTTCGAGTCTTTCATATCAATTGGGACGGCTCAGATGCTATTGCCATTATGATTGATGATCTGACTCAACAACAAGCTATTCTAGCGCTCAAAATTGCTGATGAAAATAAAGAAAGAGTCTTGACAACAATTTCTCATGAGCTTAGAACCCCAATTAACGGAATTCTCGGAGTCACTCAAGTCATTGAGAGCGAATACCAAGATCCTAAGCTTCTTTCCTATGTCAAAACTGCCAAAGTTTGCTCATCCTTATTGCTCAATCTGATCAATTCAATCCTTGATATGACTCAAATTCGAAATAATTCAATTAAATTAACTCCTACATTTTTCAAATTGGAGGAAATTCTTGATGAAATTGATTCAATTTTTAGACCTCAATGTGAGCCTAAAGGCCTTAATTTCCAAATCCTCACTGATAATGATGTCCCAGAAAGCATCACAACAGACCGAAATAGACTCACTCAAATCTTGATAAATCTGCTCGCAAATGCCTTCAAATTCACTTTCCATGGTGGAGTCACCATTCACATCAAAAATATTGCTGATGAAGATGAAATTCAATTCATTATTCAAGATACAGGAATCGGCATCAAAGAAAAAGACCAAAAGAAGCTCTTCCAGATGTTTGGAAGGCTTGATTCTGGAGGAAACCTCAACTCTAGAGGCGTCGGATTAGGTTTGACTATTTCAAACCATCTTGTCAACCTTCTGAACCCCTTTAGAGGAAATTCCAAAATCAGCTTTGAAAGCGTCTATGGCGAAGGAACAACCTTTTTCTTCTCCATCTCAACTCGATTAAGAATTGAGCCTCTTCAACTCGACTCTCAAGAAAATGAAAATGACCAAGAACAAAAGGAAGAAGATATTGAAATGGCAACTGAAGAGCTAGAAAGTTTCTGGGCTGATAATAATAATCAATCTTTCGCTTTTAGATCAAGATTTGGAACCAGAAAAATTTCTCTCGTCCCCTCTTTTACTCGCTCATCTTATCCTAGCTTTGTCCGAACAACGCTTCCACCTCAGTCTGCCAAAGCAATAACAACTACTTTCCATGGAGAAAGTGAAGAAAATCTGAAATTTGAAAACCCCAAGTTCATGACTCTCAGAGGAGAAAGCGGACCCTTCTTTGCATTAATGCAAACTCAACAACAAGGAGTCCAGGTTCTTGTTGTTGATGATAACAGTTTCAACATATTGGTGGCTAAAAGTTTACTCGTTAAAAATGGATTTATTGTCACATCGGCCTTCAATGGGGAAGATGCGATTAAAAAAGCGAGAAATCAGGATCAAACAGAGTTCTTTAAAATTATTTTGATGGATTGTCAAATGCCAATAATGGATGGGTTTCAAGCAACGAAAATCTTGGTAGAAATGATGGATAATGGAGAAATTCCGAGAACGCCAATTGTTGCTTTGACTGCAAATGATTCGAAAAAGGATCAAGAAAAGTGTACAAAATCTGGCATGTCTGGATTTTTAAGTAAACCTTTGAAAGAAGAGGATTTGCATAAATTATTGGATAAATTTGTAAAAAACTAATCTAAGAAAACCAAACCAAGTCAGATTCTTACCAATCTACTGTTTTTTATTCTGTGTGTCTAATTCTTCTCACTCCTCGTTTGTTTACAAAATCATGTTCTTCCCTATTCTCTTCTTGCTTTCTATTGTTTAATGTTAAATAACAACCTGTCTTAGGTTTGTATTACTCAATCAAACCTTCTTTAATATTCTCAATTGAAAACTGTTTCCTACTTTAATTTTTTCCTATGAAATTCAGAATAATAAAATGAGGAAAAATGATCAGAATTATAAATATTTAATAAATTTTCTAAACTATGATGAATCAAACTCTTTCCACAAAAAATATCACTCCGAAAGGATTGCACAAAATCTCCACCCTTCAAGGTATTAACCTTTGTCCATAGCTACTAATTTTCTTTCAAGTTTGTAAGGAGGCGAATTTACCATCTGGATCACTCAAAGTTAAAGGAAATTCATTAGTAATGCCTCATAATATGTAATCAAAAAATTTATTTGATGCATTTCTGAGAGTTAAATTTAGAGATTTTGGAGATGGAACGCTGAAAAAAGAACTTAAATTACTTCCGAAAAGAGGAAAGATTCATGGATGGAAAGATATCAGAAGCATGAAGCTTGATGTCAATGTGTAATATTTTTCTTTTCGAGAAAATCTTCTCAAAAATTTAGGCATGACCAAATCAAAAATAAAGCTGTTGAAACAATTAGTTCAGCTGTAAGTCGACATTTTATCCATCTTAAACAGTTCGAAGTGAACCTTGAAGGGTAATATAATTGTCCGCTTCAAGGATAATTTTATATGATTAGTCCTTTTACAGATGATTCAACTCTGATTGATTTTGGATATAAAATATCAAGAAATCTAAGTAAACTTCAAATTTTAAAAGTTATTGTTTCAAGGTAAATAATTCTCCTTCCCTCTGTAAAACAAGCTCTTTAGATGCTCCAGAATCACAGATCGTAGTGTGAAAATTTTTGCTTATGAAATTGGACGCTCTCTAACAAATTTAAAACAACTTATCATTCGATTAGAAGAGTGAGACTATTTTTCAAACAATATTCATATGGTTAGATGTCAAGGGGTTACAGAAGAAGGAATCATTGCTCTTACGTGCAAAATTAGTCGGCAAATGCCAAATCTTGAAAATTTCGAACTTGGACTTGCTGTGTAAATTTTTTTCAATCGCACTCAAGTGATAGAAGATAATTTAAGGTCTCCCCAACTCGAGAATTTGATGGTCAAAAGAATTAATGATGAAATCTGCAACCATCTGAAGAAATTGACAAGTTTTACACTTGACCTTCGAAGGTATAAAAATTTTAGAATTTTATCTCAGAATAATATGATAGGTGTCATAATATTGGAGATAAGGCTCTAGAAATCTTAGCAACCGAAATACAAAAGAAAATGAATAATCTTAATGTTCTAAGGTTGAAATTTGGAAGGTAAATTTTTTCCCTGGATTCCTATCTAATTTCTCTAGTCCTTTTATCTCGGATGAAGGAATGACAAATTTTGCAAAACTACTATTCAATAATTTGAAGAAAATCAATCATCTTGAAATCCGGTTTTGGAAGTATTTTTCTCTTAAAACCAATTCTTGTAATATCAACATAGATGTCATAATTTGACTGATGAAGGAGTGAATGAGCTTGCAAATTTGATCACAAACTCAACCCAATTAGATTATTTATTGGTTGACCTCTTTGAGTAAATGATTTTTTCACTGAGAGAATCTCAAGTATCAACCTTCTTAATAGGTGTAAAAATCTCACTTTCAAAGCAAAAAGGAATATTGAGAAAAGTATGGGTCACATCCCAAAATCTATTTTCACTTGTTAGAAACGAGCCATTTTCATCTCGTTTTCATTATAAATTTTCTTTTTAAAAATTCAAGTACTTTATTTATACCTGAAAAAGTTTTGCGTGGCAAATGAAATATTTAATTATTAAATTCATAAGCGACTTGTCTTGAAATAATAACATTTCATCACAAAAATAGGCAAATTTTCATCAAATGTTTAGAGCCTCTATTTTCTCAAATCAAACTTTTCTAAACCTGTTTAAGTTGCGAGGAAAAAACCAGATCAAATGCCTGGTTTATTAATGAGCTTCCTCCTCTTTCAACTCAAGAAACTTGGTTTATCCAGAAAAACTACACTTTGGTTTTAATGATTTACTGAATTACTTATTTACTGATTTCTTGAGCCTACACCTGACTCCTTGATTTTGAGTTTTTTTTTTCAGCTTTCCTCTTCTCGATAACACGAGTTTTTCCCAATTCTTAAAATACACACTTTCCTTCATCAATCATCAGAGACGATTCATCAAATTCTTTTTTCAATCTCTTTATCTTTTGAGACGAAAAAGTTTCTCAAATTACGATATCTCCTTCGCTCCAAGAAAGATCATTAGAAATAAATTGGTGAGGGATCGTGTTCGGGAGTTACTCAAATTAGCATTTTAAGGAGTTGGCAAGTTTAATTTTAAATCGCAGGCAATTCGTCTTGAATCAGACCTACTCTTTAATTGCATAAAAAATTTATCCTTGATTCGGGATTTTACTGAAATTTGCAGAAAGAATATGAACTTTCTCATTCAGGCGCTCAAACTTGGTTTTCAGAAGATCGGTCATCAATTTTCCGACCCTGAACTTGAGACTGAATACAAAAAGATCGGCACTGGTGCTACTTTCTTATTCTACAATGTAATAGTTTCTTCTTGTTAGAATATTTTCTCACCTCTCCATAGGTCAGTCTTTTTATCATCGGCTGCGGTTGCATCATTGTTGGAATTCTCATGTTTCGAGCTGGAGAAGCAACTTCCGGCTCTATCCTAACTGGACTCTCAGTTCCAACGTTTCTGCTAGTCGCTTATCGACATAAGCTTAGAAAAATACTTCCAGTTGTTGTTTTCCTAATTGGATGGGCGTTCTTTATTGGAGCTCTTTGGCTATTCGATCGGGATCTCGAAAATATTCCAGTGAAAACTCTATTCTATGGCGGCTATGCGTTTGGCTTGGCTTCTGCATTCCTTCAACAACTCTTTCCATCTTTTGAGGTCAAACTTGTGTTTTCTATTGGAACGATTGCAGCAAGATATTTGATTGTAACTCCCAGGGAATATCCAGGAGTCCTTGCAAATGCATTTTTCGACATATTCTACCTTTGGGTGCTTTACATTCAAGAAAAAAGATCAAGAAATATCTTTCTCGATTTCCATGACTACAGAAATGAAAATTCTAAGTTCAAAACCCTCATCAGAGAACATCTCCCTGAAATTGTCCTCATTTTTGACAAAGACCTAGCCGAAACCCTCTTCGTGAATAATTCCTTCAAAAATAACTTTAATGCAAAGGGAAATACTGACTGCTTGAATGCCCTCAAGCGTTTCAAAGTCCAATTAAGCAGCATTAACCGTGAAAAACATCAACTTACTGAGCTCACTTTCGCATCTTTGCCGGATCCCTCTTTATTTGATTACCTCCAGTCTCGTAAAAAGAACCCTCAGAGTGATGGGAATATTATCTCCTTCAATCTTCATAGCACAGATGAAAACCAATGTAAATTAATTCATGAAGCCAAAGTTTTCAGCTTAAAATGGGATAAGAAAGAAGCTATAGCTGTTATTCTTAATGATCTGACTCAACAAGAAACTATTCTTGCCCTTAAGTTGGCAGATGAAAATAAAGACAAAGTTTTAGCAACTGTTTCTCATGAATTAAGAACTCCTATTAATGGGATGTTGGGAATTATTCAAGTCATGGAAAAGGAATTTGAGGATCCTAAAATCCTGTCTTACTGCAAAACTGCCAAAGTTTGTTCCAAAATGCTCTTGAATCTCGTCAACTCTATCCTCGACCTCACACAGATTAGAAACAATTGCATCAAACTTAACCCTTCTTTCCTTAAAATCTCAGACTTGCTTGAAGAAATAGAACTCATTTTCAGGACGCAAATCCACGAAAAATCTCTTGAATTCGACATTATAAAATCCCCTGATCTTCCCGAGCATATCCTGAGTGACAGTAACAGACTGACTCAAATTATCGTCAACCTCCTCGCCAACGCTCTTAAATTCACCTTCAAAGGAAAGATTCAGCTGAAAGTCTCTGTCGATGCCCTTGATCCAAACTACATTCAATTTGAAATCCAAGATACAGGCATAGGCATCAAAGATGAAGACAAGCCCAAACTCTTCAAAATGTTTGGAAGAATTGATCAAGCTAGTGCAGCTATCAACACTCAAGGCGTCGGTCTAGGTCTAACGATCTCAAACAGTCTTGTCAAGATGCTTAACCCTGAAAGAGAAAATTCAAAAATTGAGTTCCAAAGTAAATATGGCAAAGGCACCACCTTCTCGTTCTCAATTTGCACAAGGCTTGTCTTTGAAACTGAGATGGATGATGCCAATTATGGTAGAATAAATAGTGCACAACCAATGCTCGATAAGGATATGTCTGACTGGTGCACTGAGTCTGTCGCTGAATTCCCACAGGATGAAGGAAATCTAAGAAGTATTATCCATTCTCCTAGAGAAAGCGCCTCACCAAGACTGAGCGCAAGACCATTATTGTATAGTAGAGAAAAACTTGGTTCAAAGTCCTCCTTCTTGACTTCATTCAATTACAGAGCAGGTAGAAACATGTCTGATGGATCAGAGGTATCTCAAGCTATTATCACAAGTCCAACCTCATTCTCTCCAAGACTTGATGATACGATTCTTGTTGTTGATGATAATGCTATGAATATTCTTATTGTCCGAAAATTGCTTGAAAGATACAAGTTTAATATTGTGGAAGCTCTGAACGGACAAGAAGCGATTAATAAAGCCAAAGAAAGGAGTAAAACAGACTTCTTCAAGGTTATCTTTATGGACTGTCAAATGCCAGTTATGGATGGTTATGAAGCAACAAAAATTCTAAGAGGAATGATGCAAAACGAAGAAATTCCAGAGACCCCTATTTTTGCTGTCACTGCAAATAATTCAAAGAAAGATAAAGACCTCAGTGTAGAAGCTGGAATGTCCGAGCATCTCACTAAACCTCTTGATGATAAAACTCTGATTCAATGTATCAGAAAATATATTCCAAGCAAAGAAAACTGAAAACCACAATTTTTCAAATGACAAAACACATTGATGTCTGTTTGTCTTTTGGTATTTAGAAATATAGTCCGATTTTGTTGTTTGGCTTCATTCAAAAATGCATCATATAATTATACACTTTTTCTTTAAAAAAGATAACATCAAAAAAATTCTTGTAAACGTGACATCATTAAATTTTCTTCACCTCAGCTTCCCAAGTGATTTTCTCGGTGATAAAATTGTTATTTGTATAAATACATTTCTCTGCTGCAATCTCCATTGCCTTCTTTGCAATCTTTTCAGCATCAAATCCTTCAATATCCATCAGAGCTCTTGCAGCGCCTAAACCAAAAATTAGCTTTGGGTGTATTAAAATCTGTTTACATTCAGCAAAAGCTCCACCAGATCCAATACCTATGACTCCACTTTCGATTTCAACGACATTACCACTACCATCGAGTTCAATAATCAAATCTTTATCACAAACAACCAAAGATGCTTCCAAATGTCTCAAACTCTTCGCTTTATATACTCATTAAATATTTTTCTCCTGAATGATTCTTACTGGTTCTCCATTGTTTAGCGTATTTTATGCAAGCTTTCAAAGTTTGGTCAGGGTATTTCACCATCATACTTTCCAAACCTTCCAACAAAGTAAATGCATCAGCAACACTTCCTATTCACTCTTTTAATAAATATTTAAACCAATAGCAGTACCAGCAAAACCACAAACTGCAGTGCCGTGAAGCTTCTTGATCTTTTTACCGTTCATTTTCAGTCTCATGCTCCCATAAGTAACTTGACCATCACCCATAAGCACAATTTCATTATTTTTCTTCACGGCAAGAATTGTAGTACTGTGCCAGGGAGTTGAAGGGTTTTCACCTGGACGATTGGGTGTCAACATAGAAAAGGATCTCTTGAACATATTGTTCATCAAACATTTTGAAGTTCGCAACAGATTTAAATTTATCATGTGTTCACAAAAAGATTTTCTTTTAATTTTTTGCAAACAACAGAGAATTTCAGGCAAAGATTTTGATCCGTCAAAAAAAACATTAATTGATTTGATTAACTTACGAAATTAATATATACACATTATATATCAGGAAAAAATTGATATAATGCATGCTTACTCTCTCTTAAGTTTAAGTACGAAAGAAATTAAAATTACCAGCAAAAAATTTTTTTATGAATTATTTATTTACCAACAACTTTATAACCCTTCTTCATTTGATTACTTTGAATATTACTGATATTATTTATCATCTAGAACAAAATTTAGAAAAATCATTTCTCAATCCCTTACTTGTTGCTCTCTTTTAAGAGATTCATATTCGATTTGGTTAGCTCTTCCCAACATAGAATTATAATATCCATGACTATTTCCATTTCATTAGTTTTTTCCAATCTCAAAAAGAAAATCTTACGGATGAGGTTGAGAGGCGTAGTGGTTGTAGCTGTTGTAATAGTTTTTCTGGGCATGATAATACTCGTCAGGAGCATGATATCCAACACTTGATATTTGTGGACTTGGTGACATACTGCCCAATAAATTGGATTTCTTTGAGCTGGGTGAATAATCGTAATCCAAACTTTGTTTCATGTAATTGATGTTCTTTGTATTTTTCATTGAGCTAGGAACTATCAATTTTGATGCACCTTGATGTCTTGGGCTTTCAATATATGATGCAAAACCCATTGGAGGACCTTGTGAAAATAAATTATATATATTAAAGTCTCTCAATAATATCTACTTTTATGATCAATGTAACTTGCTGAATGAGGACTCATATCATAATTTAAAGATTGCTTCATTGGAGATGGTGGGCCACGTCCATATCTTCCATTCACTGCCATACCTCTTTTCAATCTTGAGAAAAATTACAACTTTAGTATCACAATCTCAACGTACTTTCCATAATTGTCAAATTTGGCATCTTTTTCTTCTGACCTTGGGAGTGGTTTCTTATCAGTGTCGATGCTGTATTCAGCAAGATAAATATCATCTTCATCATCATTCTCATCAATCAAGTCAGCGGGATCAAACTTGGCATTCTTCAATTGCTCCGTCTTCATCTCTCCAATTTTCTTCATTGTTAATTTGCTGCCTTCTCCACCAACCACATTTGTCTTGGATCTCTTGACTGTCTGTCTATTTCCGTATGCTAAAAATTTGTTAGAGTTAATTCCACCTCATAATTTACTTTTTTCTTCTCTAGCTTTAGGCTTGAATTCATTACTTTTGGGAGGTAATGAGGAAGCTCTAAAGTTTGAAATGGTTTCTTTTTCGACTTCTTTGAGATCTTTGACAAGCTTTCTCATCTCATTTCTTTTCATAACTTCTTCATTAATCTCCGTAGCAGTTTTTCCATCGATAGCTTGAGTTCTGTATTTGTATTTTAATGAGCCAGGAGGGATTCTGAAATTCTCCTTCTCAATCGAATTAAATGGTAATGACACCATTCCAATATTATTTTTATACTTGAAAAAATTATTTTATTTCAAAAATCTCAATCTTACCCCTCCATTATACAAACCCATATGTTCCCAAACTTCTTCTAATTTTTCAGCGTCTCTCTTAGGATCCACTGCATAAACTTGCTGAGCCTTCTTTAAAAGAGTATCCAATGTAATTTCTTCTCTTCTCTTGGCATCTTCTTCTTTTTTCTTTTTGTATGTGCTGTCCTTCTTGTAAGAATCTGGTTTATATTCCTTTCTAATTTCTGGTCTTGGTTCAACAACTTTTTCTTCTGGTGCCAAATCACATATTGGTGCAATCTTATTCATCAAGCCTTCAAATTCTGAAAATTCAAGATTATCATCTGTACCAGCTGCTCTCTTATACAACTCAATCACTTTCTATTTATAAAAATTTATGAAAAAAATGTCACAACAAAACTCCTTACAAGAGGATCAACTTTAAGGCGGAAGCTCTTTAAAAACACGGTAAAGGTACCCAGATTCATGGTGTTGGAAAGTCTATCGATTCTCACGAATGTTGAATATTTCCCAGCATTCAATTGTTGAGCACAGTAAAAATCAAATATTTCCTTCAATACAACACTTCTTTTCTCTGCTCTTTTTCTTCTAGCAGCCTCATTGATAGCTTCTTTCTCACCAGAAAGTTGATCTTCCAATTCCTTGAGCTTCTTTCTCAGTGAATCAATTGTGCTTTGAAGAACTTGATTCTCAATTTCATTGGTAGATTCAAGAATCATCTTTTCATATTTGGCGATTGTTGCTAACAAAGCTTTTCTTGTGGCATTTGCATCACTCTTTTCTTCATTTCTATTGTCAATCAAGACCACATTGTCATCGGTTCTGAAGAAATAATCAAGTAAATCAAAAGTCTGATGGTAATCCATTGAAGTTTCTTCAATGTTAAAATCAGGTCCTACGATGGGGTTTAAACCAACCAGCCAACCAACCAAGTTTATTTACCTTCGCCAATCACTTGGAAGAAATATTTTGAAGCAATATTCATCAATTTCCTATTGCAATCTTTTGACTTGAAAAGGTCTTCTTCTTTGTCTATTCTTTCCTTTATTCCAATATTAGCAACATTCAAAGCTTCCTTCAGGAATTCAAAACAATCTTGGACTGCTAATTTCTCTTCTCCTTCTTCTTGACTTAATTTCTTCTGGAACATCTCTTCAAACTGAGTTCTATGATGAATCAATATCTCATTCATAAGTGCTCTGTTCTTCTGGTAATCTTTATTCAAAGTTAACAAGATTATTCTCTCAAGGTTGAATAATGAGACAAATCGTCTCAAAAACAAAAGCCAGGAAAATAAATTTACTTGAGGGTAAGGTGGGGATAGTAACTCCTGCATCAGTTTCAGTAGTTTGGTATTCAGTAACAGTGGGTGCAGGAATTTCTGAAAGCTGTTCCAAAAGATCTTTATTATTATTCTGATTCGTACTATTCAAATCGGCTTCTTTTTGAAGCCAGATCTCAAGGAGGCCCATAAACTCAAAGTATCCAAGTAAACTAAAACAAATTATGTATTAAAAAACCTTGTCTTTGGGAGATTCAAGTTACTTTGCTTTTGAAGGACTATCGTGATTGGGTTTTTCTTGGTTTTCAGGAACTCCAAAGACATCCTTTGCTTGTTGACAATCAACTCCTAACAATTCACTCAAGTCATCCAACAGCTCGTCCATGTTGTTTGTGTCAATCTTTTGGTCTTCATTTGCTCGGTTATTGAAAGTTTCACGGATGATCTTATCATCTTGGTGTAAACTAGCCAAAGCTTTTGCATAGATATTTCTAAACAAAGGAGTTTTGAGAAGGGGTTAAACTGAAAGAAAAGAAAGGAAGTAGCTGAGAAAAATGCATGAAAGATGATGTGTGGTATAAAAACAAGTACCCTTGATTCTCCATACTGAAAAATTGGTTTTAATGAATTATTCTTTTGGTTCAGTTTTGTTTTATTTTGAGGATTAAATAATTTGCTCTTGAAATTCATTGCATCCTTTACTATTTTCCTTTTGGAGATTCGATTAAAAACTATTTACTCTTAAACTTTGTTGTAATTTATTATGGCATCAATTTAATGTCGTGACCCTCCACGTTTGTTTGCTCATGCTCTCTCTGTATCTTAAAAAGAAGAGATTGATATTCTCTGGTTTTCTCTGATTTTGTTTTGTAAAAATCGTCTCTCATCATATTTTCACTATCAACAAATGAAAATTTGAAAGGTGTGAGAGTTTTTCTCTGAAAACATTATTCTGGAGGATGATCAGGAAACAAACTGAGAAAACAAGCGTTTATAAAATGAGGGGGTTCTTTAATTTGCAGGGTGATTTATTCTTTCTGTTTATTATTAGATTATCACAGAAGTTACATTATTCAAAAAATACCATGCATACAAATCAATATGATCCTCAAATATTATTGAGAATCAAATCTCGTCCCATAAATGTCAGATATCCCATATGAACAGCCTCGAACGGGATCTCTACAATCTTATGTAGAAGAAGAGCAAAACACAGACTCTCCCACATACAAATTGATCTTCTGAAATGGAGCCAGAAAAAATTCTTTTTGGAATCTCCATTTTTTTTTAATATTTTTTTTTTTGCTTTTCAATAATTTTCAATCATCTTTCAGAAAAAAATCCTCTATAAAAATTCTTCAATTTCGAATCTCCAAAATATGTTTCTCTGATCAAGTCTAATTTTCTGTCATTTTTCTCCCTTCCAAAGCAAAGTAACTTGAATCTCCCAAGGACAAGGTTTTTGAGCCCTTTGGAAAAATTTGGACTTTGGTCCAGTCAACTGATAAAAAAATGGACATTCCAAAATTTTCTGCAGGAAAAAAATTATGGTTCTGTGTAGTCAAGTCAAGATCAGAAAAAAAATGAACAAAAATTCTTTTTCCTGGATTATCCAAACATTTTATAAGGCCTCTAAAATTCTGACACCAGAGCATTGTCGTTGAAAAGCTTTTTTTCTCCTCACCAAACAAATTATCTGACCAAAGTTTCTCTCTCCACAAAAAAATTTCCCCTTCGGAAATAAAAATCATTTCTACTTCAAACCTAACAATTCATTCGGATAAATTTATTTCTGATGATTCTCGGCTGAAATAAAATTTTAAGGCTTTATGCACCTTTGATTCTTTAGAAAACAGAATTAATTACCAAATCTTTCCAGATTCACAGAATGAGCAAAACCCTTAACAAGACTCCAGTCAAAAATGACGGCCCATCCAAAATTAAAAAGCCAACCTTTAAAAAGAACACTGCTCCCACTCAAGATGGACAACAACAAAGACAACATAAAAAAGCTCCTGGAAACAAACTCAAATTAAACGAATTCCATCAAAAAGTTAACAATACCCACCAAATGTCTTATAAAAAGAAAATGAGAGATATCAATAGACTCTTGGCCAAGAAAGGCAAGGTAAACTCATTTTGTAGATAGAGCATATAAAAACTTCGCCCCATAGGATGGTGTTGATGAATCATTAAAGAATAAGAAGGAAGAAGAATTGAAGGCTCTTAAGAAGAAGCATAAGGAAAGCAAGAAGAAGAGATTCCTTATCAAAGAGAACGAACAAAAATACAAAAAGATCAAATTCTTTGGTAAGCAGTGATTAGATGAATAGAGAAATTAACTTTTCCCCAGAGGAAACAAAGCTCAGAAGAAAGCTTAGATCAGTCCAAAACAAAATTAAGAATATCGAAGAAGGCAAAGCTGATGATTCTGCACTCACCCTTGAAGAACTTCAAGCTGAAAAACAAAGAATTGGTGACGATTTGAACTACATTAAAGTGAGTTTTACCTGATACTGGGAATAACCTTTTTGTCTAGTTTTACCCAATGGACAGAAAATACATTGCCCTTTTCCCTTCTGTCGATGACGAAGAAGCTAAGGCCAAGAGAGAATCTATGAGAAAACAAATTCAAGAAACAGTATTATACATTTTTTAATTATCATACTTACTCTAATAAGATGGCAAAGAAATCGGTCAGTGTTCAAAAGAATTTGGAAAGACTTGTTAATTCCTTGAATGAAGAAAGAAATACTAAAATGGATACCTTCTTTGAAACTGAAGAAGATGCTCAACCTAAACCTTCAAAGAAAAAGTGCCTAAATCTTGAAATATTTTTATCTTATCTTTTCAAAATAGGATTGTCGATAAGCAAGGTAGAATTATCATTGCTGAAGATTTCTAAACAAAACAAAACGGAAATTCATCAATATTCAGAAAACTATGTATTTATTCTGGCCTCCTTTTGTGGGCTATTTGAACCTTTATTTATTGTCAATAAAATCAAGGATATCTTGCTTGCATTATCTGTGTATCTAAATCATATTATATCTGATATGCAAAATTTAAAACTCAATGAAGTATTCCAAAATCTTCATAATCAAGAAAGTATTCAACAAATTTAATGCTATCATATACATTATTCTGCTTTATAAATTGTTGATCCGACATTGGATCATATCTCTCCTGATTTTCTTTTCAATTTTCGTTATCACTTATCAGGATAAATGGTCTGATCTCGCCGAAGAACAGAAGATACCAGGAATCAGAATATCTTTAAAGACAATCTTGGCCTCAGTTTATAATTAAAATTGAGAACATTCTAACTTGCACTTTCAGCTAAACCTAAACCTAAAATTTATAAATCAAATACAACACAATGTTGAGAAACATTGCCAAATTAACGAGGCTTCCTAAGGGCCTCATTGCTTTCAAGCCTCAGGCTCTCCCAAACTTTACTCTTCACTTCAATCCCGTCAATAATTTCTCCAGTGATCAACCTCCCAAAGGTCCTTACTCTCACCAGAAAATCAGTCTAATGAGAATATTATCTAGGTTTCGAAAAATTCTTGAGAAAAAGATCAAAGCCTTCTGAACCCGCAGAAAAACCAAAATCAGAACAAAAGCCAAAGGAACAAAGAGTTGACCCAGATGAAGGTATTTTTTCCAAGCAAATCCTTGATTTTGAATCCACGAATAGAATCTGAAGAAATCTCTGAACCCAAACGCCAATCTGCAGAAGACAAGAAATCCAAAATTCGTTGGGAAAAATCTCAAGAGCCTGAAGGTACTTTGATACTTTCCCCTTGTTAAAAATCATGGCTAACGTTGAATAGAACAAACTAAAGAAAAATCAAAGAAGGAAACCAAGCCTAGAGAGGAAGAAGAACACATTGAAAATGAAGAAGAGGTTGATACTGACAAGAAGAAGGATAAGAAACCTGAAAGTGCCTTTGAATTCAAATTCAACTTCAATCTTGGTGGAGATGGCAAATCTGGAGGCAAGGGATCTGACCCTAAAGGCTCTCCTAAATTAACTACAAGACACTACATGATCATGGGCGCTGTTGCCCTCATCTTTGGTTCCACTTTCCTTGAATACTACCTTGAACAAAACAGCATCTCTTACGTCGTAAATCTATTGTCAAAGGAACTCTCCTTATTTTTAAATAAAGGATTTTGTCAAGAAATATCTTGAAGAAGAAAAAATCAACAGAATTGTTATCAGAAGAATCAGTGATGGATCTTCTTATAGAACTATAGCTGTCATTCATACTGTTGGTGATGGTGAAAAAACTCTCATGTTAGGTAAAAAATACCATGTATCTTTGGGAATATAATTTAAATTTCCAGGCAATGTCGATAACTTCTTGGAAAATCTCGAAAAATCTCAACTTGAAAGAGGAAAGAGTCCTGACAGATTCATTCCTATCGAATTTGACTACAAGGCTGATACCAATAAAATGATTGATAACATGATGAGCTTCGTCTATCTTGCTACTACTGTTGCCATCTTCTTCTATGTCTTTAAACAATTAAAATCCGGCCTTGGTGCTATGGGCAAAGGCGGTGGTGGCGGAAGCGACATCTTTGGTGTTGGTATATTGATTTTCTTTTATTGGAAAGTGAATAATTTTTTAGGAAAATCACAAGTCAAGATCTATGGATTAGAAAACAAGATCAAGACAAGATTCAAGGATGTGGCTGGATTAGATGAAGCCAAGGTTGAAATTATGGAATTCGTTGAATTCTTGAAGAAGCCCAAGAGATTCAAGGAAATCGGAGCCAAGATCCCCAGAGGAGCTTTGTTGGCAGGACCACCAGGTACTGGTAAGACTTTGTTGGCCAAGGCCGCTGCTGGTGAAGCTGGAGTTCCTTTCCTCTATATTTCTGGTTCAGATTTCGTGGAAATGTTTGTCGGTGTCGGTGCTTCTAGAGTTAGAGATCTTTTCAAGAAAGCTAAAGAAAATGCTCCTTCTATCATCTTTATCGATGAAATCGATGCTGTTGGTCGTAAAAGAGAATGTAAGATTTTTTGAAAACACATTATCCTTACCTCTTATTGATAGCTAAAATGGGAGGAAATGATGAAAGAGATAATACATTGAATCAATTGTTGGTCGAAATGGATGGTTTCGGAACTGAAAACAATGTCGTCGTCTTAGCTGGTAATTTTACTCATCTCAAAACTCTCACCTGAATTACGTGAATAGCTACTAATAGAAAAGAATTGTTGGATCCTGCTTTGACTAGACCTGGTCGTTTTGATAGAAGCATTGAAGTCACTCTTCCTGATATCGGAGGAAGAAAAGAAATCTTCTTGGTGCATCTTAAGCCATTAAAGCTTGATCCTAGCAAGACTATGGATGATTATGCCAGAAGACTTGCTACCCTCACCCCTGGCTTCAGTGGTGCTGATATTCACAATCTTTGTAATGAAGCTGCCATTCTTGCTGCTAGAAGAAATAAAAAGATGGTTTCTACTGAAGAATTCGAAGCTGCTGCTGAAAGAGTTATTGCTGGTCTTGAAAAGAAAAAGATCGTCTCTGAAGAAGAACGTAGAACTGTCGCTGTTCATGAATCTGGCCATGCTGTTGTCAGTTGGTTCCTTGAAGGTGGTACTCCTCTTTTAAAAGTAATTCTTTTTTATTGAGTTGTTTCTAAATTTCTCTATAGCTTACAATTATTCCAAGATCAAAGGGATCATTGGGTTTTGCCCAATATTTACCAAATGAAAGTTCTTTGGAAACGAAAGAAGAACTTTTGGATAGAATTACTTGTGTTTTGGGAGGCAGATGTTCTGAAGAATTGTTCAATGGACGTGTGACTACTGGTGCTTATGATGATTTGAGAAAAGCTTATGATATTGCTCATGCTATGATCACCAAGTTTGGTATGAGCGAAAGAATCGGTTATCTCGGTTTTGCTGATGACGAATACTTTAGAAAACACTCTGACTACACTGCTAAAGTAACTGATTCCCCTTTCCATGAAACCTTTAATTAACCTTTTCTCTAGGAAATTGATAATGAAATCAAGGCAATTATTGATCAATGCACAGAAAAAGCTAGACAAACTGTTAGACAACATAAAGTTCATATTGAAAAGTAAAATTATTTCTTAATGTTTAAAATCTCACATCAAAAGCCTTTCTGCTGCATTGTTGGAGAGAGAAACTTTGGATCTTCAAGCTATTATTGAGATTTTGGGAGAAAGACCTTATCCCCCCAAGTCAAACTATAAAGCTTATTTGGAATATAAGAAAGAAAAAGAAGCGGAAGAAAAAGAAATAAAAGAGCATGAAAGAAAGGAAAAAGAAGAAGAAGAAGAGGAAGAAGGCCAAAGTGCAAGAGGAGTAAAGAAAGAAGGAGAAAGTGGTAAAAGCCAGGAAGAAGGACCTGAAGGAGTTAAAGGCGGCGGTGGAATTGAAGAAAGAGGATTTGGTCACCAAGGAGAAATTGAAAGAAAGAAGGAGGCAGAATTAAATAAGAAAATCAAGGAAGATAGAGCTGACTTGAATAATTAGCTTTGTAAGTATAAGCTTTGTGTATATTGAAAGTATGTAATCACTATATCTATACATGCCGACTCATGGATTTTGCCTATTTCTGTATTCTAAACGTCCTCTTATCATGTACTTGAATTCAAAATAAATTTAACCTTTAGAGACCAGCTGATTGGGGTTATATTTTTTTTTTCATTATTATTATTATTACTCAACGACTGTTTATATAATTCTGAATATTATTAAAGAATAAAATTGATAAAGTATCTTTTTCCTTCAATAGAATCATCAATAATCACCTTTCCCTTTTCCAATGCCAACTGAAGAAAGAATAAATCAATAAACTGTGGTGAAGAAATCACAATACCTCAAGCTTAGAAATAGCAAGCAACAATGGAATCTTGGTTTTTCTAGAAAGTCCTTCTGCTGTTATTCCCTCATGCTCATCCATATATGGCCCAATATTCTTCTTAAAATCTTCTTCAGAATTGAAGTTCACTAATATTTTATGAAATTCACACTCCTAAGAAGAACATTGATTTACCATCTTGAATCACCTTCAATCCTTTATTAATTTCACGGAGTCTAATTGGCAAATTCAATTGTTCAAACTTTTGGCATGCTTTCAACAAATCATCTGGTGAGATCAATGCTTTTCATGGAGTTAATCAAAAATTCTTTTTCCAAGTTACAGATTTTTCTCTTTTCGTTGGTGATGTAGAATACATCTACCAATGATGCTATACCATGATATCTATTCAACAATTCTCTTGAAATTTGGTAAACAGATTGAGCAAGTTCATTATAAAAATTCTTTCCGGCTTCATCTCTAACAAAAATTATCACTACCTTCCAACAATCATTCTGTTACTTGGTGACAACGCTGACATTATCAATAGAAGACAGGATATCATCAATTTCAGCTAATCACATTAGACCTCATCAATTTACACCTTTCATTTACTTTTTTGAGATTCGTTAGTGACATTTTTCTTGAGATAAGTAATGATTTCTTTCAATTTTTCTGATTTATCAATCAAACTTTGCACATCTCCTGTTGAACTAGAAACGATAGCTTTTGTCTGATGGACTTCAGCCTTCAATTGGGTCTTGATATCCCCTTTTTATCATTAAATATTCTCTTCTACAATCATCTTACCAAGGCCTGAATAGAAGGTTGATGTTGGCTTATCTGCAATCTAAAATTTTTTACATCAGCATCTGGAATACTCTCAATAAATATACTTGCCAGACTTTAGAATTCAAACTAGCATTTATAGTATTATGGATATCTTCAATTTGAGGATGATAAAACTCAAACATGACGCCCCTATCAGTGTTGATGACAATGTACACTTTTTTATTGATGAGTCCTTTTTTCTAAGATTTACATTTATTCACATTCATTCAATCTGAAAAATACTTCCAAGGAGACGTTCGTAATATGTTTCATTGGCACTTCCAAATGAGTCTTGTAACCACTTTCAATTGTCAAATTTATTCTATGGGTTGTCACTTTACAAGTGAACCCCTGATCTCTTTCAATTCCTGAACTTTAATCGAGATAAGAATATGGAGAAGTTCATTAGGAAACTTGTCACGAATTAAAAGGGAAGCATATTGTGCCAAATGCTTCTCACTCTGATAAGGGACAGATTGAGATGGGTCCATATAGAATTTGTGTTTATATATCGCGTCAATCGACATTGCTTTTTAATTTCTGACTTTCTGAATAAATCTAATTTATTTTTCTTTGTATAAAGCAAGCTAAAATTAAATCCTTAAGAGGAATTTTGAAATGAAGGTAATTTATTAATTTACAATTACAATAAACAAATTACCAAAAAGAGAGGATATGAGAAAAATAAAAGCACAAATATTAATTAGACTACGTTAAAAAAATCACGATTGCAGAGGCAATTCTAAAGAATTACATATTGAAACAGTCCTTTCCTTTAGTTTGTGTTGACAGTAACAGGCTTTCCATTTCCATAAGGAGATAAAGGGCTTCCAATCGAATTAGCCTGAGTTGTAACACTCGACCCTGATTTCGGGCTCATGTAGGCCTTTGCGGATATTTTTCCTCCACGGAAGAGAACCTCATTATCAGTGGGAACTTTTCCAATAGAGAAATTATCATCACCAGGGATTTCATCAAAACTGCACGTATCAACTGCAAGTTTACCTTTATGCTTGGCATTTAACAATCGGTTGGCTTGGCCATGATCACCAAATGCAGCAATCTTCTGTTCTAAAGGAGTCATTGGTTGCTGTTCTTCACTTTCAATCTTGTCAGCTTGAGTTCTTCCTTCTCTTCTATTCCAAACTTCTTGGACATTCCCCTGGACACTCTTAAATATAGCTGAGTCGGCTGACAATTGATGGAAAAACTTTTCTTTATCACACAAAAACTGCTGTTGAGGACCAAGGATACTACCTGGTCTACAGATTCTGATCCATCCAATAAAGTCAGGAGCATCGAATTTATAGTGTTTCATAGCGTAAGCAGCGATCAAGGAGCCTGTTCTTCCTAATCCAGCTTTACAATGAACTGCCACAGCACCTTTTTCTTGTTCTACAATTTCAAGAAATTCGTTGATAATTTCGTCGCTGGGGCATGATCCATCCAAAAAGTACAAATCATGATGTCTAATCCCGGCCTTGGTGAATCTTTCTCTGTCATATTGTTTATTGTTAAGTCTGATCACTGTTGTCACTCCCAACTTCTTGAAAATTGGCACATAATCTTCAGGTGTAAATCTTCTGTAACCATCAGGATCTTTGTTTTGATTTGATGGCCCACTAAAAGCAACAAACTTTCCTGGAATAATCCAGTTCAAATCACCATTATCTACCTTCTCATAGTACTCATACTCTCTTAAATTAAATGTCTTCATATCAAACCACTTGAGCTTTATCGCATATTCCAACCCTCTCAAACAGTGCAAGATAGTGCATTTGTATGTACAATGTGTATAAGAGGCATCTCTGAACTCTGTAAATCCTGGTTGCAGATTTGCAAAGGGCTCCCAAGCCTCCTCTGCGGTCTTGTTGAGCACAAGGACCTGATATGCGCCCATTAGGTAGGCGGAATTTGCTCTTTTTGCTGTATCCATTGATGTATGGTGATAGAACTTGCTTTTGGAGTATTTGGCATCGCTCACAAGTTTGTCGAGTTCTATGACGAAGCGGTAAAGCATTCCCAGATTCAAAGGGCCGAAATCTGCAAAGAACGGTTCATAAACCAAGTCATGGTCGATATTGAAGAAAAATGCGTTGGGTTGGTTCTTCGGAGGGTTTTTGTCAGAAAGCCAAAAGAGTTTGTCTTTAATAATTTCAATAGGCTTAGACATGAGTGAAATAAATGGAGAAGATATGAAAGAGTATGTATGAAGGAATAAAATATAAATATTATTAGTTAAATTTATCTTTAGAGAGAATTTATAGGCAGAATTAAGTGGTTTTTAAATTTGTTAAAAGCCTTCGAACTCCTGGCTAAAGATCTTGGAATTTATAACATAGATTTGATTGAACAGAAGTCGAGTTTTTAATTCGAATCGCCAGGACCCACAGCCTCGCCTTTATCATCTAGGTTAATCTTTTCGCCTCCAAAACAGAATTTTAAAGAAAAACACCGATCAAATCAAGTTGACAAAGAACGAGCGGAAAACTGTTTTTAATAAACCGGTTTGCCAGATTTATAATTCATGGCATATCTTCTTTCTTTCCCTTCTAGTCTCGGGAAATGTTGCTGGCATCGCAGGTCTCTCTGAAGCCAGATTCTTTCATTTAATTGCAAAGTTTTTTTTTTACTAAATTTATTTAAAAGTAGTCGCTCTTGAAATTTGATTGAAATCATTGGAGAAGTCTTTTTGTATAAACTCAGAAATTCCACCCATTTAATGGATCCTTATCGTGTTTTCTATACGAAGAGTGGCCCAAATCCATGAAATGCAAATGAAAATTTTTATTCTTTCCCATCAGTAGAGGGAAGAGAAAATTCAAAAGTTTGATTAAAGAAAAAATCTGTGATGATTTGAAGATTGGGATTTTGTCGGATTTTCAATTAAAATTTATCAAACCCATTAAATTCAAATCTGCACCATATTAAAAAAGAGGTTTTGAAATCACTCAATAAAGTCAGAATAATTTCATAATCTTGGCGCCCTATTATATTTCACTATTTACCTTAAAATGTCTCTTGCTAATTATCCCCAGCGCCGCCCCTTTAGAAATTCGAACTCATGATTCCCGATCATCATCATTATCCACAAAGTGTTAATCAATTGCGAAAAACTATAGTTCATAATTAATTGCTTTTAAAAGTTTATTTCTCCCGATCTCTTTTGAATCATAAAATGCCTCTTCGCCTCATCTTGGAATTTTAAACTTTCTCCAAAACGGTTTTTTATGAGTCTCTTTAGCGAGATCAGGGTTGGAAATAGCATTCCTTTGTGTTTTCTGGCTTCACAGTGCTATTTCTTCTCAAAATTTAAAACTTCATTCCACTCTATTTTCTAATTAATCCAACCGTAAAGACTAATGAAAACTTTCTTTCTCGGTGGTTTATGTACTTGAGAGATGTGCTTCTTTAAAGTGAAGTAGTTATTCTTTTGACCCTAAACAGGCACTGGTCTCTTTCCAGAAATAATTAGTTTTTAAAAGGATCGACTCTTTTATTTGTCATAGTTTAAATTATTGCTGTGCTTTCAAATAAAAGCTAAAGACTAAACACATCATGAGCTAACTCGGACATCTGCTATCACTTGAGCATTCTCAATCATGTTTCATCTGAAATGGTGAGGGTGAAAATCACAAAACAAAATATGAAAGTGACGAGACGAGTTGAAACTACATTTTGAGAGAATCGGGTCATTTCCTAGTTATTATTATGCATTAAGTTAGCATGTCACTCAAGAATAATTTGAGGTTTTAAAAGTCTGATCTCTTATGGTTGTGTGAGAAATTCCACTGTGTGAAGAAATATTAACAACTAAACCAATGATCTTACAGCTAGTTTTTAGGATTAAATATTTATAGTAGCTCTACATGATTGTCATTTTTGTAAAAAAAAGGCTCGGCTCTTTTTTCTTGGCAACAGTCCCAAGGTTGTTCGAGGCTAAGAAAATGTATCTTGTAACGATTAGGTCATTATACAGCCTCAGAATATCCTTATTTCGTTGAAGATTGAGAGAATGCTCAATCCTAAAGAAAAAGAGGACATTCTCACTTTTTAAAAAAAGTCCGAGGTGGTGTGGTTTCAAAAGAGAGAAAACATCATATTCAAACTTCATTTCACCTTGAGAGTTCGCTTGCAAAACCTACCAAACTTTTTTTTCCCAAAACTCCAAACAAGCACAGGATGATACTTTCTCATTTCAATCAAGGTAGGTTCGAACAAATCAATGTCCGCGAACTCTCATTAAAAGGGCTTATTCTCAAACACTTTCAAAGACTCTGTTCGAGCTACCATGACGATTCAATCTTATAATTTGTGGGCGAAACAAAATTAAAATTAAAACCCAAGTGCTAATAAAAATTATTTTTAAACATTATTTCTTGCCTTGTCCTCTCAGAACTTTTTTTTTCAAAATGTGATAGCAAACACTCAATAAGTAGCTTTAGTGAATCAAAACAAAATATTCTGTCTGTCTGTCAAAAACAACCATAAATTAATATGGGTCATGTTTTTCTAAATCATGTCAGGGGTGATCCAAGCCTTCCTTCAAGCCTGAGGTGTGTGTGTCATTCTAAATCATGCCAGAGGGCCTAGCTTTTTTCTTGCCAGCCGTGACATGTTTTAGGAAAATATACCTTCTATAAATACAAGGAAACACCATTATTGGCTTTGCTTTTTCAAAGGATTATTTTTGAAGAACAATCAATTTAACCGTACGATTTTTCATTTCCATTTTATCAAAAACGAAAGTTACTTTCCAAAATCA
>Ga0182738_1001797_pt1 | contig 26120 bp, 19 predicted proteins | sample eDN5th30CBELigMG_FD_128876 | JGI IMG/M metagenome (GOLD analysis project Ga0182738, IMG submission 128876) | Enriched Miracle-Growth compost microbial communities from Emeryville, California, USA - eDNA 5th pass 30_C BE-Lig MG (version 2)... ...
TCCTGACACCACCGTGCCAGTCTGAGCAACGCCGCCGTACTCACTCTACCTTCGGGCAGATGTTCAGGACAGATCGGGTTGTCATCCCGATTGCACTGAGGTGCAGTCTGCGTTCGTTTTGACTCGGATTGTCGGAGAACTCCGAAAACTGGGGATCCAGAAGGTCAGCCGACAGACCGTGCGGAACATCCTGAAGGAGGAAGGAGTCTTACCCAGCCCTGATCGAACCTCGGATACCTGGAACAACTTCATCGAACGTCACAAAGAGACGCTCTGGGCTTGCGACTGTGCGCCATGACAAGGTGTGGGTTTTCAGCGGGTGCAATTCCCGCCCGGCAACTGGTCGCTCCAGCCGGTAGCAATCGGAGCGGCGGTGGAGGTAACGAAACCGTCGAAGCCTTCGATACAAAGGGTCGCATAGGCGATCCCGCGAGCATGCAGGCCGTAACGCGAGTGAACACCGAGCAAGCCTCGAAAACCACAATGCGGAAGCCGACCCGCCAGTCGCACGGGGAAGGCCGCCGACATGGAATCTTTTGAGCGATTTTGATTCCATGTTTCCGCCGGGGTAAGGGTGACGGCATGTCTGTACAAGGAAACTTCACGCAACATGGGAAGCCCCAGCGGCGAGGGAGAGGCCCTCAACTGGTAACCCGCGAGGGACAGACCGGTCCGCCTGGGGTGACGGAGAGGCTCGTAGTACTGTTGAAGCCGGGTAACGCCGGTGGAGGAAAGGAGCCTTGGTTCAATGGGTAACGACGAAAGCGGCGAGAGCCGGGAGATTGGTGTGAACCTGATAACTCCCCCCTGTACGGTTCGGAAGTTGCGACAAGCGTTACATTCCAAAGCCAACAGATCGCCTGACTGCCGATTCTATCTGCTGTACGACAAGGTGTATCGAAGAGATGTTCTGGCGATGGCCTACGAACGCTGCCGTGCGAACGGTGGTGCTCCCGGCATCGACGGACAGACCTTCGAGGACATCGAGCTTGATGGCCGGGAACGGTGGTTGGACGAATTGGCGGAAACTCTGCGGACGAAGACTTATCGTCCCCAGGCCGTTCGCCGGGTGTCCATTCCCAAGGCGGACGGGAAGCAACGGCCTCTGGGCATTCCCACGATCACCGATCGTGTGGTGCAGATGGCGGTGGTGCTGGTCTTGGAGCCGATCTTCGAGGCCGATCTCCAGCCAGAGCAGTATGCCTATCGGGCCGGACGCAGTGCCTTGGACGCCGTTCAGCATGTCCACCGACTGCTGAAAAGCGGGCATTGCCAAGTCGTGGATGCGGATCTGAGCGGATACTTTGACAGTATCCCGCACGCCGACCTGATGAAGTCCGTAGCCCGTCGCATCAGCGACCGGCACCTGCTGCACCTGATCAAGGCGTGGCTGGAAATGCCGGTCGAAGAACTCACCCCTCGGGGTGAGCGACGGCGCACCACGGAGAATCGGGAACGTGGACGGGGGACTCCGCAAGGCGCTCCGATCTCACCGCTCCTGGCCAATGTGTACATGCGTCGCTTCATTCTGGGATGGAAGGTCCTCGGACACGAACAACGTCTGCGAGCGCACATCGTCAATTATGCCGATGACTTCGTGATCTGCTGCCGCGGCACGGCCGATGAGGCCATGACCGCGATGCGGTCGATCATGGAGAAGTTGAAATTGACGGTGAACGAAACAAAGACGCACATCTGCCGCCTGCCTGAGGAGACATTCGACTTCCTCGGGTATACGTTCGGCCGGTTTTACTCGACTCGTAACGGTCGGCCCTATCTGGGGCTGCGTCCGTCAAAGAAGTCGATAAAACAGATTTGTCGAACGATCTCGGATCTCACCGGCTGCCAGCGAACGCTCATCAGCACAGACAGAACCGTGGAACTGCTCAACCGCACCCTTCGTGGTTGGGCGAACTACTTCAGTCTGCGTCTGGGTCCCTTGACCAGAGCGTACGATGTCGTCGATGCGCATACGAGACGGCGGCTCCGCCAATGGCTGCGTCGGAAACATCGGGAACGGACCTGCGGAAATGGCCGCTATTCGCGTGAGTACCTTTATCAGGAACTCAAGCTCCTCGAACTCCGTCCCAACCGACACCGGTTCTGGAAAGCGACCGAGTGAATCCATTGTCCGAGAGCCGGATGCGGGAGACCTGCACGTCCGGTTCGATGAGCGGGGTGTGGAAACGGAGCATGGCGGGGATACTGAGGCACCGGCAACCGAAAGGGCCGGAAACAGATAGGCCCCACCTCAACCACCGCGCCACACCTCGACTCTACTCTTCAGCGTGAAAACCGTGACCAAACGTGGCCTGAAAGACATGTATGTGCTGGTCTGGCTCTGCATGACCTCGCGGGAAGTGATCGTCTCGACTTCGACCGAGCATCCGAATTCGGCCTGGGTCGTGGAGCAAACAGAACGATTTCTGGAGGAGACCGCCGGTCGCGAGATGAAGCCGGACATCATCATGCACGACCGGGATGCCAAGTTTACCAAAGAATTCACGGAAACACTGAAATCCCGTGGCTTAAGAACCAATCCATTACCGAAGGCCAGTCCCAATCTCAATGGGCGCTGTGAGCGGTTCATTGAAACGATCAAGTTAGAATGTTTGGCGAAATTCATCATCTTCGGGAAACGGCATCTGGATCATCTGGTCACGGAATTCACTCACTACTACAACCGGCATCGCAGTCACATGGAACGGGATCATCTGCCGCCTGTACGAGAGGAACCGGAGGAGGTCGAGAAGCTCAGTCTGAAAGAGGTCGAAGTCAAATCGTTTGTGGGTGGACTTGTGAGAGGCTTCGAGCGCAAGGCCGCTTAAAGCGGGCGCGGCCCAACAACCTCAAGGCTGCATCATCTTTCTCGCGTCGCTTCGTAATGACCAATTCAAAATAAGTCGTCCGGCGGCGGCATCTTCGCGTGAAGTTGTTCGTCGCCACGATCGTTACCGCGCACGTCGCTGAAGCCAGTTTCCAGCTCAACTGCCGAAATGCAAAGAACTTCTCTCAGTTCAAATCATTTGGACAGAAGGCCTGGAATTGGATAATCGCCGTTTAAATCCTCAGGAATCGCCTTCGCGAGTCTTCTTTCGTGCCATTCCTGGTAGGTTTCTCCTGAATCGGTTTTCCAGGCAATTCGGCCGTTGATATTTCCGGCATTGACGACTGCACCACCTGCACTGGGGCTGGAAAATGCAATATTGTCTGTCAGAACGAAGAGTCCCGGTTGCGAGCTGTCGATCAGTTTCCCTTCTTCGACGAGCTGATCTCGAAGTGCCTTGTAAGAGGTCCACGACTTCAGGCCCTCTCTTCTGGCTGTCGAACCTTTGAGGACAATAAATTCACCATTGATTTCACGAGCTTTTGCCTGTGCTCCTACGACATTCAGCCAGAAAAGTGGCGATTCATCGGTCGCCGAACCGTCGCCCGTCACGGTCACTGTCGGCTTGAGTTGCAGAAAATTGAAGCCAAGCACCGGAAGTATCAACTGAAGTTGACCAAGAAAGTATTCCATATCCGCCACATCCGGCTCAGGTAATGGAGGAAGCGGAGGAGCAGTGCCATTCTGAATTTTGGAGCGATCGGCCTGATTGGCGATCGAGATGAGGCGACTTTCCAGATAGCGCCCGTGAGACTTGGTGATGTTCTGGTCCTTGCTGATTATCAAGACGCAGCGAGTCCAGAAATCCTTGGTCTCATCTCTGTCGTGAGCGGTCAACCGAGTCAAGACATTATCGCCCTCACCGAAGTAGACCGCGTCCCGCAGGGCGTTTTCTGGGTCCGGACCGACAAGGAAATAAACGCCGGTCCGACGGACCTCCTCCCTTTTCGCCAGTTCGGCCAACTGCGATCGAGGAGTAACGATGACCTTACCAGTCCAATTGATGATTTCCGCCGTCAGAATGTCTGTTGGCAAGCCGTTGACCAGATAAAGTCGAATGGTTTTTCCGCTCATGACGTGACGGCTCCCCGCTCAGCAGACAAATAGGATTGTTGACATCCCATACCAAACAATAGTGAATTCCAGACTCCAATGAGCAATGAAACGGTTCATCCAATCATTAAATCAATCACGGATTGTGCTCGGGAATTCGCGACTTTCGCAGCTGGAGCTTCGGTCAGCGCGCCCATCGCTTTTTTCGTTTTTTCCGCCCGCGCGCTTAGCGACTTCGCAAAGTCTTCTAAGTTCTTCAGATCATTGACCACTTCTTCATGGGACGGTGGCGGTGAATCGATCGCGGCTGCAGTATCGTGACCGGTCATCCAAGTTGAACACTTTGACATTCCAGCTTCGATTACCAGATAATCGGATGGTTCAATTGAAACCCGTTCAAGTCGCTTCGTCTCGATACTCGGCCGAAATCTTTGAACCACATCCTGCAGCAACACTTCTTCGATTGCCCGTTCCCATGTCTCTCGCAATTTTCCGTAAAAGCCGGAAACGCGGTGGCGATATTCGTCGGGCGATTCAACCTGCATCTTCTTGTATGGAGCGATTTCATTCTTCAAATATGCGATACGTTTTCCTGTTCCACACGCATGCCAGGGCCGGGGTGACGTCGGAATACACTCACCTGGACCGTTAGGTGATCGCGAAACGGTTTGGATCAACAACGGGATTTGCTGCTCGGAGGCTTCTCTTTCCAATGCAAGGAGAAGAACGATGTCGTGGGTGAAGATGACCACCTGGCGGATGCTGCTTTCTGTGACAAGTCGCTTGGCGACCTTATCCCGAAACCGATGGTCAAGCGAACTGACCGGATCATCGAAGATGATTGGCATTGGGGAATTGCCGGATTTCAATTCAGCAAGAAATGAAGAGATCGCGATAATCCGCTGCTCGCCTTCGCTCAGTATTCCTGATGGCTTAGAAGACTCAGACATAAATAGCTGCAGCTTTGTCTTGCCTTTTTGTCCAGTCTTCTTGATCTGCACGGGAGTCGAAACCAAGCCCATCTGCTGCATTTCACTGCTTAAATTTGTCCTCAACTGTTCGGTGACAATCTGTTCCATCAACTCTGAACTTCGACGTGTGATCGCACTGGTGTCCAGGTCCTTCTCACATTTTTTGAGGCTGGACTCACGCTTCTTCAGTTTTATGAATTTTCGCACCAAATCGGCGTGATTTTTCAGACGAGCACGGTCCTCAAGTTCAGCCAATTCATCGGCCAGTTTCTTAAATTCTTCAGGCTTGTCAGCGTCATCATACTGCTGGGCTTGGGTCTCCAATGCCGCAATGGCTGACGTCAAATGAACTGTTGGACTATCAAGGGATTCGGCAGATGCAACCGGCTGGTCTTGCGCAAGAGCAGATTTGACCACAAGTTGAATACTCTTCGATTGCTGAAAAAATGTCGTGACGTAGTCGGCCAAGTTAGGTTCATGAGACCTTAACTCTTCCAGTAGTGCCGGATCTTCATCAATTGCTGTCAATTTTAACTCGCTCACGGTCTTTGCGGCATTGCTGAGAGCGGTATTTGCTTGATCAAGTCTCTTCGCGGCATCGTCTTTGATGAATTGCTCGAACCGTTTGAGCCTCTGGCCCGCGGATTCAGTGAGTGGCTGCTGACACAAGAGGCAGACGGCGCCGTCACGTACAACGGGGAACTCTTCTTCTGGATATGCGGACGTCTGGGAGAATTCGCGGGCAGCTTCAAACAGGACTCTCCACGGATCGGCCCCTGTTGTCTTTAGCGGATCGTCGCGAAATGCTTCGGTAGAGGCCAGCTCGGCTGCTGACTTGGCGGAGACGACATTCGTCTGAAGTTGTGCCAAGACTATGAGCGATTCCGGGGAAAGTGACGCTGAAATGATCGTAATGCTTTTCGACAACTGTTCGAAACGGTTCTTGAGCCTGCGTAACTGCGCCGCTTTGATCTTCGGTGAATCGACTTTGGCGGAAGCCGTGATGGTACGAAGCTCGTCGAGCCTTGCCATGGATTCTTCGTCGAGGAAGGCCAAGACATCAATCTGCTTTACGTCGCTATTTGCTCCCAGCGCGCGAATAAATCGACCGACGGTCGTCGCATCGGCATACTCACCGGATTGGTCAAAATGTATCGGCACATTTTTTAACTCGTTCGTCACTCGAACTTTCAGGCTTGCATACAGGGCCGCCAGCCGTGAGAAGGTATCGAGCCCGTACGGCAGGTAAACAACTTCGTTTGCTTCATCAACGAAGACGCGAGCACAGTGGCTATCAAATACGGCAATCTCTGACAGAAGCTCTGAGGCAGGCGAGCCTGCTTTCCATCTGATTGCGACGTGCTCGTCGTCAACGAGCAATTCCACTGTCGCTGCCGGTTTGGATTTTGATGGCTTCGACACATTCGTGAGAATAGGGGTACTTTTCTCACGTGCATGGCAGGCGTGCTTGAAAACCCGCGCATACCCTGATTTTCCAGCCCCATTTTCCCCGTAAATCACGGTTAGACCATCAAGGCCAAACTTGAGCGATTGCCCTGGGACGAGAGCATTGATGTTGTCAAGACTGTGGATTTCATTGAGAAGGATGGTTCGATTCGTTGGTTGTGCAGCATTGACGATGTTGGAGAATGGCACAGGGACAACAGTTAAATCATCAGATTCCGCCAGACCGTGTACTGCGAGCAGCATGGCATAGAGTTCGTCTTCATCGTCAACGGACAGAGTTTCCTGTGTGAAGATCCGCCTCACTGCGTCGCTTTGCCAAGGATGTAAGGTCTTTGCCCACTTCGCAATCTCTTGAAGCACATTCATCTGATCAGCCCGCTTTCAATTCTTGTTGGAATCGCAAAAGTCCTGTTATCCTCGGTATTCCCAAGTCGCTGCCAACCCGGCCAGCGTCTTGGATTCATCAATCGCATCATGCGGGATGAGCAGGTATTTCCAGGGTTTTCCGCCAGCGTGTTCGGTTGCCCGTTGGCACCAGAGAGACGCCGCTCGGGCTTTGGCGAGGACGATTTCGTCCTGCATTTCATTTTTCGCTTTAGGTTCGCACAGGTAGCGGGCGTTTTCGGTTTCCGCGACGAAGTCGGGGATGTACTCGTCGTCGTGTGAATAGTAGATGCGGAAGTCTCCTTTGGCGGGCTTCAGCCATTTGATGACGGCCGAGTCGCTTTCCAGAACAACGGCCATTATCCGTTCCGGGTTTGAATCAAATTTCAGTACCGAATACAGCGACTTCTGAAATCCGTTGAACAGCATCCCCCGGATCATGATCTTGTCGTCGACCGTGGTCCGGAAATGGCGGGTTTTGTCTTCCGCCAGTTGGCTGTAGTTGTTCGGGCGGAGGGCAGTGAACCCGCGAGCCACTTTGACTTCGTATTCGGTGTTCGGGTCTTCCTCGTAGTGGTTCTGCATCTGGGCATGAATGTGCTTGATTAGGCTCTGCTGGTGGGCCTGCAGAACATTCAGAACGTCTTCTTCTGTTTTCAGGTACGACTGCAGGTGCTGGACCATTTGCCCGGACAGGTCGTAGAGCAGTTCGGCCACTTCGTCGTAGTTGATGTCTTCGAAATCCATCAAGCCACGAACCAGATAGTCTTCCAGGCGACTTTCCGGAATCACGGCATCCCCGCTGCGCAGGCGGAATCGCTCATTGCTCTGCAGGTGCTGGATCAGAATTTCCTGGGAAACCGGCTGCTGGTGGATTGCTTTGCAGTCGAGTTGGAACGGTCTGAAACCAGAATTGGTTGGGCCACGAGGAATGACAATGATCCGGGGAATGTCGATCGACAGTTCATTGCGAACATCGATGGTCTGTGCGACCACTTTGGCCACGTCCACTTCTGGGCCGGTGCCGGGCAGAACACCTTGAACTGGCCGGATCGCCTCGGTCACCCGCTTAACGATCTTTTCCAGCACTTCCGGCTTCTTCATGTCCGCAGAACTCTGCAGGCGTTCAAATTCCTGCAGCACGTCTAATGTCGTCTGGGCGACTTTCTGTTCTTCCGGTTCCGTGAACAGCGGCTTCTGCTTCATCTCGGTATCGGGAGTGGCAGGCCCGATCAGCCGTTCCACCACTGCCGGTGCAGCCACGATCACTTTAGATTTTTGTAACGGGACATCCCGGCCAATCACGACGCCGGTCCGGATGATCGAATCCGGTCGATTTGCTTCATCGACGATTTCCTGAAACCGGTCATGGGAAACAATCGTCAACCGGTCGACCGCTGGAACTCCCGTCCGTTTTCCGTATGGCAAGCGCAATCCACGCCCGATGGACTGCTCGACCAGTGTTTTTGAATTGGCTGCCCGGAGCGGAACGATTGTGTACAGGTTCGTCACGTCCCAGCCCTCTTTGAGCATGTTGACGTGAATCACAATCTCGACCGGGTTGTTACGGTCCTCCACCGAAAGCAGTGCCTGGACGTTCTCGTCTTTCTCCACTCCCTTCTGCTGAGAGTGAACTTCAATCACCCGGCCTTTGTACTGGCCACCGAAGAAACTTTCGTCCTCGATCTTCGCCTTGATCGCCGATGCGTGTGTTGTGTCTTCCGCCACGACCAGCATGAACGGCTTCACGATCTCTTTGCCGTTCTCCCGGGCGTAGAGTTCCAGCTGCATCTTGGTTTCTTCATGGACGTGAATGCCGTCTTCCAGCTTCAGCGTTTCCAATCCTTCCTTCGAGTAGTTCTTCGCATCGAAGTTTTCGCGGGTCGCAACGGCCGGTTCTTTGACGAAACCATCCTTCAGGGCTTCCGACAGTGGATAGCTGTAGATCACGTTCTGGAAGTCTTGGGATTTTGCTCCCTTTTCGACCTGCGGGGTGGCGGTCAGCTCCAGTCCGAGAATTGGCTTCAGTTCGTTGAGTGCCTTCACACCGGCACTGGCCCGGTAGCGGTGCGATTCATCCATCAACAGCACAAGGTCATCCAGCTTGGAGAGATATTCGAAGTAACTTTCCCCGATATACTCGGACAGCCGCTTGATGCGGGGAGCCTTGTCGCCGCGCACTTCGCTGTTGATCTTGCTGATGTTAAAGATGTTGATATTCACGACATCATCAAAGAGCTGACCTTCGCGGACACCGCGACCGCTTTCGTAGTTGTCCCCTGTGATGATCTCAGGCTGCGAGAGCGCGAACTCGGAAATTCCTTTAAAGACATATTTCGGGGTGTTGGGAGTGAAGTCAGCGATCAGTTTGTTGTAGATCGTGAGGTTCGGAGCCAGCACGAAAAAGTTTCTGATCCCCTCTGACCGGGCCAGATATGCGATGAACGCCCCCATCAGCCGCGTTTTCCCGACGCCGGTCGCCAGTGCAAAGCAGAGTGACGGAAAATCCCGTTCGAAGTCGGTGACTGTCGGAAACTCGGATTTGACCGTTTCCAGTGCCGTGGCGAGATCGACCTCTTTATCCAGCGGGGTGATTTCACAGATGCGGGCGAGAATTTCGAGCGCAAAACGCTGAGGCGGCCGCAGACTCAGGCGATTGGAAATGGCATTCAGAGGGATGTTCATGGTGGATGAGTTTTCAGTGGTTCAGTTGGGGAAGTTTTCAGTATTCAGCAGGGGGGGCTTAGTTTTCGGTTTTCAGGGATTTGCGGAGGCCGGTGAGCATGCGGGAGATTTCTTTGAGTTCGTTGATGAGGGGAGCGAAGTCGTCGGCGGAGAGGACGTCGATTTTTTTTGCGATGTAGACCTGGGTGCGCAACTCGGCGGCTGATCCTAAAGCGATCCGGAGGAAGCGGGCGAAATCTCTGCCGCCACGTTCAGCCCCTTCGGCAATGTTGGAAGGAATGGAAACCGCTGCCCGCTGCATCTGGTCACGCAAAGAAAACTCACGAACCTGCCCCAGTTTCTGGTAAACCGAAACCGCCAAAGCACAACTCCGCTTCCAAACCTCCAACTCCTCAAAAGACCGATAAGCCATCACATGCCCCCTGAAAACTGAACCACTGAAAACTGAAAACTATCTTCTCAAAACAGCTCCCCCTGTCCCTTCGCCTTCCTCTCCTTGCGCGTCTTCCCCTTCTGACTGAAAACTGAATCACTGCCCCCTGAACCACTCTCCGCCTTTCCGGCGGAAGGCAGATTCTTGATCTCCAGGCTGTAGTCGTCCTTGCCCCATTCGCAGCGGGTGAGGACTGTCTTGGGGATCTTGCGGATCGTCAGGCTGCGGAAGGCGTCCAGGCTGCGGGTGCGGTAGGCGCTGCACATCACCAGCAGCGAGCGTTCGGGCCCGACCTGTTCATTCAGTTCGGTCAGTTGCTCGCGGGATAGAGATTGTGTGGTGACGTAGATGTAATCGCTTTCGGAAGAATTCCCCTGCTGCCAGTAAAGCGATTCGCTGGGGTTGTAGCGGAACCCTTCCAGCTTGCAGACCGCCTCGGCCAGCATGGCGGCGTTGTATTCCTTGCTGATGATCCAGTTGCCGAAGCTGTCCTTTTCGAGCAGAGACGGAGCGATGCGGTAATACCGAAACCCGCCGCCCCCTTTCCATCCGGTCGCGTCGGTGACGCCACCGGGATCTTCTCCGTCGATGACTTTCTTCAGTCGGGGAATGATGTGCGTGTGGCAGTGCTCCCCCAGCTCCACCATGATCCATTTGCGACCCATCTTGTGAGCGACGGCACCGGTGGTGCCGGAACCGGCGAAGGAATCGAGGACGATGTCATTCCTTTTGCTCGCAATGGTAAGTACACGTTCGATCAATCGCTCAGGCTTTGGTGTCGCGAATGGCTCGCTTGGGAACAAGGCAAGTTGTTCTTTCCGACCATCTTGAGTGTGGCCAACTTCTTCCCAAGTCCAAACTGTCTGAGCGACTGATCCTTCGTCCTGCATCGTTGACAGGAAGCGCTTAAACGCAGGGACTCGGTTTGATCCCTTTTTCCCCCACCACAACAAGTCCTCTTTCACATGTTGTTCATATTGCTCTCGTCCGTATGTCCAAACTCTCGTCTTGCTGGGAAGAACCTCTTCACCCGTCTGGGGCTGGGCAATTGGATAGTACAGATTTGGACGTTCATCTGCCGTTTTTGCACATGTATAATCACCTGCTTTCCATGGACCACGTGGGTCTTTATCAGGATTTTTGTAAGCAGCATCCGCCTTCGCTGTTCGGGCCATCTTTTCAGGACGCCAAAGTTCTTTGCTTTTTGCGAATACTAAAATGTGGTCGTGACTATCGCTGAGCCATATTGAATCGTTTGCGGGCGAATATTTCTTTTGCCAGATGACATTTCCGACAAAGTTGAATCGACCGAACACTTCGTCGCTGAGTATTTTCAGATAATGCCCTTCGTTATCATCGATACTGATCCAGATGCTCCCATCATCTCGCAGGAGTTTCCGCAACAGTTCGAGTCGATCCCGCATGAGCGACAGCCAAAGCGAATGCTCTACGCCGTCGTCGTAGTGGGTAAACGCGGAGCCGGTGTTGTACGGGGGATCGATGTAGATGCACTTGACCTTGCCAGTGAACTCGGCTTCCAGTGCTTTCAGGGCCAGCAGGTTGTCGCCGAAGATCAGGCGATTGTCGAACTAGTCATTCTCACTCACCCGCTGCCGCGCGTGATACGACTTCTCCGCATCCTCCAGCAGAATCCGCGGCTCCAGCTTCGGCCTGTTCTCTTTGCCGATCCAGGTCAGTTCCAATTTCGTTTTCCGGCTCATTGTGGCGAGGTCCGTCCTTGCAGGTTGTATGCTGAATGTGTCGACGTTGTGCTGACATCTGTCGCCAGATTGAACGGGGTTCGCCAGGGTCCACTTAAGACAGGTATGGCAACAATGGACGATGCTGGATCAGGTATTCTTGGCAAGAACGGCGAAATCAGTGACTTCATTCGCTGGCGTTCGTCTGGCAACAGATTGATTTCGGGAACAGCCTGCAGAAAGGTAAAGGTGATCTTCGCCAGCTCTTGGCAGATTTCCGCCAAGTTCCATCCGGCCGTTAATGTGCCGCCGGGCTGATTGAGTTCTCGGCGGTCAGTCGTGATATGCGCGATCTGCTTGTCTGCCTGCTTTTTTGACTCAACGAGGATAGATGTCGGTGCAGGAGATTTCGTATTCCAATTTGCTGCGAAATCAACGGCAATAACGTCCGTGTCTCGACATTGGCCGAACTTTTCAACGACCCCACCTGCTGAGATTTCGCCCGCATGAGCGTAATAAAAGAAAATCAATGCACGGCAATGAATGGCAAAAGACTCGATACATGCGTTGTGACATGTCGTAGAACGGGATGCGGTATATTCTTGGGCGACGCCAAAGAGCATTTCCAGCTCATACCACAACGTCTTTGAATCTGAATGCAACTCAGAATTTGTCCGCTGATCGCGCGGTTTTTTAGGCATCTTGGTCTCCTGCCAGTAATCAGCGTGAATGAGAGCAGATACGATATTTCCGGCTCATGTCGCTTTTCGTTCTGTCTTGTCGTCCTGAATTCCCTGCCAGTGACAGCGTGCACATTCCCAGATCGGATCTTCCAGGCAACACCCGCCCAGCACCACTCTGCCAGCCTTGATTTCCGCCAGCAGCTGTTCCGTCACGGCCATCTCCCCATACCAAATCTCCGCCACCGGCCGATGCCCACACTTCGGACACTCCTGGGGCTTGTGAGAAAAGTGTGTTTTCAATTCACCTGATGACTGATCTGTCAATTCGTGTCTCCCGGTTCTTCTGGAGGTGTCGCTTCAGGAGCATCGGGAAATGTAAATGTCGTTTGCTTTTTTTCTCCATCGGGGATCTGGACTGATCTTCGGATATGTTCGTGAACCTTCGTAATCGCAAACTGACGGGTCCACTCGTAGTCGTCGATGGCAGGATTGAACTTTTCTCCAATCTCCAGATCCACAATCAGGCGATCTCCATTGCGAAACTCTTCCACTCCAGCATCAACTTTCGCAAGAAAGTCTTGATCTTTGATTGAAACGAAGATTTGCCGCCCCTCGTAAACCAGTGTCCATTTTTTTGTTCCCTGCAGCACGGGAGTATGAATCGTCAGTGTCGCGGGAACAGTTCTGGCTCGCTCCGGGGGAATTTCCTCCGCTTCGATTGCGACAGGCTTCCGTAGGTAACGCAACTCTTCCCGGGGAATGTCAGCAAGCTCTTTACCAGAAGTGTTGTCGATCAGTTTGACGCCGGTGATGGCGGGATCTTTTTCAACATCAATCGCGGCTTGCTCGAATGCGTCTTCTACTCGAGGAACCTGAATGATGTTGATGACATTGTTGTTGCCCTTGATCGTGATCCCCCCGACGTTGATCCCGTCGTTAACTAACTTGTCGTCAACGGACGCTCCTTTGAGAACCTTCTTCAGGTCGAAAAACGTTTTGATCGTCTCCAGCAGTGCAGCCAGCTTTGGGTTGAAGGTAAACAGGCTGGCAGCGGCCCCAAGCACAAGAATCTGAATGGGTATTTCTAGGCTGCCCTCCTTGAGGGGATGGACTCGCAGAGAGAACTGAATATCCGGTCCCAGATCCCTTTCAGCCTCCTCGACCAGCACCACAATCGCTCGCAGCATCGATGCAACCGCAGCGGCATCGGCAGCGGACTCTGGCGTCTTCAGCGTGAGCGCGAGAGATTCGATGTTGTCGTTTGTGGATGCTGGCATGTTCACTTCCATCCCGGATGGCGATCCCAGTTCGATGGCATTCCCATCCTGTCAAACGGATGTTGAATTGATGGTGGCTGTGAGAGATGCTGCTTGAGCCGGTCCCGCCACTGCTTGGCAAAGCCGTTCATGGTGGGGCAGCACCTCATCAGGTAATAAAGCAGCAACAGAGTGGAAAACAGCCGGTCATTGGACGGCAGGAGAGGGGCTTGCCAGGAATTCCCCTTCGGAAGAGTCGGTTTGACTGACCAGATCCGGTCCCAGAGTCGGGAATGGTGGGCACACAGGTTCCTGATGTAAACCAGATGGTGCAGGATCGTCACCAGATCGCGGGGCTGAACAGAGTAGCGACGGGCCACCGCCTTCTGATCGTCACGGAGCATCCCTTGGAACATCTTCGATAGGCCACCAAACGACATCACTTCCATCGCCATCCAGATGGGAAGGTCCGGAAACTGGGCATAGTGTGCCTTGAAGTGCTCGACGAACAGTTCGCTGGAGCGGTCAGCTTCATCTCGCAACCGCTGCAGCCAGTCGTCATGCTTGAATGAGCTGAAGAAATTGGCGGGATCGGTGTGTCCGAACGCTCCATGTTTCTCGCCGAAGCTGTAGGCCATTGCTGTGCGAAAATCGACTTCCAGAACTTCCAGTGCCTCGGTCACGAGATCCCGGAGCGTCATATCAAATTCGTACGCTGAGCGAATCTGCTCAAACGTGCATCCCCCTGAGAACTGATGTCGCTGCTGTTCAAACGCCAGGCAATAGCCGCTGAAGCGGTAATAGTTGACGTGGGCCAGGAATGCCTGAGCCGCCTTGTGATCGTTGACGACAAGACCGCGCGCAACCAGTGCGGCTAATTGATCAGGGTACGATCGCCACGGCTTTTGATACGAAGAGCGAGAGTTGGAAGGTTGGGGACTCATCCCAAAACCTCCCGCACCCGGAAAGTGCCAGCAAGAAGAATGGCTGACGGGGCGCAAAAAAAAGACCCGTCCTTGATGCACGTCACTTTCCGAGGAAAGGAGGGGTGCGACGGGTGTGTTGCAAGTATCTTAGAACGGGTTGCGCTCTTTGACAAGAGTATCATCGACTTTTCGACGTACAGATTTGAGTGATTCTGCCGAATGTGCCGATTGTTTGGCTCTAGAATTTCGTGAACGCCTGCGAGTTGCGTACAACCCGTAGAAATCGCGTAACCTGCCGTGGAAAATGGTGTTCGGAACTGCCGTCGCAGGATCATGAGAGCCTCCAACGAACGGTGAAGACTTCCTCACGGGTGGTCTGCTGCTGCAACCGAGCTTCGATGTCAGAAATCAGGGTGTCTTTCCGCTGCTCGATCTGGTCCTGAGCGTCGAACAGAGACCGTTTTTTGTGGTTCCGCTGCTGCTCCAGTTCGTTGACCCGCTTTTGGGCGGCCACTTTACTTTGCAGATCGACGGCGAGCCGCTTGGCTTTCTTGGCTTCGCGAATTTCAAATTCAATCTGCTTCAGCTCACGTTCCAGATTGTCTTTCAAATCGTCCGCCCAACGATCGAGCTTGTCGGATTCAGCATCGAAGAAGACTTCGTTCCGGCTTTGTGTTTCCATCAACACCCGGTTCGCCTGCGACTGGACCGACCGCTCCAGCAAAGCCTGGACAGCCTCAGCCGTCGAAATCTGCGTGCCGACAGTCGCGGGAATCGTCAGCAGCTTTTCACAAGTCTCTCGGTCCAGCACGGCTCCCTCGTCGGTGACACCGGTGATGAGCAGAGCTTCTTCCGTATCAAGGGAAGCAAGGGTCAATTGTTCGACCCGCAGCCAGCCGGATTGCCCGAGTAGCCGCTCGACGAGTGTCACTTTCGCTCCACGCTGTGAGTAATCGAGATTCAACTCACAAATCGGGAGTGTTCGTGCTTTGGCTCGCGAGATGATCCCTTCCGCCAACGGATGACCGGGGCGGTAGTGAAAATCCGTATCCGAAATGTCTTCGGATTTCCGTTCCTGCAACGGTTTGAGGCGATAGCGCCCCAAGGGAATCTGCTCCGATGGCAAATCTTCTGGTTGTTCTCGAAGAGTGAAGGTATGGTTGTTGATGTCGAAGTCGGCCTGATCTGCAATTTCGGTCGCCGTCAGCGCCCAGAGCCAATCTTCATAGCGGTTGAGACGCTGCTCCGTCTCCGATTCCATCATCCGCAACTTGTGGTGAACGTCTTCGTCGAAGTTCTCCAGCAGTTTGGTGCGGGTTTCCTGCAGCGTGGCGGTAATCTGCTCATCAAGATCCAGCTGCAACTGATCGAACGCCTGTTGAATTTCCTCGGCGGTCCGACAGCGTTTGTAGATGTCGTTGATCCGCTTCTCGATATCGATCCCTGATTCGAGCGCTCCCAACACTTCGTCCGAAGCACCAAAGACGCCATCAAACAACTTGAACTTCTGGTTCAGCAGTTCGAACACGCGCTGATCGGCCTCGTTGGCCCGGTTCACGAAGTTGATGACGACAACATCATGCTTCTGTCCGTAGCGGTGACATCGCCCGATCCGCTGTTCAATGCGTTGCGGGTTCCAGGGGAGGTCATAGTTCACCACCAGAGAACAGAACTGGAGGTTGACCCCCTCGGCGGCTGATTCGGTGGCGATCATGATCGAGGCATTGTTCGCAAATTCATCGACCAATGCCGAGCGCATATCGGCAGTGGGGGAGCCGCTGACACATTCCTGCCCAGCGTGGCGTTTGATCCATTCCTGATAAATGCGTTTGGAATCGGGATCAGTATTGGTGCCGTTGAAGAGAACGATCTTCCCGGCATATCCCTTCTGTGTCAGAAGATCGAGGAGATACGACTGCGTTCTCCTGGATTCGGTGAAAATCAGAGCCTTCGGCTTCGAACCGAGTTCCAATGCCTTGGCGAAGCCTAATCGCAGTGCCTTGATCAGGGAGTTTCCTTTGGCATTCTCTCGAATCGATTCCGCGAGGGTTTTGTATCGCAGGAGTTCCGCCGCTTCCGCCTGCAAGGATTTGACCAGGACTTTCGGATCAGGTGCTTCGGCCTTCGCATCGGCGGAGTTGGGAGGAGAGGAATTTCCCTCGATAGACGGATCTTTCCACTCTTCTTCGATGGATTCGGCAGGTTCGAAGTCGTTCCCCACCAGGTCGGCGACGTCTTCCTCGACAGCTTCGCCCGCAACTTGTTCCAGTTTTCGCAGTCGATCGATCATCGTGCCCAATGTGGCTGCGATGGCGAAGGAGGAGGAGGCCAGTATTTTCCGTAGCACCAGCTCGATCAGTTGTCGTTGGCTGTTCGGAAGTGAGTGCAGGTTATCTTTCTGCAGAAAATCCGAGACGTACTGATAGAGCTTCTTTTCATCATCCGAAGGGGTGAAGTCTTCCGTAATCGGGATGCGCTTCGTGTACTTCACATACTCGACAACCTGTTTTCTCAAGGTTCGCTGAACAATCGGCCGGAGGCGAGACCGCAGGTTCGCAAGCGTCCCCGCAGGCAGGTTCTCGGCTTTCTTGGCATAGAGTTCACGAAACGCTTCTTCGCTTCCGAAAACATGCTCATCAACGAAGGTAACGAGCCCGAACAGCTCCATCAGCGAATTCTGAAGCGGAGTGGCTGTCAGCAACACCTTGGGACGACCTCGCACTGCATCCCGCAGAGCCCGAGCAACTTTGTTGTCCTTCTTGTAAACATTCCGCAAGCGATGGGCTTCGTCGACAACGACCAGATCCCACGGAACGGCGGCAACTTCGGCAGCCTTGGCCCGGGCGAACTGATAAGAACAGATCACAACCTGTTGTGTCTGCTCAAAAGGGTGTCGCATCCGTCGGGAAAGCTCACGGAAACTTTTGGATTCCAGAATGAGGGAAGGGATGAAGAATTTCTCTGAGAGTTCGCGACTCCATTGTTTGCGGAGCGTCGCAGGAGCGATGACGAGGATTCGACGTTTCTTCTCTGCCCAAAGCTGGCTGATGATGATGCCTGCTTCGATGGTTTTTCCCAGACCGACTTCGTCCGCGAGAATCGCTCCACGGGAAAGTGGCGATCGAAATGCGAAGAGGGCTGCATCCACCTGATGGGGATTGAGATAGACCGTTGCATTGCTAAGTGACTGCGCCAGCTTGTCCGCCTGATCGGCTCCTACCCGCTTCGTAAGTTCATAAGCAAGGTATTTGGAATGGTAGGGAGTGAATGGACAATTCGACGACCCTGAGATCACCGGGGCGAAGCGAATGGTCGTCTGAGAGCCGCCATCAACATCGTTGTTCTCCGCCACATGTGAGGAATCATCCTGCACCAGAGATCCGTCTTCCGGTCGTCCAAAAGGGTAGAACCAAACCGGCTGGGGCTGCTCCTTGGAAGCGATCGGTTCGGTGAGTCGTTGTGGATTCGACAGAATCCATTTGAAATCCCCATCGCTGCTCTCACAGTCGACAATTTCGACGGTGCCTATGATGAGGCCGCGCGGCAAGTCCCCATCAATCTGTTCGTCGCCTGGTTCAGGCTTTGCGAGCGAAGCGTAGACGTAAACCTTGCCTCGGATCTTGGTCGCCTGGGAGCGGTATTCGACCGTCTTTTCTCCACGCAGAATCAACTCCACCCAAGGCTGGCGGATGCTGATCGCTCGAAGTTGCTCTGGTTCAACAGGCATAGGGAATCAACGGTCATCGCCGATTTCCACGAGCGTTGCTCACAATCATTGGATTTGAAGAGTCGCGGCCCGCGCTGGCGCGGCACGGAATTGACCGTGCCTGGACAAAGTGGATGTTCGGGTGAACAGTATATAAAAGCTGACCCCGAAAGCCAGCTTCAGTAAAACACTTGTCGATGCTTCCCGTGCACGAGGCGGCCAATTTCATTGTCTGACGACTGTCCGCCAATGCCAAATCCGGAAAGCTGAACATCACAATGTCGATCTCACGAGAAGAAGTTCTCTTGCGATCCATTTACTGAAGCTCTGAGTAAGTTGGAACAACCATTGTCGGCATGACTCTTTCTCCTCAGTCATTAGAATCAGTTTGTCGCCCCTGGATCATGTCGTTCAAGGCAGTGGGCAGCTTTCGACGGAGTCAGACAGGGCAGTCAACGTGCAGTCAGAATCACCAACGATCTTCGAGATCAAAGCCAAAGGTTGCCAGGCTCAGGGCCACATGAGCGGTCAGGGGTTTCTGGTTCTCTCGGGGGCAGTCATCCGGAGAGACACTGTTCCTTCGGCTCCTCCAAACCTGTCTGCACAACGACAGAATCTCTTGAGTCAAGGAATTCTTGCGGAGCAGGACGGTCAACTGCGGTTGATGAAGGATCATCTTTTTTCTTCACCGTGTGCGGCGGCATCGATGGTGATGGGAACCGGCGGGAATGCTCGAAGCGTGTGGGTTACTCCTGACGGGCGAAACTTGCTTCAACTGCTCAATGAATCCGACAGAGACACAACATCCTTTGAATCGAAAATCCGCACTCAGATTCTGCAGAAATACGAGGAGTTGCTGGCAGATGGGAAGCTGCTCACCAAAACTCAATTGGATCAGTACTTCTCAGTCTTCCGCGACCGGTTCAGTCCCGAAATGCTCAAGGCGGTACAGGGGGAACAGCTCCTCGAACTTCTGCACGATCATGGCAATCGTGACAGCCTTGTTTACTGGCTGGAGTTCAAGAACGACGAGGAGTTTCCAACACCACAATTCGGTGGCATTGGTGGCGGAAGTGCCATGAAATTCGGAGTGTTTCGACGCAAGGAAACCGGTATCTGGCAGGGGCCGAATAACAAGAACAAGCCGGAGGATATCTCCACTCAAGCAGCAATCGAAATCGCTGAAAGGCATCGGGATCAATTGGTCCTCGGAGCAAAATTACTGAGCGAATTCCCTGAGCACGGAACAGACGAGGACTATGCTCACCTTCAAATCCAGATGAATGATTTGTTACGAGACTTTGGCGGAACAGCATGGGTCCACAAGTATTTCAGTTTGCTGTTCCCAGAGAAGCTCGATGACTTTCATAGTCCGCAATGGCAAACCTACTTCCTGTTGAAACTCCAACAACTCCCTCCGAAGGGAGAAGGGCGATACCTGGTAGCCGGCCGTTTCGTGAATGCTGCTCGACAGGCCGGATTGCCGATGAATCATTTCACGGCGGCATTGAATGCCCTGTTCGGTCCTCGCCACCACTATTGGCGCATCGGGATTGAAGATGCGGATCAGAATGGCGACAGCTGGTCGATCATGCGAGACGAGAGTTGCGTGGGCCTGATTTGGAAAGATGTGGGCGACCTGTCATGGGTGGAAGCCAACAAAGCCTCTCGCGATCAACTCAGGGAAATGCTGGGTGGGCCGGAATCAATCGATGCCTGGAAAAAGGCATCTCAGCTGATTCAGTTCGTGGGGAAGATCAGTCGCAACGATACCGTTATGGTGGCCGAAACGGACATGGTCTTGGGGATCGGTCGAGTGAAAGGAGATTATCAGTTCGTTCCAACATCCGAACTCCCTCATCAACGGTCGGTGGAGTGGCTGGACCAGTCAGTTTGGGGATTACCGATCGAAGAGGATTTTCAATCGACAGTTAGTCAGATTCACAAACATGCCGAGAACATTCTGGAGATCGAACGCCATCGCCAAAACGGTAGTACTCTTCCAGTTCCGTCACCTCTACCACCGAAGCCTCGGATTCCACAATTGACGGGCATACCTGCCAGAATCCAGTCGATCCTCCATCGGAAGGGGCAAGTCATCCTGTATGGACCACCCGGAACAGGAAAAACATACTGGGCCGAAAGCACCGCTCTGGCACTCGCTGGAATGGCCGCTTTCGGCAGCGCGTTCGCTGACTTGAATGAAAATGAGAAGGCTGCCATCACGGGTAACAACGGAGTCGGCGGGCTGGTTCGCTGGTGTTGTTTCCATCCGGCCTATGGATATGAAGATTTCCTGGAAGGGCACCGACCGGGAGTCTCGCAAGGACAGCTGACTTTCGAATTGCGAAACGGCATCTTCAAACAGCTTTGCCACGATGCCCAGGAATCGCCGGATCACTCGTTTTTCCTGATTATTGATGAGATCAATCGAGGTGACATTCCCCGCATCTTTGGGGAACTGCTGACCGTTCTGGAGAAGGACAAGCGAGGAAAACGCATTCTCCTTCCCATCAGTCAGGAAGAGTTCTTTGTCCCGGAAAATGTCTTCGTGATCGGGACGATGAACACGGCCGATCGTTCGATCTCACTGCTGGATGCCGCACTCCGACGCCGATTCGGGTTCATCGAAATGATGCCGGACGCTTCCGTGCTTCGAGATGTGGTGATCAACGGCGTGCCACTGAGAGTCTGGCTGGAGGAACTCAACGCTCGAATTCGCCAGCACGTCGGTAGGGATGCCCGGAATCTTCAGATCGGTCATTCTTATCTGATGGCAGCCGGCAAGCCGATCAAAGATGTTCGCGCCCTGAAACGAACCGTTCGTGATGATATCCTGCCGTTGCTGGAAGAATACTGCTACGAGGATGTGGAAGCTCTCTTCAACATCCTCGGTAACGGTTTCCTGGACCAGAAGCATCAGCAGTTGCGACAAGACATCTTTGAAGATGGACAGGAAGAACTGTTCCTTCAGGCTCTATTGGAATGCTGCCCGGACATCTCAACTTCGACCGAAGTGACCCTGTCCGCAACAGGGGCAGAGGCCGATGAAGACGGGAATGACGAGGATGCGGAATGAACGCAGCATCCATCCAGGTGACACTGCGAGAGTGGGAGCATCTGCGTCCTGAACAAAATCCTTTGTTGAGAAATCTGTTTCTGGGACCTGAATTTCATGGTCTCGCTCGCGGTTTATCTGAGCAAAGATTGCTGGAAATCGTCGAATTGCGTCAGGGAATGTCTTTGCGTGCATTTTCGCATGTCGGAAGAGTCCGCCTGGGGCCTCTCGATGTGATCGTCCAACCGAAAATCAAGCAGACATCATTGTTGAATCTCTTGCGCTATGCCTATGGCTTTCGCAAGCTGGAACTGTTTGCGGAATCTCATCAGCGGATTGAGCAGTTGGGATTCGAAGATTTGCTTGTTCACCAACTCAATGCCGAAGTCCGGGAACTGCTATCACGTGGCTTACGACGAAATTATGTCCGCAAGGAGGAATTGCTCACGTCGCCTCGCGGCCGGATCGACATCCAGCAAATTGCGACTGCCGGGGGAGTTGTCACGGCAAAACTCCCCTGCACGCATTTCTCCCGCATTGACGATTCTCTCCTCAACCGTGTTCTGCTGGCCGGAGTTCAACTGGCAGCGTCGATCACGACGGACATCACACTGAGGCGGGATTCGCACAGACTGGCATTGGCGCTGGAGGAAAGCGTCACGACGCTCTCTCTCAATGCCTCGATTCTTGATCGTGTGGCAATCGGCCTGAACCGAATGACAGCAACCTACGATTCGGCCATATCGCTGATTCGGCTTCTGTGGGAATCACAAGGAGTTTCTTTTGCTGGAACGGATTCCCCGATTCGCATTTCCGGATTCTTGTTTGATATGAATCGTTTCTTTCAGGCATTGCTCGCGCGTTTCCTGGGAGATCACCTCAGGCCATACCAGGTGAAGGAGGAACAGGGATTGACCGGCATGATGAAGTACGCGACGGGATTCAATCCTTGCAACCACCGGACCTCCTCGCCTCGTCCTGATTTTGTAATCCTGGATGGGAATCAGGCCGTTGCTTTGCTGGATGCCAAATACCGTGATCTGTGGGAATTTCCAATTCCGCGTGAAATGCTCTATCAACTGGCGATCTATGCCTCCGTCGACAGTCATCGAGTCGCGACGATTCTGTATCCTTCAAATGATCGCACAGCCAGCGAGTCTCGCATTGATGTGCGTCATCCGGTCACTCGAATCGGCATCGCCCAAATCCGGCTCCGTCCAGTCTCGCTCGGCCGGATGGAGGAACTCATCGCCTCAATCCGTTCAAGTTTCGCTGCACGCGAACGAGTGCAATATGCACATTGGCTGGCTTTCGGCAATGAAAACCCCAATCACCCATGAGATTTCCCGACAACGACATTTCTCAAAATCAATTGATCTGAAATGCCGTTGTCTGCAGGAGCGCCGCGCCAAATAGCCCACGCCGGAATCAAGAAGTAGATAATCTGGTAACGGTGCTTGAAAATTGATCTCAAACTGCACCGTTCTACATGAGACGCAATTTCATATCTCTGTCCCGGGCACATTCCCATCGAAAAGTTTCAGTTCATTGTTAACGAGCTCCTCGGAATCCGCATTCGCTCCGGAGAACGAGTTCCACTGCTCGGGTAGCGGCCTCATCGACCATTGCCCATCGGTGTTTGCTTCGCAGTGTGTGATCCAACGCATCGGCAAGTATGCTGCGGCCCATCTATCGCCTTTCTCCGGCCTTTCCACCAACTGGAAATCACGTTCATCACTGGCCATCGGTGAGTGCCCTTCGGAGGGCCGCAACAAAACGTGTCCGAAAAACTCAAACCTTTCCGAGAGATCAAATGGTTCCCATGCTCCTCCGGCAAATTTCAATTCGTATTGATCATAAGCATTCTGGCTACGATGGCATCGTTCAATTCTGAAACGAACAATCCCGTTACCGCGATTGACAACGCGGTTATAGAATTGAATCTCAACGAAACTTGGCAATTCCGCTGTCACTTCCAGTCCTCCGAGTACGTGTTGAGTCAATTCCTTCTTGAGCCGTTGGCTCTCTTGGAATTCCCGCTCGGGTTCGCCCTCACACATTGCACGAATCTCAAATTCATGCCCTCGTTCAATACCCCAGTGTCGGTGGCCTCGGACGTGCGACAACAACACGTCTAACGTCTCCCAGGCAAAGGTTGCAGCCAGCGGATGTGCTGTTGATGTACTCACGGCTGATTCGAGCCACCGCCGTAAAACCCATTCCAATAAGTTCAATGGGAAGTCGACCGCGGAAACAAGGGTTCGATTGCGATCGATAGCCAGGAAGTTCGTGAGAAAACTTCCTAACAAGTTGCACGAATTGCACGTGTCGAGTCCAATCGCTGGACGGTAGATAGCGAGGTTGTGACTGGGCCAGAGACTCGAATACGTCCAGAAATGCGCCGACTCGACTGTCTGCCGGAAGGCTCATTGACGATGCGGTAAATACGGTGACTTCGCGCATCTGCACTGGAGTGGTGGTGGAAGAATGCTGTCTCTTTTCTCGACATTCCGGACAGTAAGAGCGGCTGGCAGAGATGGCAACTCCACAATCACCACATGTCCCTTCGGGTGAGCGCTTGGGAGATTTGCGGTTATTGAACTTGGCCGCGCAGGAACGTCCACAGAATTTGGGATTGGCAGTGAGGGAGTGACACTCCAGACATCTGTTTTTCTCGGACATGATACTTTCGTCCCGGCTTCTTCAATTTTCCTTGGCCCGATCACAATCCAACGGCTCGTTGACAGGGATATGTAATATGGATGGTTCTTGAGAGAACATACTTGCCGTAAATGTGAGGCAACTCAATGCTCATAGCTGGAATCAAATTTTGTCTGGTGGCAACGATGTGACAAACTGTTTTGTCAGGTTTTCCAGCCTTGAATACTTCGAAATAAGTTCTGTGATCCGTTTCGAAGTCTCCATCATCAGTGGTCTAGATTCGATAATTTTTTCATTTTCCAGGGTCACCAGATAGATCGGTGAGCGGCGACGAGCATTGTTTCCAGCAAAGTCATCAATTGCCCGCTTGACGATTTCAGCGCTCGATTTGACGAGTTCTTTTATTGAATTCCTCAGTTGATTATGTACGGCCGCAATATCGCCGACGTAGTCCCAAATGACTGGTCTCAAGTTGAGTTTTCTCGGTTGCTCCTTCAGCTCACCCGCGATTTGACGCTTGAACGATTTGTCGGCAATCAGCCGATCGGTCAAGAGATACAGTGCGAGACCATTTTCCATTGCCGTTCGGTGTGGTTCAAAGTTTTGGAGATCCACCCAGCGACTGGTGTAGACCGCCCCATCAAGGGGAAGTCCTCTGTGTTGGACAAAATTGCGAAGTGCCTCTCCCATCCGGAAACTGAAGGAATTGTCGTATTTCTCTATGCGGAGGCAGTTAAATTCGCCAGTCAGGACATCTGCATTGGGCAACGACGGAAGATGATGTGCCGTATGATCGAAATACAGGCGAGTTGTTGTGAATAGATTGACAATTTTTCGATTGAGGAGATGAATTCTCGCCACTCTTTCGGAATGGGGTCGATCAGGGCTGTTCAACTCTCGCAGAGTCAATCCGAGACACTCGAATTCAAACTCCTGAAAATTGTCAATCACAAACGCAAACTTCTCTTCGATTAACAGGATTTTAGAGAGATAGTCAGCCGCATTCAGTATTTCCTTATGAACGCCGGTCTTCAGTGGACAGAAGTCTTTCGCCTTGTCAAGGCGCTTTGACAGTCCGAATTGCATAGCGAGGTTACTTGTTACGTGTCGGCGATGCGATCTACGGATTGGGGCAATGTTCAACTTTGGAGATCGTGTTCCAGATTAGTCGTCACAATCAATATCGAGCTTCTCCAGTGCCAATTTGTACCGCTTCGCTCGCTCATTATACATTCGTTGGGCTTGCAGAAAGGCGGATACGGCTTCCTCTGCCGAGGAGAACTCCAGTGCGGGATCCTCTTCATTGGGTTCATCCGTCCAGCAGTTATCCAGCACTCCAGACCAAGATGCGTGTTGGTTGTCGCGGATGATCCATTTGCCGTTCGCTTGTTCAATCGTGATCTCAGCGGGCAGCGCAGTCACCGGGAATCTCTCCTCTGGATTGATGGTAAATGGCTCTGTGGGAATCAACGGCAGAAATTCCGCATGCCAGGTTTCATAGTCGCATTCCCATTCAGGAGTCGTGCATCCAATCATCCGGACCCACGAGTGCTCTTCCCACGCCGTGAGTTCTGATTCAGGCACGGGGCCGACCATCAAACTGTGATACTGGTCATCCAGAACGGAATAGAGTCCGTTGTCATCAATCACGGGAGCGCCAATCATGCGGGCCAGGCATTGACGGGAGGAGATCAACTCCGTCTCATTCGGCTCACGAGGGATACAGGCAAAATACTCCCGGTCAATCCTGAGTTGCTGCAACCCTACTTCCATCGTCTCTGGGGGGAGGTCCAGCACGTTATCTGGCAGGGCGAAATCTCGATCCCAAAAAATTCGATCTTCCAGGGACTCCATGAGGAAAATCCATTCTCCTTCGTCAGTCTCTGAAAGCGCCGGCAGTGCACCAGCTTCCAATTCGTCTTGGAATGCCGCCAGCAGCAGGCGGCGATGTTGAAAAGGCTCTTCTTCATCTGTCGACCGACTCTGTTCCTCAGAAAATTCCAATTCCAGGCATAGGTTAAACCAGAATCGCTTCAGGACGGCCGCGACTGACCCCTCGTTGATGGCGGTAAGCGGGGGAATCGGAACATCGGGATCACGCAGTGCCGATGACACATCAGCAAGTAACGCCAGTTTTTGTTCGGGAGTCAGCCGATCGAAGATTGCAACACCAGATTCGGAATCATCAGAATCACAATGGAGATCACTCTCAATCTCATCGCGGAGAGATCCCAGCCCCATGCAGAAACA
>Ga0182738_1001799_pt1 | contig 26115 bp, 25 predicted proteins | sample eDN5th30CBELigMG_FD_128876 | JGI IMG/M metagenome (GOLD analysis project Ga0182738, IMG submission 128876) | Enriched Miracle-Growth compost microbial communities from Emeryville, California, USA - eDNA 5th pass 30_C BE-Lig MG (version 2)... ...
ACTTGGTGCACTATCCCTTGCGCGGAGGCCAGCAATACAATCTGGTCGTCACCTTTCATAGCCGCGAACAAGAGGAATGGGGTGTGCGCGACGGCAGCAAAGAAGAAGTCCTGTCCTATTTCGCAGGCATCCATGCCCGGCCGCGTCAACTACTGGATCGTCCCACCTCATGGCGCCGTTGGGCCACCGCGGATCGTGAGCCCGTCGCGCAATGGAGTGTTGGCCGCGCCACCATCCTGGGCGACGCAGCACATCCCATGTCGCAATACATGGCGCAGGGTGCCTGCATGGCACTCGAAGACGCCGTCACGCTGGGCCGGGCCGTCGCCCAACGCACAGGCGATCTTCCCGCCGCGTTCAAACTATACGAATCGCTGCGCATCCCTCGTAGTGCACGTGTCGTCTGGTCGACCCGAGAAATGGGTCGTATCTATCACGCCGAAGGTGTCGAACGCACAGTCCGCAATTCGCTGTGGAAGGACGCATCGCAAACACGACTTTATGACGGCCTGCAATGGCTATATGGCTGGAATGCCGAAAATTGTATGACCGGCATCAAACATTAACCCACGCGTCTATTACCTCACACCGATCACACTCTCGATGCATTGACCGCAGCAGCACCACACCATAACAACATCACGGAGACATCTCATGCCATCACAGCCTCGCCGCTTTGTCTTGGCCAGTGCCATCGCTACGCTACTCATGGCGAGCGGCATGGCTCACGCAGCCGCCTCGCCGGCCTCCTCCTTTCCGTCCAAGCCGGTCACACTCTACACCGCGTTTTCTGTAGGCAGCGGCCCGGACGTCGTGCTGCGCATCCTTAGCCAAGAGCTCAGCAAACGCTGGAAGCAACCCGTTGTCGTTGAAAACCGGCCTGGCGGCGGCGGTTTTATCGCGCTATCCGCCGTCGGAAAGCTTCCCGCCGACGGATACGCGCTACTGCAACTCGACAGCGAACACGTATCGGCGCTGCCGCATCTATACAAATCACGCCACTACGTCACGCTGGACCATTTTGATTTGGTGGCACCGTTGTTCTATACGCCGTTCATGATCGCTGTTGGCGAAAAATCCCCCTGGAAAAGCGTCACTGATCTGATCACTGCTGCCAAAGCCAAGCCCGACACCGTGACCTATGGCTCATGGTTTGTCGGCAGCCCTGGGCACTTGGGCGGGGAATGGTTGGACGCTTTGGCAGACACTCAGATGACTCACGTGCCGTACAAAGAAGTCAGTCAACTCTACACCGCCGTTGCCAATGGCGAAGTGGATTGGGCCTTTGGCACGATTCCCTCCACTCGCCCGGTCTATCAAAGCGGCAAGCTTCGCTACCTGGCCATCGCCGCACCGCAACGTAATGCGCAATACCCCGATGTGCCCACCGTTGCTGAGGCGGGTGGCCCTGCCGCACTGGATGTCAACTCCATCGTGTCGCTACTCGCCCCCAAAGGCATTCCCGACGATATCCGCGACAAGATCTACACGGACGTCACTGAAATCCTCACTGATCCGTCGATCCGCGCGCGATTTGACACTTTTGCTTTTGAGCCGCTGAACTGGCCGCTGAGCAAACTACGTCAACAGTTGGATCAGAAGTCAGAAACGTACAAGGGATTGATCGAGAATGCGAAGATCAGTTTGGAGTGACAACCCATTATTCCGAAATAGGAACTTGTAAACGACACAGAGCATTCTCGTCTTTCGGATGCTGCTTCAACCACCTTTCTCATCACAAGACATATCCGTCTCATACTGCGCCCGCAGACCAGTGATAAAGCCTTGTGCATCATCGCTCAAAGGCTCGAAGCGAGAAGAAATCAAATACACCGATGCGGGGATATCGAGATCCACGTTCTTTACAACAACGTTGCTCCAGATATCCTCGTCGACACAATACCGGTTAACCAATGCAACGCCCAGGCCTTGGTGCACTAATGAGCACGCTTGTTCAGAACGATTGATTTCCACAACAGGTACCGCATTAATACCGGCGTCCACGAGTGACTCGCGTATCAGCGCTCCGATAGGCATATCTTGTTGATACAGAATCAATGGCACCTCTCTAAGCAATACCACTGGCACCACATCAAACCGCGCCAATGCATGGCCGCGCGGCACAATCAAGCAAATTTTCCCACCGAACAGACGTTCACACCGCAGGTTGGGATGGTCTATCGGCCAAATTGACAAGGCAAAGTCAATAACTTTTCCCAACAACTCCATCGGCATGTCTCGGATCAATCCCGTTCGATATGCGAATGTAGCGTCTGAGTGCTTGGATAAATAGTGCTTTATCGCACGCGGAACCACGCTGATACCGAGCGCGGGGCTGCTCAGAAACGCAATGTGCTTTCTCCGTGCGGTTTTCAGATTGGCAATCAGACCGTCTATCCGTGAGGCGGCTCCATACAGATCATCAACCTCTCGAAAAATGATCCGTGCATTTTCCGTTGGGCTCAGCGCGCCGCCCTTTCGGTCAAACAAGGATAGGCCCAGCGTACTTTCTATATGTGCCAGAGTTCGGCTGACAACCGGCTGGGAAATAAACAGCATACGCGCTGCGCCGCTCGCGGACCCCGTCAGCATGATCGCGCGAAAAACCTCCATATGCCGAAGTTTGAATCTCATCTTTTTTCTACCGCCTTTTCAGTTGTCCCTCGCGGCGTTCTACCTATACCCAATCGCTATACCCATGAATGCATTCACATATTCGAGGATCGGCTCCATACCTAGAATACTCGTTCCAACGGCAGTACCACTACACCGTGGCACCAACTACAGGAGTTCAACATGAACACAGTCAGAGAGACGGGTCTGTCCATATTGCGAAATGTTTTGGGCGAAGATTACTTTGAAAAGCGTAAAGCCTCCCAGAATGCTTTCAACATCGATGCCCGTGAACTTGTGGAAGAGTACTGTTTCGGCGCGATCTGGGGCCGCCCCGGCCTGCCTGCACGCACCCGCAGTTTACTTGTCCTCGCCATGCTCACAGCACTTGGAAAAGGGACCGAACTAAAAATGCACGTCTTAGGCGCGCTCAATAACGGGTGCACGGTTGACGAAATAAAGGAGGTATTACTGCAAGCCATGGTTTACTGCGGCGTCCCAGCGGGCGTGGAAGCCATACGTGCCGCCGAAGAAGTGCTCGCTCAACAGAATCTGATACCACAGGCCTGACATCATGGCAAATATTGGTTTCATCGGCTTAGGCGCAATGGGGTTACCCATGGCCGCCAACCTAATAAGGGCCGGACACGTTGTTTTCGGTTTTGACACCTCAGCGAACGCGATTGAGACACTCTCCACAAAAGGGGGAATCGCCGCCACCAGCGTGGCCGATATCATGGCGCGCGCAAGTGTAATTATTACTATGTTGCCAAACGGCCCCATCATGCTGGATCTCTTCGAGCATGAGAGCGGCGTGCTGGCACATTGCCGTCCCGATCACGTGTTGATTGACTGCTCCACGACAGGCGTTCCTAGCGCACGCCGAATGCACGAGCTCGCTAAAACCCATCATCTTTCTATGCTCGATGCCCCCGTAACTGGAGGAGTCATTGGCGCAGAGGCCGGTACCCTGACCATCATGGTTGGCGGTGACGCGTCTCTTTTTGAAAGTATGCGTCCCATCTTGAGCGTTATGGGAAAGACGTTAATCCATGCAGGCGGCCCAAGCGCGGGACAGGCCGTCAAAATATGCAACAACATGGCGGCAGGCATCATCAAGATAGCGATTAGTGAGGCTTTTGTGCTCGCGCGAAAACTCGGTGTTGACGAACGAGTCTTCTTTGATGTCGCCTCATCCGGCAGCGCTCAATCCTTTGCGCTGACAAGGACGTGCCCGGTGCCAGGTTTGGTCGAAAGTTCTCCCAGCACCCGTGATTATGCAAATGGTTTCGCTACCAAGCTCATGCTCAAAGACATGATTCTTGCGCAGGAAGCCGCCATGGCATCCGGCGCGGCGACGGTACTCGGAGGCGCCGCCACACAGCTATATCAACTCTGTGCAAACTCGGGAATGGGTGAAAAGGATAACGGCATCGTGTATCAGTTTCTACTCGCCCCCCATAGTTGACGCCACGATTGGCATAAAAACCATATAGGAGACCATCATGTTTGCTGCAATCCGGCTGATAAAAACAGCCGCCTTCAACGCCTTACTTCTGCCGGCAGTCTTTTGTGCGCCAACCCAAGCCGCCGAAACTTATCCCACGCGCCCAGTATCCATCGTGGTCGGCTTCAGTGCCGGAGGCAGCACCGACTTAATCGCTCGAACGATTGCCAAAGACTTATCCGAACGCTTCAAGCAGTCGTTCGTTGTCGAAAATAGACCCGGTGCGAACAGCAATCTGGCTAACACTCACGTTGCACGTGCACGGCCTGACGGTTATACGTTATTAATGGTCCCCTTCGGACTTGCCGTCAATCAGTATCTCTATAAAGATCTGAAGTACCACCTGAAAGACTTCTCACCTATAGCATTAGTCGCCGAAGTTCCCAATGTTCTGGTGATAAACAAAGATCTCCCATTCACCACGGTCAAGGACTTCGTCAATTACTCTAAAACACATCCTGAAGACATAACTTATGCATCTCCCGGTGTGGGTTCCTCTCTGCATCTTGCTGGAGAATTGTTTCGCTACTCCACAGGGGCAGTTATGCTTCATGTTCCCTTCAGTGGTAGCAGTCCCGCACTAACGGCTGTACGCGCAGGTGACGTCAAGTCAGCATTTGACAATCTTTCTACCGCCGCACCGATGATAAAGTCAGGGAATCTGAAAGCACTGGCTGTCACTAGCGCCAAGAGATCCGAAGCATTCCCTAGCGTTCCGACCGTCGCTGAATCTGGGTACCCCGACTACGAGATCTCGTCATATTTCGGTTTGGCGGCTCCAGCAGGCACGCCCACCGAAATTATCAATGAACTGAACGCCGCAGTAATGGACGCTATTCAAAAGCCCGAGATCAAAGCACAGCTCGCCACCATCGGCGCTTACTCACGCCCAAACTCTGCTACTGATTTTCAGCAGTTCTTGACGAAGGAGAACGCGAAGTGGCGTAGTGTCATCGCATCATCGGGTATTGAACCCAATTAGAAACGGGGGAACGAAGTTCAAGTCGTTTCCCTGGCGGCAGCAGAGAGATTGAGGGCGTATCACGTTACTAACTTGAACTCTCTGCCAATCAAGCAGCATTATTAGACACCGGCTCCATTACATAAATCGCCGACAGCAATCGCACCAATTCCGCTTGGCGCCGCAATCCTGTTTTTTGCAGCATCGCCTGCACCTGCGTTCTGACTGTGCTGACTTTGATGCCCGCGTCGTCCGCAATCTCGGCTACGGTCATGTCTTCGAGCAGATATCGGCCGATTCGGATCTCTGCCGCGGTGAAATGATAGACCTCTTGCTGCAGGCGCTCGGCGTCAGCGGCCGACCCATATTCTCGCGCGTTGCACAGCAACAGCAACTGATATCCCGCCAAGCGGCCCAGGCCGTGGCTCTCGGTACACCGTATCGGCAACCGTCTCAACAACACCATGTTTCCTTCGGTTGACGTTAACCGGATCGCGCCCGCATGCTGCAGCCCTGGCTTGCTTCCCGCTGCAAGGAATTCCCGCCATGCGACTTGTACCTGAAGATTGATCGGCGCCAACTCGCCATACACTGATTTCATCAGCGAGCCTGTTCGCATGTGTTGTTCCGCAGCCTGATTGGCAAAGACCATTCGTCCTGCATTATTCAGGATCCACATAGGCGCACGAAAGCAATGCAACGCGTGCAATCCGACCACTGCGGCCTGTCGCAAATCTGCCAGCCGCCTGCGCAATACCAAGGTACGCCGTAAATGCGGTAGTTGCTGTGCCAGCGCTTCTAGATGCCGCAAATCAAAGCCCTGCTGCCCGTGATCCTGTAGTAACGACAATGCCCAATGCCGCCCGTCCGATTGCGGCGTGGCCTCGCAGACCTTTAGCGCGCCCCAGCCTATGATCCCGTGTTCTCTCGCACAATCTTGGTAAAACAAGCCTTTGGACCATCGGCTCGGCTCCTCGGTCTGCAGTTCCATCATCCACTGTCCCGGGTGCACCATTGGCCAACGACGCTTGATCGGGTCGAATTGATGATAGTAGCCCTCATAATCATTCAGAAAACAACCCAACGGCTCACCATGGCCCGCATAAGTTTCGACCTCGGGGGTCGATGTCAGCCGCTCGGGCACCGACACCAGCAACATTCGCCGATCGCCCATCGCGTGACTCAATTGAGCCAAAGCAGGTTCAAACAACGCCTCGTCCAGCACAGCGTCCGCAAAGAGCGTCATCGCGGCCGATAACCTTGTTTCGAACATGGCTCACTCCTCCCGATCAGACCGAATGAGTGTTAATTATTGAAACATATAAGCATCAAAAAATAAATAACTGTTACTTATATCATTGGGATCTAATGCGCATCCTCAATTTCGATGATGCCCCGCGATGGTTTCCTCCAGGAAAATGACATCGGGCGACATACTCCTCTCGATGTCATTAAGCACGGTAACTATCATGCCTATGCAAACCGCCGTCAGGAATAGCGTTGACGTACATAGTCTTCTGACTGACCAGCTTGACCGTCTCTTACACGCGCTCCGACAGGGCGCGACGATCGAGCAGATCGTGACCGGCATCGCAGACCATGCCCAATACGTCCTTCGCCACACCAACGATCAAGTCGAATTGAACGCGCTTCGAGAAACGGCCAGCACGCATCCCATTTCTGAGTACATTTACCAGTGCCCGTTCAGCGCACATGCCTTGCGACAACCGCGCGGCTACCCGGGCGATGCCGCCCTGATTGATTACGTCTATGGCCATGCTGACCGGGCTGCGGATATGGCCCGCACGACGCCTCTCGGACGCCGGATTCTGCAGGCTACGATGGATCGCTCCGCTCCTGCTGCCATTCGGGTGCAACGCCACATCGTCGCGGATCTTGTCTCACGCATCGCTGCACATGTGGCTGACGCACGTATCCTGTCTGTCGGCTGCGGTCACGCACGTGAGCTGGAATATATCGATCAGACGTTGCTGGCGCGCCTTGCCGCCTTCGTGGCTTTCGACCAAGATGCCAAAAGCCTGGAAATCGCCGCACGCTACCGTGCTCGGCCCGGCGCCCCCCGTATCGCGCCGCAGTGCGGCACGATCATGGATTTATTGAAAGACACGCAGCTCCAGGGTTTTGCATTGATTTACGCGAGCGGTCTTTATGACTATCTCTCTGATCGGCTGTGCCAGACATTGACGCGCAATCTATTCGACAGGCTGAAACCAGGCGGCACCATGTTGTTGACCAACTTTCTGCCGGAAACGCCTGATATCGGCTACATCGAGCTGTTCATGAACGGGTCGCTACGCTATCGCACCAAACAACAGATACAGGATTTTGCGGCGACCATTAATGCGAGCCGGATATCGAAGATGGATTATTTCACCGACCCTCATCAGAACATCGGTTTTCTGAAAATCATGAAAAACGTTGCTTATTAGTCCGCCACACTAGTCGACGCGACGTAATGGGAACGTCATGTCGGCATAGCGCACAAATCGCGAGCCACGCGCCAGGCGATATCCAACCCAGATCAACAAGAATAGCGGAATCCCCACATATGTCGCTCCGACGCTCAGCCAGTTGATGTCATCCTCGAAAAATGCTTGGTAATTCTGCCCCAAGGTGATGATCAGACACACCACGAATGCAAAAATCGGGCCAAAAGGGAAAAAGGGCGAGACATAAGGCAAGTCAGTCAACTGCCCCCCCTGCGATACGTAACCACGACGAAAACGATAGTGGCTGATCGCAATCCCGAGCCATGCAATGAAACCCGTCATCCCGGAAGTATTCAATAGCCAGATATACACCGCCGTAGGGCTGAATACAAAGGACAGAAAACACAATGCTGCAATAGCTGCCGTCGCCAATAATGCAAGTATGGGCACCCCGTTCATTGCCACCTTGCTGAATATCCTGGGCGCCTTGCCCTCGCATGCTAGCGCGTAGAGCATACGCGTGGCCGCATACATGCCCGAATTGCCGGCGGACAACACCGAAGTCAATACCACTGCATTCATCACGGAAGCCGCCGCCAACAAGCCCGCGCGCTCGAAGATCAAGGCAAACGGGCTGACGCTGATGTCTGTGACATCGTTGCGCAGCAACTGGGGATCGGTATAGGGAATCAGCAGGCCGATCACTCCTATCGCCAGCACGTAGAAAAGCAAGATGCGCCAAAACACGCTACGCACTGCGCGCGGCAGACTCCGCGCCGGATCCTTGGACTCACCCGCCGCGATACCAATCAGCTCGGTCCCCTGAAACGAAAATCCGACCACCATCGCAACGCCGATGAGTGCCGAAAACCCGCCTGAGAAAGGGGCGTCCCCCACGGTCCAATTGTGCCAGCCGCCGGTCTCACCGCCACGAATAATGCCGAGCAACATCAATACGCCCAACACGATAAACACCACGACGGCGATCACCTTGATCAAGGCAAACCAGAACTCCGCCTCGCCAAACCCTCTGGCGGACAAGGCATTCAGGCCCACGACCAACGCGAGAAAAAGCCCGCTCCAATAAACGCCCGGCACATCCGGAAACCAATAAGCCATCACCAGTTGTGCGGCCACCAGATCCACCGCGACTGTCACGGCCCAGTTGTACCAATAATTCCACCCCAAGGCGAAACCAAACCCCGGATCGACGTAACGCGCGCCGTACGTAGCAAAAGACCCCGAAACGGGCATGGCGGCGGCCAACTCGCCCAGACTGGTCATCAGGAAATACACCATCAGTCCAATGAACGCGTATCCCAGCAATGCCCCACCTGGCCCGGCCTGGGCAATGGTGTTGCCGGAGGCCACAAATAGCCCCGTCCCGATCGAACCGCCGATAGCGATCATGGAAAGGTGACGGGCAGCCAGTGTACGGCGTAGCCCAGTGGGTGCGGGCTCGTCCGGGATCTGCGAGCTAGCGGCGTGGTGACTTGTAGTCTCGGCCAAAATCTTGGTTCCTTTTTAGGAAGCGTTAGCGGATAGGGCGATATGGTAACGATTTTGCCCATACGCAGTCCGCTGCACAAAAAATGCCCCCACGCCGCACCTTCGGCTTGCTGCCCCCAAGGGGCGCTTTGGTCTTGGGGCGGCCCGGCAACAAAAAACTTTCCTCATCACCAACAAAAACCCGTTCGACAGGCCTGAGTGTCACTGAGCATACTTCGTGCATACCTTCAGGAGCCAGTCATGCCGTTATGTGTCACCCCGTACGAACGAGGATTTTGCGCGGAAATCTCCGGTATTCCTACCGACCTGAACGTCAGCGACGACGACTTCCAGCGCCTCGAAGGGGCATGGACGCAACATTCCATACTGATTTTCCGTGATTTGGACCTCACGCCCGAGCAACATATCGCCTTTACACGGCGGCTTGGCGAGTTACATATCATGCAGCCGCTGAAGTTCAACCTTCCGGACTATCCCGAAGTTTTTGTCGTGTCGAACGCCAGCAAGGAAGACCCCTCAAAACCCGTAGCAAAAACAGGCGGCGCGGGTGAGGCCGGCCTCAAACGCGCGGGTGAGGGTTTTCACACCGATGGGGAAGACAAACGCATTCCAAATGCCGGATCGCTTCTCTATGCACGCCGTGTTCCCCCGGAACGAGGCGACACCTTATTCGTGGACATGTACGCGGCCTACCAAGCGCTGCCCAAGTCAGTGCAGCACGCCATCTCCGGCCGCCGTGCGCGTTATAGCAGGATAGATCTGCATGCCATCCATTACCCCTTGATGGATCCCTTGACGGAGGAGCAAAAGCGCGAACGCCCGGATGTGTTTCATCCGCTGGCACGCCGCCATCCAGTCAGCGGCAAGACGTCGTTGTACATCGGCCGTTGGGCTTGCGATATAGAAGGAGTAGAGTCATCCGAGGGGCGGGCACTGATCAAGTATCTGCAAGAATTCGCCCAGCAGCCACAATTCATTTTCACTCAGAGATGGCGTCCTGGCGATGCTGTCCTGTGGGACAACCGGTGCACACAACATTGCGCAACCGGTTTCGACGATGACAAGTATGTACGCACCATGTATCGCACAACGCTAGAGGGCGAACTGCCGATCATGGCGCAGACCTCGGCAGGTATTGAACTTTAAAGATACGAAGGTCCGGCATGAACATTCGATTTCTGGAGACCGTACTGTGGCTGGCGCGTTTACGCAGCATCAAGGCCACTGCGGAAAAGCTGTGCATTACCCATACAGCCATTTCCAATCGCATTGCATCAATTGAACAGGATCTGGGGGTTCGCTTGTTTACGAGATCCGAACAGGGCTTCGAACCCACCGCAGACGGATTGCGGTTCATCGATCAGGCTCAGGTCATCATCGACGCATACCAAAAACTCAGGCGAATCATGCTGGATCCTGGACGGCTGCGTGGCAACGTCAGACTGGGCACGGTAAGCACCATGATTCCAACCTTGTTTCCGATACTGGTACGCACCGTCAGGGAAGAATTTCCCAATGTCTCTTTAAGCGTAACCACCGAACTATCAGAGAAACTGCTCAAAGACCTGGAGGCCGGCCGTCTGGATCTGGCGTTGGTGTCCTGTCCGCCGGCCGAGCGACTCGACATTGAAGTCATCCCATTGTGTTCGTTTGCCATGCATTTTGTGGCGAGTCCTGCGCTAGGCATTCCACGCGACATTGCGCTTACCCCAGGAGATCTGGCCAAGCATCCGATCATCGGTTACCCACCCGGAACGCCGTCACAACAGAGAATCGAAGCCTACTTTTCCGACGAAGCTCAACAGACGGTGTTGATCCACTCGTCAGTGGCATTACCCACCAATGTGCAAATGGTGACATCTGGGATAGGTATCGCCGCTGTGCCCTGGGCGTCGGTTCGGCATGAAATCGAACAGGGGTCGCTGGTCGTACTGCCCACCACTAAACCCTTTGTGCCTGTGCACTACGTTGCCGCGTTCATACGAGAAGGCGAAAGCGAATTGCCGCGCGCCGTGGCTTCGCTAGCGCGGCTGGCCGCATCCACCTATTGCGAAACTTCGGATCCTGCCTTGGCCTGGGAGACTGAACTCGCTGAAATTTTCCAGGAGAAGCCATGAAAGTCAGCTTAATACAGATGAATTCTGTCTCAGACAAGCAAAAGAATATCGAGCAAGCGGATCGTCTGGCGCGTCATGCCATCGCGACCGAAGGGTCTCAATTCCTATCCTTTCCGGAGCACTTTGATTGGGCAGGAGGGAGCGTGGCAGACAAAGTGGCGGCAGGTGAACCTGAACGCGAGGGCCCCGCCTGGTCCATGTGCAGGCAATTGGCCGTGGATCACAAAATCCATGTGCATTCCGGTAGCTTTTACGAACGAACCAGCAACGATAATAAGGTCTTCAACACTTCTGTCGTCTTTGATCCGGCAGGAGAAGAAATCGCCCGATATCGCAAAATCCATCTATTCGACATCACGACGCCTGATGGTCTGCGTTATGGCGAATCGGACGCAGTACAGGCCGGCAGTCGTGTTTCGGTCGCTGATATCGCCGGGATCAAATTTGGTCTAGCCATCTGCTATGACCTGCGATTTCCAGAACTATTCCAAAAGCTGGTGTCGATGGGTGCACAGGTCATCCTGCTGCCGGCATCGTTCACATTGCAGACCGGCAAAGATCATTGGGACGTGTTGTGTCGTGCCCGCGCTATCGAAACGCAATGCTATTTTTTAGCGCCTGCACAATACGGCCCATTTCAACAGGGAAATGAAATCCGCCATACGTATGGTCACTCGTTGATATGCGACCCGTGGGGTCACATCGTCGCCAAAGCCTCAGATGGAGTCGGTACTGTCTCAAGCACACTGGATTTCAAACTCGTTGACCAAACGCGTATCCAGATCCCGTTAGCTAGCCATAGGAAGCTGTAAATGAAGAAATACGATATTGGGCCAATGCCTTTGGCTCTGGACCCTGCTGTCTACACCCTGCTCTCTGACATTGAAACGGCGACGGTCGGGCATTTTCGACATTGGGGATTTATGGATCCTCGCATCAAGCCGCTGGGTCACGGCAAAAAGGTCATAGGCCGAGCCATCACGCTAGCGTTACCGGCACAGGACTCAACGCTGCTGCACCACGCACTAAGCTTCCTGGCATCGGGTGACGTAGTCGTCATAGATCGCCTGGGAGACGTCAAACACGCATGCTGGGGCGGAGGCGTAACCCAAGGAGCCGTCGCAGCCAAAGCAGCTGGCGCGATCGTAGATGGCATGTGCACCGATCCTTCAGAGATTGCCCACTACGGCCTACCTGTATGGTGCCGCGGCATTTCACCGATCACCACGCGCATCTATGACCTGGCTGGCCTGATGAATAAACCGATTTCTTGCGGCGGCGTAGTCGTCAATCCCGGCGACGTCATCCTGGCCGACGAAAACGGCGTGCTGGTATTACCACCCAATGAAGTCGCCGAAGTCGCGGACATGGCGGCAGCCAAGCAAAAACGTCAAGCGAGCAACGCCGACCGTATTTCGAAAGGTGAACGTCTGGGCGATCTGTCAGGGGCCAGTGCACACATCGCACGCGCAATCTGACCTTACGTAAGCGAATCAGAGCACAAAGCTCGATCCGAAAAAACCTCAAGGGGAATTTCATGCACTCAGTGTTGAGAAAAACAGGACTGGGCAAGATCACCGCTGGGGCGATGCTGGCGCTGTCGATGGCAGGCAACGCTATGGCGGCTTGGCCCGAACGCTCCGTTCGTATCATCGTCCCATTTCCGCCGGGGAACTCGTCGGATGTATCTATGCGATTGATCGCAGAGAAACTGAGTACCGCACTAGGTCAATCTGTCATCGTTGAAAATCGAACAGGAGCAGGTGGCACGATTGGAACCGAGTATGCCGCCAAACAGCCCGCCGATGGCTACACGCTGGCGATGGGCTCTACCGGGCCCATGACGATTGCTCAATGGTTACGGCCAGGCACTTTGGGCTATGACGCTGCTCGAGATTTTATCCCGGTGGGCGCCGTGGCGTGGGCTCCCCAAGTTTTGGTCGTCAGTAAGAGTTTTCCCGCGTCGACATTCAATGAGTTGCTGGCTTATGGCAAAAAACCGGGCGTAAGTCTGGCCTATGGATCCTCCGGTAACGGCACCACACCACATCTGGTGATCTCGGCCATGCTGGAACAATCAGGGCTAAAAGCCACGCATGTCCCGTACCGCGGCGGCGTCCAAACGGCCACAGATCTGGTCGGGGGTCAAATTGATTTCATTTCTGACAATGTGCCCGTCGTGAGCTCTCTGCTCCAAGCCGGCAAGGTTAAACCGCTAGGCGTTACCTCCAGTACCCGAATTCCGTCGTTACCGGACATCCCTACGTTGCAAGAGCAAGGCCTCAAGGACTTCGACTTGCAAGGATGGATTCTGTTGCTCGCGCCTACCGGCACGCCCTCAGAAGCCGTAACGCGGTTACGTACGGAAATGGCCAAGCTGATGGACATGCCCGACGTCCGTGACAGACTTAACTCATTGGGACTCGTGCCTATGAAAATGTCAACCCAACAGCTGGTCGGCTTCCTGGGTAGTGAATCTAAAAAATGGAAGGAGATCGTACGGGTGTCAGGCGCGGCGCAAAATTGAATGAAAAAATCGGCACGCTTGCGTGCCTGCGTCTACCTCATCTGATTGACTTTTACATAAGTGATTTAGCCTGCGGCGGGGTGATACAAACACGATCCCGCCTCTGAGAGACGTTTACGATGATCCTTGTCCAATGACGGAAGAGCGGTTCTGACCCACTCGCTGAAACGTTTTGCGCGAACATCATCGGCAAACGAATTCGCCATCAATAAATAGTATCGGCTGCGGGCCGATGCATAGGATGTCGCGCCCAAACGTATCATCCTTCCGTCTCTGACGTAATCTTCAGCCGCAAATTCAGGCAAAAACGCGATACCCTGCCCATACAGTACAGCCGACAAAGAAGCATCAATAATCGAGAAAGTGGTGCGTAACGCCGGAGGACGGCCTAGCGCTTTTTCACGAAAAAATACCGACCATGCGTCCTTTAACGAGAGCTGGTCAATCAGCGCTTCAGTCTGAAATAAACGAAGGTCGTCTGCGGATCGGCTACCAAGCAGCTCAACAGAGATATAGGGAAAGTACTCCGTGGCGAGCAGAAGCTCGGCCGTATAGTCCGGCGGAGGAATCGGCGTGTTGACCAACGCAATATCAATGCCGTCCGTCAAAAGATCGGGAGTACCAATCCTCGACGTAATCTCAATATTTGCCTCAAACAGTGTCTGAATATGGTGGCAATGCTTACCCAGCAAATGTATGCAGAATATAGGAGGTGCGGATATACGCACCGTTCTGCCGGATATGCCTGACTCCACACCATAGAGGACGGAATTCATATCTCCCAAAAGCATCGATAGCTTAGCTGCCAGCGTTCTCGCGTCAGTTGTCACACCCAAGCCGCTGGTGCCGCGCGTAAACAACGTTTTATTCAAGAATCGCTCTAGGTCTATCACATGCCGGCTCACCGCGCTTTGTGTTAGTGCCAGCTCATCAGCCGCAGCACTCACACTGCCCAGTTCGACCACTTTGATAAATGACTCAATGTTGGCGATTGGAGGAAGCCCTCGGTTTCTCGTAATTTTCATCTCATTATTTTTACCGACGTATTCATGTAGAAAAACGGTAGAGGAATTTGGTGAATTCCAGCAAGTGATTTTTTGAGTCCGAACGGACAAAAATCGCGAAAAAGGTTGAAAACCCAACGAGGAGCGTTTACCCCGTAGGTATCCCCGTTAACAAAAAACGCATAGGCCATAAAAATTTACTGATTGATTGTCTTCCTCCCTAGCCTCAACATCATCGCCATCGTCACGAAGGAGATGACATGCTAAAGACCGAAACCAAGAATCCTGCGATTGCATGGTCGCAAACAACATACCCAACAGGCTGGGGTGCAGAAATGCGCGACACCAAAGAACTGCTACAACCGTTCTCGCAAGAGTTCTTAAACGACCTGGATTCGTGTCTCAATAGTGCTTGTGCACGTGCGATTACCGCGGAGACAGTGACACAAGAGGATTTCTCAACGCCTGCGATTGATGCCACCATGCAAAAGCTGCTGCGAGACCTACGAGGCGGCGCCGGCCTGGTAATCAGCAGAGGCATAAACGCAGCCGCCTATGGCCCGGAAGCACTGGAAGTAATCTACATGGGCCTGGGCATGCACTTAGGCAATGCGGTTTCCCAAAGCTCATATGGTGACGTTCTCGGCCATGTAGCGGTACGAGACAAGAATAGCGCTCGAGGCTATACCAGCGATAGACAGCTGGAACTACACACTGATTCGGCCGAGATCATCTGCCTGATGTGTGTACGGAAAAGCGTGACCGGTGGAGAAAGCGTCTTTGCCAGTTCATTGAAAATCCGGGATGTGATTGCCCGAGAGCGGCCCGACCTGTTGCAAGTCCTTCAGACCGGATATCCGTATCATCGTCGTGGTGAAGAGCATCCGGATATGGAACCCATCACTCCCTACAACATCCCCGTTTTTTCAGAAAAGGATGGGATCATCAGTTGTCGGTATGTGCGAGAAATTATCGAGGTCGCCTATCGAGATCTGGGCAAAGACCTCAATGGCATAGAAAAAGAGGCGTTGGATTATTTTGATGAGGTGGCCAACCGGCCCGAAATTTCCTTTGATTTTCAACTGGAGCCTGGTGATATCGCGTGGATGAGTAACTATCAAGTCCTCCACGCTCGCCGATCCTTTGAGAATCCCGATGATCTGTCTTGCGGGCGTCTGCTGTATCGACTATGGCTGCAAGACTTTCCGTCTCGACCCATGGTTAAAGAAATGCTCGTCTATCAAAATCCGCAAGGACGCCAAGGCATAGATCCGCAAAAAAACCGTCCCGCAGGACTAGCCAAATATTCAACAAAGAACCACTGATGCCACAAGCCTGGATCAACCCTATCGCATGGGACGTAAATCTCACTCACAAGCTGGTCAAGGCTGGCTGGCGTCACATCCAAATCGACGGCGAAGGTGGCTGTGTTGATGAGCACCATCTCTTGAGCATGGCTCTTCTCCAAAAAGCAGGAGTACTGACACCGATCTTTCGTATTCCTCCTCACGGAGGGTATCTGTTCGACAAGATACTGAAACTCGGTGGGACGCAGTTTTTGCTTTCTGGAGGATACACGCATGCGTTCGTCAAAGAGGTCTCACAAAAATTGGTCGAGCATGGTGACTCATCCTCCAATATATACGTGATGATTGAATCGAGACGTGAGATGGAATCCTCATCTCAGATCTCCTCCTTGCCACATATCACTGGATTTCATTTCGGTCTAGTAGACCTGGCCAGAGAATCTAGGGTCACAGACTGGCGAGATGCGCAGATGTGGCAGGAAAAATTGGCGATCGCAATTTCCGAAATCAAAAAAGAAAGAAAAACATGCGGCAGCTACTTTTTACCGCTCTGGCGAGGATCTGAGTTCGAGGCCCAGCTCGATATCTGCTCATACAGCATAGATGAGTTCTGCCGCCGGTAGACTGAACAGAGGAGACAACATGAACACCAACAAGAAATTACTTGCCGCACTTGTCACGGCCTTGTCTGCCGTCTCGGCACATGCCGCTTATCCCGACAAGCCTATCAAGCTCATTGTTCCGTTTGCCCCTGGAGGGCCGACAGATGTTGTCGCCCGCAGCCTGGCTGACTCTCTGTCAAAAGTGCTAGGAAACACCGTATACGTGGAAAACAAACCAGGTGCCGGCGGTGGGATTGGCACGGCACAAGTCGTACGGGCAGCTCCCGATGGCTACACGCTCGGCGTCGCCGCAGTCTCGACGCATGTCGTCAATCCCATCTGTAATTCGAACACGGGATACGATCCCGTCAAGGACTTCACGCCCATTGCACTCGTTGCCGACATGCCCATGATCTGGGTAATGCAGCCTGCGATGCCGGAGAAGGACTTCAATGATATCGTTCAAGCGGCAAAGAACGCGCCCAACAAAATGACTCAAGGTACGCCTGGGGTGTGCTCTCTTGGTCATATGATTGTCGCCAAAATCAACCATCGCCTCGGCATCAAGATTGAAAGTATCCCATATCAAGGCTCCGCACCTGCGATGAACGACTTTATGGGAAAGAATCTGGACTTAATGCTGGATGTGGATTACCTCATACAACCGCTTGTGTCCGCTGGCCGAGCTAAACCATTTGCTGTAATGTGGCCCACCCGTCTGGCCACGCTCCCCACGGTACCGACGTTTGAAGAGCTGGGTTACAAGGACTTGAACATGCGCCCCTGGTACGGCGTGGTTGGTCCTAAAGGCCTATCGCCCGAAGTCACTCAAAAATTGATGACAGCTGTACACACGGCGATGGCAAACCCAACACTACTCCAACAGTTTAAAACCGCGGGTATGGTGCCTATTACGGATGTTGAAGGCAATGCCTTCGCCGACAAAATAAAGTCTGAGTATCTGGATACCAAGGCGTTTGCTGAGGCGAACAAAATGGCAAAACAATAACGATGCGAAATTAGCTCGCAGAACGACCTCGGCTGGTTTTCCCTGGTCGGCCAATCCATTCGAGAATGGATTGGCCGACGCTATGGGAGGCAATTGCGGTGAAATACACTGACTTGCCGTTATCGCTCAACGATCCTTCCATGCCTTCATCGGATATACCGTCTTGGCCTGCGCCGCCTCGGCTGGTGCAATGGCGACGACCTTGCCGTCTTGGATCTGGACGAGGAACGGTTTGGGTGCGAGATTATCGTGAAAATGATCACCGCTGCCCTCGAACTTGATCGGGCCGTAAAACGCGGTGATGTCCGTTTTCGCAATGGCCTCGTTGAGCTTGCCTTTCGCATCCGCATCCAGACCTGGCTTTGCACCCACCTGCTGCAATGCTTTCATCAGCACGATGCCCGCGGCGCTGCAACCGGCAGCGGTATAGTCCGGATCCGAACCATAGGCCTTGTTGAACGCGGCGGCGTAGTCCGCCGCACTACCAAAGAGTTCGTCCTTGTACGGCGCATTCGGTAACCAGACGCTGATACCCATTACCCCATCGGCATCTTTGTGCAGTTCATCCACAAACGCCGCGTCGGTGATGCCATAGTGCTCGATCAGTGCACCAGGAGTAAAGGCCGCACCTTTCAAGGCCTTTACCATGTCCGACAGCAATACATCATGCCCGCCAACTGCAACGATATCCGGTTTCTTTGATGCGATCGTTGTCGCGATAGGCGTCAGGTCCGCATCCTTCGGAAATAGTGTGTAGTAGACCACCTCCAGACCCGCACTTTCGGCGCCCTCACGAAAGCCGACAGCAGTATCCTTGGAGAACGGCTCGTTCACACCTACCACCGCGATCGTTTTGGCCTTGGGATTGGAAACGCTGATGATCTCTGCAATAGACTTGCCTGCCGTCTTGTCAACGGCGGGGATGATGCCATACGTAAAAGCCGGCTGCGACGTCCAATTTCCCGGAGACTCAGCGGAGCCAGCAATGCAAGGCGTTTGATACTTCGCGGCAATGGGATTCATGGCGATTTGCACGCCGCTGGTATAAGCGCCAAACAACGCATCGACATTTTCCTCTGCGATCAATCGCTCGCAAGCGTTGGCGCCTTGCGCGGGCTGGCTCTGGCAGTCTTGGATGAGCAATTCGACTTTATAGGCTTTGTCGCCGACTTTGATACCACCGGCCGCATTGACCGTGTTTGCCCACAGCTCGTAGCCCCGCTTGGCGACCTGCCCCCCAGAGGCATCCGAGCCGGACAGCTCCAGAACCGCACCCACCTTGAATGTATCGGCGCTGGCGGCAAACACGCGTGGCGCGACGATCACGCCGCCAGCCAGGACGCTGGATCGAACGACGAAGTCCCTGCGCGACATTTTTCTAGCCATGATGCAACTCCTTGTCTTGGTTGGATGAGTTCTTCACTCCTAGATACAGCTGCATGAAATCCTTCTGGCTCGGGATCTCCGCTGGCGTCCCCGAGAAACGATTGGTCCCGTTGGCGAGTATGTAGATGTGGTCGGCCACCCGTAGCGCCTGCTGAATGTTCTGCTCAACCATCAAGACGCCAACGCCCTCTTTGGCCAGCGTCGATACACGCTGCAACGCCTCGCCCACTAATTTGGGTGATAGCCCTGCAGACGGCTCGTCAAACAAGATAAATTTGGGATTGAGCATGAGCGATCTCGCGATCGACAACATCATTTGTTCACCACCGCTGAGCTGCCCCGCTTTGGTCGATAGCCGCTCGCGCAATCGAGGGAAATTGTCCAGTTGCTGCTCGACCGCCTGACGCCTTTGCACTTTGTCGCGCAAAACATACGCCCCCATGAGCAGATTCTCCTTGGTAGACAACCCAGGAAAGACTCCCCCCCCCTGTGGCATTAAGGTCACGCCATGCTGCAAGACACGATGGGAAGGCAAGCCCGTGAGGTCCTGCCCGCCCAACCGCACCGAGCCGCCCCAGACGTCCACGGCGCCAGCGATGGCTCGTAATAGCGTGCTCTTGCCGCAGCCGTTTGGCCCAAAGACACATGTCACAGCTCCAGCCTTGGCCTCTAGCGATACACCAGACAGTATTTGAATACGTCCGTAGCCGGAATCGAGATCTTTGACTTGAAGCACCGTCATGAAGTCAAGCCTCCCCGATGATGGACCTGCTGGCGTGTCATAGCGTGATGTCTCCCAGATAGGCCTTCATGACGGTGGGGTCAGCGGTCACGGTCTCAAAGGGTCCTTCGGCAATCACTTTCCCGGCATCCATGACGATCATCCGATCGCAGATAGACTGCGTCAACTCCATGTCGTGCTCGATGACACAAATGCTGACGCCCTGCCCGCGCAGCTTGCGTATCGCGGTCAGGATGATCTCTCGCAATCGCGGATGAACGCCCGCCGCGACTTCGTCCAGAAACACGACCTTGGGGTCGCGCATCAAGATACGGCCCATTTCCAGCAACCGCTGCTGCCCACCAGACAGATCCCGCGCCTGATGATGCGTCATATGCTGCAATTCGAGCAGTTCCAGTACCTGTTCCGCTCGAGACTGTGCAGTGCTCCAGTTTTCTTCGACGGTGGCGGCTAGCAAGTTTTCCAAAAGCGTCATGTTCCAGAACAACATCGGTATCTGAAACGTGCGCGCGACACCTGCTCGAGCGATCAGGTGGGTGGGACGACCAACGATGTCCTCGCCGAACAATCGAATATTCCCGCTATCGGGTTTAAGCACCCCTGTCAACAGATTGAACAACGTGCTCTTTCCACTGCCATTCGGACCGATAAAACCAACCACTTCGCCCGCACCAATGGTGAAGTCGATTCCTTGCACCGCCACGAGGCCGCCAAATGTGCGGCGTACTGCGCTCACCTCAAGGACTGTCATGACGAGCCTCCTTCGGCGTTGCTGCACCGGCTGACGGCTTCGTCTGATGAATGCCCCCCACCACGCCACCGATGACTTGATTAAGAACGCCCCGCTTTCTCGCCCCTGGCAACAGACTGACCAGGCCATTTGGCAGCACAAGCACCACAGCCATCACGAGTATGCCGATGAACACCAGATACCAGGTACTGCTGCCAAAAAGCGCGGAAAACTGCTGGCTGAGAAAATACAGCACCGCCGCCCCTAACGCTGGCCCCCATAGAGTGCCCAGCCCGCCAAGCAACACCATGACGACCATTTGATCCGTGAAAATTGTGTTCAGCACGCTGTCGGGATTGATAAAGGTAATCCAGTACGCATTGATGCCGCCCAGCACAGCGGGAATGATGGCGCTGAGAACAAAGGCCTGGATCTTCACGCGATCCGCATTAATTCCCTGCATACGCGCCGCGATTTCGCTGTCTCGCACCGCCTTGACCCGATAGCCGAATCGCGAGCGTTCAAGCAAAACGTAGCAAATCAGATAGGCCAAGGCTGTGGCCGCGAGCATGGTGAAATAGAAAAACGCAGAACTGGTATTCGGTGGCAGTGATAGCCCATAGCTGCCACCAGTGAACGGCACGACCGTCGCAAACTCGCGGATAGCCTCCCCTAGCGCCCACGTACCAATCGCAAAATAGGCGCCGCGCAGTTTCAGTACCGGCCATCCCACGATGGCCGCCAAACCACCGGCAATAACGGCCCCGACCGGTAGCGTGGCAAAGAAATTCCAGTTGTATTCCGGCTGCATCAGAATGGCCGTACTGTAGGCCCCAATGCCAAAAAACGCGACATGGCCGAAGCTGATATATCCGGCGTACCCACAAATGACATTCCAGGATAACGCCAACCCTGCCCACATGATGATGCCGGTGCCAATGCGTATCCAATAGGGCCCCGCCCAGAAAGGCAGCGACACACAGATGACTGCCAGAATGATGACCGCTACCTTACTGACCACACCCAGACCGCGCCAGCCGGCGGATTGATTCAATGTCACGCGGTTCTCCTAGCCAGGCCGTTAGGCAGCAACAGCAGTATCAGGAAAAGCACCAGAAACACCGTCATCAATGTGTAGTTGGCACCGACATAGACCGTCACAAACGCCTGCAGGATACCGAGGATGAGCCCCGACACCAATACGCCCATTACTGATCCCATGCCCGCAAGCACGACGACAAAGAATGCGAACAAGGTATAGCGCAACCCCACCTGGGGCGTCGTGGAATACACCGCCCCCACCAGAACGCCCGCCATGCTGGTGACGCCGACATACAGCGCGTAGACCAACGTACTCATGCGCTTTACGTTCACGCCCATCAAACCAGCCGAATCTTTATTCTGCGCCATGGCCCGGATGGCCAGCCCCAATCGCGTGAAATATAGAAAAATGAGCAGCGCCGCAGCCAGCACAAGGGCAAAGACAAACCCTGCTACGCGAACAATGGGTATCGATATGCCCATCACGTGCCAGACACCCTGGAGCAAATCAGCTTGTACGGATTTGGGCGTATAGCCAAATGTGGCAAGCAAGCCACCACGTATCGCCGTTTCAATCCCGAACGTGAAGGCCAGGGCCATCAAGGCAGGCAACGCGTAGTTGCTGGTCCGAACCCGGTAGATAAAGGGGCCGATCAACCACCCGACAAACCCAAAAAAAACAAAGACCACAGGCAGCATCAGCAAGGGCTCGATGCCAAATGCCTGCTGGCCAACGACCGCGGCATATGCGCCCAGTACGACCCACATTCCGATCGCGAGATCGACGACATCCAACACGCCGAACGACAGCGCAAAACCCATACTGATCGCCACATACAGGCCACCGATCAGAAGACCTGTCACCAGAGTCTGGATGAAGATATCCATAGCCTTGCAGTTCTCCCGGCAGGTCAGTATCGGTTTACGCGAGTATTGAGGTATACCAGGACGCGTTATGCAACATCGTCATCAAAGGCACCTCGGATTCTCTGCAATCCTTTTACGTTTAAACGAATCCCGGGGGATAGGTCAAGATCGTGTTTTCCTCAATACATGCCCGGAGAAACTGAACCGATGGCAGTAAAACTGCCTCAGGAAAGATTTGATGACAATGGGCTGAGTGCCACTAGTATCAACGGTCGCTATATCTATCAAGATGGTTGACTACATTATCGACCATGGCGGCATCTCACCCTGAGTCGCGATTCGCAATCAGATCGGTCTGGTAATTCAAAAAATGTCCGCTCGGTGTCCTCATAAGTCCTTTGACGCCGAATAATGCCTACCAGCCTGTTGCAGCGCTCATATGCGGACAGCAACCAATCTTTGTGTACGACTTCAACGCAAACAGAACGATAAAAGCACCGTGAGGTTAGATCGGTTCATAAAAACATCAGGAGACCTTGCATGACGACGAAGACCATACTTCGCATCCCTGCCGCACATCGCAAATATGCGGTGGAAAACGGCGCGAGATATGACCCGGAGCAGCGGATCTGGTACGTGAACGGGGAGATACCACCGACACTTGCCGACTATGTGCCAACGGCACGCCGGGCTCGTGACTACACTCAAGAGTCTGTACCGAGTTGCCCCAGTTGTGGCCGTGCAATGGTCTGGATCAATGCAGACATCCCCTTTTGGGGTTGCTCTAGATATAGAAATGTCGGATGTCGAGGTAATCGACGAGCGGCGCACATGCCTCAGGCTGCTTCGAGACTGGACTCCCCTGAGTACAGATCAAACGATGTTGTATGTACGTCTACACGCGTGCGCCAGATTCATCTCACCCGAATATTGTCACAGCTTCATCAGCACCTTGAAAGCAACGACAGAATATTGAGTTGGCTCAACGAAAATAGAGTCGAATTCAAAGACCAAAGCGCCCTGGACATCATGGGTACCAGAGAAGGTTTCAGGCGTGTCGAGAAATTTATTATTGAAGCCTTCCAGCCGGCCTGAAAACGCAATCTCCAATATGTGATCAACATCCCCCTAGGATTTTCAGACCACAGAGGAAGAACTCTTAGCATGCATCCCATCACCTTCGGCGCGCTCTTTAGCGTTGTCATCAGCGCACTGTCATTGTCACTCACAGTGCAAGCGGCTCCTCAAAAACGGGAAACACCGCGCCCGGATGGCAGCACCATTCACTGGTTTCTTGACCAGCCGGACGCTCCAGCGAGCAAAGTGGGGCTCGTGGTTGTCATGCAAGGCTCGAGCTGTGAACCTGTAGCGAAGAGCGAGTTTCTAGCCCTCACTCGCGCAGTCTTTCCCGAATTTTCGACGGTCACCGCCGACAAGTACGGCATCGATCCCGACGCCGACTTCGACGGAAAGGACAACGCAAGCTGTCCACAGAGGTACCATGCGAAAAGTACCAGCAGCCAACGCGTAGCTGATTACCAGCAAATTCTGAATAATCTCTCATTAGCGAAATGGTGGAATGGGCAGTTGATATTGGTCGGCGGGTCGGAAGGCGGTGATATCGCTGCGCGACTGGCAGCCCAGTCGCGTTCTGATGCTGTCGTCCTGATTTCCACAGGTGGTGGCACAACGTTCGGAGAACTGGTGCGCGCCTCTCTCGTCGAAGAAATGGAACGGCAGTCCGTTCCAAAAAACCAATGGCCCGATATTGAAGGGATGTTTGCCCGAGCCCGAGCTAACCCAGAAAGCACCGAAGTAGAAGGTGGCTACAGTTATAGATACTGGGCAGACTCCATCGATCTCAAAACCGTCGATGACATGCTGAAAACTGCCGCACCTATCCTTCTCATTCAAGGAACGGACGACACGTCCACCCCCCTTTACACCGCACGCACCGCCGTCGATGCGTTCATTAAAGAAAAACGATGCAACCTGACATACTGGGAAAAAACAGGCTATAGCCACAGCATGGTCGATCTGGATGGAAACGACCGATTGCAAGAGGTTTTGGCGCAGGCGAGCTCATGGGCGCGTTATCAACTCGAGCACTCAAATGTTAGTTCGTGCATGAAACCCAATGCTTTTGATCCACGCACCTGAGCTCGGCGGAAAAGCAAAACACTAGCGATGGTTCGATCGAGACGGCTTAAAGCCAACTCTCTAATTTGTTCGCCAAGTAAGCAAAAACCCGTCCTTTGTTAGAAGGACGGGCTCCATTATCAACATACGTGCACTGGGACGGAATCAGAACGGAATATCGTCATCCATATCCGCCAGATTTGCCGCGCCACCCGCTGCAGGTGCTGCGGCGGCCGGCGCTGCTGGACGTTGTGCGGGACGCTGGGCCGGTGCGCGTTGTTGACGTGGTGCGCCCTCGTCGTAGCCACCACCGTAGCTGCCTTCGCCGCCACCATCACGGCCGCCCAGCATTTGCATCTGGTCGGCAACGATTTCGGTGCTGTAACGGTCGGCGCCGGTGTCTTTGTCTTGCCACTTGCGGGTTTTCAGGCGACCCTCGATATACACCGAACGGCCTTTTTTCAGGTACTCGCCAGCGATTTCAGCCAGACGGTTGTACATCACCACACGGTGCCACTCGGTTTCCTCGCGACGCTCGCCGCTGGCCTTGTCTTTCCATTGCGAGGTGGTGGCAATGGACACGTTGCAAATCGCCGCACCATCGGGGCTGTAACGAACTTCGGGGTCGCGCCCCAGGTTGCCGACGAGAATGACTTTATTGACCGATGCCATGATGACGATTTTCCTCTGGTGCCCAAGGACAGCCGACGCTACCCGATGGACATAATTTGCTAAATTTACTGAAACTGCCAGAACTACACCGAAGTAATGGCGCGTTCTGACTCTGATAGTGCCGAGGGATGGTGTATCAACTGATGTGAGCGCGTACAGCGCTGTCCCCTGCTAAGCGATACCGTAAGCTTACCGCACGTTGCCGCCATTTTACTCAGGCCAGCGCGCCGAAATATCTCACTGACAAGACTTACAATTAAATAATGAGACTCGATCTCATTAATACGAGTCCCAGCGGACCAGAGATCAGCGCGGGTAATGGAAAGCCAGACGACGCTTTCTATGTAATGACCTGTTAGCGCCGGTGTAATACTGACCCGCTGGGTCAGATTTCAACCGGCGCTGACAATGACCGGCCCATGGATCTGGTGTGCCAACGCCTCCCCGGCCATGCAGGCATCCACATTGGCCGCCATCGACCGGGCGCGCCGGTTGATGGTGCCATCGGTCCAGGCTGACATATGCGGCGTCATGACCACATTGTCCAGGCTCGCAAACGGCAGTTGCGATGGAGCGGCCGACTCGCCGGGCCGGGCGGGATACTGATACCAGGTGTCGATGACGGCCGCGCCGATGCGTTTTTGCGCCAAAGCGTCGTACAGCGCCTGCTCGTCCACGACCGGCCCGCGCCCCACATTGATCAGCACCGAATGCTCACGCATCTGCGAAAACGCCGTGACATCCACCAGTCCCTCGGTGGCAGGCACCAAGGGCAAGGACACGACAATAAAATCGCACGCGCGGTAGAACGGCGCCAGCGCACCCAGGCCCGACCAGCCGTCGACCTCGTCAGACACCGCCACGGGGCTGCGGTTGGCCGCCAGCACCCGCATGCCGAATGCCTTTGCGCGCCGGCCGATTGCCTGTCCGAT
>Ga0182738_1001802_pt1 | contig 26076 bp, 23 predicted proteins | sample eDN5th30CBELigMG_FD_128876 | JGI IMG/M metagenome (GOLD analysis project Ga0182738, IMG submission 128876) | Enriched Miracle-Growth compost microbial communities from Emeryville, California, USA - eDNA 5th pass 30_C BE-Lig MG (version 2)... ...
AACTCAGGCAGCGGCCCTCGGGCCGCTGCCTGAGCCGTGGCCGTACGTTTCTTCTTCATCGGCATATCCATGGTCGTCTATCCTCATGATATGCCCCGCACACAAAATCCCGGATAGGCCCCCATGAACTCCTCGTTTTCTATACACATCGCCAAAACATGCATAGAAAATCGTAAAATCTATACATATACACGTTGCTTGGTTAAAGGAAACACCCTTTCTTGAACATGTCTGCCCTGCCATCGCTCGAAACCCTCGACCCGGCCCGGTTCGAGACTGCCGCCATCCTCAAGCGGCTGGTCTCGGCGCATCGCGCCTTGGCCGAGTTCAAGGGCGTGGCCGCTTCCATGCCCAACCAGGACATCCTGATCAGCACGCTGGGCCTGCAGGAAGCCAAGGACAGCTCGGAAATCGAGAACATCGTCACCACCCATGACGAGCTGTTCCGCGAGGCCGCGCAGGACACCGCCACCGGCCCGGCGGCCAAAGAAGTGGCGCGCTATACCCGCGCCCTGCGCGTCGGCTTCGAGGCTGTGCGCAACTCCGGCCTGCTGACCGGCAACCACATCGTCGAAATCCAGGCCGCGCTGGAGGAGAACCGCGCCGGCATCCGCAAGGTGCCAGGCACCGTGCTGAAGGACGGCGCGGGCCGCGTGGTTTATACCCCACCGACCCCGGAACGGCTGCCGCGGCTCATCACCGATCTGGAACGCTTCATCAACGACGGCGAACGGTTCGCCGCCGATCCGCTGGTGAAGATGGCGCTGATCCACCATCAGTTCGAGAGCATCCACCCCTTCTACGATGGTAATGGCCGTACCGGCCGCATCCTCAACGTGCTGTATCTGGTCAAGGAGGGGTTGCTGGACACGCCCGTGCTCTACCTCAGCCGCGCCATCGTGCGCAGCAAGGCCGACTACTACCGGCTGTTGCAGGACGTGCGCGAGCGCGGCCAATGGGAAGCGTGGGTGGAATACCTGCTCGGCGCGGTGGAACGCACTGCCAAAGACGGCATCGCCACCATCCAGGCGATCAAGGCCGCGCTGATGGACTACAAGCACCGCATCCGCGATGGCTACAAGTTCTACAGCCAGGACCTCATCAACAACCTGTTTTCCCACCCCTACACCAAGATCGAGTTCCTGCAGCACGATCTCGGCGTCTCGCGCCTGACCGCCACGCGCTACCTGGATACGCTGGCCCGCGACGGCTTGCTGCGCAAGATCAAGGTGGGTCGATCCAACTACTACATCAACGAACCCCTTTATCGCATCCTCACCGGCGAAACCCCGCCGGCTGGCGAATCCTGACATGGCCACCAAGGAAACCCCTTCCAAGCCCAAGCTCGCGGTCGAGGACTTTACCCGCAGCATCGGGATGCCCGCAGCCGTCCCGGCCCGGAGTCGATCTAAACATCCCTGAGCCCCCATCCTTCCTTCGCTCAAAGCAGCTACCATCCTTCCTCCGCGCCGCCTGGCCGTCGAGGATGAAGTGTCTCTCTGGAACTTGCTGTTCACCGTGCTGGATGCGGCCAGGTCGTCGCGCGCGTCGCGTGGCGGGACCTGGGCGCCGACGCGGGACGCGACGGCAACGCGAGCCCGGCCCTCCCGGCCGGCCCAGCCCCGGCAGCGAACCTCATCGTCTTCCGCCAGCTCATCCACCGACGCCAGCCCCGGCGATATCTTCTCCGGCACGGTCGACTACGTCGACGAAGCCAGGAAATTCGTCAAGGTCCGCGCAGGCGATCTGACCGCCGTGGTCTTCCTGGCCGAGATCAGCGACCGCCGCATCGAATCCCCCGGCCAGGCCGTGGCGGCGGGCGACCGCGTCGAATTCGTGCTGCTGCGCGCCGACCCGCGCGGCTGGGTGGCGAGCATCGCGGCGGTGGACGAGGCGCGCACGCGCGAGGCGCTGGCGGGCTTGCAGAAAGGCGACATGGCCGAAGGCGTGGTGAGCGAGCTCAAGGACCGCGAGGCGGTGCTCGCCTGCGACGGTTTCCGGATGCGAGTGCCGCTGGCCGAGATCGACTGGCGCTGGCTGGACCATCCCTCTCAGGCGCTGTCCCTGGGCGAGAAGGCCCGCGCCTGCGTGACGCGCGTGCATGCGCCCGACGACTGGCTGCAGAACAAGCGGGCGCGCGGCGCGCACGCGGTGGGCAGTATCCGCGCCTGCCGCGGGGAGCCGGCTTCGCCGGCGGTGCCGGCGGCCTTCGCGGCCGTACCCTTCCGGCTGTGGGCGGTGCCGCGGATTCCCCGCCGCTGCGACGCGGTGGTGCTGTACGTGCTGGAGACGCTGGCCGACGAGGTGCCCATGCAGGAGATCGCGGCGGCCACGGGGCTGCCCGATGCGGCCCTGCAGGCGGTGGCCGGCATCCTGGCCGACGAGGGCCTGGCGCGGGACGGCGAGCCGACCGCGGCGGGCCGGCGCCTGGTGGCGGCGATCGCGCGCGCGGCGCAGTTCAACGAGGCGCCGCTGCGCGGGCTGTACGCGAGCGCGGCGCCGGCGGCGCTGCAGCTGCAGCCGCCGGACGCCGCCGCGCGCGGCGACGACTACCCGCGCGGCTGGCCGCGGCCGGCGCACGACGAAGGACGCGCGCGGCAGTTCCTGCAGGCTGCCGACGAGGCGATGCCGGAATGGCTGCTGGACCGCATGGCGGGCGACGAGGCTGGGCGCGAGCGGCTGGCGGCGCTGCGCTCGGATGCGGCGGTACGGGTGTTCCTGCGCCGAGACGGCGATCTGCCGTGGCGGCCGGTGCGGCTGGACGTGCCCGAGCATTGGCTGCTGGCGGGGCTGTGGGCGGGCTTCGAGCCCGCGGGCAAGCCGCCGTTCCGGCCGCATCGGGAACAGGAGGGCTGCAGCCATTTCCTGATGCTGCGCATGGCCGCGCCGGACGGCGCGCAGGAGCCGGCCTATCTGGAACCGCATACCCGCACGCTGTGGCGGCCGCGCAGCGGGCGGGCGCACATCCGGCCGGGCAAGCCCTGGGTCGCCACGGAGGAAAGCCCGCAGCCGGTCGGAATGAACGATCTGCCGACCGGCCCGGACACGGACCAGCCCCGCGCTCCCGCCTCGCAAGCCATGCAGGCAGACGCGTGGTGCAGCGTACGCATCGCCACCCCAACGCCGGGGGCCGCGCCATGACGACCCGCCTGCCGCGGCAGGCTCTCCTGTTCACCAGGACTTTCGCGCAGGAAGCCGCCCGGTACGGCCTGCGCAAGGGCGCGGCGCGGGCGTCGGCCGCCGCCAATCCGGCGCTGCTGGTGATCGAGGCCGCCGGCGCGGTGCTCGGCGCCGTCGATGCCTACCTGCAGTTGCGCACGGCCCGCGAGCGGCGCGACGGCCTGGCCCGGCTGATCCCGCTGGAGGAAGAGCGGCTGGGGCTCGAGCGCGACCGCCTGCGCGAGACGGTGGACGTGGCCCGCCGCGAGTTGGCGCAGCACAGGCAGGTGCGCCAGCGCATCGGCGAGCTGGCCGTGCAGTGCGCCCGCGTCTACGGCGGCTGCTGGGACGAGCTGCAGGCGATCCGCCGCGCCGACCTGCCCGACATCGAGGCGTTCGACACGACGCTGGAACGGCTGGAGCAGGCACAGGCCGGCTTGCGCCGCGGGCTGGCACTGTTCAATTCCACGGTTTCCTGAAACCAGGGCCGACATCCAGGAGCATTCATGGCAAACAACAAATTCCAGCTTCCGGACTCGCTCCGGCAGGCCGCGGACAAGGCCTCGGACGGCTTGCGGCTTGAGCAGGAGAAGACTCGCCGCGCGCAGGTCGAGGGCGGCTTCCGGCAGGCGGCCGAGCAGCAGAAGGTCATGGTCGAGGCGGTCGGGCTGGCCCGGGATTTCCTGGGCGTGATCCAGTCCATGGTGGAGCTGGGCGCCACGCGCGCCGAATGGGCGGGCCGGGTCCGCCAGGCCGAGCTGGCCGTGGACAAGGCGCAGGCCGAACTGGCCGACACGCAGGCCAGGACGGCCGTGCAGCATCACCACCTGGACCAGGTGGGCCAGGCGCTGTCGCGCTGCATGGAGCTGTTCGACCTGGCCAAGGAAGCGATCGAGGCCCAGGCGCTGCCGCCCGCCCAGCGGCAGGCGCAGCTGCGCGAGCTGCTGCCCTACGCGAAACAGATGGTCGACGCGCTCAACGGCTACAAGGGCTGAGGCGGTGTTCAGGCTGGCCCTGGGCGGCATCGCGCTGGGCGCGGCGGCGGTAGGCTGGTGGAACGGCCGGCGCACGCAGGCCGTGCAGGCAGAGGTCGACCGCCTGCAGGCGCGCCTGGACGCCATCCGCGCGGCCGATGCGCAGGCGCGCCAGGCCATGGCGGCGTCCTACATGGCCGACTTCCTGGCCGTGGTGCGCCGGGAGCTGGCCGGGCGCGACCAGGTAGCCACCGAGCTGACGCGTGCGCACGCCGCGGCGCGCGACATCATGGCGCGGCGCTTCGGCAGCCGCGAGCAGGACGGTTTCCGGCAGGCCGTGCTGGAACTGGAGCTCGCCCTGGGCCGCCTGCACGCCGAGCGCGCCTGGCTGCATCGCCTGCTCGACGACGCGCCGCAGGACGCGCCTGCGCCCCAAGCCTTGCCCAGCGCTGGCGACCTGCTGCCGCCCGACGATTTCCCGCGCGAGGGCGGGCTGGTCCATCTCGACACCTCGCAGCCTGCGCCGCTGCACGGCTACCGGCTGGCGCTGGACGAGGAAGCGGAAGATGCCGGCGGCGATGGCGGCAACAATGCGGATGGCTCCGGCGCCGCGAGCCGAGGCAGTGACCGCAACGACCACCCCGACGCAGCCGAGCCGCGCGCCCTGCTCTACCGCGTCGACCACCAGCGCCGCACGGCCCGGGCCAGCAGCCGGCGCGGCGCCTTGCTGCAGGCCAATCTGCTCGATGCGGGCGAACCGCTGCGAGCGGTGGTCCAGGGCCGCGAGCACGGCGCCGTGCGGCTGCGCGGCCTGGGCACGGACCTGTTGCTGCCCACCGGCGGCGGCCAACGGGCCGACTGGCTCCATCCCGAGGCGGCGGTGGAGGTCTGGCCCGACAACTGGACGCTGGCCGAGCTGATCGCCGCCGGCCCGGCCGCGCCGCTGCCGGTGCGGCTGCACCCCCGCGTGGCGGGCACGGTGCATTATTGGGCGCCCATCGCGCTGTCGGTACGACCGGACCACGTGGCCGACCTGGTCGAGGTCGAAGCGCATTTCAGCGAACCGCAGTGGGAGGACGCGCCCTGGCAGATACACCCGATGGACGACGGCCGGCTGGCCTTTTCCATGGGCCAGTATTCGCTGGTCGCCGGCATCGACGCGGCGCAGCGCTGCTTTGTGCTGCACGAGATCGCGCGCGGGCTGCCGCGGCCGGAGGCATCGGTGCGCTGCCATGCAGGTCTGGCGCCCTTCCTGTCCGGCTCGGAGGACGACCGCGCCGAATCGCGCTCCCGCTTCGCGGATTTCGTGCAGGCGCTGTACGCCGAGCTCGCCAGCCAGCAGCGCATGCTGCGCCAGCGCCGCATGGCGCTGCGCCTGCGCAAGCTGTCGCTGATCTACCAGGACCAGCAGGAGCACCTGCTGCAGAACGGCCACTGCGGCTTCCTGCCCGGCGAGGCGGCGCAGGGCGGGCGCACGGTCGTGGGCACGCTGGTCGAGCTGCCGCCGCCGGCCTGGCTGCAGCAGCAGATCGCCGGCGGCGGGCCGCCGCGGCTGCGCGCCGCCGGCCTGGAGCGCGGCTGGCCGGTGCGGCGCATCACCTGGGAGGATGCCCGGCTCGGCCTGTGCCGGCTGGAGCTGGACGCGCCACAGGGCGCGTCCTTCCACGACATCGCGCCTTTCGAGCTGCGCCGCATCGAACTGGCCGGCGAGGGCGCCCAGCAGCAGACCCTTTCGCAGGCGCTGGAAAAGGCCATCGGCGGGTGCTTCGCCTCCGGCGCCGTGCACGACGCGCTGCTCGGCCTGGACGAGCGGCCCGTGGCCGGCAGCCATTTCGGCCGCGACGCGGCGCTGTCCGTGCTGCGATCGGACCAGCCGGTGGCCGCCGTATGGGGGCCGCCCGGCACCGGCAAGACCACGCTGATGGTCGATTGGCTGCTGTCGCTCTTCCCGCCCGGGCAGCAAGCGCAGTGGCCGCGCGTGCTGATCGCCGCGCCCACCCATGTGGCCGTGACCAAGCTGCTGGCGGACCTGCTCGCCGGCGGCGAGCACCTGTGGGCCACCGCCGTGCGCTACGGCAGCGAGGACAGGGTGGCGGGCACGCCGCTCGAACCGATCTGGCACCGGCGCCTGCTGCAGGCCTTGCACGACGCGCCGGACCGGGCCGGCGACGCGCCGCACGCCGGGCGCTGGCGGCAGCTGCTGGCCGCGCGCGACGGGCGCGAGGCCGCTACGCGCTGGCTGCTCGGGTCGCGCCGCATCCACGCGGCGACCTGCGTGGGCCTGGCCCGCGCCGACTACGGCCTGGCGCGCGAACCCTTCGACATCGCCGTGATCGACGAGGCCGGCAAGGCCTTCGGCGCCGAGCTGATGCTGCCGGCCTCGCTGGCGCGCCGCGTGGTACTGGTGGGCGACCACAACCAGCTGCCGCCCACGGTGACCACCGATGCGCTGGACGGCGGCATCGGCTACCGCCTGCCGCTGGCCGAGGTCGAGGCGCTGCTGCGCCACAACTTCTTCCACGATCTGTACGAACGGCTGCCGGCACCCGCCAAGGGCATGCTGACGCTGCAATACCGCATGCACGCCGACATCGGCGCGCTGGTGAGCCGGATGTTCTACGACAGCCGCCTGGATTCGGACCGGCTCGGCGGCGCCTGGGCGTTGACGGCCAGGCGCCTGGTGTTCGCGGACTTCTCCGCCATGCCCGCCTACCGGCACCGCCGACCGGCCGGCAGCCAGTCGCTGGAGAACGCCACCGAGCGCGCCGCGCTGCACACCCTGCTGTACCGCCTGAAGCAGCGCGCCGGCCGGGACGCGCCCGGCGTGCTGGTCATCTGCCCCTACCAGGCCCAGCAGGAGGCGATCCAACGCGAGCTGGCCGAGCACCCCGAGCGCGGCCTGCAGCCGCGGGTATCCACGGTGGACGCCGAGCAGGGCGGCCAGGCCGACGTGGTGATCCTGCTGATGACGCGCAGCTCGGGCAACGTCGAATTCCTGCTCGACCGCCACCGCCTGAACGTGGCGCTGTCGCGCGCGCGGGAAGCCGTCATCGTCCTCGGCCACCTGCAATGCCTGGGCGGGAACGGCGAGGGGCCGGTGGCGGAACTGGTGCGCCTGGGCCGGGAGGCGGGCGTGCTGGAGCTGGTGCGCCTGCCGGAGCAGGCGGATTTCAGGAAGACGCTGGCGCCGCGCGTCGTCCCCTGACGAGCACGCGCGGCGCGCTCGCGCCGCTTCAGGCCCCCGCCAGCCGCGCGTCCAGCTCCACCAGCGTCCGGTACAGCACCCGCGTCCCGTCCAGCAACTGCGACGGCTCCAGCCATTCCTCGGGGCAGTGGCTCCTGCCTTCCAGGCAGGGGACGAAGATCATGCCCACCGGCCCGGTGCGCGCCACGTACACACCGTCGTGGCCGGCGCCGCTGGGCAGGCGGACGTGCTCGTAGCCGAGGGCGTCCGCGGCGCGCTCGACGGCTTCCATCACCAGGGGCGCGCAGGCCGTGACGCCGGCGCGGCTCAGGGGCCGGATGGCCGCGCTCACGCGCAGGTCCTGCAGGCGCGCGGCGCAGTCCGCCAGCAGGTCTTCCGGGAAGGCGGCCAGCACGTCCTCGTCGTCGCTGCGCACTTCCAGCACCATCTCCACCTTGCCGGGCACGGCGTTGGGCACGTTGGGCGTCATGGCGATGCGCCCGACGGTGGCCACGACGTAGCGGCCGCCCGTGCCCAGCTCGCGGGCGCGCAGGCAGGCGGCGTCGATCAGGCGCGCGGCGCCGACCAGGGCGTCGCGGCGCAGATCCATGGGGGTGGTGCCGGCGTGGTCGGGCCGGCCGGCGACGGCGATGGCGACGCGGCGGATGCCGACGATGTGGGTGACCACGCCTATCGGCAGGCCGCGCGTTTCCAGCACCGGACCCTGCTCGATGTGCAGTTCGACGAAGGCGGCCGTGCCGCCCGCTTCGCGCAGGGGCCGGCCCAGCGCCTCGGGCCGGCCGCCGATGGCGCGCAGGCCTTCGGCCAGGCTCTGGCCGTCGGGGCGCTGGGCGGCCAGCATCCGGGCGTCCAGCAGGCCGGCCAGGGCGCGGCTGCCGACACAGGAAATGCCGTAGTCGCTCGGCTCCTCGGACAGGAAGTCGATGACTTCCAGCGGGTGCGCCAGCTCCCGGCCCTCTTCGCGCAGCGCCTGCGCGACCTCGATGCCGGCCAGCACGCCGATGATGCCGTCGAAGCGCCCGCCCTCGACCACCGTGTCGCAGTGCGAGCCCGTGACCAGGGGCGCGGCGCCGGCATCGCGCCCGGCGCGCCGGCCGATCAGGTTGCCGCCCTCGTCCAGCCGCACTTCCAGGCCGGCCTCCTGCATCTGGGCGCGCAGCCAGTCGCGCGCCTGCAGGAAACGCTCGGTGAAGGCGCGCCGGGTCCAGGGCAGGTCGGGGTCGGTGAAGGTGGACAGGGTCTGGACGCGCCGCCAGAGGCGGTCGGCGTCGATGGGCGGCATGGGTTCGGAAGCGGGATTCGGCATGGCAAGCGATGGTCGAGGGACAGGGATGCACTGTAAGAGGCCGTCGCCATCAAGGTCTCATGCTAATTTATCGATCATCCATTACCTGATGTTAAGGATTGCGGCCCATGGCCCTTAACCTGCGCCAGATCGAAGTGTTCCGCGCCGTGATGCTGACCGGCTCGATCAGCGGCGCCTCGCAATTGCTGCACGTGTCGCAGCCGGCGGTCAGCCGGCTGCTGTCCTATACCGAGACCAAGGTGGGGCTGGCGCTGTTCGAGCGCATCAAGGGCCGCCTGTACCCCACGCCCGAGGCGCGCCTGCTGTTCCAGGAGGTCGAGGCGGTGTACCGCGGCGTGCAGCGCGTCAACGAGACGGTCGACGACCTGGTGGAAAAGCGCGCCGCGGCCCTGCGCATCTGCTGCAGCCCCAGCCTGAGCCAGACGCTGCTGCCGCGCGCGCTGGCGCTGCTCAGCGGCCGCTACCCGGACGTGCGCATCCACCTGGACACGCAGAACGTGGCCGAGATGATCGACGCCCTGCTGACCCAGCAGTTCGAGATGGGCGTGAGCATCCAGCCCATCGAGCACCCCAACCTGGACTGCCGCCCCCTGTACCAGAGCCGGATGATGGTGGCGCTGCCGGTCGGCCACCGGCTGGCGCAGCGCCCGGCGCTGCGCGTGGACGAGCTGGAAGGCGAGCGCCTGATCGGCTACGGCGCCGACACGCCGCTGGGCGTGCTGCTGGCCGCGGCCTTCCGCCAGGAGGGCCAGGAGCTCAAGCCGGCGGTGGAGGTGCATCACACGCACACGGCCTGCGCCCTGGTGCAGGCCGGGGCCGGCGTGGCGCTGGTGGACGGCCTGTCGGTGTCCGGGCGCAACTGGCCCTACGTCGTGACGCGCCCGCTCGACCCGGGCACGGCCATTACCGTCTGCGCGGTGCATTCGCGCTTCCATCCGCTGTCCACCCTGGGGCGGGACCTGCTGTCGCTGCTGGCCGAGATCGAACGCCCCGCTTCGGTGCCGGCGGAGCAGGCCACCGATTAACATCAAGTTATGGATAGACGATAAAAAAGCATATGTTTTCAAGGATGGGCCATCGATAGAATGACCTCGTTACTTCCGGCGGTTCGCGCGCTGCGCCGATCCCGCCGGCCACAACGACGCGACAAGGGGGTCTCCACGATGCGCAAAATCCTTTCCGCACTGCTCTGTGCCCTGCTGGCCGGCGGCGCGGCCGCCGCCGAAACCTGGGACATGGCCACGCCCTATCCCGACTTCGAATTCCACACGCGCAACATCCGCCAGTTCGCGCAGGACGTCGCCCAGGCCTCGGGCGACAAGCTGCAGATCAAGGTGCACAGCGGCCAGTCGCTGATCCGCCACCCGGAGATCAAGAACGCGGTGCGCAGCCGCCAGATCCCCATCGGCGAATTCCTGCTGGCGCGCCTGGCCAACGAGAACCCCGTCTACGAGCTGGACGCGGTGCCCTTCTTCGCCGCGTCCTACCCGCAGGCGCAGGCGCTGTGGCAGGCCCAGAAGCCTTTCGTGGAAAAGCACCTGGCCAGCCAGGGCCTGCGCGTGCTGTTCGCGGTGCCCTGGCCGCCGCAGGGCCTGTACACCAAGCGGGCGGTGGACGATGTCGAGCAGCTGCGGGGCATGCGTTTCCGCACCTACAACACCGTGACCGAGCGCATGGCCAAGCTGCTGGGCATGGTGCCCACCCAGACCGAGGCCACCGAGATGGCCACGGCCTTCATCACCGGCCGCATCGACGCGATGATGACCTCGCCCTCGGGCGGCGCGCAGAACAAGGCCTGGGACTGGAGCACGCACTACTACCACGTGCAGGCCTGGCTGCCCAAGAACGTGATCGTGGTCAACGAGCGCGTCTTCCAGCGCCTGGACGAGGACGTGCAACAGGCCGTGCTGGCGGCCGCCGCCCAAGCCGAGCAGCGCGGCTGGCAGATGAGCGAGACCGATACCCAGGAAGGCCTGGACCTGCTTGTCAAGGGCGGCATGAAGGGCATCGAGCCCTCGCCCGCGCTGGTCGACGGCTTCAGGAAGGTGGGCCAGGCGCTGACCGACGAATGGCTCAAGACCGCCGGCGACGACGGCCGCGCCGTGGTCGATGACTACCGCAAGCGCGCGGGTGCGGGCGATGCCAAGTAACACGCCCGCGGCGGGCGCTCACAAGGCCGGCCCCGTCCGGCGCGCCCTGGACGGCCTCTACCTGTCCTGCGGCCGGCTGGCGGCCTGCTTCCTGGTGGCCATCTGCGCGCTGGTGACGGCGCAGGTGCTGGGCAACGCGCTAGACCGCCTGCTGCTGTGGACCACCGGCCGCCAGATCGGCATCGCCATCCCCGCCTACGCGGACTTCGCCGGCTTCTTCCTGTCGGCCTCGACCTTCCTGGGCCTGGCCTACACGCTGACCCACGGCGAGCACATCCGCGTGCGCCTGCTGCTGGGCCGGCTGCCCGCCGCCTGGCAGCGCGCCGCGGAGCTGTGGTGCTCGGGCGCGGCCGCCGTCGTGTCCGGCATCGCCACGGCCTACACGGTCGTGCTGGCGGCCGAGTCGGTCGAGTTCGGCGACACCCTGCCCGGCATGGTGGCCGTGCCCCTGGCCATCCCCCAGGCGGTCATGGCCTTCGGCCTGCTGGTGCTGACGGTCGCCTTCGCCGACGCGTTCTGCGCGTTGTGCCGCGGCGGGCGCCCCCACTACGAAGGCAAGGACGGCGAGGACGAACTGGCGGGGCTGCAGGGCGGCTAACGGCCGTCGCCGCCGCGCCGCCGCCGCCTTTTCCGGCCCCCCTCCGCGCCGCGCGCCGCCGCCCGTGCCGCGCGCGGCCCAACCCGGCCCGCACCCGGGCCGACCAAGGCGATACGCATGATCGACGCGCTGTTTTCCCTGCTATTGCTGCTGCTGATGCTGGCCCTGCTGGCCAGCGGCCTGTGGATCGCGCTGGCCATCGCCGGCGTGGGCTTCGCCGCCATCGTCCTCTACAGCGGCGCGCCGCCGGGCCAGGTGCTGGCCTCCACCTTCTGGGGCGCCAGCTATTCCTGGGAGCTGGCGGCGCTGCCGCTGTTCATCTGGATGGGCGAGATCCTGATGCGCTCGCGCCTGTCCGACGACCTGTTCGCCGGCCTGGCGCCCTGGCTGAACCGCATCCCCGGGCGCCTGCTGCACGTCAATATCCTGGGCTGCGGGCTGTTCGCCGCAGTGTCGGGGTCGTCGGCCGCCACCGCCGCCACGGTGGGCAAGATCGCCCTGCCCGAGCTGCGCAAGCGCGGCTACGACGAGGACGTGGCCATGGGCAGCCTGGCCGGCTCCGGCACGCTGGGCCTGCTGATCCCGCCTTCCATCATCTTCATCGTCTACGGCATTTCCAGCGGCCAGTCGGTGATCCACCTGTTCATCGCCGGCATCCTGCCCGGCGTCATGGTGGCGGCGATCTTCATGGGCTACGTCATGGTCTGGGCGCTCGTCAACCGCCACCGCATGCCGCCGGCCGAGCCGCCCACCACGCTGGCGCAGAAGCTCTACCAGAGCCGCCGGCTGTTCCCGCTGCTGCTGCTCATCGTCGGCGTGGTGGGGTCGATCTACCTGGGCCTGGCCTCGCCCACGGATTCCGCGGCCATCGGCGTGACGATCGCGCTGCTGCTGTCGTGGCGCTCCGGCACGCTGAGCTGGCAGAGCTTCGTCGACGGCGTGCTCGCCGCCACGCGCACGTCCTGCATGATCGCCTTCATCCTGCTGGGCTCGTCCTTCCTGACGGTGGCCATGGGCTTCGCCGGCATCCCCAGCAGCCTGGCGAGCTGGATCGACTCGATGCAGCTGTCGCCCTACACGCTGATCTTCGCGCTGACGATCTTCTTCGTGGTGCTGGGCTGCTTCCTGGACGGCATCTCCATCGTCGTGCTGACCACCTCCATCATCCTGCCCATGGTGCAGCAGGCCGGCATCGACCTGATCTGGTTCGGCGTCTACCTGGTGGTGGTGGTGGAGATGTCGTCGATCACGCCGCCGGTGGGCTTCAACCTGTTCGTCATCCAGGGCTTGACGCGGCACGACATGTTCCGCGTGGCGAAGGCCTCGCTGCCCTTCTTCGGCGGGCTGGTGCTGGCGGTGCTGCTGCTGACGCTGTTCCCCGAGATCGCCACCCACCTGCCGGCGCAGATGGCGCGACAATGATCGGACGACTTCGGTTGCGAATACCGGCCGCCGCCCCTGCCCGCCCCGCCATGCGGCCGGCGGGCGCGGCACGCCGGGCAGGGAGGAAGCATCCATGCAGATAGACATCGACGGCCTGTCGACCCGCGTCGAGCTGGACGGGCCGGCCGACGCCCCCGTGGTCATGCTCAGCCATTCGCTGGCGCTGGACCTGGACATGTGGCGGCCGCAGATGGCCGCGCTGGCCGCGCGCTACCGCGTGCTGCGCTACGACACGCGCGGCCACGGCGGCAGCGCGCCGCCGGCCGCGCCCTTCGGCCTGGCCGACCTGGCCGCGGACGTGCGCGCCATCCTGGCCCGGCTGGGCATCGCCCGCGTGCACTTCGTGGGCCTGTCCATGGGCGGCATGATCGGCCAGCAGCTGGCCGTCGACCACCCGGACCTGCTCGACAGCCTGGTGCTGGCCAACACGCTGAGCGCCTACGGCCCGCAGGCCGCGCCCATGTGGCAGGGCCGGATCGACGCCGCCGGCGGGCCGCAAGGCATGGCGCCCATCGTCGAGCCCACCGTCGCGCGCTGGTTCACCGAGCCCTTCCGCGCCGCGGGCAACGCCGCGACGCTGGACTGGGTGCGCGGCATGATCCGGCGCACCTCGGTGGCCGGCTACGTCGAATGCTGCCGCGCGCTGATGCGGCTGGACCTGACCGCCCGCCTGCCCGCCGTGCGCACGCCCACGCTGGTGCTGGCCGGCCGGCAGGACCCGAGCACGCCGGTGGCCGGCGCCGAAGTCATCGCCGCGGCCGTGCCCGGCGCGCGGCTGGCCGTCATCGAGAACGCCGCGCACATTTCCAACATCGAGCAGGCCGGGGTCTTCACCGGCCTGCTGACGGACTTCCTGTCCGAGCAGTCCGGCCGGCCGCCCGCGCCCGGCCGATGAGGAGCGACACCGCCATGACCCCATCCCGCAGGATAGATTTCAACGCCGACATCGGCGAAGGCTACGGCGTCTGGGCCAGCCCCGGCCAGATCTGGCGCGCCGACCTGGAGCGCGGCGGCCCCATCGACGCGGGCGACGCCGTGCCGCCCAGCGTCGAGCGCATCATGCGCCTGGTGTCCTCGGTCAACCTGGCCTGCGGCTTCCATGCCGGCGACCCCTACCTGATCAAGCGCTACGTGGCCGCGGCCAAGGCCGCCGGCTGCCGCGTGGGCGCCCACCCGTCCTACCCCGACCGCGCCGGCTTCGGACTGCGCTACATGGACATCGGCAAGGCCGAGCTGACCGCCATCGTGCAATACCAGATCGGCGCGCTGGACGGCTTCCTGCGCGCCGAGGGCATGACGCTCAGCCACGTCAAGTGCCACGGCGCGCTCTACAACCGCGCCGGCCACGACGTGCAGGTGGCCGAGGCCATCGTCGAGGCCGTGGCCGCCTACCGGCGCGACCTGCCCCTGTATGTGCTGCCCTATTCCCGCATCGAGGAAGCCGCCCGGCAGGCCGGCGTCCCCTGTGTGCGCGAGGCCTTCTCCGACCGCGCCTACCACGACGGCGGCGCGCTGGTGGACCGCCGCCGCACCGACGCCATGGTGCTGGATCCCAAGGCGGTGGCCGAGCGCGTGCTGGGCATGGCGCTGCGCGGCGAGGTGACCAGCGTGGAAGGCAACCCGGTCAAGCTGGACCCGGGCACGATCTGCTTCCACGCCGACACGCCCCCGGTCATGGCCTTCCTGGAAAACGCCCGCCGCAAGCTGGCCGAGCAGGGCGTGAGCGTCGGCTGACGCGGCGCCGCGGCGCTACCGAGGCCCACCCGCCATCAACCGTACCTGGGGCCGCCGCGCGGCCGGATGAAGCGCGACAGACCCAGGACAATTACGGCACACCCGGTGCGCAGGCCCGCTTGTTTGCACGAGGCCACACACATATACTTCCAGCCAACAAAACCCGCCAAGGCTATGCGCGCAAGCGTACCCTCAAACCGGCGGGTTACTTTTTTTTGTGTGTCCGCAACATGGACGTCATTGCCCCACGGCACCATTGGCGCGGCCGGCTGAGGAGCCTGATCGCCCGGCACGGCGCCTGCCTGCCGGCGATGGACTTCCCGGATGACTGGCAATCCCGGCCGATCTGGCGCTGCGGCTAGGCCGCCGCATCGGTATTGGCGACTTCGGCCTGCAGCCAGTTGCAGAACACCTGGATGGCGCGGTCCTTGGCCGAGGCTTCCTGCGTCAGCAGGTAATAGGAGCCCGCGCTTTCGATGTCGGGCGGGAAGGCGCGCACCAGGTCGGGGCCGCTGAAGCTGTCCAGCAGCACCTCCGGCACGATGGCCACGCCCTTGCAGTTCTGCGCGGCGCGCAGGCCCATGAAGAAATGCCCGTAGTGCAGGGACTCCATGCGCGGCTTCAGGCGCACGCCGTGCGCGGCCAGCCAGTCGGGCCAGGCGTGCTTGCGGCTGGCGGTGTGGATCAGGCGGTAGTTGAGCAGGTCGCCGACCGCCTTGATCTCCTTGCCCTGCTCCAGCAGCTTGCGCGAGATCAGCGGCACCAGGATGTCGGGGAACAGGTACTGGGCCGTCACGCCCTTCCAGCCGGTGACCATTTCCAGGTCGATGCGCGGCTGGCCCGGCCGCGCCTTGGCGCCGGGCAGCAGGCCGACGCGGATGGCCACGTCCACGTCGCCGGCCTGGAAGTTGACCGGCTCGATGGAAGAGATCAGGCGCACGTCGATGTGCGGGTAGGTCTCGGTGAAGGCGCCCAGCCTGGGCATCAGCCAGCCGCTGCCCAGGGTGGGCAGGATGCTGACCGTGATCACGCGGTGCTCCTGGTTCTGCATGACGCGGCGCGTGGCCGCCTCGATGTCGCCCAGGGCCTGCTGCACGGCGCGGTAGTATTCGCGCCCCGCGGCGGTGAGCTCGATGCGGCGGGTGTAGCGATCGAACAGCTTGCGGCCGAGGAAGTTTTCCAGGGTGCGGATCTGGCGGCTGACCGCGCCCTGGGTCAGGAAGAGTTCCGACCCCGCCAGGGTGAAGGACATGTGCCGCGCGGCGGCCTCGAAGGCCCGCAGCGCCAGCAGCGGGGGGTGGCGTTGGGACATGGCTGCGCAAGGGAAATGCAGGGACGACCGCCACATCATAAATGAAAGCGGCTCATGCATGCGGCGCACAGAAATCATTTGTAGGGGTCTGGCCGCTTGCCTAATATTTGCTCGCGGCGGACGGCGCGCAAGGCGAGCCCCGCCAGGAAATCCGCGGCCCGCCGGCCGCAGCGCAGGAGATGAGACGACATGGCGAGCATCGTTCTGGGGGTAGGGTCTTCGCACAGCCCGACGCTGTTGATGGAGCCGCCGGCCTGGCTGGCCCGGGCCGGGCACGACGACGTGCGCATCCACGCCCTGTACGACGACCGCGGCGTGCGCGTGAGCTACGAGGAACTGCTCGCCCGCGCGCCGGCCGGCATCGCCGCCGAGATCGACATGGACGTGCTGCGGCAGCGCCACGCCGCCAACCAGGCCGCGGTGGCCAAGGTGCGCGAGGCGCTGGCCGCGGCGCGCGCCGACCTCGTCATCGTCATCGGCGACGACCACAAGGAAGTCTTCCAGGACGACAACATGCCCGCCCTGTCGGTCTACTGGGGCGATGCGCTGCCCTACAAGCCGCAGGGCATGATGAAGTGGAAGTACGACCCGGACCTGCAGGCCGGCATGTGGTATCCGCAAGAAGAGCGCGACTACCCCGTGGACGCCGAGCGCGCGCAGCGGCTGATCGGCGACCTGATGGCGCGCGACTTCGACGTGGCGCATTCGCGCTACTACCGGCCGGAACAGGGCATGAGCCATTCCTTCGGCTACGTCTACTACAAGATGATGGCCGGCGAGCCCACGCCCATCGTCCCGGTCAGCATCAACACCTATTACCCGCCCAACCAGATCTCGCCGCTGCGCGCCTACCGGCTGGGCCAGGCGATACGCGAGGCCGTGCAGGGCTGGCCCGAGGACCTGCGCGTGGCGGTGATCGCCACCGGCGGGCTGAGCCACTTCGTGGTGGACGAGCCCTTCGACCGCGCCTTCCTGGAACTGATGGCCAAGGGCGGCGCCGAAGGCCACGCCGCCCTGCCGCTGGAAAAGCTGCAGTCGGGCAATTCCGAGTTCCGCTGCTGGTCGGCGCTGGCCGGCGCGGTGCAGGGCATGGACATGACGCTGGTCGACTACGTGCCCTGCTACCGCAGCCCGGCCGGCACCGGCTGCGGCATGGCCTTCGCGCTCTGGCACTGAGGCGGCGGGAGCATCCCATGCCCTACGTGCAGGCCGGCCGCAGCGCGCTGTACTACGAGGTGCACGGCCAGGCGGCGGCGGACGGCGCGCCCACGCTGGTGCTGCTGCACGGCGTGGGCGGCAACCACGCCAGCTGGTTCCACCAGGTGGACGCCTGGCGCGACCGGCACCGCATCCTGGTGCCGGACGCGCGCGGCTTCGGCAATTCCACGGACGAGGAAGGCGCCGGGCGCGACCGCTTCGCCGACGACCTGGAGGCGGTGCTGCAGGACAGCGGCACCGACGGCCGCATCGTGCTGATCGGCCAGTCCATGGGCGGCGGCACGGCGCTGACCTACGCCTGCCGGCACCCGCGCCGCGTGGCCGCGCTGGTGCTGGCCGATACCCTGTTCGGCCTGGCGCTGCCGGCCGGCGTGCGCGAGCGCATGCAGGCGCTGACCCGGCGCAACGCGCAGTTGAGCCAGGTCCAGCGCGTGCTGGGGCCGACCTGCGTGCGCGAACGCCCGGCCATGGCGGCCCTCTACACCGCGCTGGCCAGCTTCAACCGCGTCAATGTCCGGACGCTGGCCGGCGCCCAGCCGCTGCACGAGCCGGCCGAGCTGGCCGCCACCGGCGTGCCGGTGCTGTTCGTGGTGGGCGAGGAGGACGTGCTGTTCCCGCCCGACGAGGTCGCGGCGGTGCAGGCCTGCGTGCCCGGCTCGTCGCTGGCGCGCCTGCCGGCCTGCGGCCATTCGGCCTATTTCGAGTCGCCCGATGCGTTCAACGGCGCGGTCATGGGCTGGCTGGCCGGCCTGCCGGGGGCCGCGGCCGCCAACCACGGCCATGGCGCCGCGACGCCGTAGCGACGCCATACCGCTGCACCCGCACCACGGCGGCGCCTCCTCGGAACCGCCCATGCCCTTCGATGCCAGTCCAGGAAGAGGTCCATCGACATGCCCCACGCTCCGCTGCCCGATACCCCGCTCGTCACCCCCGAAGACATCGCCCGCTACCGCGAGGACGGCGCCGTGCTGCTGCGCGGCCTGTTCGCCGACTGGGTCGAGCCGCTGCGCGAGGCGGTCGAGCGCAACTTGCGCGAGCCCGGACCGCTAGGCACGCGCTACGGCCGCGCCGACCATCGCGGCACCTTCCACGGCGACCGCTATATGTGGACCTTCGACCCGGGCTTTCGCCGCTACGCGCTGGAAGGGCCGGGCGCGCGCATCGCCGGCGAGCTGATGCAGTCCGCCCGGGTCAACCTGTTCTACGACCACCTGCTGGTCAAGGAGCCGGGCGCCGAGGCGCCCACGCCCTGGCACCAGGACCTGCCTTACTGGTGCGTGCGCGGCGACCGGATCTGTTCGCTGTGGGTCACGCTCGACAGCCTGGACGGCGACAGCGGCATCCTGCCGTTCGTGCGCGGCTCGCACGCCTGGAACCGCCAGTTCCGCGCCACCGACTTCAAGTTCCGCGCCGACTACGCGACCGAGCTGGAGGAGCTGCCCGACATCGACGGCGACCCCGACAACTATCCCATCCTGGGCTGGGACGCGATGGAGCCGGGCGACTGCATCGCCTTCCACGCCCTGGCCGTGCACGGCTCGACCGGCAACGGCCACGGCGGCCGGCGCCGGCGCGCGATCTCCACGCGCTGGATGGGCGAGGGCGCGACCTACCGCGACCACCCCAACGTGACGCGGCCGATCCGCGATCCCGGCCTGAAGGACGGCGACCCGGTGGAGTGCGAGCTGTTCCCCAGGGTGTGGACGGCGCCCTCGGCGCAGGCTGCGTAGCGGCGGACCTCAATCCGCCGCGTACACCCTGCGCACCAGCCGCTCGGCGGCCACCACCAGCGCGTACATCGCCAGCCCGACCCCGCACAGCACCAGGATGGCGGCCAGGATCAGCGCCGTGTCGGCCTGCGACGAGGCGAACACGATCAGGTAGCCCAGGCCCTGCTGGGCGCTGATGAACTCGGCCACGATCACCCCGATCATGGCGAAGGTCACCGATATCTTCATGCCGCTGAAGATCTGCGGCAGCGCGTAGGGCAGCCGCACGTAGGCGAACATCTGCCAGGACGTGGCGGTCAGGCCGCGGCACAGGCGCAGCATGTCGGGCGGCGTGCTGCGCAGGCCCGCCATGGTGGCCACCACGATGGGGAAGAAAGCGATGAAGACGGCGAAGGTCAGCCGCGCATTGCTGCCTATGCCCATCCAGACGATGAACAGCGGCGCCAGCGCGATCTTGGGGATGAGCTGGAAGAACACCACCGCCGGGTACAGCGCGGAATTGAGCAGGCGCGAATAGGTCAGCACGATGGCCAGCGCCACCCCGGCCAGCGTGGCCAGGACGAAGCTGCCGGCGGTCTCGGCCGCGGTGGGCACGGCCTGGGCGAGCAGGGTCGGCCAGGTCTCGCGCAGCCTTTCGTAGATGGCCGAGGGCGCCGGCAGCAGGCTGGGCGCGATCCGGTAGTGCGCGACCAGGGCCTCCCAGGCGAGCAGGCCCAGGGCCACCACCAGGATGGGCAGGCCAACCTGCTCCAGCAGCCGCAGGGCCTGGCGGCGCCGTCGTGCGGCGCGCCGGGCGCGAAACGGAGGGGCGGGCGGGACGGGCATGGGCGGCTTCCGTGATGCGGAGACGGTCTTGGGTTGCACGGCGGCGTCAGAGGGCAAGGGCTTTCTCCGCGGCGTAGCCCGCCTCGATGTGGCCGCGCAGCTCGGCGCACAGCGCGGTGAACTCGGCGCTTTCGACGATGCGCGGGTCGCGCGGCCGGCCGAAGGGCATGGCCAGGTCGCACACGACGGTGGACGGCCGGCGCGTCATCACCAGCACGCGGTCGGACAGCAGCACCGCCTCGCGGATGCTGTGGGTGATGAAGATGCCGGTCTTGCGGTACTTCTGCCAGATGTCGAGCAGGGCCACGTTCATCTCGTCGCGGGTAATGGCGTCCAGCGCGCTGAAGGGCTCGTCCATCAGCAGCAGGGCCGGGTCGTGGACCAGCGCGCGGCAGATCGCCACGCGCTGGCGCATCCCGCCCGACAGCTGCGACGGCCGGTGGTCGGCGAAATCGGCCAGCCCCACCATGCGCAGCAGCGACATGGCGCGCTCCACGTAGCGGTGGCGCACTTCCTTCAGGATGCGGATGGGGAAGAGCACGTTGTCCAGGACCGACAGCCAGGGCAGCAGGGTGGCGTCCTGGAAGACCAGGCCGATGTCGGTGCGCGGCCCGGCCACCGGCCGGCCGCGCTCGACCACGGCGCCCTCGGTGATGTCCTCCAGGCCGGCGATCATCATCATCAGCGTGGACTTGCCACAGCCGCTGGGGCCCAGGATGGAGACGAACTCGCCCTCGCGCACGGCGAAGCTCACGTCGCTGACGGCGTGCACCGGCCCCTGCTCGCCTTCGTAGATTTTCGAGACGCCGCGCACGTCCAGGTGGATGTCGTTCATGCTCGCGCTTCCAGGCATAGGGGTTCGGCCCTCATGGGGATTCAGCCCTTGAGCAGGGCGGGGAATTCGGCGAAGGCCGTGCGCGCCTGCTCCCATTCCTGCGGGGCCAGCTTGAGCGTGCCGACGTAGCGGTTGGTGAACAAGGCCTCGGGGTCGGGGCGCTTGGCGGTGGCCGGCGCGCAGTACTCCATGACCAGGTCGGTCATTTCCTGCACGCGCTTCATGTCGCTGTAGCCCAGGCCGTGGTCGATCGATTCCGGGCGCGGCACCGAGGCCAGCATGAAGCCCTGGCTCAGCCGCGCGAACTCGCGCCCGCCCTTGTTCAGGGTCAGCTCGGGCACGGCCTTCAGGAAGATTTCCAGCGCCTCGTCGGGCTGGCGCACGGTGAAGGCCAGCGCCTCCAGCAGCACTTCGGTCACGTCCTGGCACAGCTGCGGGTCGCGCGCCAGGATCTCCGGGCGGGTGACGATGTTGTTGGAATAGAAGGACAGGTCGTAGTCCGCCAGCAGCATGGCGCGCGTGTCCGCGCCCATGCCCTTGGCGACCGCGTAGGCCGTGCTGGCCACGCAGAAATAGGCGTCGATCTGGCCTTCGACCAGGGTGCGCTCGACCACCCGCGGGTCGGCCTGCACGATCGATACCTTGGACGCGTCCACCCCGGCGTTCCTGGCGAAGGCGCGCCACAGCGGGAACTCCACCGAGGCCGGCACGCCGCCGACCTTGCGGCCTTCCAGGTCCTTGGGCGCGGCGATGGGCGAATCCTTGAGCATCAGCACGCCGATGAAGGCGTCGTAGTTGGTGGTGCCCAGCGCCACCAGCGGGATGCCGGTGGCCGCGCACAGGATGGTGGAGCTGGCCGACACCAGCCCGAAGTCGAACTGGCCGTTGCCGATGGCCTGGCCGGCGGCCAGCGAGCCGAAGCCGCGGCTGACCTGCGCGTCGATGCCGCGCTTGGCGAACAGGCCCTGCTGCTGGGCGACGTAGACGTAGCCGGTGGCGCCCTGGGCCAGCCAGGGCAGGGTGAACTTGATCGAGCGCCTGGCCTGCGCCAGCCCGGGCGCGCCCAGCGCCGCCAGGCCGGCGGCGGCGGAAGTCTTCAGGAAGGTGCGGCGCGACACCGTGGAGCGCGGGCTTGCAGTCATGGAAATCCCTTCGGTTTTGCGTGGACGGGAAGACGTTGCGCGGCCGCCGGGCGGGACCGGGCAAGGCTATGGTAAGAAGCGCGCCGAAACAGCGGCAAACGATTTTTGCGCCGCCGATGCATGCATGCCGGTCATGCATGCGCTGCCGAAAAATCGTTTGTTTCACGCATGGCCGCACTTCTACGATGCACCCCGATCCGCAAGCATCGATTCCAGGAGAGTGGGCATGACGCCATCCAATCTTCCGCCCGCCAGGCGCGTGGCGATCGCCGGGCTGGGCACCGTCGGCCGGGCCATCGCCCTGGCCGTGGACGCCGGCATCGAGGGGATGGCGCTGTCGGCCGTGTCCGCGCGCAACGTCGAGGCGGCGCAGGCCTGGTGCGCGCAGAAGCTGTCGCGCCCGGTGCCCGTCGTGCCCATAGCCCAGCTGGCCGAACACGCCGACACGGTGGTCGAATGCGCCCCGGCCTCGCTGATGGCGGCGCTGGCCGAGCCCGTGCTGCGCGCCGGCAAGCAGCTGGTGGTGCTCAGCTCCGGCGCGCTGCTGAACAACTGGCACCTGGTGGAGCTGGCGCGCGAGCACGGCGGCCAGATCCTGATCCCCACCGGCGCGCTGCTGGGGCTGGACGCGGTCAGCGCGGCCGCCGAGGGCCGGATCCGCGAAGTGCGCATGGTCTCGCGCAAGCCCGTCGAAGGCTTTCGCGGCGCGCCCTTCCTGGCGCGCAACAACATCGACATCGAAGGCATACGCGAGCCGCTGCAGCTGTTCTCCGGCAAGGCGCGCGAGGCCGCCACGGGCTTTCCGGCCAACCTGAACGTGGCCATCTCGCTGTCGCTGGCCGGCATCGGCCCGGACCGCACCGAGCTGGAGATCTGGGCCGACCCGACCATACAGCGCAACACTCACACGATCTCGGTGGACGCCGACAGCGCGTCCTTTACCATGACGATAGAGAACATCCCCACGGAGAACCCCAAGACCGGCCGCATCACCAGCCAGAGCGCGGTGGCGCTGCTGCGCAAGATGCACGCGCCGCTGCGCGTGGGAACCTGAAGTACGCTTAGACCACGACGGCGGCAGCGCCCCGCTGCGCGGACCGCCCATGCAGACCCCAAGGACGACGACATGAGCAAGCCCAGACATGCAGAAATCGCCGGCGCCGGCTTCGCCGGCCTGGCTTCGGCCATTGCCCTGCGCCAGCGCGGCTGGACCGTGCGCGTGCACGAGAGCAGCCCCGAGCTGCGCGCCTTCGGCGCCGGCATCTTCATCTGGGACAACGGCCTGCACGTGCTCGATACCCTGGGCGCGTACAGGGACGTGATCGACGGCGCCTTCGCCGCGCCCGCCTACGAGACCCGCACCGACGGCGAGCGCAAGTCCTTCCAGCGCGTCAACAGCCCGGGCAACCTGCGCGTGCTGACCATGACGCGCCAGCACCTGTACCAGGCGATGCTCAACGCCGCCCTGCGCGTGGGCGTGGAGATCCGCACCGATTCGGCCGCCGCCGGCGCCACGCCCGAGGGCGAGCTGCTGCTGGCCGGCGGCGAGCGCCTGGCGGCCGACCTGGTGATAGGCGCCGACGGCGTCAAGTCCAAGGTGCGCGAATCCCTGGGCTTTCCCATGGACCGCCACATCTACAAGGACGGCCTGATCCGCGTGCTGTGCGAGCGCGCCACGCTCAAGGGCGGCGAATGGGACCACGTGATCGACTTCTGGCACACCCGGGGCCGCACGCTGCGCATCCTGTACACGCCCTGCGGCGAGAACCTGCTGTACATGGCGATGATGGCGCCGCTCAACGACCCGGAGGCCTCGTCCATCCCCGTCAAGCCCGACGTCTGGGCGCAATGCTTCCCGCAGCTGCGCCCGGTGCTGGAAATCCTGGGCGACAGCGGCCGCTACGATCTGTACGAGAAGACCGTGCTGCGCAGCTGGGCGCAGGGCCGGGTCGCCGTGGTGGGCGACTCCGCCCACGCCATGCCGCCCACCCTGGCCCAGGGCGCGGGCTGCGCCATCATGAACGCGCTCGGCCTGGCCGTGGCCATGGACGAGACCGACACCGTCGAGGAAGGCCTGGCGCTGTGGCAGCAGCGCGAGCGCCCGCTGACCGACCACACCCAGCACCGCGCCGCGGAACTGGCCGAGTCGCGCGAGCTGGCCGGCGGCATGTCCTGGGACGATGTCGGCCTGCGCGCCGCGCGCCACCTGCCCACCGGCACCTCGGCCGCGTTCAGTGCCTAGTCCCGTGCCTGGTCCAGTGCCCGGCGTGCCGGCAACGCCCCCCGAACTCTGCCTGATCGCCGAGCCCATCCACCCGGAGGGCGAGCGCATCCTGCGCGCGGCCGGCATCGCCGTGCGCCACGCCGCCGCGCCCGACCTGGCCGCCGCGCCGCAGGACCTGGCCGACGCCACCGCCGTCATCGTGCGCGACGCGCTGCCCGCGGCCGCCATCGACGCCGCGCCGCGCCTGGCGGTCATCGCCAACCACGGCACCGGCACCGACGCGGTGGACGTCGCCCACGCCACGGCCCTGGGCATCCCGGTGGTCTACACGCCGGCCAGCAACGTGCAGGCCGTGGCCGAGCACGCCGTCATGCTGATGCTGGCCGTGGCGCGCCGGGCCGTGGCGGCCGACCGCGCCGTGCGCACGGCCGAGCCCGGCTACCGCACCCGCCAGGAAACACTGTCGCTGCACGGCAAGACGCTGGCGGTGCTGGGCTTCGGCCAGACCGGCAGCCGCGTCGCGCGCATGGCGGCCGGCCTGGGCATGCGCGTGCTGGTCTGGTCGCCGCGCACCGATCCGCAGGAAGCGGCCCGCGCCGGCGCGCAATGGCTGGCCGGCCTGGACGAGGCGCTGGCGCAGGCCGACGTGGTCAGCCTGCACCGGCCGCTGCGGCCCGACACCCGCCATACGCTGGACGCGCGCACGCTGGCGCTGCTCAAGCCCACGGCCATCGTGGTCAACACCTCGCGCGGCGGCCTGATCGACGAGGCGGCGCTGGCCGGGCGCCTGCGCGCGGGCGCGCTGTTCGGCGCGGGGCTGGACGTGTTCGAGACCGAGCCGCTGCCGCCGTCCTCGCCGCTGGCGGGGCTGGACAACGTGGTGCTTACCCCGCACGTGGCGGGTTCCACGCAGGACGCGCTGTTCGAGACGGCCAGCCAGTGCGCCCGCCAGATCGTCGACGTGCTGGCCGGGCGCCGGCCGGAATGGCTGGTGCGGCCCGAGGTCTGGGAGCGCCGCAGGCGGGCGGGCGGGACAGCAGACTAGGGTAGGGCGCGCGCCTGGCTGCGGCACAGGCGTGGCATCGCCCTTCGCCCTGCATGCGCTGCTTACCGCCCCCTCAGTTGATGCTGTACCCCCGCCCCTTGAAGCAGGCGCCCAGCGCGCGGTTGTAGGAATCGACCGATACGGAAGTGGTCCACTGGCTGGCGCCGGCGGGGTCGTAGCCGCTCTGGTTCATGGCCCAGCGGCTGCATTCCTGGCGGTCCTGCGCCTGGCGCGCCTCGTTCTGGCCCTGGGCGGGGTAGGCGACGACGTCGCCGGACGGCGCGGGCGGGGCGGCGTAGACGGCGGGCGGGGTGTAGGCCACAGGCGGCGGGGCCACGTAGACCGGCGGGTTGTAGTACACCGGCGGCGGCGGCGTGGTGTACACCACCGTGCCGCCGTAGCGCGGCCGGCTGCTGCTGACGGCCAGCGCCACGCCGGCGCCCAGCAGCGCGGCGCCGCCTATCCACAGGCCGCTGTTGGAATGGCCCCGGTGATAGTGGCCCCTGTGGTGATAACCCCTGCCGCCATACGCGGCGGCCTGGCCGCTGACGGCCGCCAATACCAGCGCGGCCACCGCCGGCCGCCAGATTCCGGACTTCATGTCGTCGCTTCCTGAAGGCGCCTCGCAAGGGCGGGCGCGGCGCGCGGCCGCTCGCGGGCGTGTGGCGACTTTACTACCGCGCGCCGGCGGCGGGGCGGCCAGGGTGTTACACCCTTGCACGCATCTGTTTCAGACGGTTTGCGCAAGGCGCTCGCGGCGCCTTCCCGGCACGGATGCGCGGCGATCCGGCCGCCCGCGCAACGGCGCCCTCGCCGCTCGGTTCCGCCCGCTCAATCCCCGCCGCCCAGCAGCCGGGCGATGGCCGGCGGCAGGCCCTGGCTGGGCTTGGCCGGCGGCGGCGCGAAGCTGCCGCGCGCGGCCTTGCCCGGCTTCAGGCGGACGAGCGTCTCGGCGTGGCGCACGGCGCTGGACACGCCGTCGACCACCGGCACCGGCAGGCTGCCTTCCAGGCTGCGCGCCAGCCCCGCCAGCGGCGCGCCGGCCAGGATGAGCACGTCGGCGCCGTCCTCGTCCACCGCCTGCTCGCACAGCTCGCGCAGGCGCGCCTGGTGGTCGGCCTGGACGGAGTCGATGCGCGCCAGCGGCCGGTCCAGCGCCCGTATGCTGGCCAGCCG
>Ga0182738_1001804_pt1 | contig 26046 bp, 26 predicted proteins | sample eDN5th30CBELigMG_FD_128876 | JGI IMG/M metagenome (GOLD analysis project Ga0182738, IMG submission 128876) | Enriched Miracle-Growth compost microbial communities from Emeryville, California, USA - eDNA 5th pass 30_C BE-Lig MG (version 2)... ...
ATGCGGTCATGGACGGGGGAGACCAGCGGATTGGCCTCGCCGACGATGATCGCCGCCGAGAGGATGTCCTCGCCGCCGAAGCGGGCGAACTCCCACAGGCCGGCGAAGGCGAAGGGCTCGAGGTCGTCGCGGACGAAGCGGTAGGGCTGCTTGCCGTCGGCCCGCTGCTGCCATTCGAAGAATCCCGTCGCCGGGATCAGGGCGCGGCGCCGGGCGAAGGCCTCGCGGAACAGCGGCACCTTGTGCACCGTCTCGGCGCGGGCATTGATGTGCGGGATCCTCGGCTTCTCCTTCATCCAGCCCGGCACCAGCCCCCATCGCGCCATGACGAGTTCGCGGGCCCCGTCGCGTGGATCGACGCGAACGACCGGGATCGGGTCGGTCGGCGCGATGTTGTAGCGCGGCGGGAAGTTCGACTGCGGCAGGCGCGCGGGGCCGAACAGGCCCTTGTAGGCCTCGCGCGGGATCAGGTTGTCGTAGCGGGCGCACATCGGCTCACTCTAGCGCAATGGCATGGAAGAAGCTGCCCGAGACGAGGCCGCGCCGCCCGCCGGCGGGGCCGAGGTCGCGGCCCATGCCGTCGCGGAGGTCGGCGAGGGCCGCGTCGTCGCCCGGGGCGGCGAGGCTCGCGTAGTGGAACTCGTGGCCGCGGATCGTCGCGCCGCCCGGCAGCGACGCGCCGCCGTCCCGGATCCGGGCGGCGCGATAGCCGAGGGTCAGCCGGCGGTGGGCGAAGCTGGTGGCGTGGGAGAGGAGGCCCGCCATCGCATGCCGCTTGCCGTCGGCGTCCTCGAGGCTCGTCCCCAGCACCATGTGCCCTCCGCATTCGCCGTGCACCGGCCGGGTGGCGGCGAAGGCGCGAAGGCCGGCGAGGAACCGCTGCGCCCCGGCCAGCCGCCCGGCATGCAGCTCCGGATAGCCGCCCGGCAGCCAGCAGCAGTCGCAATCGTCCGGCGGCGGCTCGTCGGCGAGCGGCGAGAACGGGACGATCGCCGCGCCCGCCGCGCGCCAGCCGGCGACGAGGTGTGGATAGACGAAGCTGAAGGCGTCGTCGCGGGCGAGTGCGATGCGGCCGCCGGGAGGCGGCAGCGCGACCGCCGCGACCCGGGGAACGGGCGCGACCGGGCGGGCGAGCGCGAGGAGCGCGTCGAGGTCGACATCGCGCGCGACCGCCGCGCCGATGCGGTCGAGCCGGGCGTCGAGGTCGCCGTGCTCGCGCGCCTGCACGAGGCCGAGGTGGCGCGAGGGGAGGGCGAGGTCGCCGCTCCGCCCGAGCGCACCGAGCACCGGGATGCCCGCGGCGGCGACGGCATCGGCGACGTAGGTACGGTGACGCTCGCTGGCGACCCGGTTGAGGATGACGCCCGCGAGGTGCACGTCCGGATCGTGGGCGGCGAAGCCGCGGGCGATCGCGGCCGCCGACTGGGTCATGCCGGCGGCGTCGAGGACGAGGACGACCGGCAGTCCGAAGCGGGCGGCGAGGTCGGCGGCCGCGCCGCGCCGGCGGTCTCCGCCGGGCAGCCCGTCGAAGAGGCCCATGGCGCCTTCGACGAGGACGACGTCGGCATCGGCCCGCGCCTCCGCCATCACCGCGTCGAGGAGCGCCGGGGCCATCGCCCAGGAATCGAGGTTCATCCCCTCGCGGCCGGAGGCCGCGGCATGGAAGGCCGGGTCGATGTAGTCGGGTCCGGACTTCACGCCGGAGACCCTGAGGCCCCGCCGGCGGAGGGCGCGGAGGAGCCCGGCGGCGACGACGGTCTTGCCGCTCCCCGAGGCGGGCGCCGCCACCATGAGCGCGCGCGCGGTCACGGGCGTTCCGTGCGGAGCGTGCCGAGCCGGGTGCGCATGGCGACGACGGCGCCGATCACGACCATCGCCGGCGCGGCGATCTCCGCCGTGGCGGCTTCGGCGGCGATCCGGTCGAGCCGCGAGACGAGGACCTGCTCGTCCGGCAGCGTCGCCGAGGCGATCACCGCGGCCGGCGTCTCCGGCGGAAGTCCCCCCGCGACGAGGGCATCGGCGATCGCGCCGAGCTGGTGCATGCCCATGTAGACGACGAGCGGCTGGCCGGTGCGGGCGAGCGCCGCCCAGTCGATCGGCGGACCGTCGCCGGCGCCGTGTCCGGTCGCGAAGATCACCGCCTGGCTGACGCCGCGAAGCGTCGGCGGGATCAGCGCCGCGGCCGGCCCCGCGAGACCGGCGGTGATGCCCGAGACGACCCGGAAGGGGATTCCGGCCTCGGCCAGCGCCAGCATCTCCTCGCCGGCGCGCCCGAACATGAAGGGGTCGCCGCCCTTGAGGCGCACCACCCGCGCGCCGCCGCGGGCGAGGGCGACGAGGCGGGCCGAGATCGTGGCCTGCGCCACCGAGGGCCGGTGCCCGCGCTTGCCGGCGGGCTCGAGGCGGGCGCCCTCGCGCGCGAGGCCGGCCACCCGCGGATCGACCAGCGCGTCGTGGACGACGACGTCGGCCTGGGCGAGCGCCGCCGCCGCGTGGAGGGTCAGGTACCCGGGATCGCCGGGACCGGCGCCCACCAGCCAGACGTGGCCGGGGTCGAGGCGCGGCAGATCGGCGAGAAGCGCGGCGAGACGGGAGTCGAGGTCCATGCCGGGCGGATTACAGGCCGCGCCGGCGGCGGGCAAGGCGATCCGCCTCAGCGGCCCCGGAACCGGCGCTGATAGGCCGGATCGTAGAGGGCCGAATCGCGGAAATCCGCCGCGCCGAGCGCCCGGCCGACGAGGATCAGCGCGCTCCGTTCCGCCGGCTCCGCGGCGAGCCGGCCGGCGATGTCGCCGAGCGTGCCGCGGATCACCCGTTCCTCGGGCCAGGAGGCGCGGACGACGACCGCCGCCGGGCAGTCCGCGCCGAGCACCGGGGTCAGCTCGGCGACCACCCGGTCGAGGGCGTGGATCGCGAGATGGATGGCAAGGGTGGCGCCCGTCGCCGCGAAGGCGCCGAGGCTCTCGCCGGGCGGCATCTTCGAGGCGCGGCCCGACACCCGGGTGAGGACGACGCTCTGCGCCACCTCGGGCACGGTGAGCTCCCGGCCGAGGACGGCGGCGGCCGCCGCGAAGGCCGGCACGCCGGGGGTCATCGTCCAGGGGATGCCGCGGCGCTCGAGCCGGCGGACCTGCTCGGCGACCGCGCTGTAGACCGAGAGGTCGCCGGAGTGCAGCCGGGCGACGTCGCGGCCGGCCGCGTGGGCACGCACGAAGGCCGCCTCGATCTCGTCGAGCGACAGCGGCGCGGTATCGACGATCTCGGCCTCCGGCGGGCACCAGGCGAGCACCTCCCGCGGCACGATCGAGCCGGCGAAGAGGCAGACCGGGCAGCGCGCGACGAGATCGCGGCCGCGCAGCGTGATGAGGTCGGCCGCGCCCGGGCCGGCGCCGATGAAGTGGACGGTCACGGCTTGGTCCACGCCCACTGGGTGACCGGCAGCGCCGGCCGCCAGGCGGTCTCGCCGCCGAGCGGCTCCGCCCGCGCGAGCGCGATCCGTGCGAGCTCGCCGCCGAGGGCCCCGTGGCGGGCGAGGAGCGCGGATTCGCTCGCAAGGGTCACGGCATTGACGACGAGGCGCCCGCCGGGGCGGAGCGCGTCGATCGCGGCGTCGAGGAGGCCGGCGTCGCCGGCGCCGCAGCCGAGGAAGACGGCATGGGGCCGGTCGAGGCCGGCGAGAGCCCCGGGCGCGTGGCCGTGGCGGACGTCGAGATCGGGAACGCCGAGGCGCGCCGCGTTCCGGGCGATCCGGGCGGCACGGCCCGCGTCCGCCTCGATCGCGACGGCGCGGAGCGAGCGGTCGGCGAGCATCCATTCGATGCCGATCGACCCGGCGCCGGCGCCGACGTCCCACAGCAGTTCACCCCGGCGCGGGGCGAGCGCGGAGAGGGTCATGGCGCGGATCGCGCGCTTGGTGATCTGGCCGTCATGCTCGTAGAGCGCGTCGGGCAGCCCGGGGACCATCGGCATGATCCGCGCCGCCGGGCCCGGTGCGACGACGATGGCGAGGGTGTTGAGCGGGTGGATGCCGGTCAGGTCGAAGGATTCGGCCGTGGTCGTGCGCCGCCGCTCGCCCGGTCCGCCGAGGGCCTCGAGGACGGTGACGGACGAGGGGCCGAATCCGGCTTCCGTGATCAGTGCCGCGATGGCGGCGGGGGCCTGCTCGTCGGAGGTGAGGGCGAGGATCGCCGCCCCGGGGTGGAGGTGGGGCCGGATCAGGTCGATGCCGCGTCCGTGGAGCGAGACGAGGACCGTCTCGGCAAGCGGCCAGCCGAGGCGCGAGGCCGCGAGGCTGAAGGCCGAAGGCGCCGGCAGCGCGATCATCTCGGCGATGGGGACGGCCCGCGACAGCAGCGCGCCGACGCCATGCTGGAACGGGTCGCCCGAAGCGAGGACGCATACCGCCCGGCCGCGGTGGGCGAGCACGTCGCCGATGTCGAACGGGCTCGGCCACGGGATCGCCCGGCCGGTGACGGCGGGGGCGGCGAGGGCGAGATGGCGACGGCCGCCGAAGACGACCTCGGCGCCTTCGAGAATCCGCCGCGCCGCCGGCGCCAGCCCCTCGAGCCCGTCCTCGCCGATGCCGAGGATTGCCAACCACGGTGCGGCGGCGGCATTGTCCGCCCCGTTCGGATCAGGTTCGGCCATGGCCCATCGCATCCTCATTCTCGGCGGCACGACCGAGGCCCGGCAGCTCGCGGAACGGCTCGCCGGCCGCGGCGGCCTCGCGGTCACGGTCTCGCTCGCCGGAAGGGTCAAGGCGATCGTGCCGCATCCGGTGCCGATCCGGGTGGGCGGCTTCGGCGGCATGGCGGGGCTCGCCGCCTACCTCGCCGACGAGCATGTCGACCTCCTGGTCGACGCGACGCACCCGTTCGCCACCGAGATTTCGCGGAATGCCGCGGGCGCCGCGCTCGTCACCGACACTCCCGCGCTCGCGCTCCGCCGCCGCCCGTGGCAGGCGGTCGCGGGCGACCGGTGGCACGCGGTCCGTGACGAGCATGCCGCACGGGATGCGCTGGGCGCGGCGCCGCGCCGCGTGTTCCTCGCCCTCGGGCGGCAGCACGTCGCCGCGTTCGCGCCCGCCGCGCAGCACTTCTACCTGGTGCGGAGCATCGAGCCCGTCCTCGAGCGGGTCCTTGCCGATGCGGCCTATGTCGAGGGGCGGGGCCCGTTCGCCGCGGCGGACGAGGAGGCGCTGATGGCGGCGCACCGCATCGAGGTGATGGTCGCGCGGAACAGCGGCGGCAGCGCCGGATACGGCAAGGTCGCCGCGGCCCGCGCGCGGGGCGTCCCGGTCGTGATGATCGTACCGCCCGAGCCGCCGCCCGGCGACGTCGCCGCGACGGTCGAGGAGGCCGTCGCGTGGGTCGATCATCGTCTCGCCTCCACGGCCCCCCGCGGCGTGTAGACGAGCGGCGGGCGGCCCGGCCGCGCGACGACGCGGGTGGCCGGGGAGCCGACGATGACCAGCGTCGCCATGTCGGCAGGCTCGTCCGCCGCCGCCGCGAGGGTCACGACCGCGACGTGCTCGTCGGGGCGCCCGGCGGCGCGCCCGAAGATCACGGGCGTGGTTGGCGGGAGATGCTCCGACAGGACGGCGAAGGCGGTCCCGAGCTGGGTCGGCCGCGCCCGCGACACCGGATTGTAGAGGGCGATGGCGAAGCCGGCTTCCGCCGCAAGCGCCAGCCGCCGCGCGATCAGCGGCCAGGGCTTGAGGTTGTCGGAAAGCGAGATGGCGCAGAAGTCGTGGCCGAGCGGGGCCCCCGCCAGCGCCGCGACCGCCAGCATGGCGGTGACGCCGGGGACGACGGCGAGATCGACGGCGCGCCATCGGTCCGGTCCCGTCTCCACCGCCTCGCAGACCGCGGCCGCCATGGCGAAGACGCCCGGGTCGCCGCCCGAGACCATGGCGACGCGGGTCCCGGCCGCGGCATGGTCGAGCGCGGCGCCGGCACGGGCCAGCTCCTCGCGGTTGTCGGAAGCGTGGCGCGCCTGCCCGGCGCGGAACGGCACGCGGTCGAGATAGGGTCCGTAGCCGTAGACGGCCTCGGCGTCGGCCAGCGCATCGCGAGCCTCCCCGGTGAGGAACCGCGCGTCGCCGGGGCCGAGGCCGACGACGGCGAGCCGGCCGCTCACGCCGTGCTCCGCCGCCGGGCCGGCACCAGCACCACGGCGAAGTAGGGCGCGGCGGCGCCGTCGGTCGCCGCGAGTGGGCTCAGGCGGGCATCGGCCATCGTGCCGCGCTCGACATAGACCGCGCCGTCGAGCCGGCCGGCCGCGGCGACGGCATCCCTGATCCGCCCGAGATGGCGGCCGACCTTGATCAGGGCGACGGCGTCGTCGCCGGCGAGCCGGGCGGCGAGCGCCGCATCGGGCAGTGGCCCGGGCACGACCGACAGCACCTCCTCAGCGCGGGCAAGGGGCAGGCCCGCCGCCGACCAGCAGCCGGAGAGGCTGGTGACGCCGGGGATCACCTCGGTCGGATAGCGGTGTGCCAGCCGGAAATGGATATGCATGTAGGAGCCGTAGAACAGCGGGTCCCCCTCCGACAGGACGGCCACGGTGCGGCCGGCGTCGAGATGCCGGGCGACCGCCGCCGCGGCGTCGTCGAAGAAGCCCTCGATCGCGCTCGCGTAGGCCGGATCGGCGGTCGGGACCTCGGTCGTGACCGGGTAGAGGAGGGGGAGCTCGGTGACCTCGTCCCGGAAATGGGCGGCGGCGATGGTCCGCGCATTGCCGGTCCGTCCGGCCTTGGCGAAGTGGGCGATGACGTCGGCCTCGCGGAGCGCGCGGACAGCCTTCAGCGTCATCAGCTCGGGGTCGCCCGGCCCGACGCCCACGCCGATCAGGCGGCCGGCGCTCACGCGCGTTCCTCCCGGGCGAGGGCGTTGACCGCCGCCGCGGTGATCGCGCTGCCGCCGAGCCGGCCGCGGACCGTGACGAAGGGCGCCGGAGCCTCGGCGATCAGCGCGTCCTTCGATTCGGCGGCGCCGACGAAGCCCACGGGAATGCCGAGGATCGCGGCCGGCCGGGGGGCGCCCGCGCGGAGCAGCTCGAGCAGGCGGAAGAGCGCCGTCGGCGCGTTGCCGATCGCAACGACCGCGCCGGCGAGATGCCCGGCCCAGAGGTCGAGCGCGGCGGCCGAGCGGGTGGTGCCGAGGCGCTCGGCGAGCGCCGGCACGCCCGGATCGCCGAGCGTGCAGACGACGTCGTTGCCGGCCGGCAGCCGGGCGCGGGTGATGCCGCGCGCCACCATCTCGGCGTCGCAGAGGATCGGCGCACCGGCCGCGAGGGCCGTGCGCCCGGCGGCGACGGCGTCGCGGCCGAAGACGATGTGCGGCGCGAGCTCGACCATGCCCGCGGCGTGAATCATGCGCACGGCGACCTCTTCCTCGGCGGGGGAGAAGCGGGCGAGGTCGGCCTCGGCGCGGATGATCGCGAAGGAGCGCGCGTAGATCGCCGCGCCGTCGCGGATGTAGTCGCAGGGATCAGGCATCGACGGGCTCGCGACGGAGAAGGGCGGCGACACCTCCGGCCCTGAGGCGGGCGATGGCGTCCGCCGCCGTCTCGCCCGGCCGGCGCGCATCGGCGACCGCGGCGGAGAGGCGCGCCGCGGCGGTGACCGAATCGCCCGTGCCGGGGCCGATCGGCACGGCGTCCATCGCGCGCCCGTTCACCGCGAGCGCGAGGCCCTCGCCGGTGCCGACGAGCGCCAGCGAGGCGGCACGCGGCATCGCGCAACCCTTCCGGCAGCCCGAGACGTGGAGCGTCACCGTGCCGTCGAGGATCGGGGCCGCGGCGTTCGTCAAGCTGGCGGCGATCTCGCGCGCCGGCATCCGCCCCGCGCCGCACGCCGGCGCGCCCGCGCAGGCGACGACGGCGCGGCGGGGATCGCCGGCGTCGACGATGAAGCCGCGCGCCGCGGCGTGCCGGCGGAAGCTGTCGTGGTCGCGAACACCGATGGCGAGCAGCGCGCGCCCCGGGGCCGGCGCGAGGGCCGTGGCGCCGGCGGCTTCTGCCGCGTCGACCAGCGCGGCGAGCACCGCCGCATCCGCCTGTCCGAAGGCGAGGCCGATGCCGATCGCGATCCTTCCGCCCCGGAGGCGGTGCGTGCCGATCGGCTCGGAGCGGTGCGGCGCAGGATGCATGCCCGGCGTCGCGCCGGGCACCACGACGGCGGAAGGATCGAGGTCGCGGGCCCTCATTCCAGCCTCTGCCATCATCTCCAGCACGGTGGTCGCGGCGGCGACGGCGCGGTCCGGGCGCACGAGACCGACAGGCCGGGCGGTCGCTGCCGTGCCGCCGATCGCGAGCGCGACGACGGAGCCGGCGGCGACGAGCCTCACGTCCGCATCGATCGCGTCGAGGGACACGCCGCCGCCGCCGTCGATCACCACGGACGCCTTCGGCGCGAGCCGGGCGCCGAGCGGCGCCGCCGCGACCCGGAGCGCCCCGGCGAGCGGGCGGACATCGACGCCGTGGTCGAGCCCGGCGAGCGGCGGAACGTGGATGGCCGGCCGGGAATCGCGGATGCCGATCGCGGCGAGGGCGGCCGCGAAGGCGGGAGCGGATGCCGGCGAGAGGCCGCGCGCCTGGACGGAGCCGCGCGACGAGACCTCGACGATGCCGTTGCCGAACCGGGCTGCGGCGTCGCCGATCGCCCGGATCGCGTCGAGGGCCAGCGGTCCGAGCGGCGGCAGGCGCGCCAGCAGCCCGTCGCCGGTCTCCATGGGCCGGGCGATGGTCGGGCAGGCGTTGCGAGGGGCGGTGGCGCTCATCGCGCGACTGATACCAGATCGAGGCGGCCGGTGCAGCCCGCGGCTAGGTGTCGAGAAGCGCCCGGGCGGCGCCCTCGTCGGTGATCAGGGTGTTGCAGCCGATGCGGCGGATGGCCGCGCGGATGGCCCCGGCGCGATGGGCGCCGCCGGTGGCGATCAGCACGTGCCCGGCGCGGGCGATGGTGTCGAGCTCGACGCTCATGACGCGCCGGTTCAGCTCGTGCGCGACGCTGGCGCCGTTGGCGTCGATGAAGTTGGAGAGGACGTCCGCCACCGCGCCGAGGCCGACCAGCTCGCGGAGCTCGGCCGGCGCGATCATCGCGGCGGCGAGCGAGGTGGAGCGGAGGCCGATGTCGCCGACGCTGACCACCGCGAGGTCGAGGGCCGTCGCCATCGCGAACAGGCGGTCGAGCCCGCATTTCTCGATGAGGCGACGCCGGGTCGCGGGCGAATCGACGATCGCCGGGGCAACCATGAGATAGCAGTCGGCGCCGAGCTGGCTCGCCAGCCGCCAGGAGAATTCGAGCGGGTTGCCGGTCCGCGCCTCGACGACCCCGCCGAGCAGGGAGACGACGCGGGTGCCCTCGTGGCGCGCCGGCCGGAGCGCGGGGAGCGAGGCGGTCAGCGTCCGCCCCCAGCCGACGCCGACGGTCATCCCGGCGGTCACGGTCTCCGACAGGAACTGGCCGAGCGCGAGGCCGACCGCCTTCACCGGATCGCCGCCGGCGACCGGCACCACAACCGCCTCGTCGATGCCGTAGGCGGCCTCGAGCCGGACGCCGAGGTCGACCGAGGCGGCCTCCGCGGCGTTGATCCAGATCTGGACGTCGCCGCGCTCCACCGCCTCGGCGAGGACGCGGATGACGGTCCCCCGCGACACGCCGAGCCGGTCCGAGACCTCCTTTTGCGTCAGGCCCTGGTTGTAGTAGAGCCAGGCCGCGCGGACGCGGAGGGCGGCGTCCTCCGCCGCCGGCGCCTGTCCTCCCGTCCGCCTCAGCCTCGCCATGGCGCGTTCCCCTGCGGCGGGCTCAGAGCCCGAGCCTGGCGAGCGCGAGGTCGTCCCAGTTGCGCACGCCGCGACGGTTGTAGCCGGGCTCGGCCAGCAGCTCGCCGCGGACGACGTCGATGATGTCGTGGGCCTGCGGGAAGTAGGTCGATTCCATCTCGGCGCCGGGCACGATCCAGTTCGGCGAGCCCAGCACCCGGGGCGGCGCCTTGAGGTCGCCGAAGGCGAAGCGCGAGACGCCGGCGGCGATGGTCTGGAGGAACGAGCCGCGCTCGCTCGCCTCGGAGACGAGGAGGATGCGGCCGGTCTTCTTCACCGAGGCGAGCACCGGCGCATAGTCGAAGGGGACGAGGGTGCGCGCGTCGATGATCTCGGCCGAGATGCCCTGGTCGCGCTGGAGCTCCTCCGCCGCGCCGAGCGCGGCATAGAGCGAGGGGCCGACCGTGAGGATGGTGACGTCGCTGCCCTCGCGCTTCACGTCCGGCACGCCGATCGGCACGCGGTAGTACTCGGTCGGCACGCCCTCGGGCCGGAATTGCTCGGTCGTGTCGTAGAGCCGCTGGCTCTCGAAGAACACCACCGGGTCGTCGGAGGCGAGCGCCGAGGCGAGGAGCCCCTTCGCGTCGAACGGCGTCGCGGGGTAGACGACCTTGAGGCCCGGAATGTGGGCGACGAGGCCGGTCCAGTCCTGCGAGTGCTGGGCGCCGTACTTGCTGCCGATCGAGGAGCGGAGCACCACCGGCAGCTTCAGCGCGCCGGCCGACATCGACTGCCACTTGGCGAGCTGGTTGAAGATCTCGTCGCCGGCCCGGCCGATGAAGTCGGTATACATCAGCTCGACCAGCGCCCGGCCGCCCTCGATGGCGTAGCCGATGGCGGTCGCGACGATCGCGGCCTCCGAGATCGGCGCGTTGAACAGCCGGTTGTAGGGAAGGATGTCGGCGAGGCCGCGATAGACGCCGAAGGCGCCGCCCCAGTCGCGGCATTCCTCGCCATAGGCGACCAGCGAGGGATCGTGGAGGAAGTGGTGGAGGATCGCCTCAAACAGGCCGTCGCGGATCGTGATCGCGCGCATCGGCGAGAGCTTCGCGCCGTCGGGGCCGAAGGCGGTCCGGCTCTTCTTGCCGAGCTGGCGGAGGTGGGAGGATTTCTCCGCCGCCCCGGCCAGCGCCGGGTCGGCTTCGCCCGGCTCATGCGAGCGGTGCGAATACATGAGGTCGCCGATCAGCGTCGGCCGCGCGGCGATGTCGATCACCGGGGCCGCCTCGGGGTTCACTGCGGCTGCGGTGACGGCGCGGACGAGGGCCCTGACCTCGTCCCGGAGGGCCTCCTCGGCGGCCGCGTCGAGGATGCCGGCCTCGCGGAGCGCGCGGGCATGGACGGCGACCGGGTCGTGGGGGCTCCAGGCCTGGATTTCCTCGCGGGTGCGGTAGGCGTTGGCGTCGGTCGTCGAATGGCCCGAGATGCGGTAGGTTTCGACGTCGAGGAGGGCCGGGCCCTTGCCCTCGACCAGCAGCGCGCGCTTGCGGGCGACAGCGTCGGCCACGGCGAGCGGATTGGCGCCGTCGACGGTCTCGGCATGGAGGTTGGTCGGGCTGACGCCGGCCCCGATCCGCGACAGCCGGTCCCAACCCATGGTCTCGCCGCGGGTCTGGCCGCCCATGGCGTAGAAATTGTTGGTGAAGAAGAAGAGGACCGGCGGCTTTCCCTTGAACGGCTCGGGCCACAGCCCGTCGTACTGCGCCATGGCGGCGAAGTTGAACGCCTCGTAGACCGGGCCGCAGCCGGTGGCGCCGTCGCCGGCGAAGGCGACCGTGATGCCGCCCTCGCCCGCGAGCTTCTTGCGGAGCGCCGCCCCGGTGGCGATGCCGGCCGAGGCGCCGACGATGGCATTGTTGGGATAGGCGCCGAAGGGCAGGAAGAAGGCGTGCATCGAGCCGCCCATGCCGCCGTTGAAGCCGGTGGCGCGCATGAAGATCTCGCTGAGGAAGCCGAACAGCAGGAAGCTCTCCGCCAGCAGCCGCTCGTTCGCCGGCTTGAGGAAGCGCTGGACCGCGGAGAGAATCCGGCCGTCCTGCTCGACCTCCATGATGTTCATCAGCTGGCGCTCGTCGAGCTGGTCGATCGCCGACAGGCCCTTGGCGATGAACTCGCCGTGGCTGCGGTGGCTGCCGAAGATGTGGTCGCCCGGCGACAGCGCCAGCGCCGCGCCGACCGCGGCACCCTCGTGCCCCACCGAGAGATGGGCCGGGCCCTTGTAGAGAAACTCGATGCCCTCGTAGGCGCCGCGCGCCTTGAAATCGCCGAGCATCGTCTCGAATTCGCGGATGATCAGCATGTGGCGGAGCATGTCGAGGAGCCGCTGGTCGCCCAGCCGCGCCCGCTCCTCGGCGATCGGGGTGTCGTAGGCGTGCACCGGAATGGGGGTGAACACGACCTGCTCGCGCCGCCGCGTGACCGCCGGGTCGACGATGATCTCCTTGGGCATTCTCTCGTCCTCGAGGTGTTTCGTACTTTTGTCCTATAGCATGGGCAAAAGTACGAAACCAGTGTCCGCGAGGGCCCGCTTCGACGGGGCTCCGGACTGGCCGGGATGCAGGCTCGTCTATTCGAGGGCGGCGAGGACCTCCGCCGCCGCCCGGTCGCCGGACTGGACCGCGCCTTCCATGTAGCCGTTCCAGAAAGTCGCCGTCTCGGTGCCCGCCCAGTGGATCGGGCCGACCGGCTCGCGGATCGCGCGGCCGTATTCGAGGAGCACGCCGGGCGCGGCGTTCGTTGCCGGGCCTGCCGCCGGTCAGGCGGCCGGGAGGCAGGCGGGGCCGATGGGCTCGAAGGACTTGTAGGTGAGGACGAATTCCTGGTGCCCGAGCGCTTCGGAGCGGGTGCGGCTGCCCGCGGCGAGGCCGACGACGAGGTCGCGGATCTCGGCGCCCACCGCATCGAGCGTCGCGCCGCCGTCGAGGATACGGCCGGCATCGACGTCCATGTCGTCGGCCATCCGCCGGTAGGTCTCGGGATTGGCGCAGATCTTGACCACCGGCGAGACCGCCGAGCCCACCACCGAGCCGCGGCCGGTGACGAAGAGGACCGCGTGGCTGCCGCAGGCGATCAGCTCGGCGATCTCGGCATTGTCGTTGATGTTGGGGAAGCCGAAGCGGACCTCGCCGTCGGGCACCACGTCGAGGAGGTAGAGACCTCCGCGCGGCGGCACGTCGCCGGGCTTGATCAGCCCGGAGATGGGCGAGGCGCCGGACTTGGCGTAGGCGCCCATCGACTTCTCCTCGATGGTGGTCAATCCACCCTCGGCATTGCCGGCGGCGAACGAGCCGTAGCCGAGGGTGGCGTAGTAGCGCGCCGCCTTGGCGACGCTCGCCTCGAGCACGCCGCCGAGCTCCGGCGTCACGGCGCGGGCCGCCATGATGTGCTCGCAGCCGATGAGCTCGCCGGTCTCCTCGAAGATGCAGGCGGCGCCCTCGGCGACCAGCATGTCGAAGGCGCGGCCGGCGGCGGGGTTGCCGGTGATGCCGGAGGTGCCGTCCGAGCCGCCGCAGACGGTCCCGACCACGAGCTCCGACACCGCCATCGGCACCGTCTCCATCGCGTCGAGCGCGTCGCGCTGGGCGGCGACGAAGGCGCGCCCCGCCTCGATCGAGGCCCGCGTGCCGCCGGTCGCCTGGATGACGATGGTCTCCACCGCCCGGCCACTCTCGGCGACGACATGGGCGAGCCGGTACTTGTTGAAGCTCTCGCAGCCGAGCGAGACCAGCAGCACCGCGCCGACATTGGGGTGCGTGCAGAGGCGGTCCATCATCCGCTCGGCATAGGCGTTGGGGTAGCAGCCCGGAAAGCCGATGACGTGGACGTCGCGGTCGCGGAAGGGGATCGCGATCTCGCGGGCGACGTGGTGGGCGCACTCGACGAGATAGGCGACCACCACCGTGTTGCGGATGCCCTTCCGGCCGTCGGAGCGGAGCCAGCCGCGCATCATGCCGCTCCCGCCTCGGCCGGGCGGACGTCCTCGAGGTGGTAGGTCGGGGTGTAGTCGCTCTTCACGTTGTGGACATGGACGTGCGCGCCGGCCGGGATCGCCGCCGTCGCGGAGCCGATCGGGGCGCCGTACTTGACGATCTTGTCGCCGGCGGCGATGGCGCGCCGGGCGACCTTGTGGCCGAGCGGCAGGTCGGCGTCGACGCGCGCCGCCGTGCCCTCGACCTCGACCGTCTCGCCTTTGCGGATCCGCGCGCGGACCACCATCACGTTGTCCCGCGGATCAAGAAGCAGGAACCGCCCGTCTGTTGCCATGTCCAATGCGACCTCGTCCGGGAAGAAGCCCATTCGTCGCAGAACGAGGAGGGCGAGTCCACGGCCCTCGGGGAAAGGCGCCGCACGGAACCGGCCCCGGGCCCGGCGCGTTCCAGCGAGGGACGAAGGAGACGGGCGACGATGGCTGTGGAAAACCTCGAACTCGAAATCGTGCCCGAGGGGGGCGGCTGGGTCCTGGTCCAGGACGGCACCCACGGCACCACGCCCTATGCGACCCGCGAGGCGGCCTTCGAAGCGGTCGTGGGGCCGATCTCCAACGCGCTGAAGGAAGGCCTCGCCGTTTCGATGCGAATCGTGGCTGTGCCCGGACGAACGCTGGAATGAGGCGTCGCGGACCGGGCGGCATCAAGGACGTCTCATGGCAAGCTCCGTCGAACTGACCGGAAGGGCGGAGGAACGTTCCTCGCTTCGCGACGCATCGATCTGGCGGCGCTATGCCTATGCCTGGATCACCGCGGCATTCTTCTTCATCACCATCGCGGGCCACTGGATCTTCGGCTGGTTCGCCTATGTCGACCAGCAGCGCCAGCAGGGGGCGCCGGTGGAGGTGTCCGGCTACGTGGTGGAGATGAGCCGCGACACGTTCGAGAACTGGCAGTCGGAGTTCCTCCAGCTCCTGTGGCAGGTCGGCGGCCTCGCCTTCCTCCTCTACGTGGGCTCCCCGCAATCCGCCGAGGGGGACCAGAGGGTCGAAGCCAAGGTGGATGCGCTCCTCCGCATTCTCGACCCGAAGGAGGCCGAACGCCTCATCGGGGACATCGACCGGCGCTTCGACCGCCACCAGTAGGGACGCAGGAGGTTCAGCCCCCCGCGGGCCGTGCCCGCGGGGAGGCGTCATCCGTCAGGCCGCCTCGGCGTTCACCCGGCCCTTGGCGATCTGCGTCAGCTTGGTGTCCGCCGCCTTCTCCTCGTCGAGGGTCGCGACGAGAACGCTCGCGCAGTCCTCCCGCCCGAGTTCCTTCGCCCAGGTGGCGAGCGAGCCGTAGCGGGTGATCTCGTAGTGCTCGACGGCCTGCGCCGCGGCGACGATCGCCGCGTCGAGGACCTGCTTGTCCGCGACGTCGGCGGCGATCTCGTTGGCTTCCTTGATGATCCCGTCGATGGCAGGGCACGTCACCGCCTTCGCCTCGACGCCGAGCATCTGGAAGACCTGCTCCAGCCGCCGGACGTGGCCTTCGGTCTCGACGAGGTGCGCGGAGAGCGCGTCCCGCAGCCCGCCGTCGGTGGTCTTGTCGATCATTTTCGGCAGCGCCTTCAGGATCTGGTGCTCGGCATGGTAGACGTCGCGGAGCGTGTGGACGAACAGGTCGTCGAACGTCTTGATGTCCTTGGTGAAGAGTCCCATGGGTCGGGTTCCTTGCTCGGAGGGGTGGCGTCGTCGGACCTGAGTGAACGGCGGGTCCGGCAACCGGTTCCCTGCCGGCGCGCCGGGCGTACGCTCGCGTACCCACCCTTCCGCTCGAGTCAGCGCATGACCTCGGCGAGCGCCATGCGGGCGACGGCTTGCCGCCGGAGGCATCGTTGTCTGGCATCGGATGGCTCCCGGGATGTCGTGCGCCCAGGAACCCGGCCGGCACCGCCTCGTTCGTCGAGGCGGTGCTTCGGTACGGTGCCGTGCGATGCGATTGCCGTCCGTCTACTCCTTGACCCCGCCGGCGGCGAGGCCCTTGACCAGCCAGCGCCGGACGAGCACGGCGAAGATGATCACCGGCAGCACCACGATCGTGCCGCCCGCCGCGATCTTCGACCATTCCCAGCCCTCGTACTGGAGGAAGTTGACGATCGCCACCGGCGCCGTCGTCGCGTTGGTGCGCGTCAGGATGAGGGCATAGAAGAAGTCGTTCCACGAGAAGATGAAGCAGAGCACCGCGGTCGCGGTGAGGCCGGGCGCCGCGAGCGGCAGGACGACGAGGCGGAACGTCTGCCAGATGCCGGCGCCGTCGATCCAGGCGGCTTCCTCGAGCGCGACCGGGATCGTCGCGAAGAACGTCTGCATCAGCCACACGACGATGGCGAGGTTGAAGGTGAGGTAGATGATGACGAGGCCGGCGACCGTGTCCTGGAGGCCGAGCCAGCGATAGGCGAGGTAGAAGGGGATGGTGAAGGCGATCGGCGGCGCCATCCGGGTGACGAGGATCCACAGCGCGACGTACCGCTTGCCGTGGAAGTCCCATCGGGCCAGCACGTAGGCCGCGGGCACGCCGATCAGCAGCGAGAGGCCGGTCGAGAGCGTCGCGACGATGAGGCTGTTGGCGATCGACTTCGGGAAGCTGCCTTCGAGGAGGCTGGCGAACGCCTCGAGCGTCGGCGTGAACAGGAAGTCCTCGGAGAAGAACGCGTCGGCCGGCCGGAAGGCGAGCTGCACCAGCCACAGGAAGGGCAGCATCAGGAGGAGGAGGAGGAGGATCGCGACCGTCGGGCGCCCGGTGCCGGCGAGGAAGGCGGGGAGCCGGAGGGGGCGGGGGGCCCCGTTGCGGTACGCCGCAACGCGCGGGAGGAGGATGCTATCGTCCGTCATGGCTGTTCAATCCCAGTCGTGCGATGAGCCAGGAGAGTGCGAAGACGCCGGCAAGGATCAGCGTCGCGATGGCGCTGCCGTAGCCCCAGTAGGAGAAGTTGAAGGCCTCCACGAAGCCGTAATAGTTGGTGACCTCGGTGACCGTCCCCGGCCCGCCATTGGTGAGCACGTAGATGAGCGGGAAGGCCTTGAAGCTGTCGATCAGCCGGAACAGGGCGCAGACTACCAGCACCGGCCGGATGTAGGGGAAGATGATGAAGCGGAAGAGCTGCCAGCGGTTGGCGCCGTCGATGCTCGCCGCCTCCAGCGGCTCGACCGGCATCGACTGGAGCGCCGCCAGCACCATCAGCATGGTGAAGGGGAACCACTGCCAGGTGTCGGCGACGGCGATGGCCCACAGCGCCGTGTCGGGATTGGCGATCAGCGAGCGGACCGGCACCCCGAGCGCCTCCAGCGCCCGGTGCATCGGGCTGATGTCCGGCGAGTAGACGATCTTCCAGATCAGCGCGACGACGATCGGCGGCAGCACCATCGGCACGAGGAAGATCGAACGGATGGCGGCGAGCACCTTGGATGAGCCGTTGAGGAGGAGCGCCAGCCCGAGGCCGAGGCCGACCTGGAGCGCGACGCTCGCCGCCGAGAGCTTGACCTGCGTGCCGACCGAACCGATGAACCGCCGGTCGCCCATCAGCTCGATGTAGTTGCCGAGCGGATTGGCGAAATGGAACGTCTTCGCCGGATCGAGGAGGCTGAGCGGGGTGAGGCTCGCGACCACGAGCCCCACCGCCGGCACCAGCGTGATCACGGCGAGCACGACCACCGCCGGCAGGAGGCCGGCGAGAAGCGCGCGCCTGCGCTCCGCCCGCCAGTCGGAGGTTGCCGCCGCCATCTCGTCAGATGTCCACGCCGGCGCGCTTCAGCTCGGCGATCGAGGTCGCCTGCGCCTGCGCCATCGCTTCCCGCGCCGGGAGCTGGCCGGTCACGATCAGCTCGATCGCCTTGTTGATCTGCTGGTCGACCTGCGGATAGACGGACACGGTCCGGTACTTCATGTGGCCCGTCTTCGCGGCGATGTCGATGGAATCGAGGGAGAGCTGGGCGAGGTCGGAGCCGTTGATGACCTGCTTCGAGCGGAACGCCGCCGATTCGATGTCCGAGCGGCGGGAGGGCGAGCCGTAGCCGGCCTCGACGGCGCGCCGCGTCGTCTCCTTCGACAGGGCCCACTGGATGAAGGCCCAGGCGGCTTCCTTGTTCTTCGACCCCGCCGGGATGCCGAGCCCGTGCACCGCGGCGCCGGGGAAGCGGCCGGCCGGACCCTTCGGCAGGAGCCCGAACTTGAGGGTGTCGATGGTCTTGCTCGTCGCGGGATCGCCGATCTGGGCGAGGTAGATCTGGCCGATGTCGGTGAAGTTGACGCGGCCGAGCTTCAGGGCGTTGGTGACCTGGTCGGGAGTGTAGGTGACCGCGCCGTCGGGGCCGAAGTCGCGGACCAGCCGGGCGTAGTAGTCGGCCGCCGCCACCGCCTCGGGCGTGTCGAGCGTCGGCAGGAGGTCGTCGGGCGGGCCACGGAAGACGTTGCCGCCAAAGGCCTGGAGATACGGCACGAACGTCCAGCCGTAGTGGTTGTCGGCGACGAAGCCGGCGACGCGCTCCTTGCCGTTCACCGCCTGGAGCACGGTGACGAGGTCGTCCGTCGTCTCGGGGAACGAAAGGCCGGCCTGTTCGACGAGGTCGAAGCGCGACGCGCCGGTCAGGAGCGCCTCCGCTGTCCACGGGATGCCGTAGAGCCGCCCGTCGATGCCCGTCTCCGGAGCGACGGCGCCGGGCAGGAAATCGGCGAGGTCGAAGTCCGCCGGGGTGTGGTTGGGATCCGCGACGAACTCGTCGAGCGGGGTGAGCCAGCCGGAATTGATCCAGCGGCTCGAGTAGATGAAGGTGACGTTGACGACGTCGTAGGCCGATCCGCCGGTGGAGAGCTCGAGGTCGGTGCGCTGGTTGTAGATCGGGAACGAAGGGGTGTCGTAGGTGACGCGCGCCCCGGTCAGCGCCTCGAACTCGGGCAGCCATTTCTGGAGCAGCGCCGGGTAGGCGGCGCTGAAGGTCGAGACGTTGAGCGTCACGCCCTTGAAACGGCCGGCATTGTCGAGGGCGAAGGCGCCGCGCGGCAGGGCGAGGCCGGCCGCGCCGAAGGCGGCGGTCGTGCGGAGGAAATTGCGGCGGCTGATCATGGCCGTCTCCTTGTCTTCGGGATGAGGGGGGTCAGGACGCCGCGATCGCCGCGCGGAGGCCGTCGTCGTTGACGGCTTCCGGCCTCCGGCGCGTGCGGCTCCGCTCGCCGGTGATCGAGACCGCGGCATCGCCTTCGATCGTGACGCGCCGCATCAGGCGCTTCGCGTCGCCGTAGTCGTTGATCGCGTAGTGCTGGGTCGAGCGGTTGTCCCAGATGGCGACGTCGTTGGCCTTCCAGCGCCACCGCACGGTGTTCTCGAGCCTGACCGAGCGGTTCTGGAGGATGTCGAAGATGCGGATCGAGTCCGCGGTCGGCAGGCCGATCAGCTTCTTGATGAAGTGCCCGAGGAGGAGCGAGCGTTCGCCCGTCTGGGGATGGACGTGCACGACGGGATGCTCGGCCTCGAATACCTTGGAGACGAAGACGTTCTCGTGGTGCTTGAGGCGCTCCGCCTCGAAGTCGTCGCGCGTCGCCGCATAGTCGTAGTCGTTGGTGTGGATCGCCCAGAGCTGCTCGGCGAGCTGCTTGAGTGCCGGCGAGAGCTGCTCGTAGGCCGCCACCGAATTGGCCCAGACGGTGTCGCCGCCGAAGGCCGGTACCGTGATCGCGCGGAGCACGGACACCTTGGGGAAGGCCTGAACGAAGGTGACGTCGGTGTGCCAGGAATCGGCGCGCCCGCCGCCGCCCTGCGAGTTGAGCTCGAGGATCCGCGTGTCCTTCGGCGCCGGCACGGTGGGGTGGGCCACGACCTTGCCGAAGAGGGCGCCGAACGCCTCGTGCTCGGCATTGTCGAGGTGGTCCTGATCGCGGACGAAGATCACCTTGTGCCTGAGGAGGGCGCGCTCGATCTCGGCGAAGGTCTCCCGGTCGAGGCTTCCCGAGAGCCGCACTCCGCTGACCTCGGCGCCGATCCGCCCTGCGACCTGCTTCACCCCGATCCGCTCGAACGGCTTGTCGAGAGAGACGACCTGACCTGACATTTTGCTTGCTCCGCTTCTGCGGCCGACCATCGGCCCTGCGGCCGTCTCCCCCGCAGGACCCGTGCCATCCCGAAAAGCCCGGAATTCCGCGATTCTCTCCTGATGTTCCTGCAGGATCGGCAACAGCCGGCACGGGTTTCTGTTGGATTTCCGGCCAACGCGCCGCGGAATGAATTCGCGCGGCACGCCATCATCGTCGCCGGTCACGAAAATTCGTTCCAAGGAAGGCAAGCTTGTCGCAAGCCCTTGCTTCGCGAAACCCTATAATCCCGATATGAATGATAGTCTTAATTAGTGGAGGCGGAGATGCAGGACCTCTATGCCCTGGTGCCCCGCGGCGGCCCCGACCGTGTCCTCACCCTCGACCCCCAGCCGCGCGGCAACCGGCAGGCGGTCCGGGCCAACGCCATGGTCCTGTCGGACCCGGCCTCGGCGGCGATCCGCGCCGACCTCGACCGCCTCGCCCCGAGCGAGGCGAGCCTCGTCCTGATCGGGGAGACCGGCACCGGCAAGGAAGTCGCCGCCCGCTACATCCACGACCGCTCGGGGCGGAAGGACGGCCCGTTCCTCGCGGTCAATTGCGGCGCCTTCGTCGAGAGCCTCGTCGAGGCCGAGCTGTTCGGCTACGAGAAGGGCGCCTTCACCAATGCGCTCAAGACCCAGCCCGGCTGGTTCGAGGCGGCGGACGGGGGGACGTTGCTGCTCGACGAGGTGGGCGACCTGCCGCTCCAGCTCCAGGTGAAGCTGCTCCGCGTGCTGCAGGAGCGCGAGGTGGTGCGGGTCGGGGGCCGCGTGCCGGTGCCGGTCGACGTCCGGGTCATCGCCGCGACCCATGTCGACCTCGCCGCCGCGGTCGCCGCCGGACGGTTCCGGCAGGACCTCTACTTCCGTCTCAACGTCGCCTCGATCGACATCCCCCCGCTCCGCGCGCGGCCCGCCGACCTCCGTCTCCTCAGCGAGCATTTCCTCGCCGTCTACGGCGACAGGCTCCAGCGCCGCGGCCTGGCCCTCACCGAGTCCGCGCACCGCGCCCTTGCCGCCCATCCCTGGCCGGGGAACATCCGCGAGCTCGAGAACGTGATGCACAATGCCGTCCTTCTCGCGCCGGGCCCGGCGATCGGGGCGGGCGACCTCCGGCTCGCGAAGCCGGCCGCCGATGCCGGCGCCCGGACCCTCGAGGACGAGCTCGGCGATGTCGTCAGGCGCTGGCTCGAGCGCGGCGAGGCGGCGCTCTTCGATCGGGCCACGCGCCTCCTCGTCATGACCGCGTTCGAGATGAGCGACGCCAACCAGGTCCGCGCCGCCGAGCGCCTCGGCATCAGCCGGAACGCGATGCGCACGCATCTCGCCAACCTCGGCATCATCGCCGGCCGCGCGCCGCGGCGCGGCGCGGGTCGCTCAGCCGCCGGGGAGCGCGACGAGGGCTGACCGCGGCTCGGCTCCGCGCCCGCGGCCGGTCGCCGCCATCAGCCCGGCGGCGGCGGCGCATTGCTCCCGGATGTCCGGCATCGCGGTGATCTCGCCGAGCGAGCCGGCGCCCGGCGGCCCGAGGGCGTAGAGCGCCTCGGTGGGCGTGCCGTCGCGGCCGAGGACCTGGCCCTCGCGGGTCACGGCAATGCCGCGCCGGAGCCGGTCCGCCGCAAGGAGACCCGCGGCGACGAGGGGGGCGAGCACGCCCTCGGCGGCATCGACGACGATGCGTCCCGTGCCGGAGCAGTTCACGATCCAGTCGAAGCGGGCGAGCTCGACGGTCCGGCTGCCGCGGGCGCGAAGCGCCGCCACGAGCCCGTCGCGCGATCCCTTCACCGTGACGATCCGTCCGGCCCGGACCTCGAGCAGCCCGTCGTCGCGGGCCGCCGCGATCCGCCGCGCAACCTCCGGCGCCATGCGATGGCGGACGGAGGACCACAGGCTCTCGACATGCCGGCAGAAGCGTCGCCGGTCGGCGATGTCGAGCCGCTGCCAGATGTCCTGCGTCACCGGCCGGAGGCCGTCGACAACCGCCCGCCAGTCGCCGCCGGCGTCGACCGTGTCCCGGGCCGCGGCGACGACGTGCCGGACCAGCGCATGGGCGCCGAGCCGTCCCTCCGGCAACGCGATCGCGTAGGGCTCGGTGCGGGCGAGGCAATGGGCGCGCGGCACGAAGCCGCGCCGCGACAGCGCCACCACCGCGCCGCGATGACCGCGCGCCGAGAGCGCCAGGACCTGGTCGATCATGGTGAGGCCGGTGCCGACCATCAGCACGCGGTCGTCCGCCCCGATCGCCGCCATGCGGCGGTCATTCCAGGGGTCGGCGATCATCCGCTCGCGGGCGGCGGGGTCGACCGCCTCGGCGGGGATCGGAAACTCCGGCCGGCCGTGGCCGAGGCAGAGCGCGAGGGCCCTCGCCTCGATCACCTCCCCGTCCGCGAGGCGCGCCCGGTAGATCCCGTCGCGCCGCTCGATCCCGGTCGCCGTCCCCGCGACGGTGTCGACCGCGACCCGCTTCCGGGCCGCCGCGACCGCGCGGCCGAGCGTGTCCTCGAGATAGCTGCCGTAGACGGTCCGCGGGACATAGGCCTCGGCGATCTCGGCGGCGTCGCCGCCGCCCCAGCCCGCATCGACCAGCCAGCGCACGAAATGCCCCGGCTCGTCGTGGATGGCGCTCATCCGCCCTGCCCGGACATTGAGGAGATGTCCGGGCAGGGTGGTGCCGTAGGCGACGCCGCGCGCGGTCTCGCGCGGCGTGCCGAGAAGGAGGACGCGACGGCCGGCCGGCAGCTGGCGCACGAGCTGGACGGTCAGCGCGGCGCCGGTGGCGCCGGCGCCGATCACCGCAACGTCGTACGGGGCATTCGCCATCCTGTCCTCCTCGCCGCCGGCGTCAGGCCGGGCGTTCGCCGATGATCGTCGCGCGGTGCATAATGCGCCTCTCGGGCAGATAGTCGACAGTCGCATAGTGCTGCGTGACGCGGTTGTCCCACAGCGCGAGATCGTTGTCGCGCCACCGGTGGCGTACCTGGAACTCGGGCTTGGTGACGTGATCGAACAGGTAGGCGAGCACGGCGTCGCTCTCCGCCTTGCTCAGCTCGTTGATCCGCGTCGTGAACCCGTAGTTGACGAACAGCGCCTTCCGCCCGCTCCGGGGGTGCGTGCGAACCACCGGATGGGTCACCGGCGGGCTCTTGGCCCGGGCCGCCTCCCACCGCGCCGCCGCCTCGGGGGCCGCGAACCGGTCGCGCGGGAACGACTTCTCGAAATCGTGCACCGCGGTCAGCCCGTCGAGGAAGCGCTTGAACGGCTCCGACAGCGCGTCGTAGGCGGCGACCGTCGAGAGCCACAGCGTGTCGCCGCCGGAGCGCGGGATCTGCCGCGCATAGAGGGCGGCGCCGAGCGGCGGCGTCTCGATGAAGGTGACGTCGGTATGCCAGTTGTCGTTGTCCGGCAGGTTCTTCGCGTCCGTGTCGAGCACCATGATCTCCGGAACCTCGGGCACGTTCGGGTAGATCGGGTGGATATGGAGCGGACCGAAGTGGCCGGCAAAGGTGCGCTGAGCCTCGGGCGTCAGGTGCTGGTCGGGGAAGAACAGGACCAGCCGGTCGTGGAGGGCGTCGGTCAGCGCCGAGATGGTCTCGTCGGACAGCGGCTCGGCGACGTCGAGGCCGGCGATGGTGGCGCCGATCGCGGGGGAGAGCGGCGTGAGGTCGAACGGGGTGTTGCGGAGGCTCATGGCAGCGTTTCCTTCTACAGCTTGCCTTTCCAGGGCGTGAGGCGCCGCTCGAGCCGCCGCATGGCGTATTCCATGGCGAAGGCGATGGCGGCGATGGTGAGGATGCCGACGATCACGACGTCCGTGACGAGGAAGTTCGAGGCGGTCTGGATCATGAAGCCGAGGCCGCGGGTGGCGGCCACCAGCTCGGCGGCGACCAGCGTCGACCAGCCGACGCTGAGCCCGATCCGGGCGCCGACGAGGATGTCGGGCAGCGCGTTGGGCAGGATAACGTCGCGGAGCACCTGGAGCCGGGTGGCGCCGAGGGTGCGCGCGGCGTTGACCCGCTCCGCCGGCACCGAGCGCACGCCCGAGGCGGTGGCGAGCGCGATGGCCGGGACGATGGCGAGGAAGATGAGCAGCACCTTGGCGCCCTCGCCTATGCCGAACCAGATCACCACCAGCGGCAGGTAGGCGAGGGGCGGGATCGGGCGGTAGGCCTCGATGATCGGGTCGAGCACGCCGCGGAGCACCGGCGACAGCCCCATGGCGAGGCCGACCGGCACGGCGACGGCGAGCGCCAGGAGCAGCGCCGACAGGACGCGGGCGAGGCTCGCCCCGGCGTGGTGGAGGAGCGTCGCGTCGGCGAAGCCGGAGGTCAGCACCGTCACGAGGCGGTTCGCCACCGCTTCCGGCGACGGCAGGAACAGCGGGGGAACCACCGCGAAGGCGGCGAGCGCCCACCACACCGCGATCCAGAACGCGATCGAGGCGAGGACGGTGACGGGGATGCGCCCCGGCCGCCGCTGGCGCGGCTTGGCGGCGGCGGGCGGCACGGCGACCGTGCTGCTGGCGAACAGGGCTTCCATCATGACAGGGACTCCTGCGTTCGGCGGACGATGCGGGACTGGTCGTGCATGAGGTCGCGGAGCTCGGCCCGGGCCGCGGCGAAGGCTGGGTCGCTCCGCACGGCGCGGGGCTCCTCGCCGGCGACGATGCGGCGCGAGAAGTCGAATGTGCGGCGGGCGACGATGCGGCCCGGGCGATCGGAGAGGACGATCAGCGTCGTGGCGAGGAACACCGCCTCCTCGATGTCGTGGGTGATGAGGAGCACGGTCTTGCCCGAGGACGACCAGAGGTCGAGGAGGAGCCCCTGCATGTCCTCGCGGGTGATCGCGTCGAGCGCGCCAAGCGGCTCGTCGAGGAGGAGGAGCGCGGGGTCCGCCGCGAGCGCCCGGGCGAGGCCGACGCGCTGCTGCATCCCGCCGGAGAGGGTCCAGACGGCGTGGCCGGCGAAGTCGGCGAGGCCGACCCGGTGGAGGAGCGGCAGCACCATCCGCCGCCGGCGCCGGCGGTCGAGGCCGCGCACCTTGAGCGGATAGGCGACGTTGTCGGTGACGTCGAGCCAGGGGAGCAGCGCGTGGCGCTGGAAAACGACCGCCCGCTCCGCCGAGGGCGCGACGATGTCGGCGCCCCGGAAGCGCGCCGTCCCGCCCGTCGGGCGGACGAAGCCGGCCAGCACGTTGAGGAGCGTCGTCTTGCCCGATCCGGAGGGACCGAGGACGGTGACGAACTCTCCGGCCGGCACGGCGATGTCGATGCCGCGGAGCGCCGGCAGGCCGCCGTTGCCGGCGGCGTAGTCGACCGAGAGGCCGCGCGCTTCGAGCTCGAGGGGAGTGCCCATGCCTGTGCCGTCCATGGTCGGGGTGCGGGAAGGCGCCCCGGCGCGGAGCCGGGGCGCGTGCGGCGCGGGGTTCAGTTGGTGGCGGCGGCCTGCCGCGCGTAGGCGGCGTTGACGTAGGGCCCGTAGTCGGCGAGCACCTCCGGGATCCGGCCCTGCTCCTTGAGGAACTCGGAGGTCGCGCCGAGCGCCTTGACGGTGGCTTCGCCGAGATAGGCCGGCGACGACTGCTCCTCGAGCGTGGGGAACGTGTAGCCGGCGAGCACGACGGGCACGTCCTCCGGCCGGGCGCCGCTCAGGGTCACGACCTTGTCGATATTGGCCGCGTCGGCGAGCCAGGCGGCCGGATCGGCGAGATAGTCGGCATAGGCATCGCCGGTCACCTTGGCGAAGTCCGCGACGATCTCGGGGTTCTCGGTGGCGAAGTCCTTGCGGACGATCCAGGCGTCGAAGGTCGGGGCGCCCCATCCCGCGACGTCGCCCGAGGACGCGAGCACCGTGCCGGTCTGCTTGATCGCGCCGAGGGCGGGGTCCCAGACATAGGCCGCATCGATGTCGCCGCGCTCCCAGGCGGCGGCGATCTCGGGCGGCCGGGCGTTGACGATCTTCAGCGCGGCGGGATCGACGCCCCAGTGGCCCAGCGCGGCGAGGAGGCTGTAGTGCGTGGTCGAGACGAAGGTCACCGCGACGGTCTTGCCGGCGAGGTCCTCGGGCTTCTCGATGCCGGAGCCGTTGCGGACGACGAACTGCTCGGCATCGCCGATCAGGCCGGCGATGAAGATGGTCTCGATCGGCACGTGGTTGGAGGCGGCCACGGCGAGCGGGCTCGAGCCGACGAGC
>Ga0182738_1001806_pt1 | contig 26030 bp, 30 predicted proteins | sample eDN5th30CBELigMG_FD_128876 | JGI IMG/M metagenome (GOLD analysis project Ga0182738, IMG submission 128876) | Enriched Miracle-Growth compost microbial communities from Emeryville, California, USA - eDNA 5th pass 30_C BE-Lig MG (version 2)... ...
AAACCATCAAACAGCGCCGCTTGCTTCATCGAGATGCAGCGGCCTAATGTGACAAACCTGATGGACCAGAGCCTCCGTTAGCTCACGCCGCCTGTTGTCCCAAAAACCCTGACGACGGACACGCCAGCGCGGCTTCACCGACGAAAAGCTGGAAGCGCTGCGCCCGGCGCTGGCAGCCTCGTTCGATATACGTTTCGCCTTCACCAAATGGACGGTGGGCGAGGAATTCTGCCGCTCCGCGCTTGGCCTGAGCGAAGCCGCGCTTGCCGATCCGCAACTCGATCTCCTGCGCGCGATAGGCTTCGGCAAGGACGAGATCGAGGCCGCCAACCTGCATGCCTGCGGAGCCATGACGCTCGAAGGCGCCCCCTATCTCCTGCCGGGCCACCTGCCGGTCTTCGATTGCGCAAATCCATGCGGCCGGACCGGCACCCGCTGCCTGAGCGTCGAAAGTCATCTGTCGATGATGGCCGCGGCGCAGCCCTTCCTGTCGGGAGCGATTTCCAAGACGGTCAATATCCCGGCCTCCGCCATGATCGCCGATTGTTCCAGGGCCTATATGGACGCCTGGACGATGGGGCTGAAAGCGGTCGCGCTCTACCGCGACGGGTCCAAGCTGTCGCAGCCTCTCGCCTCTCGCCTGTTCGATGTGGACGACGAGGAAGCCGAGGATATTTCGGCCGCGCCGGACGGGGAGAAAGCCATCCTGCTGGCGCATAAGGTCAGCGAGCTGGTCGCGGTGAGCGAGGGCGACGCCATGCGGGCGCGGCGCATGCGCCTGCCGAACCGCCGCAAGGGCTATACCCAGAAGGCGACCATCGGCGGCCACAAGGTCTATCTGCGAACCGGCGAATATGACGACGGCTCGCTTGGCGAGATCTTCGTCGACATGCACAAGGAAGGCGCGGCCTTCCGGTCGCTGATGAACAATTTCGCCATCGCCATCTCCATCGCGCTCCAGTACGGCGTGCCGCTCGACGAGTTCGTCGACGCCTTCACCTTCGTGCGCTTCGAACCGGCCGGCCCGGTCATCGGCAACGAGGCCATCCGCAACGCATCCTCGATACTCGATTATCTGTTCAGGGAATTGGGCGTCTCCTATCTCGACCGCCAGGACCTCTCTCACGCGGACCTGTCCGACTTCTCCGTCACCGCGATCGGCAAGGGCGTTCGCGAAGGCCGGGCGCCGGTCTCGCGCGGACTGACGCGCGGCCATAGCCTCACGGTGCTGGACGGCGACATCGGAGGCGACAGGGCCCCTTCCCCGGTGGGTGCTGGTGGCGTCGCCGTGACGGGCGGCGCCGCGGCTTCCGTCGCGAGATACCCCGATGAAGCCGGCGGGGGACCCGATGCCGGTGACCGTCAGCCCGCCGTGCCGATCGATCTGCGCAGCAAGCGGGCCGCACGGGAAAAGGACCGCCGCAGGGAAGAAGCGAGGCTCAACGGCTATACGGGCAACGCCTGCCAGGAGTGCCAGAATTTCACCATGGTCCGCAACGGAACTTGTGAAAAATGCACGACATGCGGCAGCACCAGCGGGTGTTCCTGAACGGAAAGCGAACCGGGACAAATGTGAGTGGACCCATAGTTTTGCCTTTTTGGCTCGGACTTTTTCCTTTCTGGTAGCCAAAGTCATTCCATTCGGTCGGATTGAAGCCAAGGGATGGTTTTTCGAGACATAGGTCGGTCAATGTCAATGACAGGCAAAACGTGGACAATGCGTGAGTGGCGGTAGGTCAGCCGTGAGCGGGGCGTGATACACCGCCACGGCTGGCTGTTCTCGGGACAACGCGCGAAGAAGCCGATCGGGATGCGACAGCTCTGTCGCATCGTCGTCGGGGTGGCGCAGGCCACCGACATCGCCAAGCGCATCCCTGCGACATCTGTCGCCGATCTGGAAGAAGCGCGGGCGGACTAAGTCAAGGCTCCGTTCGCCAGACCGGAGGCGGTGCTCGCCTAGCCGGTACGCACGCCACGCACTTGCTCTGGATCCGATCTCATCGATCCCTCGAACCTTAGGGATGAAGCCCGTCGCGCCGGACGGTGGAAATGGCGATCTCCATGAATTCCGTGACTCGAAGGGGTACGAATTTCTGGGCCGGATAGGCGAAGTAGAGGCCTGTGAATGGTGACCGCAGATCAGGGAGCACCCGCACCAGATCGAGTTGATGGGCGAGGTAGCCCGGCAGGAAGCTGATACCAAGCCCCTTCGCCACGAGCGCCCTGACGGTCATCAGGTCGTCGCAGGCCAGCCCGCCCGACAGGTCGACGGCAATCTTTCGGTCGTCGGCCAGCATCGGCAGTGGCTGTGCCCAGGGCTTTGTGAGTGCGATCAGGTCATGATTTTGGAGTTCATCGACCGAGGTGGGCGTTCCCCGACGATCGAGATAGGCTTGGCTGGCAAACAGGCCTGACGGACCCGTCACGAAGGCACGCGCGATCAGACTGGAATCGCGCAAGGGTCCGACGCGCACGGCAAGGTCAATGCCATCCGCCACGAGATCGGCGACGCGATCGGTGACGATGAGATCAACATGGACCGCCGGATATGCGTCACGAAACGCAGCAATGACGGGCGGCAGAAGAGTTTGCGCGATGTCCACGGACGCCGTCAGCCGAAGCGGTCCAACCATCGCCGTCGACTCCGCGCGAAGCTCTGCTTCGGCGGTTTCGATTTCGCGTAGTGCGATGCGGCATCGTTCGAAATAGGCCTGCCCCTCGGGCGTGGCGCGCAGCTTTCTGGTGGTGCGCCGGATCAGGGTCATTCCGAGCCGTTGTTCAAGCGCCGCAACCTTGGCGCTCACCGTGGTTGCAGGCATACGAAGGCGTCGGGCCGCGCCGGCAAAGCTGCCGGCCTCGAGAACGTTGATGAAGACGCTGATCTCGTCGATGCGCATCCTCGCAATTATGCAGATTTCTGGATGATCATTCCAGATTATTCCGTATTTGCCTGAACACGGAGCTGGGCAACCTTTCCTGGATCACACCGGAGGCGACGCTCATGACCAGGCACCTGAACGAAACCAACACAGCCACCGCCATAAACGACGACTACAGAATCGACCCGCGCGTCCGGGTGGGACACGTTCATCTCAAAGTCGCCGATCTCGCGCGCTCGCTCGCCTTCTATCGCGACATCCTTGGCTTCAGCGTCAACATCACGCTTGGGGACGAGGCCGCGTTTCTGGCTGCGGGCGACTATCACCATCATGTCGCGCTCAACGCCTGGGAGAGCCGTGACGGTGTCGCGCCTCCCGCTGGCACAACCGGTCTGCACCATGTTGCCTTCCTCTACCCGACACGGGCCTCACTGGCCGCTGCGCTGCGCCGCTTGCAGGCAGCCGGCGTCGCACTTACCGGCGCAAACGACCATGGTGGGTCGGAGGCGATCTATGTCCAAGATCCTGACGGCAACGGAGTGGAACTCTATTGGGACCGCCCGCCATCGGAATGGCCGCGCAACCCCGACGGCACGCTGAAGCTGATCAGCAAGTCGCTGGACGTGGAGGAGCTAGGGTCGAAACCCATTCAGGCTGTTGAAGGTCTGTAGCAAATCAGATTCCCTGCCGCCGTTTTGCGACGGAGGCGATGATGAGCAGGCTTTTCTGGCTGGACGACGAGGCATGGGCGGCCATCGAGCCGCACCTTCCGAAGAACCAGCCGGGCGCGCGAAGGGTCGATGATCGACGTGTCATCAGCGGCATCCTGCACGTACTGAAAACCGGCTGCCGCTGGCAGGACTGCCCGGCCGAATACGGTCCACCGACGACGATCTACAACCGCTTCAATCGCTGGTCTCGCAGGCAGCTGTGGAGCCGCATCCTTGATGCTCTGGTTGCGAGGGGCGTGCTTGCGCTGTCGGCGTCAATCGACTCCAGCTACGTGAAGGCCCACCGCTCCGCACATGGCGGAAAAGGGGGGCGAAAGCACAGGCCATCGGACCCTCGCGCGGCGGCCAGACCACCAAGATCCATGCGGTGACGGACCTTCTCGGGCGGCCGGCCATTCTGCGGCTGACGGCAGGCAACGTCGCCGACGTCACCATGGCCGGGCCGCTGATGGACGCGGTCGGTCGGGTGCGCTGCCTGATTGCCGACAAGGGCTACGACGCCAACGCATTGCGCAACCCCCTGCGCACTGAAGGCGCCGAGGCAGTCATTCCCGGGCGCTCGAACCGGAAGGTGCCGATCGACTACGACCAGGTCCGATACCAGGGGCGCTGGCGCATCGAGGCAGCCTTTTGCAGGCTGAAGGACTTCCGCCGCGTCGCCACCCGTTACGACAAGCTCGCCCGCAATTTCCTATCGGCCGTCGCCCTCGCGACGCTCGTCGCGTTCTGGGTCTGAATGAGTCTCGACCCTAGTGAACTCCCGCCTTCGCCCTGCCACCCTCCTAGCGACGTTCAACACGGCTGCGCCATGTCCTTTGCTGCGCTACGGCCCTTCGGGTGATCGCCTCTCTGCTGGTGCTTGAAAGCCCATGCGAAGGCGGCTCCGAAAGCAAAATTGCTCCCAAGGACGGAGACTTACCTTGGTTTTTCCGGCCGGGTCGGTCATGATCCTATGACGTATAGGACTTAGTTTATACAGGGGGTCACGGACATGCCAATGATTGAAAATCTGATTGCCATAGCAGCTCTTGCTGGCGCGGCATTTCTCGGCTTTAAGAAGTATCCCTTAAAAACTGTATGGTCTGTCTTTTTGGTGGGGGCGGCTATAATATTTTTCTTAATTTACGGATGGGAATCTAGACACGACTTCGCTGTGGTCGCGGTGACATATATCACTTTTGTCGCATTAATATTTGGCGCTTGGTTTGTTGGTTACAGAATATCTATTTTAGTGAACCGACAGCAGCCTAGGTCCGGCACTAAATGATAGAAGGCTACAACACCTTAGGCTGAATCGACATTCAACGCATCCACAGCATTGCGGCAGCGATCTGCAGGAAGCTGAGGAAGTGTACGGCTCGTCTGTCGAAGCGGGTGGCGATGCGTCTGAAGTGCTTGAACTTGTTGAAGCATCGTTCGACGGTGTTTCGGACCTTGTAGGCCTCGAAGTCGTAGGGGATCAGCTTCTTGCGGGTCGGGTTGCAGGGGATGACCGCCTCTGCGCCCATGCTGGCGATCAAGCTCCTCAGAGCATTGGAATCGTAGGCCTTGTCAGCCAGCACCCGTCGCGGCGCGAGGCCGTCGAGCAGGGCTGGCGCGAGCGGCGCATCGCCGCGCTGGCCAGGCGTGAGGATCAACTCCAGCGGTCGGCCCAGCGCATCCACGGCCATGTGGATCTTGGTCGTCAGTCCTCCTCTGGAACGCCCCAGAGCCTGATCCCCCCTTTTTGGCCGCCGCCCTTGCCGGTGGCTGCCTGCTGGTGGGCGCGCACGAGGCTCGAGTCGAGACTGACATAGTCGTTGTCGGGATCGTCGACGAGTTGCGCGAAGACACGCTCCACACGCCGGCCTTCGCCCACCGCGTGAAGCGCTTATGCGTCGTCTTGTACTTGCCGTAGCGCTCCGGCAGATCGTGCCAGTGCGCACCAGCACACTCTTTGTATTGATCCTCAAGGCGATGGCCGATCATGAGCCGTTCAAGGTCGAGGCACGCTATCGGCGCGCCGACGGCGTCTTCCGGACCATGAGAACCGAAGCACGGCCGCGATTAGATGCGACGGACGGTCATTTCTCGGAATGAGCGGCATCAACATCGACATCACGGAGCGGCTGGAAGCGGAGCAGCGTGTCGCCGAGAGCACCCTTCTGCGGGACGCGATCATGCAGGTGTCGCCGGACGCCATCGTGACGGTCGACGCCGAGGGGCGATTCATGGAGTTCAATCCCGGAGCCGAGCGCGTCTTCGGTCACGAGCGCGCCTACGTGATCGGCCAGCCGATGGACGGGCTCATCGTGCCAGACGTTCACCGTGTCCAACATCGGCAAGGCATGAAGCGCTATCTTGAAACGGGCGAAGCCAGGATCCTCGACCGTCGTATCGAGATGTCTGGACTCCGGTCCGACGGTTCCGAATTCCCGGCCGAGATCGCAGTGGTGCGGATTCCCGACAGCGAACCCGCCGTCTTCACGGCCTTCATCCGCGACATAAGTGCGAGGAAAGCGGCCGAAGACCACAACCGCATGCTGATGGGAGAATTGAACCACCGTACCAAGAACATCCTTTCGGTTGTACAGGCGGTCGCCCGCCAGACGGCGCGGCACACCGCGCCAGAAGAGTTCACCCGGACCTTCAATTCTCGTCTCTTGGGGCTGGCAGCCAGCAATGACCTGCTGGTCAAGAATGACTGGTCTGGCGTCGATCTCAACGAGCTTCTTGATGTCCAGCTGACACATCTGACCGATGCGATTGGAACACGGCTCGTCCTGAGCGGGCCGATCGTAAAGATCGAACCGAAGGCCGCGCAGACACTCGGCATGGCGATCCACGAACTCTCGACCAACAGCCTCAAATACGGCGCGCTTTCGCGGCCAGAAGGACTTGTCGAACTCACCTGGGAACTCGCGGAAGACCGCGAATCGCGCGTTATGTCGATGGGATGGAGCGAGTCCGGGCTTCGGGGCGTATCGGCCCCCGCCCGAAAAGGATTCGGACATTCCGTCATCGTCGACATGATCGCGGCAGCGCTTGATGCCGACGTGGAGGTCGCGTTCAGGGACAGCGGCTTCTCCTGGTCGCTGAGAACACGCTCGGCAAACGCCCTGAGCCTTTAGTGGCTACGGTGGCCCGAATAGCAACAGTCCTACACACAACGCCTGAGGAACTTCTCGGCCGTGGTTCGGCCGTCGGCACCCCGTTCGAGCCGCTCCAAGCTCGCGCGGCTTGCCGTGCGCAAGGACTGGCAGGAGTCGCCCCCTATCCAGTCGATTGAGAAGCCGACCTCTCATTCTGGAAACCGGACGCGCGGCATGCCATCGTTGCAGGCCGCATCCAGCGAATTGACGCCCGGCACAGCAGCATGTAGGGCACATACGCTCAAATCCGACGAGGGATTGTAGATGTTGGAGCTTGTGACCACCCGCTAATTGTCTCGATCAATCGAGACATCTAGCCGCATCGTTCGCAACGGCATGTTTTGCCGGGGCGGAACTGTGCGCGGGTGTTTTCTACACAGGCTTATCCATGAACATCTCACGCAGCGAGCAGCGCGTACTACACGTACTGGCTCAAGGCGGTTTTATCCGTCATCAACGGGCCGACAACGGCCGCATCATCGAGGTGCTCTGCTTCACGCGCGACGGTCACGTGTTGGCCGATTGTACGCTAGACGTTTTCGCCAGACTCCGACGCAAGCGCCTGATCGAATCCAGAGCATCCAGCCCCTATCGAATTTCCGATAAGGGGCGACGCTCCGTTCGCGCTCAACTCGACAATCGCTAAGGAAAACCAAAGTGCTGATCCGCAATGAAACCGTCGGTGACATCCCGGCTATTCGCCGCGTCGTCACCGACGCTCTAAAAAAATTAGTTCAATCCACCGGTACCGAAGCCGCCATCGTCGAAAAACTACGGGAAGACGACGCGCTCGTCCTCTCGCTCGTAGCTGATGAAGGAGGCGAAGTGATCGGCTATCTGGCCGCCTCTACAGCGCAGGTCGGGATGCAGGGAGGCTGGAGTCTGATCGGTCCGCTTGCCGTTCTGCCGTCCAGGCACCGTCAAGGTATCGGTTCGGCCCTGATGGCGGAAGCGATCAACCGACTGCGCCCATCGATGCGAGGAATAGCCCTAGTGGGCGACCCCGCCTATTACGGTCGCTTCGGTTTTCGGTCGTTTCCGAGACTGAGCGTGCGTGGATGCCCCCCCGAAGTCGTGCAGGCCCTGACATTCGAGGACATCGAGCCGCGTGGCGAACTGTTCCATCATCAAGCATTCGGGCTTGAACAACAGACGTGAATCTAGGTCGGGCCGTGGCTTGTAAGAGCGCGGCCCGACCACCTCGGCAGGAATGAGACTGCAAATGCCAAGCCGGTTATGACCGCGCTTATAGTGGGTCGGGTTTCACAACGTTGCCGCCCAGAAGCGGACAGACAGCAATCCACCCCGTTCGAGCCACATAGGCGCACGCGGCGTGCTGTGCCAAGCCACTGGCAGGAGTCGACCCCATTGCGGTCATGGGCACAGAATTTGCATCACGCCAGAAGCAGACGTTGCAGTCGATATTCTCAATATGGGCGCTGATCGTGCTTCTTGGCGGAATGATGCTGATCGGCTTCATTGGAACCGCCATCGCCTATGAGACTGAGCCGCCGTCTATCGCCTCCACCCCCGATTTTTGAATCACGCTTTCGCGGTGCTCAACGCAACTATCGCCCTTGGTACTTCGTTCAATCTGGCGATGGCCCTCTCTCGAGAAACGTCGAGAGGGCGATGTAGCTGCGCACAGAGCGCACTCCTTCGAGGCTCTGGATCTCCATCAAGAAGTTCTCGAGTGACTCTGTATCCGCTGCGCGCACCTTCACGAGAACGCAGCCGTCCCCTGCCACGGTATGAAGTTCCTCGACTTCGCGACGATCCGCGAACTTCAGCAGTTCTCGGGTGGCGCTATAACTGCTGGTATCCACGACGAGAAACGTGAGCAAATTGCGGCCAAGCTTGCAGCCGTCCAGTATCGCCACCGTGCCCTTGATCACGCCGTCGCGCTTGAGCCGCTTGACCCGGTCATGCACGGCAGGAGCGGATAAATTCACGATCTTGCTCAGTTCGGCGTAGCTTCGTGTGGCGTCTTCAGCCAGAGCGCCTAATATCCTTCGGTCAGTGGCGTCGAGTTCGGCAGGATGATGCCTCTCCTGCCGAACGATATCTGTTTCTTTCGTCACCATGGCCACTTCCCGTTTCTTTCCGAACACAATGTCTCATATAGGCCATCTAGCCGAACGTCGTTCGGATTAAAATCGCAAATGGAGACATTCCCATGCCAGCCGCCTTGTTCGCGCTGGCGATTGGCGCGTTCGGTATCGGCCTGACCGAATTCGTCATCGCCGGCATCCTGCCGCAGATCGCCAGTGACTTCGGCGTTGATATCCCGACCGCCGGACTGATGGCCACCACCTACGCGCTTGGCGTTTTCGTCGGAGCTCCGATCCTGACAGTGCTCGGCGCAAGGGTTCCGCGCAAGACGATGCTGATCGGGCTCGCCCTTGTCTTCACACTGGGCAACATCCTCACCGCGCTCGCGCCGACCTTCCCGATGGCACTGGCCGGCCGCATCCTGACGTCATTCAATCACGGTACCTTCTTTGGTATCGGATCCATCATTGCCGCCTCACTTGTCGCCAAGGACCGGCAGGCGAGCGCGATCGCCTTCATGTTTTCGGGGCTGACATTGGCGAACCTCTTCGGTGTGCCAGCCGGCACCTGGCTCGCTCAGGTCTACGATTGGCGGCTGGTATTCTGGCTCATCGCCGGGATCGGGCTCGTGACCATCTTGAGTGTCGCACTTCTGGTGCCACGCATTAAGGCGGGTAAAGCGATTGCCCTGAAGGCGGAGCTACGCGCCTTCGCCGATCCCCAGGTTCTGCTCGCCATGGGCATCACCGTTTTCGGACCTGCCGCCTATTTCACCTCCATTACCTACATCGCGCCGATGATGGTGGAGGAAGCAGGCTTCTCCGATTCTGGTGTTGCTTGGCTGATGGTTCTCTTCGGCCTCGGACTGGCCGTCGGCAACTGGGTCGGCGGACGCTTCGCGGATCGGTCGCTGTTCGGAACGCTGTTCGTCACCCTCGCCGCGCAGGCCGCAGTTCTGTTCGCTTTCTGGCTTGGCGTCAGCAACGGTGTCCTGGCCTCGGCTGCAGTCTTCCTCATGGCCGCGTTTGGGTTCGCCACGGTCTCCCCGATCCAGAAACTGGTAATGGATCGAGCCAACCGCGCAGGAGCACCGACGATGGCTGCGTCGGTGAATATCGGCATGTTTAACCTCGGGAATGCGATCGGTGCATGGGTGGGTGGTGCGACGATTGCAGCCGGGTTCGGCTTGGCGTCTCCGAACTGGGCAGGCGCAATTCTATCGCTCATAGCCCTTGGCTTGGCATTGGTCGCTTGGGCGAGTTCCCGTCGAGAATACTCAGTGGTACCTGCTGAGTAGCCGTTGCCATCGGCCCAGTGTCGGCTTTCGCAGTTTATCGTCCGGAAGTCGACCATCCCTTCCTCAACCCGTTGAAACCGATCAGGCGCACGCGCCCTGCCGTGCTTTGAGACTGGCAGGAGTCGACCCCATGTAGGCCGTTCAGGAAGCTACCGCTCATGCCTAGAAGCGGACGTTCGCTTAGTGAAACGTAAGCGCTGTTCTGGTGGCACCTTTCGCGCGTGGTCGTGAGGAACGATGTTCGGAGCCTTTGAGGGCTTCGACACATGACGATTTCAGAGCTTACGCTTAAATCCAGCAATCTTGAGCCCGCGCGCCGTTTCGAGGTGTTCACGGGTTCCGGTCGGCGGCGCGAATGGCTGCCGGAAGAGAAAGCCCGGATCGTGGCTGAAAGTTACGATGCCGGCGAGACCGTGAGTGCCGTGGCTCGGCGGTATGCATTGTCCCCGCAGCAGTTGTTCGCCTGGCGTCGGGCTGCTCGTGTGCCGTTGGCGAAAACGCTGGCACCGGAACCGTTGTTCGTGCCGGCAGTGGTGCCGGCTCCGAATCCGGAACCGACGGGGAAACAACAGCCACAACGCAAACGGAAAGCTGCCCGCGACGCCGGCGTTATCGAGTTGGAGATCGACGGCGTCGCCATGCGGGTCGGCCGTGGCGCCGACGCCAAGACGGTGGCGGCGGTGATCCGCGCGCTGAAGGCGACGTCGTGATCGGGCCGACGGGTGCGGTCAAGGTCATGGTGGCGACGAAGCCGGTGGACTTCCGCAAGGGCGCGGAGGGCCTGGCGGCGCTGGTGCGCGAGACGATGGGCGCCGATCCGTTCAGCGGCGCGATCTACGTCTTCCGCGCCAAACGCACGGATCGGATCAAGCTGGTCTTCTGGGACGGCACCGGCGTCTGCCTCTATGCCAAGCGCTTGGAGGACGGGGAGTTCCGCTGGCCAAAGGTTCAGGATGGCGTGATGCAGCTGACGGCGGCGCAGTTCTCGGCGCTGCTCGAAGGACTCGACTGGCGGCGCGTCCACGAGGCGCGCCGGACCCGTGTTCCAGCCCAGGCGGGCTGACCCGCGACCAAGTGAATCAGCCTGGATTCCGCTGTCGCGGGCTGTCGGCGAATATGGTCTGATCCACTCATGGCGATGACGGCGGACCAGCTTCCCGACGATCCGGATGCGCTGAAGGCGATGGTGCTGGCGCGCGACGTCGAGAACGCCCGGTTGATCCAGATCATCAAGGAATTGCAGCGCCACCGCTTCGGCCGTCGTGCTGAGACGCTGCCGGAAGACCAGCTGCTGCTGGGACTTGAAGAAGCCGAGCAGATCGAGGCGGCCGGCGAGGAGGAGAACGAACAGGCTGCTCCCATGGAGCGTCAGGCGCGTGTCACCAAGCGTCGGGCGAACCGCGGTGCGTTGCCACCCCATCTGCCACGCACGGAGATGGTGGTCGATATCGAGGACCATGCCTGCCCGTGCTGCCGCAATGACTTGCATCGGATCGGCGAGGACGTCAGCGAGCGGCTCGACATCGTTCCGGCGCAGCTGCGTGTGATCGTCGTGCGCCGACCCAAATATGCCTGCCGAGCCTGCGAAGACGTGATCGTTCAGGCTCCCGCGCCCGCCCGGCTGATCGAAGGCGGCCTGCCGACCGAGGCGACGGTTGCCCAGGTTCTGGTCTCCAAATATGCCGACCACCTGCCGCTGTACCGCCAGGCGCAGATCTACGCCCGGCAGGGCATCAATCTCGACCGCTCGACACTCGCCGACTGGGTTGGCCGTGCCGCCTGGCACCTGCGTCCGGTTCACGAACGGCTGCTGGCGAAGCTGAAGTCCTCGCCAAAGCTCTTCGCCGACGAGACCACGGCGCCGGTGCTCGATCCCGGTCGCGGCAAAACGAAGACCGGCCAGCTCTGGGCCTATGCCCGCGATGATCGGCCATGGGACGGAGCCGATCCGCCCGGCGTCGCCTATGTCTACGCGCCCGACCGCAAAGCCGAGCGTCCGATCGCTCACCTCGCAGGCTTCACAGGAATCCTGCAGGTGGACGGCTATGGCGGCTATCGCGTGCTCGCCGACAAGAGCGGCGTGACGCTCGCCTTCTGCTGGGCGCACGTGCGCCGGCGCTTCTACGAACTCGCCGCGGCCGGTCCCGCGCCAATCGCCTGCGAGGCGCTGAGACAGATCGCCGAACTTTATCGCATCGAAGACGACATCCGTGGACGATCGGCGGAGCAGCGTCGTGCCGTGCGCCAGGAAAAGAGCCTGCCGATCACCGTCGCTCTCGAGCCCTGGCTGCGCGAGAAGCGCGGGCTGATCAGCCAGAAGACAAAGCTCGCCGAGGCAATCCGCTACACGCTGTCGCGTTGGGAAGGCCTCTCGCGCTTCCTTGATGATGGCCGCATCGAGATCGATAGCAACACTGTTGAACGCTCGATCCGTCCTATCGCGCTAAACCGCAAGAATGCACTCTTTGCCGGATCGGACGGCAGCGCCGAGCACTGGGCCGTCGTCGCTTCGCTAATCGAAACCTGCAAACTCAACGGCGTCGAGCCCCTCGGCTATCTCGCCGATGTCCTCACCAGGATCGTCAATGGCCACCCGAACAGCCAGATCGACGACCTCTTGCCATGGGCCTACATCCAGGCTCACGAACTCAGCGCAGTGGCCTGAGAACATCGCTTACAGTGAAACAGAATACTATGATTCTGTTTCAAAACCTCATCCCGTCGGTGGAAGACGAACTCTAGCGGCCACGTCTCGGTTTGTGAGCTAGTTCTTTGGCAGCTTGCCGATTAACGGGCTGGGCGCTCCCGATTCGCTCAGCGGAGCCCGGCTTTCTCCAAAACCGTGCAATCTTGGCCAGCGCCTCGTTTTCGACTTTGCGACGTAACTTGCGAAGCGCCTTCGCGCTTAGTTCAGCTCCGCTTTTTTCATCTTCAACCGCCATCGTAACCGACCTCATCCCACAGCTAACGCTCGTCTGGTCTCAGCCAGTATCTCGCGGGTGCGCTCGCGTCCAACGTAAATGAAATGCTTGCATTCGATGAGCGTCCCCTTCAATTTCCATCGTTGTAGATGCGCAACCGCATCGGTTCCATGCGCAATTACCACCTTTGGATTGCATACGCTAAGTACATAGTCAAACGGCTTCGTCACCGGCCTCGGGTATGCGCTTTTTCTCTGTGATGGCCTTGCATCTATGTTTGCCTCAAGTACCCGCGCGTCGGGAAGAGAGCTTACTATTTCTTGTATTTTTGATCGTGTCTTACTCACATCGCCCCGTTGCGAAATGTATTCGTCAAACCAAACACTTTTCTTATAGCCATATCCCTGTTTCCAAAAACGCCACCAATCGCCATCCATTTTTGTTGCCGGATTGTAGCCGACGATGAAAATTTCACATTCGAGCGGCGAGCCTTCGCATACAAACGGGCGAAGATCGGTCGGTTGGCCGATAACAGCGGCGAGTTGCTTCTCAAATTCGTCGAGGTTCACTGAAAGCCCATCCCATGCACAGAAGGTAATGCTCTCCTAGTATCATGGCAGAGCCTTCTGACGAACTGCGCGTGGCTCTCGTGAAACAGAATTATCAATTCTGTTTCACACAAGCCTAAACCGACCACTTTCTCTCGTAATTTTCCAAAAACCGACCATCCTCTTCCCACCCCACACGAGCCCTCCCGAGGGCTCTTGGCGGCCCGCGATCGAGGAACGTCCATTGTTTCCGTTCGAAATCATTCAAGGTCATGAGTAGCTCGTACACATCGGTTCTATCCCTGTTTGGGCGGGCGCCCCTTCGATCAGCGCGCGCAGTGCGTTTAGCAGTTTAAGCAGTTCCATTTCGAGGTTCGACGGCAGATCGAACCTGCCTTTTTCGAAATGAAGGACATCGTTCGCGAGAGTGCGTATCCTGTGCAGCGCCATTTTTGACGCGCCACGCGGCAGGCCCTGACAGTTCTCGATCCGCTCCTTCAAGTCCTCTCCCCGAGCCCGGTAGTGAACTTTTAGCGTCGCTTCGAGGACGGACCGCATGAGGGCTAGGGCAGCGAAATGAACCCCGAGAACGAAAGCATCATGCGCTTGCTGAAGATGCGAAAGCAATGACAGCTTCTCGCCGTCTCCATGATGCTGCGCGACATGCCTGGGAATGAGAACGAAGGGCACCAATTCGCGGCGCCTGAAAACTCCTCTTAGGTCAAAACCGACCTCGTCTTTCAGTCGGTTCCACGAAGAATCTGCGTCCTCGATGCGTTCCCTGAAACCTTCGCCGAGGTCCCTGTAGTCGTCGGTAGCCTGATCCAGCGCAAACGATAAAGCACTCTCCAGTGCAGCAGCATCCTCTGCGGCGTCATCGTCAGCCATTTCCCATCGGTCGTTTAGGGTCCATTGCTTTTCTATGAAGGTTTCGCTGTCGATCAAACCTAGCTCCGACCAGAATATGTCCCCGATCTGACTCGCAAAGCGCGCATTGTAGTCGCGCCACGCTTCGATGAATTTGGGATCAACCGGCGATGCAAACAGCTTACGCTGGCGCTTTTCGGCCAGTGAGAGAATGGTCGCGGCGCTGCCGAGCTCGTTGCAAAGCAGCTTTAGCGCTTCGTCCGCAGACGCCCGTTTCACTAAGCCTGAAGGATCATCGTTGATAACGCTCCGCAGTTGTTGAAACCGCAACATGAAATCGACGACCTCACTGGAATCTTTGCCGACCGTCATCGACGCGCTCCTCAAAATATCCGTTGGGAGGATAATAGAATTTAACGACGTTGGAATGTCACAAGAATATGGCTAGCAAGAAGATCATTCACTGGGTGCTCCGATTCCAACACGGACTTATCTCAGCGCGATGCATCCCAAGCCGCCCGCCGTCTGCTTGTGACCGCGCTTTACCAAAATCCGCCTGTCCGCTTCCCACCCCCGTCCGGTCATGGCGTTAGCCGGACATACTGAGGCTGGGAAATGACTTCCCACGGCTCCATCGGGGCCGCTGGACGCCTTTCAGGTTTCGGTCCGTGACGACTGGATGGTCGCCCTGACGGAGCGGCGCGGCCGGGCATGGGCGATCTATCCGCGCGACGTCTTCGCAGACCGGCATTCCTGATCGAGCTTCGAGAGAGGGGCGCGTTCTGTCAGACGGCACAGCACGACCGGTCGACGAGTGTCCGACCCGATCTTGACTGACTGCGGTCACGCGGTTTCAATCGCTCAGGAGGCAGGGCGGGTCCTCAACGGTTGCAATTTGGGGACGACATATGGGCAAGAAGGGCCGCTTCACGGGCAATCCGAAACTTTATCGCATGCTTGCAGCGGGCCTGATCCTGGCCTGCACGCAGATTGCAGGCACGGCGCCATCCGCAGCGAACGACGATCTCCTGCGCGGGATCATCGGCATTGGCGGCGCGATCCTGCAGCATGAGATCAACCGGCAGTCCCGACCGGAACCAGCCTACCGGCAGCCGAGCCCGGATTCCGGCCGGCAAGCGCCCGCTCGCCAGGCGCGGGCATCGGAGCCGCGCCTGTCACCCGATCAGGTCTATGCGGTCCAGCTCCGTCTCAACGCGATGGGCTATGATGCCGGCAGGCCGGATGGCGGTCTGGGAGCGAACACGCGACGCGGGATCAGGCAATGGCAGTCGGCGACCGGCCATGCGCCAACGGGCTATCTCTCGCAGGCACAGGCCGCAATCCTGCTCGAGGGCGGCGCGGAGGCGATCGAGGCGGCGGCGGGACGCGACGGGCAGCTTCTGCCGTCGCAGATCCAGCAGATGCAGTCCCGGCTTAACGCGCTCGGCTACGATGCAGGATCTCCGGACGGCGTCGCCGGACCACGCACGCGCGAGGCGGTCAGCCGGTTCCTGCGCGACCGCGGGCATGATCCGGACGCGATCTCGGCACGCTCGGCGCTGGATCTCGTGACGGGCAGCGGAGCAACGGCTGGTGGCCTGGCAGTGACCGGAACGGCGGGCCTGGGCCCGGCGACGCCGAACGGTGCGGACGAAATCGCGGCCGTCGATCTGTCGGGTATCGAATTCGAACGCCTGGCGATCGACTCGGGAAACGGCAATCCGACCCTCATCCGGATGATGGTGGCCGCGCGGCCGGAGCTGCTCGACGATGACGAGATCCTTGCGGCACTTTTCCGCCGGGAGGGCAACCGCCACAGCTCCAGCTACCGGGTCGCCGAGGAGCTGGCGGATTTCAAGTCGTCCTATCTTGCGAGCCCTGCGCCTGAACGGGCTTTCGTGACGCTGGTCGAGAACTATGGACTCGTCCGTTCCGGATATTCGGTGGAGCGGCAGATCTTTCCGTTTCGTGAGACCGGGATCATGACCGCCGGCCTCGGCCGCTTCACCACGATCGACACGCCGTCATTGCGCAATGCCAGACTGAATCTCGCCATACCTTCCCTGCCCTCGCTTTCGGGCATCCCGATGTCGCTGGAAGAGGCGGAGGCTTTCGAGAGAGAGGAATTCGGCCACCGCAAGGATCTGTTCGTCACCGTCGAGGCCCGGGTCGAAATAGCGAACCTGACCTACAATGCCGGCAACCGGATGTTCGAGGCCGACACCCGCCTGTTTTCCGTCGAAGCGCGCCCCATGGAACGGCGCGGAGGGAACGAACCGCTCCATGTCTGGTCGATCGATGCACCGCCATCGCCCGAGCCTCGGGAGCCCGGCGTCGCGGTGGCATTCGAGCAGCTTGCGGCGATGTACCCGGATCTCGCCGTGGCTGACGGTCATCTCGATGTTCTCCGCAGCACGGGGATCGGACCTTTGGCCGCGTCGCTGATGCTGGCCGTGCATCCGGATGCGTATGAGAACGACCTCCTCCTTGCCGCGGCCGGCAACGCGCTCCTGTCAGGTGCGGAGAAGCAGGATATCTGGCGCGGCAGCGAACCCAGGTACTGGAGCTGGGGGGAACTGCGATCGGAGGAGCAGCACCGGATTTCCCATTTTGCCGCCAGCATAAGAGAACGCCACGCAGGCACGCTCTCCGACCGCACCATCGATCCCTCGATCAGAATCATGGAGACGATCGAGGTGCGTCTCGCCTCGGGTACGGAAGATGACAGTGTGACGCTTGACTATGACTATGACGGCACGGTTTCGCTGGAGGACGAGCATGATTTCGCCCGGATCGAGTGGTCGCACCCGGCCGTGGTTCTTCCACGATCCGCTTCCGCCGACAGCCCCCTGGCGCGCGCTGTCAGCGAGCGCTTCGGACAGGACATCGCCGACCAGCGCCTGTACATGGTCATCTATTCCGAGGTCGCAGGTGTTTCGGTGGAAGGGTTCAGTGACCGCCGCCAGCAATATGTGGTCGATGTGCGGCCGAAGGTGACCCGCATTGCGCTGTATTTCGATCGCGAGCGGACCCGGCTTGCCCACGACTTCTATGCCGATCCGGAGAGCCGTCTGCTCCGCGAACAGCGTGAGCAGGACCGGATCGCGGCTTTGCTGAGCGAGGATCGCGCCGGCCTCGACATCCTTCATGTCGCCTTCGCCCGATTGTCCGGCGACTCGCAGTATCTGCCGGGAATCGTGGCCGACACGCTGGCTGAGCAGGATGTCAACGAGTTCGAACGGGCTGATGCCGAACGGGAGCTTCTGGTCCGGCTTCAGGAGGCGGCTCTCTCCTCCGACCTGATCCTTGACTGGAATATTCCGCTCGGGACCTATGACCTGAATCTCGACGCCTTCACCGTCGCCGGGCCGGAAGACAGCTTCACGCGCATTTCGGAACTGAACGCCGCGGCCAGCGCGCATGGTATCGAGCCCGGCTCGCTGCGCGTTGACATCGTGAACAGACCGCGGTCGCTGGCAGTACAAAGAGATCCGGCCCGCCGCCTTGTCGAACGCATCGAGGCCGAAGGATCCCGACGGGTCATTCGCGCCGTCGTGACGGCGGAGCCCGTCAGCGCGAAGGTGACTGTCGACAGGCATGACAGGACCTACCAGCATCTCGGTCTGCATATTCGCAGGATGGTCCTTCTGGCGGGCAACAGGAACCGGCTGACCGGCTACGAGATCATCGGAGAGGTCGACTATGGCCCGTACCGGCCGGCGGAGATCGCCGGCGTGGACCAGGTCGGTGGATGGAGCGATCTGCCATTGCTGGATCAGGAGATGGCGGCGGTGCTCGCGCTGCGAAACGACGGTACGGAGCTGAAGGATTCCGTGCTTCGGCGGCTGTTCGGCGATCGTTGGCTTCGCGAGCAGAACAGGGGATTCCCTTCCGGTGCGAGCGTCTCGATCTTCGGCGACGCAGCACAGGTGCCGTCCGTGACCGCGTTTGATCAGTCGCGCGATCAGTTTCGGGAATGGATGAAGGCCCGGGCGCGTACCGATCCGCCGGAAACGGTCCGGATCAGGATGGCGCTTGCCGGATGGGGCGGCGAGACGATGCTGCCAGGCCAGTGTTCCGACATGCGGGCCATAACCGGCGGAGGCTCTTCGGCCGACAGAGAGGCCGTCGACGCAGCGCTCGGGGTCGACATGTGGGACTACGAGCGCGAACTGTCGGCGCAGATGGGACGGGGTTCTCCTGACGAGCCTGCCGTTCTGGAGAACGTCATGTTCACCTTCGTCTACCCCTCCCTCGTCGACTGCGTCGTTCCCCAGGCGGCCGACGTGGCCGGTTCACTGACCCTCGGCCAGGACGCCATGGCAAGTCCCGCCTACGTGCTGGTGGATCGATTGCCGATCCCGCGGAATTATGCGCAGGAAGGCTACAGCTACGGCACGCTGGATCTTGTCATCGAGGATGTCCGGCCGATCGGCGGTACGCAAGGGTCGCAGACCATGCTTATCCGCGGATCCTTTCGGGATGTGTCCTACATGAAGGAGGATGCCGACGTCACGGCCAGTCAGCCCGATATGCTGAGCTGGTCTCCGGCCGATATCGTTCGCAAGTCGATCGATCTCGATATTCTGGGGCTGCGGCTCGGCATGCCGGAGACCGAGGCGGCCGAACTGGTCCGGGAGCACCTGGGTGAAGACATGATCGTCCTTCGATCCCGCCCCGACCGATCACCCGCGGTGCCGGAGTTCAGCGACGTGACCTTCTATCTGAAGGCGGACCGGACCGAGCGTCTGGCTCTCTACTTCGAAGAGGGAAAGGGCACTCGTGACGTTCTGGCCGTCGAGCGGATCGTCTCGGCGCCCGACTGGAAATTCCCGCGCGACCAGGTCGCCAACGGTGTGATCTCCAAATATGGCGAACCCGTCCATGCCGATTTCGGGCAATATGGCACGCAGCTCGCCTGGGGACCTGGCGCCGGAACCTATGAATGCCAACGCTTCGACAATGGTGGAGAGCTGATCAGCCACTGGGTCGACCAGGATGGCAATCCTGTCGAGCTCACCGACTTCATCGAGTGGAATCTGGCACGCGACTCCACGATCGCCTTCGTGCCGGAGATGTTCAATCCCGATCAGGTGAAGCACTGCACCGGCATATTGTTGTTCAGCCACGGCGTGAACAGTTTCAGTACCCTTCTGGTGGATCCCGGAGAGTACATATTGGCCTGGCGTGCGACACAGGCGCTCAACGAGGCAAAGGCAAATGCGCCATCAGCCGGAGCGTCGAATTCAGGAGGATTGGGCGTTCGCTTCTAGTTTCGGATCCCCAGTCTAGCGCTGGAAATCCGGACCACGGTATGAGAGTTTGCCTTTCGAGCACCGTGATTATGAGATCAAGGGTCGCTCGTGCTGCACGGGTCATGGTCCTGCTCACGAATCCAGGAATGCGGGATGGATTTCCGTCGAACTTGTTCTGACCGGTTCTGTCGGGGTCCCGGAAACGGAATGATCCGGCAGCCTTCGCCGCTTGATCTCCCGGCAGCCGGACGAATGGGTGCCCCGGACATCTCTTCAAGGATGAACTCCGCGATCTGGCGGTTGTCGCCATCGGCCAGGGATGGCAGCCAGCCGCGGGCCCGATCCTGCAGGCTACGAAAGACGACATCCCGCGAAAGGCCGGCCCGCAGCTGCGATCGCGCATGATCCCGCAGATCGTCGAGAAGGGAACTGGCGCGTTCACCAGCGCCAGGATGTGGGGACATGACGGCACCTCGGTTGCAGATATCGAAGGATCGCCGCCGCCCCGAGACCCCGCGGATCATTCCAGCATGGAAAGGTTGATTTTGTTTCCTTCAGGAGGATCGAATTTACTTCAAATTGGAACCATCCGGTCAGGCTCTGGCCGCCCGAAGCTGGTCCAGCTTGCTCCTGATGCGCGCGCGTCGCGCCCTCGATTCCTCCGGCGCCGGCGCGAAGACGCCATTCGAAAAGGATAGGCAATCGCCTTCGCGCGTGTCCTTCGGAAGCTGCGCAGCCGGCACCTCGCGGCGCTCCTGGGATCCAACCGTCGTTTCACCTGCGGCCGGTCCGGCTGCCGAAGACGGATCTGCCTGGAGTATCGCCACTCCGCCTTCGATCCTGTCGACGATATAGAAGGTGGTCTCGTTTGTGCCGGTCATGAAGATCGTCCGTTGTGGGTCAGGCAGTCAGGGGTCAGGCAGGCAAGAATCAGACAGGTGAGGTCAATTCTAGAGCACCTTCGATGGACACAGAGTCTGTTTGAGGATTCACGCGGCCGGACTTGTTTGATTCACTGCTGCTGGAGATTTGCTAGTCGTATACAAGCTCGGGGACGATTGCTTCCCAGATGTCGCGTTGGAGGCGTTCCCGGAATTCTTCGTCGTTGTCGGACTTACGCCAGCGTATGATTGCGCCCACCTCAGCGCGAAGAAGGCATAGACCTTCCGGAGGCGACCAACTCTTGGCCATCCGTCCGAGCGCTCGCCCTCGCGCATCCTGCATCATCCAGCCCAAGCCGTGGCGCACCATCTGAAGCGGGTCACCTGGCTTCGCCTCTGAGATTGCGATCAACGAGGAATGGCCCGCCCTCAGGCGTCCGGCCCACGAGAGGTCTACGGATTTCAGATCCGGCACCTGATACATTGCCGTGGGAAGAGCGACGCCGGCTTCGTTTGGCGGCGCATCCCGGTACAGCACATGATCACCGCCCTGCCTGACGAACGGATGCTGCCCGCAGGCAAGAACCGCCAGGCTGCGGCGCGCGCGCGTCATGGCAACATAGAACAGTCGGCGCGGGGCGTCGAAGTCCTCACCCTGGGAGGGTCTCTCCCAGCCACCGTTGAGGATGACGACGTCGTCGAACTCAAGCCCCTTCGACCGATGCGCGGTCGACAGCAGCAATCCACGCTGATCACTGCGAACATCATAGGCCCACTCTGCGAACCACTCCACGATATCTGGCACCGGCATGGTCTTGCTGGCGAGTTCTCTCGCCAAGGTGGCGATACCTTCGGCCACGAGATCGGTCCATCGGCTGGATTGAATGGCGTTCAGAGCGTCGACCAAATCCCGGATTCCCAAAAGGTGTGCCTTGTCGCGGCGCAGGGCATCGACAAACTGCTGCACCTCGCGCAGACGCCATATGCTCGGCAAGCTCTCGTTCGCCATTTCAACGGGAATGCCGAGCGTCTCCGCATAGGCTCGCACCGGAGCCAGCCGTCGCCAGTCCCGCGAGAGAACCGCCGCGCGTGACCAGTTCCACTCCGGGTCGAGACGCGAAAGGCGGACCAGCTCGTCCACCGCGGCGATCGCCTGCGCTGCGTCTCCCGGCGGGACGACCAGCACTTGCACCCGCCCCTGACCGACTGGATCAAGAGATGCCAGGTCGCCACCGGGGGGAGCCTTGCTGCGCTTGCGATCGATTACGACATTATGGCCCGCCTTCATTCGATCGGCCGCGGGTGCGATCGCGGCATTGGCCGCGGCGATAATGTGGGCTGTCGAACGGTAGTTCTCGATCAGGAACTCCGGCCGCGCGCTGTAGTCGGTCTCGAACTGGCGGATGAAGCGGATGGACGCCCCTGTGAAGGCGTAGATGTTCTGATCGTCGTCGCCCACCGCAAACAGGCTCAGCCGTGCCTCCTTGTCGCTCAAAGAGCGGCCTGCGATGGCGGAAATCAGCGCATACTCTTCCGGGCCGATGTCCTGGTACTCGTCCACCAGCATCCAGCGATAGCCCTGGATCAGGGTCTCGCGCTGCGCTTCCGCCTCGATCCTGCTCAGGCCTTCGCCGTTAAGTTGGCGCACCGCCTCCGCGAGGATTCCGTCGAAATCGCGCTTGGTATCGTTAGCGGCTCCGGCGAAGCTCGCGCCGACCAACCGCATCGCAAGGGCATGGCAGGTCGAGATGGTTACCGCGTTCGCGCCGTCACCGATCAGGTGGCGAAGGCGGATGCGAATCTCGGCGGCCGCATGGCGGTTGTAGGTCAAGAAAACCGGAACGGGGTCGAGCCTTCGGTTCTGCCGTAAAGCAGCGGGGGCGCATCGAAGTGCTCGTCCCGTTCCGGCCCCGCCCACACGGCGCTCAGGGGAATCATGTGGGCGAGATTCAAAGTGCTGATCGGCGGCTGGCGTACGTTGGCATAGGCATGACCAGGCAGCGAGCCAAGCCACGCGTCCACGGCATTGACCGTCTCGATCATCGCGGTGAAGTCACGGCCCTGGATGACCTTTTCGACCAATCGCAGCTTCTCGTCGGCGAGACGCGGATCAGCGTCCCAGACGGTGATCGTGGCGGTGACGTAGGCCATCCCTGCCACATCCGCGCCGAGTTCCTGCAAGGCGGTGTCGGCGTCGGCGGCCTTGTTCGCCGCGTCCGTGTCCACGAGCACGGATTGCTCGTTGGTCATCACCTCTTTCAGGATCGCCGCGATCGACTTGCGCTTGGCGAACCATTGCCGCCTGATCTTCGTCAGCAGCCGGGTCGCGTCGGTCTTGTCGAGCAGGATCGCGCGCGTCGACCAGCGATACGGGAAGGCCAGGCGATTGAGATCGTCGAGCAGGCCGGGCGTCGTCGCGGTCGGGAAGCCGACAATGGTGAGGATGCGCAGATGCTGATCGCCAAGCCGCGGCTCCAGCCCACCGGTCAGAGGCTGGTCGGCCAGCAGCGCGTCCAGATAGATCGGCGTTTCGGGGACTCGGACCCGATGCCGTTTCGTGGAAACGCACGAATGCAGGTAGGTCAGCGTCTCGCTGTCATCGAGCCAGGCGCATTCCGGCATAAAGCCATCGAGCAACGCGAGAACGCGGTTCGTGCGATCGTTGAAGGCGCGCAGGATCTCATGCGGATCAACGCCGGATCGCTCGCGCCCCTCGTACAGCCAGGCCTCGGTGCGCGCTGCCTCCTCAGCCGGCGGCAGATACAGGAAGGTGAGGAAATAGCTCGACTCGAAATGCGCGCCTTCCTCCTCGAAATCGGCCTTGCGCTCGGCATCGACCAGCGCCGAGGCCGGATCGGGGAACGTGCTGTCGGGATAGGTCGAAGCCTCATGGCGCTGCGCTTCGACGAAGATCGCCCAGCCGGAGCCGAGTCGACGGAAGGCGTTGTTGATGCGGCCGGCGACGGCGACCAGCTCGGCCGCGACAGCGGAATCCAAATCCGGGCCACGAAAGCGCGCCGTGCGCTGGAAGCTGCCATCCTTGTTGAGGACGACGCCCTGACCGACGAGAGCCACCCAGGGCAGATAATCGGCGAGACGAGAAGCGGTGCGGCGGTATTCGGCAAGGTTCATCATGGCCGCGACCTCACACTGCGAGATGACCGGCAATGCGCAGATGCCTGCGCCCGACTTCCACGAACAGCGGGTCGCGCCTTGCCGCCCACACCGCCGCGAAGTGCCCGATCGCCCAGATGGCAAGGCCGAGCAGCCAGAGACGCAGGCCGAGTCCGACCGCGCCGGCCAGCGTGCCGTTCATGATCGCGATGGAGCGCGGAGCGCCGCCGAGCAGAATGTGCTCGGTCAGTGCGCGGTGGACCGGGACGGAGAATCCCGGCACGGCGTCAAGCTGTTCGAAGGCGGCCGCCATCAGATCAGCGCCCCACCGCCGAACGAGAAGAACGAGAGGAAGAAGCTCGATGCGGCGAAGGCGATCGACAGGCCGAACACGATCTGGATCAGCCGGCGAAAGCCTCCGCTGGTGTCGCCGAAGGCGAGCGTCAGGCCGGTGACGATAATGATGATGACGGCGATGATCTTCGAAACCGGCCCCTCGATCGACTGGAGGATCCTTTCGAGAGGCTGTTCCCACGGCATCGATGAGCCGGAAGCGTAGGCGGCCGGCGCCATCAGCACGCTTACGGTGAGAAACGCGGTGGCCGTCGCGAGCTGGCGACGGATGCGCAGGGCGCGGTGGATCATTCGGACTCTCCTGTGGGATGCATTGCTGTTGAGGTGATGCGGTAGTCGGCGTCAGGGCCGAGGCCGTCGACGCGGGCGAGTTCGGCGAGCCGGCGCTGCGATCCGCGACCGGAGAGTACGGCGACGAGGTCGATTGTCTCTGCGATTAGCGCGCGCGGGACCGTCACGACGGCTTCCTGAATGAGCTGTTCGAGCCGGCGCAGCGCGCCGATAGCGCTACCGGCGTGAATCGTGCCGATCCCGCCGGGGTGTCCTGTCCCCCAGGCCTTGAGCAGGTCGAGGGCTTCCGCGCCGCGCACCTCGCCGATGGGGATACGGTCGGGCCGCAGGCGCAGCGAAGACCGCACCAGATCGGAGAGCGTGGCGACGCCATCCTTGGTGCGCATCGCGACAAGGTTGGGCGCTGCGCATTGCAGCTCGCGCGTATCCTCGATGATGACGACACGATCCGCGCCCTTGGCGACCTCCGCCAACAGCGCGTTGGTCAACGTGGTCTTGCCGGTCGACGTGCCGCCGGCCACAAGGATGTTGGCCCGTGCCTGGACGGCTGACCGCAGCGTGCCGGCTTGGTCTGCCGTCATGATGCCGGCGGCCACATAGTCGTCGAGCGTGAACACCGCGACGGCGGGCTTGCGGATGGCAAAGGCCGGTGCGGCGACAACCGGCGGCAACAATCCCTCGAACCGTTCGCCCGTCTCGGGCAGCTCGGCCGACACGCGGGGACGGCGCGCATGCACTTCCGCGCTGACGTGATGCGCGACCAGGCGCACGATGCGCTCGCCGTCGGCGGCCGACATCGTTTCGCCGGTGTCGGCCAAGCCGTCGGACAGCCGGTCTACCCAGATGCGGCCGTCCGGGTTCAGCATCACCTCGACCACGGCCGGTTCTTCGAGGAAGCGCGCAATGGCCGGCCCAAGCGCAGTGCGCAGCATGCGCGCGCCGCGCTGGATCGCTTCCTCCCTGTGGTGAGTGGCCGACATATCGTCCCCGTTTCTGCGGGGATACAACAATCAGTTCCCCGAGTGGGGACGACTAAAAGAGCCTCAGATCAGGCCGATTCAACAAGTTTCTGTCGTAGTAGAAGCGTGGCGTGCAAATACAGGGGATCGGCGGTAATGCCAGGAAAGTTCCTAACCTGAACCTTTTCATCGGGCCGAATTACAGCATAATGCGTTTTCCGCTTTCGGCCGCTTACTCGGTCGCGGCTATGATGCGGCGGACGGCGACCGCAATGTCGAACCTCGGCCGTGCCTATCCTTTGAGCAAGGAGGCAGTTTGTGAGTTCGCAGTGATTTACCTAGGAAGAAGCCGTCAGGCAGATGGTTGAATGCGGCTATCGTGTTCTGGATGGCACGGCCCGTTTGGGCGTGCCGGCACATAGTCTGGGCGCAGACTACAGCGATCAGAGTCTCATAGTCTACAATGACGCTTGCCTCGGCATCCTCGTCATTCAGTTTGTCTCGATCGAACTGTGTCAGACCCAGCTGGATGAGGTTTGCCGACCCCCCGCACGTGCGCTGGGCATCGCGACGCCCAAGAAGGCCATCGCGGGTATCCTCGAGGGGACCGCCCCAATCCGGGTCAGATCTCAGATGGGATATTCGGCTTGAGCCCCATCTTCGATGGCGATGCAAGGAGGTGCTGCGCTTCAGGCTGATAATAGAACGTGGTCTGTGTGACAGCCACAAGCATCAGAGAAGGAAGCGCAG
>Ga0182738_1001807_pt1 | contig 26026 bp, 21 predicted proteins | sample eDN5th30CBELigMG_FD_128876 | JGI IMG/M metagenome (GOLD analysis project Ga0182738, IMG submission 128876) | Enriched Miracle-Growth compost microbial communities from Emeryville, California, USA - eDNA 5th pass 30_C BE-Lig MG (version 2)... ...
AACTAAATTTGATAAGATAAAGAAAACAACTCGTACGTTCGTACGAGTTGTTTTCTTAGCAGTTATAGGAAGGGGTTAGTTCATGTCTATGTCGATACAAATTTACATCTTAAGTAAGCTCATTGAAAATAACACATATCCATACCAGCTAAAGAAGGAGCTTTCCGAGCCGATTCCATTAGCAGAGATGACAAGCTTAACAGAAAGTAAGCTGTATTATCATTTCGAATCGTTAACAAAGCAAGGCTTGGTTGTTCCAGTTGAAGTGGTTAAGGAAGATAATCGACCAGACAAGCAAGTATTCGGAATTACTGAGCTAGGAAGAAAGGTTCTTCCAGAGAAAATATATGGGCTGTTCGAAAAGGCTAATACCATAACTGACATGATCGTAGGGATAGCTTTTATCCAGCATGTCGATCGCCAAAAGGTAATTCAAATTTTAGAATATAAGCTATCCGTAGCAGAAAGACATATGAAGAATATTGATTTGTATCGAACTCATCTAGAAGATTATCGCATTAAGAAATTGCAATTTCTTCAGTTTCTAGACCGCTATCATGAGGAAAAGCGTCTGCATGAGCTAGAATCATTGAGGCTGCTCATTGAACAGCTGCGTAATGATGTGTTTTAAGTCAACTCAATGATATTGTTGATATTTGTGTCCTGTGCCTCCTTTTTGCCGCTTAACTGATATACAAAGGCAAGGGCTGATTTGATCCAATTTCCAGTTTCCCAATACTCCGCGGTTTCAGCATTGACTTTAATGAGAATAAGATTAGGATCATCACTTGTTGTTTTAAGCATTTTTTCATAAGCAACATTCCAATACTCTTTTATCTTCTCGCGAGATTGAAGTATTTGAGCTTTTCCACGGATCGAAACGTAGGAATCACCGACATATCCGACATTTACATGTGGGTTGTTTTCAAGCTCTTCATATTTACTACTATCCTTCGTCGTTAAAAAATATAGATCCCCGTCAAACTCCACTTCTTGAGTTTTCATTGGTCTGGATACTAAGCCTTCTGACGTGACTGTCGTCAACATTGCAATATCAATACCTTTAATTAATTTACGAACAGTTTCTACTGCTTTTTCATGATCTGTTTGTGACATTTGGTGAACAACTCCTATCTTAATATATAATGACTATATTGTTACCTGAAGCAGCGGAAATCATGACATAAAGCTAGTGAATAATCGTTTAAATAGTTATTATTGGTTATTTGTGAATTAATTTACTTGTATAATTGCGCAGCTTTCCTTACGATGAGACTCAATAAAAAGCTCGCTAACTTAGCGATGAAAAAGGAGCGTATACTAACATGAAGTTCAGCATTAAGCTCATGTTTTTGCTTACGTTGGTCTCTGTCGTGTGGAGTGCCTCTGCATCGGCCGCATCAAAATCATTTACTGACGTATCATCAAAGCATTGGGCGAAGCAGGAGATTGACTACCTTGTAGGTAAGGAATTTATTAAAGGCTATGATGATGGAAGCTTTGGCGTTAATAAGCCGATTACTCGTGCAGAAGCCTCTAGTTTAATAATGAGAACATTTGGCTGGGAAGGGGAATGGCAAAACCCTGGATATAGTGATGTGAAAACAACCCATTGGGCTTACAATGCGATTGCTGGGATGGCGGAGATGGATATCTTCAAGGCAAGTGGGAGCAAATTTCAACCGAATCTTCCGCTTACTCGTGCTGAGATGGCAGATATTCTAGTTAACAGATTTGATCTCTCCAGTATTAAGGCAGGTAAATATTCAGACCTGACTCCAGAGCACTGGGCTTATACTTCTATTCAGACTTTGACTGGCAGTAATATTACATATGGTTATCCTGATGGAACCTTTCGTCCAGATGCGAATGTGACACGTGCTGAATTTGCCGTGTTTCTATCAAGAGCTATGGAGGATCGTTTTCGTCTGACTAGTGCGTTATCTGAGGAAGTTGAAGGGGTTATTTACGACCTAGAAGTGGGTGGTCAGTTTTATCAATTGAATAACCCGCTTATCTTACTTGATAAATGGTACGCACCAGTTGAGCTGTTTGAGAAGGTAGGATTCTATATTAATTCAACAGCTAGCGATCGAATCACATTAATCAATAAAGACGATGTGAAGATTGAGTTACAGCAAGGAGAAGAGGAGATTTGGGTAGGGGAAACCTCAGTAGAGATTGAACAGCCAGTCATTCAATATGATGGCAAGCTTTATATCGGAGCGTCTGGCATATTTAGAGCATTAGAAACGCCGATTGTTTTCTATCCAAACGATTTTTTAATTGCGCTAGAGAAGCCAGAAATTACCGCAGAAGATATTATTAAGCAGATGCCGCAATCGGCGATTGATGTCATTCATAAAAAACAACCATATTGGCATTGGGCGAAGCGAGATCGTGATTACTTAGAGTTAATTAAGAAAAATAAAGAGGTTACTTCGAAAAAAGCTCAGCTTCTTAATGAAATGAAGCAGCTTACCGAGGCTTATTTCAAAGCTGAGCGTGAGAAAACAGTCGTAAAAGGTATTACGTACTATTCTGACAACGTAACTGGTAAGCTTGATGCGCTTAGTCGTGCGATTCATGCCCGATATATATTGCTATATGAACCAATGAGCTATAGCTATCCTGAGATTGGTAAAAGCGGAGCACTAGGTACATTCAGCTCAAGTAGCAATTACACCTTTAACTATATTGTTTATGATCATAACTTCGATCATTATGAAAGTAATAAACAAACCATTATTCATACGTTGCAAAATGAATTCCCGTTAGATTACGCACTATTTGACGGACTAGTTATTCACGGAATTCCATTTAGTATTAATGAAACGGATGCTAGTGGTCAACAATATAACTGGTCTGGATTAGCTCGCGGTAGTAAAGATATGCTTGTCGTTAATTCAGGTAAAGGAACCTTTTATCATGAGCTAGGTCATAACTGGGATGCGATGTTTGGTGATGAGGCTGAATATTTGAAGCTGCGCGGAAAAGCGGGCTATTCTCCGAAAAATAATGATTGGGCTAATCGTATTGGTGAAAACTTTGCTGAGGACTTTGTAATTGCCTTTATGCCAGAAGCAGTGCGTGATGGCCATAGTGGGCAATTTGGTACACCTACGGTGGAGCAGGTTGCAGCCTTCCGTAAATGGGTGGAGCAACGCAGTCAGGGTGAAACCTATCCGCATGAGGATACATTATTAGAAGGTACTAATCTCGTACCGAGTGTCATATATTCAGCGGATGGAAGCTTGAGGCTGCAAGGAAACCCAGGACATCATGCAGCTGCAACGATTACTGATCTAGCTACGAAAGAAGAGAAGGTAACAGATCTGGGTGAAGGTAGCAATATTGATATCGAGCTATCCTTACCAGCTAAAGGCGTATATCAAGTGGTTATCGGTAATATTAGAACAATCGTTGTTTATGAATAAGGATTGAACTTAAAAGAATAAGCTGTAATGACAAAAAGGTTGGAAGATGTCTCTTCCAACCTTTTTGATTAACACTTATTATTGTTTATTCATGTAATTAAGAGCTCGTAGCAACACAACAAGTGCTTCAGCACGAGTAACTACAGTATCTGCTCTGAATGAACCATCTGTATAGCCACTCATAATGCCTGCATTGGATACAGCATTTACAGCAGAATTTGCCCATGTTGGAATGGATGCTGCATCACTGAAGGATGCTGCTTGTTCTGTTTGTAAATTCAATACTCTCGCAATAATTACTGCTAATTCTCCACGTGTCATGGCTTGCTCTTGTTTAAAGCTTCCATCTGGATATCCTTGGATATATCCTGCTTTAGCCACCGCATTTACTGCATCTTTAGCCCAAGCCGGTACATTATCTGAGAACTGTGCTTCTTCACTGCCAGTTAAGCCTAATCCACGAGATAGCATTACTGCAAATTGGCCGCGAGTTAAATCGTCTTCAGGACGGAATGATCCATCGCCATTTCCTTGAATGATTCCCATTTTTACGCCGCGTGCAATAGAGCTAGCTGCCCAATGGTTAGGAGTAACATCTGTAAAGCTTTCAGGTGCAGGTGCTACGTTAGTCTCTGGTGTTGGGCTAGGAGTAGGACTAGGTGAAGGTGTCGGTTCATTTTCTGTTCCTGGTGTTGGGCTTGGAGATGGAGTAGTAGAGCCGCCGTCATTGTTACTGCCGCCACCATTGTTGCCACCGCCGTTGTTACCGCCACCGTTGTTACCACCGCCGTTGTCATTGCCGCCGCCGTTGTCATTGCCGCCGCCGTTGTCGTTACCGCCGCCGCCGTTGTCGTTGCCGCCACCGTTGTCGTTGCCACCGCCGTTGTCATTGCCACCGCCGTTGTCGTTGCCACCGCCGTTGTCATTGCCACCGCCGTTGTCGTTGCCACCGCCGTTGTCATTGCCGCCGCCGTTGTCATTGCCGCCGCCGTTGTCGTTACCGCCGCCGTTGTCGTTGCCACCGCCGTTGTCATTGCCGCCACCGTTGTCGTTGCCACCGCCGTTGTCGTTGCCACCGCCGTTGTCGTTACCGCCGCCGCCGTTGTCATTGCCGCCGCCGTTGTCGTTACCGCCGCCGTTGTCATTGCCACCGCCGTTGTCATTGCCACCGCCGTTGTCATTGCCACCGCCGTTGTCATTGCCACCGCCGTTGTCGTTGCCGCCACCGCCGTTGTCATTACCGCCACCGCCGTTGTCATTGCCGCCACCGCCGTTGTCATTACCGCCACCGCCGTTGTCATTACCGCCACCGCCGTTGTCGTTGCCGCCACCGCCGTTGTCGTTGCCGCCACCGCCGTTGTCATTGCCGCCACCGCCGTTGTCGTTACCACCACCGCTGTTAGCTTCTTTAACCTCTACATCAACTGTTGTTGAATAAGGTGTACCATCAGCATTGTTAAAAGTAACGTCAATTGTCGTTGTACCGATTGCAACACCAGTAACAATACCACTTGCATCAACCGTTACAATGTCAGTGTCATTGGACACTAATGTTACATTTGAATCGATGGTGTAATAACTAATTCCTCCATTACTATCTAAAGTGCGAACTAGTGTTAATGCTTCTGTTCCGCCAACTGTTACTTCTAGTGGATTATTTTCCACATAGATTCCAGTGATAGGGTAATACGTAATAACAGGAATCGATGCAGTATTTTGACCGATTGTCGCTGTTAGCGTTGCTTCACCTTCAATAAAGCTTTGACTAGGTACCAAATAGAATTTCTTATTATCGGTATTAGGTGAGATTGAAGCAATTGCACTACTTAGTGATAAAGTTATACCGCTACCATTAAGCAGCTCTTCTGTTGTATTGTCTGCATAGTGTGCAGTAACTGTAATTGGTTCTCTTGTTGACGACGCTGGTATTAAATATTTTTGCTCGTCGAACGTCAATGATTGAATCAATTTATCTACAGAAGCGGTGAAAGTTGTTTGCTTTCCGCTATAGCTTGCTGTAATCGTTACTGAACCATTTTTCAAACCAACCAATTTATTGTCGAGAGTGACTTGAACAATTTCAGTGTCGCTAGATTGTAGCGTAACCCCAGTTGTTAAGCTATTAATTAGGAGTGTATTTTGTCCGTATACTGCATTAAAGTCCACTACTGCTGGCTGTCCTTGAGCAAGAGAGACTGTATTGTCTACTGCTGTTAAGTCGGTAAGCGTTGCAGCTGCTACATTGATTGTTACTCCAACAGAAACTTGGGTCTGGTTAATTGGGTTAATAAATTGTGCGTGCACTAATGCACTACCAGGCTCTAAAGCTGTAACTAAACCGCTATTACTTAACGTAATATTGGTAGCAGTAGTACTAAAGGTGATGTTATCTGTCATTACCCCAACTGGATCACCAACGCTGTTAAAGCCTAGAACCACTAATTGTAACGTAGCGCCCTGACTAAGTGATTCATTCATTGAAGGAAAACCAATCGTAGCAGGAACTAATTCAACTGTAACAGGTACCGTAACCGTTTCTCCACGATATTCAAGCGTAACGGTTGTAGCGCCGTTGCTCTTAGCGACAAGCTGATTGTTGTTATTGATTTCTACAATGTCTGTATCATTCGATGTAGCTGTAATCTCGTCACCAACTACATCAGTTGTAATAGTATTGTTGTAGACTGCTTCAATCGAAGGTGTAAAAGGCAATGTGCTTGTAAGATTAATATCATCAGCATCAATTGCTAATGTTGCAGAGTATCCATATTGAACTGGGAAGTTCAATTGCTTTGTTCCGAATGAGTAACTAGAGTTATTATCCAATGTTACATAAGAGATTTCATCAAGAGAGTCCTCGTTTAGTGTATAAATTCTTTGAGCACCAACATTTGTCGTTGCATGTACAAATACACGAGAACCTTCAGGGCTAACACCAATATTATGTGCGAATACGCCAGCAAATTCATCATTGCTGTTTAATAGCTCTAATTGAACTGTATCTACAAGAGCAAAATCATCTGTAATATCATACTTAGCTACACCGCTTTTTGAAGTGGCATGCGAATAGTTCTTTTTATAAGCTACATAGAATGTTTCTCCATCAGGTGACAGTGCGACACCAGCGGAATCTGCTTGTTCGAAGAAGCTTCCATCAAGTGAATGAATTGATTCTACTTCGTTCGTGATCGCATTAATTACTGAAACTTTTTTGTCAGTAATTTCATGAGCATAGATTTTACTTCCATCCGGGCTAACGATTAATTGATTGACTCTCAAAGATTTTGCAGAGTCTTTGGATAAGTCGATCGATTTTACAAAGCTATTGTTGCTTATGGAATATACCTCAACCTTAGAAGGTGGGGTTGGCAATCCACTATTCGCGGCTTTAAATCCTAAATAGTAATAATTACCAACAGCAACAATGGAGCTTGGTTGATAACGACCAGCAACCTCAAATTCTATAACAGGGTTTACAATAAAGTTAACATTAGAGTTATTCGCTAGATCAGAGGTATTATACACAAGCACCTTGCTTTTCGCTGTGTTGGGATTACTGCTAGTTTCTCCTATAAGGATAAGCTTACTGTTATCTGGTGAAAAGGTTGCATCGACTGGGTAAAAACTGTTCTGTGTTGATGTAATTCTTGTAACATTATTGTTTCTATCCATAAGATAAACTGCAGTAGAGTTGTTCTCTTTCTTATAAGCGAAGCCAGAGTAATTACCATTTGGACTGACTGCCATTGCTCCAACATAGCGAGCACCTGAATTTTCTAAAATCTTTGTTACAGATAATGCTCCAGCTGTTGAAAGTTGTTTAGTACTCATATCGAATGAAGCTAAGGTAAATGTTGTGTTCTCGAAACTTGAATTGGGAGTAACTTTAAAGCTATTCACATAAAAATTCGTAAGTAAAGCACTTGGAACACCAGCTGCTTCAGCTTTAGGCACAGCTAGTTGTGCGGTAAAAGCTGAGACAACTAATGTTGCTGAAAGAAATAGCTTACCAAGCTTCTTGGTAAAACTTGCTTTCTGTTTTTCAACCATTGTTACACCTTCCCATCCTAAATTAATAACTAGACTGCGTTGTAAAGATAAATCCAAAATCTTCCTAACCTAATTTTCTATACAACACCACCTTAAAAATAATATAGAATTTATAAATATTTGATTATACAATGTCTATACTTTAGCTAATTTTATTGGTGATCATGCTATATGTCAATATCCACCAATACGAAATCTTCGTTTTGTGTGATGTACATTACATTATCAGTTAATTGGAATCAGATACATAGATAAACTCTATAGTTCAAAGGTCACGATAGAAGGGGAGGTTCGAATAGTTGGAGAGAGTCTCAAGCTCAAATTAAGAGACAGCAGTGCAAAGGTTGAAATGACATTTCAGAAATATATTAATTATTAATGATGGTCGTATAAGCTTCTGTTATACTAATAGGAAGACAGACTAATAACAGTAGAGGGCAGGAGTGTATACTACTTATGAGAAAATATAATGTATGGCGTCCAATTTTTCTAATAGCGATTGCCTTATTAACTAAGAGTATCGTGACAAATCTGTGTATGCTGCTTGGACTGGAACCAGCGACCGCTGAAAACTTAGGGTTTATGGGTATGGTTATTGCGGCAATTATTGTATTCAGTCGTTTCGAAAAAAGACGTCGAAAATAGAAAGCGGTATCAAACTTAACAAGGGAGCTCCAGGTAATCTGGGGGCTCCCTTGTTTTATTATGTGCGGTGAGGGCCGCCCTATACCATAAAAGACATAAACCTAGCATTAACGACAAATTTTTAAGCTTTGTATATAACAATTCCGCTAACTTTATTCGCTCCTTCCGTAAAATCGTAGGTAAAACTCCGGGTCAGTATCGTGAGGAAGCGAGCTGGTCTTGAAGCGTATCTGAAATGAAAAAGAAGCCCACCATTATGGTGGGCTTCGCGTCTATACGAAGGGGGAAAGAGCGTTTTATCTTAGCGTTTAAGTCTTAACTCATTAATTTGAAGCTGCTCTATCGTCACACTGCCTTCCTCGGCAAACAACGTAATATTATTACTTTCGATATGAGGGAAGAGCAGGGCACTAAATACATATTGACCTTCATTGACAAAGAGCTCAACCGTAGAGCGATCTAGGAGTAGCTGAAGCGTAAGTTTGCTTTGGCCTTGCTCACCTAGCGGTATTAGCTTTCGGCTATATGGGGCAGCAGACATCTCGCTAAAGTCCACATACAGTGAATGACTTTCAGCTTCGTATCCAATGACCGCTCGCTCCTTATTGGAAGCGAAAAATGTGATACCGAATTGATTAGCTGTTCGCTCTTGTAGATCCAAGCTCACTACTAGCTCAAGCTGAGATCCCTGATATAGTAGCTTCTGCTCGCTAGATAGTGCGAACGGAAGCGTGTTGTCATGCTCAACTTGTTGTCTAAGCTCGGTGATTTCTGCTACTGGATTAATTCGTAGAAGCTGATCATTACCTAACGTAAGCTCACGTGGGAATGTCATGCTGCCAGACCAGTTTTTATTCATTTGGTGACCCTTCATCGGCATCCAACCAATTAATATTCGACGTCCGCTTGGATCTTCGAACGTCTGTGGTGCATAGAAGGTGTGTCCATGATCTAGCAAATGAAACTCTCCATGCTCATACTCGCCAGTTTCATAGTTTAAGCGGCCGACAAAATAACCTGAGATCGGATGCTCCTTCATTCCTTCCGGTGAGAGGAGCAGGATATCGTAACCATCTATAGTGAACAGATCGGGGCACTCAAACATATGTCCCATACTTCCGTCGCTTTCCACAAGAACACTAACATAGTCCCAATCCAATAAATTATGGGATCGATACAACAAGATTTTGCCCTTGCCATGTTTTTTGGTACCAAGCACCATATACCATTGATCATTATGCTTCCATACTTTAGGGTCGCGGAAATGGTTATTTTGACCAATTTCTGCAGGTGGAGAGCTAATAATCGGATTACCATCGTATTTAATAAAGGTATTGCCACCATCTTCAGATATTGCTAAGCATTGCTGTTGAAGCAAATCATCAGGCAAGCCTTGTGGTGATGTAAAGATGTTAGAAGTATAGAATAAATAAAGCTTGCCCTCATGTTCAATTGCGCTACCAGAAAAACAACCATCGCGATCATAAGCTTCACTTGGCGCAAGTGCAATCGGAAGATGTTCCCAATTAATCATGTCCGTGCTTTTCAAATGCGCCCAGTGAATATTGCCCCATTCCGCAGAGTAGGGATTATGCTGGTAAAACAAATGATACGCTCCATTATAGTAAATGAGTCCGTTCGGATCATTCATCCAGTTAACTTTAGGCGCAGCATGAAAGACTGGACGATGCACATCATCTGCGATAGCCTCTAAACTATGTTGAATGGAAAGCTCAGCCTTCTCTAAAGCTTCCTTGTGTTGAATCGTTGTCGTCAAAAAACTCACCTGCATTCTGTTGTTATTTCACCGATCCTTGAGTTACACCTTGAATAATAAAGCGTTGTGCAAAGAGATAAATGACTAGTATCGGTATGACAACCATAACCACCGCCGGTAGATACTTTTCATAATCAGAGGAATACGTACCCTTAAACACTTGAATGGCCAATGGCAATGTATAGTTATCCGCTCCTGAATTTTGCAAAATAAGGAGAGGAAGGAGGAAGTCGTTCCACATCCACAATACATGCAAGATCCCAATCGTTACTGAAGTGGGTAACATAATAGGCATTACAATTTTGAAGAAGGATTGTAATCTAGTACAGCCGTCGATATAGGAAGCCTCTTCTAGCTCTAATGGTATGCTCTTAGCGAAGCCATGATAGATAAATACAGCCAATGAGCTACCGAAGCCCACATACATAAACATTAATGTTATGTGTGGCATATCTTGAATCCAGCCTAGCTTAGCTCCATAAATGGAGACAAGCGGAATCATAATCGATTGAAAAGGAATAATCATTGAAGCAACCATCGCCAAAAACCAAAAATTGTTGCTCTTTGTTTTATTTCTGACAAAATAATGTGCTGTCATCGCAGAACATAGTAGAACGATAACGAGACTGACGAATGTAATAACAGCAGAGTTTGTGAATGCGTTCCAATATTTCATTTGCTCCATTGCAAGTCTGAAATTCTCAAAGCTTATGCCAGAAGGTAGTGCGAATGGAGAGGAGACGATTTCCGAATTACTCTTAAATGCATTAATCAGCAAGATGCCAAATGGGACGAGAAAAAAGACTAATGCCAGTATTAATACGACATAGGCTAGAACCTTTGTGAAAATAGAATTCATTATGCCTCCACCTCCATCTTCTTCGTCAAATAAACCTGAGTAATAGTAATAGCTGCTACAATGAAGAACAGAACGAATGCTTCTGCCTGACCGACACCGTAATCAAAGCGAGTAAAGGCTTTATCGTATACGTGCATAGATGCCATTACCGTACTACCGAATGGACCTCCACCAGTTAATGCATAGTTGACATCGTAAACCATAAAGCTACGTTGCAACGATAGGAACACGGTAACAATAAACGATGGGATCATTAATGGCAAAATCATATGAATGATTTGCTTAAATCCGTTAGCACCATCAATTCTCGCAGCTTCCAAGATATCCTTCGGCACGCTCATTAAGCCTGCAATAAAGATAACCATCATATAACCAGCATACTGCCACACCGTTACGATAACGAGTGCCCAGAATGCTTTTGTTTCATCGCCTAGCCAAGTTTTCGTAAATATAGACCAGTTGGTGCTTTCGCCAATAGCAGGAAGCAGGACGTTAAACATAAACTGCCATATAAAGCCGAGTACTAGACCACCAATGAGATTCGGTGAGAAAAACGAAGTACGGAAAAAATTCTGTCCACGAACGCCTGCTGTAACGAGATAAGCGAGGAAAAACGCAAGCGCGTTGATTAAGATGACACTAGCTGCTACGTATTTAATCGTTAGCCACACAGATGTCCAAAAGTTTTTATCTTGAAAAACCGCCACGTAGTTGTCGAAGCCGATAAACGGCATCGTTGACGAAATACCATCCCATTTGTAAAAGGTCATATAAATCCCGTAAATAAAGGGAATGATAATAACGCAGATAAATGCAATGAGTGTCGGACCAGTAAATATGAGTTGATTGCCTATTCTTTTTGAAAATTTCTTTTCAGTTAGCATATATTCCCTCCTGAAACTCGATATAAAACAGAAAGCCGATAACGCAGCGTTTATCGACTTTCTGAATAAGGGAGCCTAAAACTTATTGAATGCTTTTCCAATAATCTTCAATTTCTGCAGCTAGAGCTGAACGATCAGATCTGTCCGCAAGATATTTTTGCATAGATGCTCCAAGCACCTTCCAGTGGTCACCAGGAACAAAGTTACCTGCGAACTCAATGGAGTTACCAGCAAGATTATATGCGTTGATTGCATTTGCCAGTGAGTTATTTAGTTCTAGATCAATATTTTTGAAGGCTGGGATAACATTCGCTTTATTTACTAGGAAGTCTTGACCCTCAGCTTCGTATACTAGCCAGTTTAAGAATTGCTTAGCAGCTTCTTGTTGAGCAGGCGTGCTTTTCTCTGCATCCACGAAGAATTGCTTTGTTGCACCAATAGCTACTGAAGAGTTAGCATGATCTGCTTCATTGTTAGAAACCGGTACTGGGATAAAGCCATATTCACCTTCAGGATTCGATTTCAATAGCTCTGTAACTAACCAGTTTCCGTTAAATGTCATAGCAGCTTCGCCTTTTGCAACGGATGCTGTACTTTGCTCATAAATAACAGCCATTGGATCGTTTTTACCGCCGTTGTATTTTTTCATTACATCGAATGTATCAAGCAAACCATTGAAAGAAGCATTGTTCACTAGATCAGCATTACCTTGCTTCAATACATCGATAAAGCCTTTTACATCTGTATCTGGTTGAGTAGCGTAGCTGATTGCCAAGTAGTGGTTACCTAATGACCAATCCATGCTACCAATGTAAAGTGGTACAATGCCAGCTTGCTCAATGCTTTGGAATAAGCTTTCTAGTTTTGTAGTTGTGTTAATTGATGCAGGATCAAAGGAACCACCACTAACATTATCAAGGACTTCTTTATTGTAAATTAGGCCATAGCCTTCAACTGCGAATGGGAAGGAGATGGTTTTTCCATCAATTAGAAATTGCTGTGCAAGATCAGCAACCCATTTTTCATTTGAAAGATCTAAAGCTTTATCTGCAAATTTCTCAATATCACCAGTATCAAGCATTGTAATTGTAGCGGGATTTCCTGATGCGTAAAGCGCCGAAGCACGTTCTACTGGAGATTGATCTTGAGTAGTAGAGATGACTTCAACCTCGATATGAGGGTTTGCGCTTGTGAAGAGTTGACCAGCTTCAGTCATCTGAGTATGAATCTCAGCTTTGGAGTTTAGAATCGTAATCTTTACATCTTCATTTCCGCTGCTTGCATTGTTTTGACCACTTACTGCACTGTTGTTGTCTGACTTGCCACTGTTAGAATTGCCACCATTGTTAGCGTTGTTGCCACATGCACTAACTACAAGTGAGAAAGTTAAAACCAGCATAACCCATGATAACTTTTTCATCGTATTTCCCCCTAATGTTTATGGTAAGTGCTTTCACTCGTTATTATATATGTCAAGCGGTTAACATGTCAACCGCTTGACATATTAATTATAAAAAATGCCGAACTTTTTATATTCGGCATTGCTACGTTGACTCTCGTTCGACTAACGTAACAGGCAATGTATGTTCGTTTTCAACACGCTCACCATTAATCATTTTGTCCAGTAATTCCACAGTCAGCTTACTCATTTGCTCAATCGGCTGTTTAATACTAGTAATACCAGGATTACTGAGTTCAGCGAAGGCAATATCGTCATAGCCGATTAGCTTCAAATCTTGTGGGATAGATATATTTCGACTAGCAGCAAACTTAATAATGTTCATTGCTACAATATCACTAGTCGCAAAGACGGCATCGAATGACTGATTAGTTTCAAATAAAGCAGTGATAATGGAGCCGTAGGAGCTTTGATCAAAACTGTCTGTTCCTAGCTGAATAATAACAGGCTCAATATTAGCCTTACGTAATGTATCCGTAAAGCCTTCTGTTCTGCGATTACTTAGCAGATCAAGACTAAGATCACCGGTAATGTGAGCAATTTTTTTACAACCTTTTGCAATTAACAATTCTGCAGCTAGCTTACCGCCTTGATAGTTATCTGATGAGATATATGGAATGTTTGCGATTTTTCTATCAAATGTAATAATTGGTTTGTTAAGATTAAGATATTCTTCAACCTCAAGCGTATGGCTACCCATAATCACTCCATCGACACGATTGCTTTTTAGCATATCGATGTACTCTTTTTCCTTCGTTTGCTCCATTCTTGAGTTACAAATAAGCAGCTTATATCCTAATGTAGAGGCATAATTCTCAATGGCATTGGCCATCTCGCTAAAGAAAGGGTGAGCAATCGTTGGAATAATCATACCCAGCATCATAGAACGTTTTCTAGTTAATGAACGAGCAATCTCATTAGGCTGATAATTCAATTCTTCCATTGCCAGCTTAACCTTATTACGTGTAAGCTCGCTTATATATCCACGATTATTAAGCACGCGCGAAACAGTAGTTACCGTTACACCGGCTTTCTCCGCTACATCTTTAATCGTTGGCATAGTTTCTCTACCTCCTCTCTTAAAATGTCGTCAAAATTATATCATATATAGGTTGAACAAACAAAAGAGTTATTTCTTATAGAATTAGGTAATCATAATTTTCCAGTAATGGATCATTTATTATTTTCTATATATGTGGTAATCTTTTGTTGAAATCACTAATAGGAAAATTAAGGATGGTGAATTGATGGATTATGAAGTGAACGTTAATAAACAACCTCCTACTGAGCTCATACATAATAAAAACAGCTATCTGCAGCTATTGAAGTACCATATTTTGTTCGTATTCATACCACTCATTGTAATTATTATCGTATTTTTCTCCAAAATTAGTACAATAGTTAGTTTGGCTTATAATCTCTACTATCTCATCTCTGGTGAAGAGAAGGAATCTACCATTTCCGTCATTATACAAGTGATACGGCTACTATTTATGATTTTTGCCAATGGTATCGTTATTGCATTTTTTGTTCATATATTAAAAACTGGGCTGCATTTCATACCTTATTTAAGCATAAATAATAGGCTTTCAATCTGGAGAATTTTTCGAATTAGTATTAAAAAATTTTTTCAGGTGTTGTTATTAAATTGGGTAGTCGGTTTTCTAATGGTTGTGGTGTTGACCGTTCTAATGCTCTTACCGATCGTTAATATATTAAGCGCGATCCTGGTTCCTTATTGTACTGCTTTATTCGTTATCTATAAGGAGTATATGTTTACTAGCAATTTGCTTAATGGAAGAGGCTTGTTAAGCAGTCCATTGCAGCATGCTAAGGTTTTGTACGGCCAACATAAGGAATTTCTACTATATGCAGCCGTATTAGCACTATCGTATTATGCATTGATGATTGCAGCAGTATTTGTAAAACCATTTATTCAAGTGAAAATCATTGAATTGTTCCAACCGCCAATTCATCAAAACTACGAGAGGACTACTTACTAATGAAAATGCGGCAGTTATTATGATACTGTACTGATTGAATCATACATCTTCTTTTTCTTAAGACACCTCAAAGGGTGTCTTTTTTATGTTCAGCTTATAACATAAAAAGGAAAATCCGCAAAGAATAAGCAACGTTAAATAAGAACAAATTACATTTGAAAATAAAGGGGGAAGAGACTGTAGGAAATTATTTTCATAAAAATAAATATGGCGAAAATTATTTACATATGACATTTACATGTGATATACTAGCCATGCAAACGGATACAAACGATTGTAGTTAAGGGGGAGTACACATCATGGATTTGACAAAATTTCACGGAATTATTCCAGCGTTCTATGCATGCTACGATGACGAGGGAAATATTTCGGAAGAGAGAACGAAAGTGCTTTGTGAGTATTTGCATGACAAGAAGGTACAAGGTGTATATGTAGGAGGCAGCTCAGGCGAATGTATTTATCAAAGCATTGAAGAGCGCAAAGATGTTCTAACCTATGTAGCCAAATACCTGAAAGGCAAAATGACATTGATCGCTCATGTCGGCGCACCTTCAACGAGAGACAGTATTGCGCTAGCAAAGCACGCTGAAGAGCTTGGCTACGATGCATTATCCGCGATCCCGCCAATTTATTTCAAGCTTCCTGATCGTGCGGTGTATCGTTACTGGAGTGAAATTGTTGATTCTACTGAGCTCAGCTTTATTATTTACAACATTCCGCAAACGACAGGTTATACACTTTCACCAGTATTGTTTGAAAAAATGATTCAAAACAAAAAGGTGATCGGAGTGAAAAACTCCTCAATGCCTACTTTAGATATCGAGCGCTTCAAGCGTGTAGGCGGTAAAGATGTTGTCGTATTCAACGGCCCAGATGAGCAGTTTGTTGCTGGTCGCATGATGGGTGCTGATGCAGGAATCGGTGGTACCTATGGTGCAATGCCAGAGCTTTATCTTCAAGCCAATGAGTTACTAAGGGAAGGTAAATTTCAAGAAGCGACTGCACTACAAAGTGAAATTAACGATATCATTATCGCGCTTTGCTCGCTAAAAGGTTCAATGTATGCGGGGATTAAGGAGATTCTGAAAAGAAGAGGAGCTAACATCGGAAGTGTTAGAGGACCGCTTGAAGGAATTTATGAAGAAGATATTCCGTTGATCGAAGATACAATGAACAAAATCGATCAAGCAATCGCTGCTTATTGCAAATAGTCCAACCATTAGCTTAGATTAAACCAACTTCAACACAAGCAAGTATTTACTAACATTAAAGAGGAGTTGTTTTTTGTGAAAAGAAAGCGTTCTCTACTGGTTTTTATTTCTCTTATGATGCTGACATCAATTGTTGCGGCATGTTCCGGCAATAACACTCAAACAGGTAATAATACTGGCAACTCAGGTAATGGTAAAGAAAAGGTTGAAATTAAAGTTTGGTTAACACCGCAATGGAAAGGTGTACTCGATTCAACGGAAGAAGGAGCCGATTACGACAGCTTCTTCAAATATGCAGCTGAAAAATTTGCTAAGCAATATGATAAATATGATGCGAAGGTTAATGTAGAGGTTATTGCTGGCGATCAGCGTGACCAAATGCTAAACGTTAATCTAAGCAGTAATACGCCTCCTGATGTTTTCTTTGAAAGCGTTTTTGCAATGGGTGACTATGTACATCGTGGTGCACTAGTGCCGTTAACTGACATCGTTGACGATGCAGCAAAAAGCGATATCGCTGAAAACTATTGGGAAGCAGTAACATTTGGCGATGACATCTATTTCTACCCGTTCCAGAACAACCCGGGAACTTTGGTATACAACGCAGATATGTTCAAAGCGGCTGGACTTGATCAATATATCGGTGGCGAAACAGAAATTAAAACATGGACATTAGAGGAATATGAGCAAATTTTGAAAGGGATTAAAGAAAACCTTCCAAAAGATCAATATCCAAATGCATATGCAATGGCTCAATTCGCGATGAACAACCAAGGTGACACTTGGAACCTTGCTTACTTGAGAATGTTTGGCAGTCAGTTCTTTGATGAAGAAGGCAATATCGTAGTGGCAGATGAAAAAGGTGTTAAGGCAGCTCAGTGGTTGAAGAGCATTAGAGAAAATGGATACACAAATCCAGGTGCAGAATCCGTATCATCCAATGACGTAAACGGTATGTTCCAAAATCAACAAATTGCAATTAGCTTTACAAACCCAGTTCTATTCAACAATGCGAAAGCAGATATGGCTAGCGGTAAGCTTAATAAATTTGATATGCGTGTAGCTAACATTCCATCTGAAAGTGGCGATCCACTAACGTTCACTTATGTAGTTGGTGCAAGCGTATTCAACACTGGTGATGAAAAACGTATCGAGGTATCCAAAGATTTTGTTAAGTTCTTCTCTACTGATGAAGAATTAGTTAAGTCTTCGAAAAATGGTATTCCTGTGAGAGGCTCTGTTGCAGAAGCTTACAAAGCTGAGCAACCATTCTTTGAAGCTTATAATGCAAACTCTCAATACTTGTTCAACTTCACAGGTAACGTACCTGGTTACAGCCAGCTTCGTGAGGTGTTATACCCAGAGCTACAAGCATTGTACATGGGTGCTAAAACACCTGAGCAAGCGCTAAAAGATTATCAAGATAAAGGTAACAAAATCATCGAACAGAACAAAGCAAGCTCTGTCATCTATCAAAAATAAAACATTTACGGCGGTGGGGTCTGAAGGCTAACGCTGGATGACCCCAAGCCTGCTAAAGGGGTAAACACAATATGAGACTTCGTGGTAATGCCTTTAAAGAAAATATTACAGGATATTTGTTTATCTTCCCGCAAATGTTGATATTCCTGCTGTTTTTAGTATATCCCATCCTAGAGGGCATTCGACTCAGCATGTATCAAATCAATTATCAAAGCGAAAAATTTGTTGGCTTTGACAATTACATTACGTTGTTCAGTGATCCAATATTTTTCAAGGCATTAATTAATACCGTTATTTTTGTTGTATTTATCGTGTTGTTAACTGTCGGCTTTGCGCTATTTGTAGCAGCATCCGTATTTGATAAAAATGCAAGATATGTATCGTTTATTCGAGGAAGCTATTACATTCCTGTTATGGTATCCATGGTTGTTATGAGTATGGTTTGGAGCTTTTTGCTGAATCCAGCAAACGGTCTGATCTCTTATTTTGCACAAGAGGCTGGTTTTGGCTATGTTAACTTACTTGGGAATTCAAAATCAGTTATGCCTGTCATCATATTTGTAACCTTCGCTACAAATGTTGGGCAAGCGATTATTCTATATATTGCTGCAATGATCGGGGTTCCGAAGGATTTATTCGAAGCTGCTGAAGTGGATGGAGCGAACAGATGGCATGTTATTACGAAAATATTAATTCCGTCTGTTAGACCTTCAACACTGTACATTACAATTATTAACATTATTGCTGTACTGAAAATTTTCGTTGTTATTCAGCTATTGACTGGTGGCGGACCGAACAACTCCTCTGTAACGTTAATGTACTACCTATACAACAATGCATTCAAATTCAATCAACTGGGTACTGCATCTGCAGTAGGGGTTATCATGTTCCTAATTACATTATTGCTATCTGTGCCTCAATTACGAAGCATGATTAAACAGAAGTGAGGGGTATTAGCATGACGCAAAAAGTTAAACCGAAGAAAAGGCTGGAACGCTTTGATATTATCTCTAATATCATCATTACGTTCTTCGCGATTCTAAACCTTTTTCCGCTTTATTGGTTGTTAACAAGCTCACTAAAAAATAGCTCTGACGTTGTAAAGATGCCACCTGACTGGTTTCCAACAACGATCACCTTTTCGAATTATATCGAAGTGTTCAAAAGTCAACCAGCACTTCGCTGGACGTATAACAGTTTATTCGTATCAGGCGTCAGCACGGTGTTGGTTATTATTGTTGGGGCAATGGCTGCCTATGCCTTCTCTAAAATTAATTTCAAAGGAAAAAACATCATTTTTGTTATTTTTATCTCAAGCTTGATGATTCCTAAGGAAATTATGATTGTTCCGTTATTCCGTATCGTGCAGGATTTCGGTATGGTCAATAGCTTGAACGGGATGATCTGGCCCAATGTCGCTACTGCGTTCGGGGTATTTCTACTAAAAGGGTTCTTCGATTCTACACCAGATGCGCTAAGAGAAGCTGCGAGAATAGATGGTGCTGGTGAGTGGAGAACATTTATGCAAATTATGTTGCCGATTGTAAAGCCAGGTATTGGTGCACTATTTATTTTGAACTTTGTACAGGTGTGGAACGATTACCTGTGGCAAATGGTTATCGGACAAGAGAAAACAATGAAAACGTTGATGGTAGGTACTGCAACCTTGATGCAGGATTTGAATCCGAATTTTGCATATAAGATGGCAGGTGCAACGGTTGCCGCGATACCGATGTTAATTATTTTTATATTGTTCCAGCGTTACTTTACACAAGGTATTACAGCAGGAGCAGTGAAGGAGTAAAAAACTAATTGGGCTTGGAGAGCGATGGATATGAAAAATACTGGAAATATGCTAGAGCAAATTAAAGGAAAGCTAGTTGTCTCTTGTCAGGCGTTACCTGAAGAACCACTGCATAGCTCATATATTATGGGGAGAATGGCGGTTGCCGCATATTTAGGCGGTGCTGCTGGGATTCGCGCGAATAGTGTCGTTGATATTGCAGAAATTAAAACGCAAGTGGATTTGCCGATTATCGGTATTATTAAGCAGGTTTACGAGGGTTCCAGCGTCTTTATTACACCGACGATGAAGGAAATCGATGCCTTATACCAAGAAGGAGACGACATTATCGCGATAGACGCAACGGATCGTGTAAGACCAGACGGAACAACGATTGAACAGATCTTCCCAACAATTAGAGAAAAATATAAGGATCAATTGTTTATGGCGGATTGCTCGACATATGAAGAGGCCGTGCTTGCTGCCGAGCTTGGATTCGATTGTGTAGGTACAACATTAAGTGGCTATACAGAGAAAACTAAGGGCAACGAATTACCCGACTTCCAATTAGTTGAGAAATTAACGAAGACGCTATCCGTTCCGATCATTGCAGAAGGAGGCATATGGAGCCCTGAGCAATTGGGTCGCATGTTTAGCTTAGGCATTCACTCCGCAGTGGTAGGCTCAGCGATTACGAGACCGATGGAAATCACGAAGCGTTATGTTCAAGCAGTTCAGGCGGTGAGACCGTGAACATCTTAGCTGCTGATATTGGCGGTACGACTACCAAGATGGCAATCTGCCATCAAGACGGTACACTCAGTGATGTTATGGAATATGCAACGGAAAGTATGCAGGGCGGTCCTCATGTCGTTGAGCGACTGCTTCTGCATATGGAGCAATACAAGAATTATGATGCCATTGCTATTAGTACAGCGGGGCAAGTGAATGTCGACGAAGGCACAATCGTTTACGCCAATGAAAATATTCCAAACTATACTGGAACCAAGCTTGCCGAGATCGTACAGGCGCGCTTTGGCAAGCCAGTAAAGGTTGAAAATGATGTGAATGCCGCTGCACTCGGGGAAGCAAGATTCGGTGCAGCAAAAGCGCACAAAAGCTTTTTATGCTTGACGTTTGGCACTGGCATCGGCGGGGCGATCGTCATGAATCGTAAAATATATCGTGGAGCAGATGGTGTAGCAGCTGAATTTGGACATATGTTCACGCATGCGTGGAACAGCAGTGAGACTAGTCCTAGAAAATCCTTCTACGAGCATCATGCTTCTACAACGGCACTTATACGTCTGGCGAAAGAATATGATCAACAAGTAGTAGACGGGAAACAATTGTTTGGTAAAATTAAAAATGGAGACGAAAAATTAAAAGCTGTCCTAGATGAATGGGTGAATGAGGTAAGCGTTGGACTTGCTTCTCTTATTCATATATTTAATCCTTCTGCCATCATTGTTGGCGGAGGGGTCATGGAACAGGATTTTCTTGTTCGACTCGTAGAACAACAAACAAAACAATTGATTATGCCAAGCTACATGGGTGTTTGCATTCGAAAAGCTGAACTTGGAAATAAAGCCGGTCTCATCGGAGCTGCTTCGCACTTTTTTGACTAACCAATCAGTCACGCTAATGTAAGCTTGTCATGACAAGAAAGTAGGCGATAGATTGAACGGGATTAATATTTTTTCAACGATTCATTCTAAGTACAATAACCTGACGAATACGGAAAAAAAGGTAGCCGACTATGTGCTTGAGCATGCTAGTCAAGTGGTGTACATGTCCATTACCGATATTGCTGATATTTGTGGCGTAGGTGAGTCAAGCATCTTTAGATTCTGCAAATCTTTAAACTTTAAAGGCTATCAGGATTTTAAAATAGCGCTGGCGCACAGTCTTACTTCGGGTAATGAAATTCCACAGCTAACGGATAAAATTTTAATGGACGATACCATCGAGCAGGTAGCATCGAAAGTGCTAGCTACCAATATTAGTGCCTTGAATGAAACGTTCGGTCTAATTGATACTGACAAAATTACAAAAGCAATTGATTATTTTATTTCAGCGGAGCGAATTCTTTTCTTTGGTGTTGGTTCATCACTCATGACTGCGATGGAATCGAATATTAAATTTATGCGGATTACTAATAAAACAGGCTGCTCGATCGATTCGCATTTGCAGATGATGCAAGCAGCCTTGATGACGAAAAACGATGTAGCTGTCGTTATTTCCTATTCGGGTTCAACAGTAGATACGATCGAGGTTGCCAAAAAAGCGAAGGAACGAGGAGCAACCGTTATTTCAATTACGAGGTTCGAGAAATCTCCGTTAACCTCATACTCCGATTTAACGTTGCTTTGTGGAGCGAATGAAGGGCCTTTGCAAAGTGGATCATTATCGGCGAAAATATCTCAGCTATACTTAATGGACGTATTATACGTCGAATATTTCAAACGTACATTCGAGCAGTCTAGTAGCAATAAGGAAAGCACAGCGGAATCAGTTATCGGTAAGCTGATGTAGTATACGACAGTACAAGGAGCGGGAAATATGATACTAGGAGCATTAACAACTTGGGAACAGCAACGAGAGTCAGTCGCGACGAACATCTTTCGGGCGGTGGAGGAATTAGCAAAGCTTGCTAATTTGAATCCTGAGCCTGGCCGCATTGAAATTGACGGAGACAATATGTACATTAACGTGATGGAGCTCGAAGTTAAGTCAGCGGAAGAGCAGGTTGCTGAGAAGCATGAGAAATATATCGATGTTCATTATCTGTTCTCAGGTGATGAAATTATCGGCTGGTCACCGCAGCGTCAAGAGATTGCGCCAACTAAGGCCTATGATGATGAAAATGATTATATGCTCTATGCCCCTGCAGAGGATGAAGTGCTGTTAACGATGAAACCAGGGATGTTTGCTGTATTCTATCCTGAGGATATCCACCGTCCTAATATGGGCACAGCAGGTCAGCGTATTAAAAAAGCAGTTGTAAAAATAAAAGTATAGAGAATCAGTGGTGACAAATATGAAAAAAACAATTGTATGCTTCGGAGATTCCAACACTTGGGGATACGATGCTGAATCAGGTGGCAGATTTGATGAGAACACAAGATGGACATGTTTATTAAGAGAACGCTTAGGTGATTCATACTATGTTGTAGAGGAAGGTCTAAGCGGAAGAACAAGTGTATGCGAGGATCCTTTATTTGAAGGCTTAAGCGGCATCTCTTACATTCATCCTTGTCTATTGTCACATTCTCCACTCCATCTAGTCATCATCATGCTAGGAACCAATGATACGAAAGAAAGATTTAACTTAACCTCCTTCAATATTGCACAAGGGATCGTTAGACTAGCGCAAAAAGCGAAGGGAATGGCAGTAGGTGCCGGTGGAAAAGCTCCAGAAGTGCTTGTTGTTGCCCCTCCGCCAATTAGACCGGAATATATAAGTACCGATATCGGCAATGCGATGGGAAAACAATGTGACGTGAAGGCGGCAGAGCTTTCCACACATCTTGAAAAGCTGCTCGCGCCTACCGATATACATTTCGCAGATGCGAAGCAAGATGTTGTTATGAATGAGATTGATTATATGCACCTTAATAAAGAAGGACATCAGAAGATGTCGGAGTTTATGTGGAAGCAGATTACTACTATCCTTTGATAGTAACCTTATTTAGCCCTCACTAGTTAGATGTGTGATCTAACTAGTGGGGGCATTTTTTTAATTTCCATTACTATATTTTTTCGTGATATTAGCCCAGCCAAGCTATGCTGCATATACTGGAAGAATTAAATTTGGGAAATGTAGTGGAGGGATTAGTAGTGAGTAATTCTCAGTTTGAGCATCGATTTTGGCTGCAAATTTTAGGAGATCATGCGCGTTTTATTTTCAACACATTATCACCAGCGGAGAAACAAGATATTGAGGTGGCAGCATCGTATATTGATGCTTTTGATTCTTTACTTACTGTAGCCAGAGGCAATCAATCTGAGCCAGAGTTGAGAGAGCTAGCGATACAAGCACGCGAATTTACGATTCATTTTCGAACGTTTAAGCTTGATTTACTAAGCCGAGCTATACTGGGGAAAGTGAAGATTGGATTGACGCCAACATTCATTAATCACATGGTCAATGAACTTGAAGAATATTTACGTATACTCAACGAGCTGGTGCAAGGGAAACCCGTTCCGACTTTCGACGCTTTACATCATGACTTTTTGTGGTTACCTGATGCTGCAGGGCATGCTGCAGCTATTGCAAGTGATCTTGATAGTGTAGAGAGTCGTTTAATTGCGCAAAGCAAAAAATTCAAGAAGCACTTTGAGCAACTCTATATGAAAAGTATAGAAATGGCTGGGTACATGAGAACTAATCTGAAAGACTTCCCCGCATTCCGCAGACTTCATAAGGAAGTGGACGTAGAGCTGAAGTTATTTGTTGGCTTTTTGAACGAATTAGAGGAGATGGAGTTCTCAGCAGAAGTGTTAGATCGAATTAGTCCGCTAATGCCAGATCATATGATGCGGGAGGAATGCTATTATTTAACGAAGCTAGCGCAACTTGGTCTAGTATCTCCTCCTAACTGCGATGCAGATAAACCTCGGGTAGAAGATTAAAGCTAGGCATAATATTTAAGTTAAAGGTTATCTTATAATAAAATAGGGGAACCAGCTCTCTTACGGATAACTGGTTCCCCTTACTAACTTTAGTGGAACTTACTTGCCTTTGCTCTTCAGAATAACGCTTTTACTGCCGGCTTCCCATGTAGAATCCAATCCTAGATGATTAGCGATGAAGGCTAGCGGAACGAAGGTCGTACCATTTTTAACTGTTGGTGCAACCGTTACATATTCAGTGAAGCTTCCAACCGTTACGCGCTTACTTCCTACTGTCAGAATAATGTCGATCGGCTTAATCGGTGACATAGGTGACTTACTCGTAGTGAACGTAATTGTTTGTGCCTTTCCATTCCAGATCGGCTTTACGCCAAGCTCTTCCGAGATCACTCGTAATGGAACCATTGTTGTACCGCTTGTAATATAGGCAGGCTGAGGCATGACGATTGGTTTGCCATTGATATACAGCTTGATCACATTAGGATCTAGCTTATAAACATTTTTAATGTCTGTTTCAAGATCATTATAAGCTAGTTGGACTTCCTCTTTTAGCTGCTTGTCAGAGAGCTCGTCTACGAAGTAGATCTTATGTATTTTCGTAGCAAATGTATTCACATGCTCAAGCGTCTGCATCTTCTGAGTGATTTCTCGTTCAGCATGCTTGTAATCTTTGAGACTAGCATTAGCGATGTCAACGACCGCGGCTAATTCCTTCTCGATATAATCGTAAAGGTCCAGCACAAGCTCTGAATATGCTAGTCCGAAGGAAACAATATCCGTAGGTGAAACCATAAAGGACGCTAGATTGCCTGCGAGATCCTTACGGAAGGCTGTATCTGACGCACTAATATAAGGTACAGCAAGCTGCTGTTCAAAATAAGTCATGTACATTGCACGTGGCGCCATACTTATAATATTGGATTTACTAAAATCGAATAGGAATGATTTTGCAGAAAGTTTTATTGATGAATCTGGCTTGTCACTAATCGCATTATTGGCACTTCGTTCTAGAAATTCAGAGATATATCCTTTTAATATATTTACACCGTCAGATACAACAATGAGATTGGCTAGCTTAGATAACTCGCTATCTGCATTCTTATTAAACGACGTCATTCGCAGCGTTATCCGGTCGTCAAGTGAAGCCAGTAGATTTTGCGTATAGTGTGACGCTAGCTTTCTTGTATCCTCATCTTTAATGACTACATTAATAAAGAGGTCCGCATATTTATTTCGTTCCTCGCTGAGCAGTTTAATCTTATTTAGAAACTTGTTAAATCCTACATGAATTTCTGCGTCCTTCTCCTTCACTTCATTCATGATAGAGTCCCCAAATAACAGCAGGGCATCAATTAAGATGTTTTCTAGATCTTCAGTCGTAACATTGCTCCAGTATGGATTGTTATCTTCGCATGCGAATAAACCATCTATATCATTTGTCAGCCAAGAAAGTGCTTTTCTGAACGACTCTAAATCTTTTTGTGCTGCTTCAATCCAATAATCTAAGTACTCTGCATGTAGTGGGCTAGGAATAATATACTGGGTAATGCGCTTATACTCACTTAAATGCAGTCGCATCCAATCACGGTCGTTCTCGATTTCGTCAATGACTTGACCACAGCTAGGCACGTAAGCAGCCTCAGCTTTGTTGATGATCGGGAAGGATTGGGTAAGTAGAGATAAGGTTAGAAAAAGAATAAGTGAATATTTTAGTACCTTGATGTTGAATAATCTTCGTTGCATTTCAAATCTCCTTTTGTCTAGTAATAATATGCTGTACCTATTTTAGCAAATTGTTCCT
>Ga0182738_1001809_pt1 | contig 26014 bp, 27 predicted proteins | sample eDN5th30CBELigMG_FD_128876 | JGI IMG/M metagenome (GOLD analysis project Ga0182738, IMG submission 128876) | Enriched Miracle-Growth compost microbial communities from Emeryville, California, USA - eDNA 5th pass 30_C BE-Lig MG (version 2)... ...
CTCCATGCCGACCGCGAAGGGCAGCACGATGGCGATCAGGGTACCCACCAGCGCCGCGCCTTCGCGAAACGCCGAAACGACGGAGCGGCCGCGATAATCGGTCGAGAGTTCCGCGCCCCAGGCGGTATAGGGCAAGAGCGTCGCGGTATAGCCGATCGAAAGCAGGATGCCCCAGAAGGCGAGGTAGCCGGTCCCGGCCGTGCTCGGCGGCCAGAACACCATGAATCCCGACAGCGCGGTCAGGGGCAGCGACAGCATGAAGACCACGCGCCGCCGCCCGAAGGTCGGCGACACCCTGTCCGACAGCCAGCCGATCACGGGATCGCTCGCGGCGTCAAACAGGCGGATGAGCAGCAGCACCGTGCCGATCGCCGCCAGCGACAGGCCGAGATGGTCGGCATAGAAGGTCGGCACGATGACATAGAGCGGCAGCGCGATCGCCGCGAGCGGCACGGCCGGCAAGGCATAGGCGAAAAGCACTCCGCGGCGGGGCGCTCCTGCCTGCGCTTGCGGAGCCGGCGCCACTACCGCCCGATCCGCGCGGTTCCCGACGCGCCATCGTCGCGCAGCCAGGTGATCTTGCCGCCGCCGAGCGACGTGATCTTGAAGCAGAACTGCCGGCCGTCATACCAGCTCGGCCATTTCTGGCAGAGCGAATTGCCCGAGATCCACCAGCGCCCTTCCTCGCGCGGCGCCAGCATCCGCGCCGCCGAAATTCCCGAGACATCGCCGACGACGACGCCATTCTCGCGATAGTGAAGCGGCAGCGCGATGCCGAAGGGCGTGCTGAGGCGAACCTTTTCGCCACCGATCAGCTGCCGGATTTCCGGCCCGCTGAGTTCGGCCGCCGCGGCCGGCATGGCCGCCGCGCATCCGGCAAGGACGATGGCAAGCGACAGCTTTCGGCGAGAGGGAACCGACATGATGAGACATCTCCCCTTTGCGTTGGCGTTGATCGGGTGGCGCTGCGTCAGCGTCGGAATTCGACGTGGGTCTTGGCGACGGGCAGGCCGAATTTGGTGATCGTGGCGTTATTGATCAGCCGGCCATCGTCCTGCAGCACCATGGTGTCGTGGAAGCGGACGCGATTGCGCTTTCGCGCCGCGTCGAGATCGACCAGATAGGTGAAGCGCGCCGTGTTTCCGGTGACGGTCACCAGCGTGTCGCCGACGACGTCCTCGCGCGTGCCGCGATACTGGTTCGGCGCGATCTTGCGGAAGCGCCAGGTCTTGCGGTCGCGCTCGCCATCGGAATAGACGAAGTCCTCGACCAGCGTCAGCGTCCGGCCGTTCCACTGGCCGCGGAGATCGACGGTGAAGTCGCGCTTGACGCCGTTGATCGCGCGGAAGCTGCCGACCGCCGAGGTCTTGCCGGCGAAATAACGCTCCAGGGAAAGATCGCGGGCCGAGGCGGGCAAGATGCCCAGGAGCGTCGCGATTGCCATGGCCGCCAGGCTTGCCGTTCTGCCGTTCATCCCACCCTCCTCTGATGTCATCGGTGCTTATACGGGGCGGATCGATGGCTGGATCAGCGCATGGCGCGCTTCCCTTTCCCGGAGCGCCGGCGGCAGTCCGTGCTAACATGGATGCAGGCCCTCGAATGGATGCAGCCCAGATTGGATGCAGCTTTGTCGGCCGCCGCGGGTTATCCGACAGTCCGGTTGTCGGCAGGGAGGTCCATCCGTTGAGCGTTGCATTCACCAAGGAGGAAAGCGCCGAGACGGCGTCCGAAACGATCCTGCCCGCTCGGCCGATCTCCGATCGTATCAACCTGGTCACCGAGACCGGGCTCGCAAGGCTGCAGGAAGACCTGGCGCGCGCCCGACAGGCGCTCGACGCCGCCAAACGGCTGGAGGACGTGAACGAGAGGCGGCGGCAGTCGGCGGTCCCGCTCCGGGACATCCGCTACCTTGCCGAACGCGTTCGCACGGCCCAGTTGATGCCGGCGCCGACATCCAGCGAGGCCGTCGCCTTCGGCCACACCGTCACGTTCGAGCGGGACGATGGCCGCACCCAGACCTTTCGTATCGTCGGCGAGGACGAGGCGGACCCGTCGCAAGCCACCCTCTCGCATGGCTCGCCGGTGGCGATCGCCCTGATGGGCAAGGCCGTCGGCGACGTCGTCCGCTTCGGCCCCGGCGAACTCGAAATCCTCGCCATCGCCTAGCTTGCGAGCGCCATTGCCGGGACGTTCCGCCGGGTACCGCCAGGCTCACACCGGGCAGAGAGCGGTCCGGACCCGGCTCGTCGGCATCCCTGAGCGTTGATCTGCATGGCCGGCCCTTTCCGGGCGGATGGGAACCGCACGGGAGTGGCTCCGAAGCGGTGAGAGCCGATGGCGGACGCCCGATCCACGGCGATCTGGCGCCGATGGAAACACAAAATATCAATTTGCGAGCTTACGGGGCGGCCTTGACTTCATGGCCAGCTGCTGCAGATTGGTTTCAGTCCGGATTACGCTAGGGAATTTTATAGTCAACCGGCCAATCCCATTGAAGCTTAAAGCCAATTTTCAAATATAAGGCTAGGTAATTACTATCACCGAAACGCCGGATAGGCAGCCACCGCCCTATCTAGCTGACCCTGAGCGACGCATTCAGTTTCGTGTTCCCGACGGGCAGATTCCGATGCACATCACCGGGAGGATAGAATGACCATTTCGCAAGATGAGCCTGGACCCACGGCTGACGCTGTAAGCCGTCGAACCCTTCTGAAGGGAACGACCGCGCTGATCGCCACCTCGGCACTCGCAACAACCGCCCTCTCCGCCGCAGCCCCCTCCTTGGCGCGGGCGCAGGATTCCACCGCTCCATCGGGGAAGCTTCCGAACATTCTCGTCATCTTCGGCGACGATATCGGCATTCCGCAGATCAGCGCCTACACGATGGGCCTGATGGGCTACCGCACGCCCAACATCGACCGGATCGCCAATGAAGGCGCGATTTTCACCGATTCCTACGGCCAGCAGAGCTGCACCGCCGGCCGCGCGTCGTTCATCCTCGGCCAGGAGCCCTTCCGCACCGGCCTGCTGACGATCGGCATGCCGGGCGACCCGCATGGCATTCAGGACTGGATGCCGACGATCGCCGACGTGCTGAAGACCAAGGGCTACGCGACCGGCCAGTTCGGCAAGAACCATCTCGGCGACCAGGACCAGCACCTGCCGACCAATCACGGCTTCGACGAGTTCTTCGGCAACCTCTACCACCTCAACGCCGAGGAGGAGCCCGAGGGCTACTTCTATCCGAAGGATCCGGAATTCCGGAAGAAATACGGCCCGCGCGGCGTCATCCATTCGTTTGCCGACGGCAAGATCGAGGATACCGGCCCGCTCAATATCAAGCGCATGGAGACGGTAGACGAGGAATTCCTGACCGCGGCCAAGGACTTCATCGACCGCCAGCACAAGGCCGACAAGCCGTTCTTCGTCTGGTTCAACGCGACCCGCATGCACGTCTTCACCCATCTCAAGCCGGACTCGCTCGGTAAGACGGGCAAGGGCATCCACGCCGACGGCATGGCCGAGCACGATGCCATGGTTGGCGAGTTGCTGAAGCAACTGGACGATCTCGGCATCGCCGAGGACACCATCGTCCTCTACACCACCGACAACGGCGCCGAGATCGCGCTGTGGCCCGATGGCGCCATGACGATGTTCCACGGCGAAAAGGGCACCACCTGGGAGGGCGGTTTCCGCATTCCGATGATGGTGCGCTGGCCGGGCGTGGTGAAGCCGGGCGCGCAGATCAACGACCCCGTGGCGCTGATGGACTGGATGCCGACCTTCGCCACGGCCGCCGGCATCCCGGACATCAAGGAGCAGATGAAGAAGGGGTTCCAGGCCGGTTCGAAGACGTTCAAGGTCCATCTCGACGGTTATGACCTGACCGAGCTGCTGAAGGGCGACGCGAAGGAGCCGCCGCGCGACACGATGTTCTACTTCGACCAGGGCGGCAATCTGAACGCGCTGCGCTGGAACGACTGGAAGCTCTCCTTTGCGATCAACAGCGAAGGCAACATCGCGACCGCGACCCGCGAGGTGCCGGCCTGGGCGAACATCACCAATCTGCGCATGGATCCCTATGAGAGGGGCCTGCGCGAGGGCGGCGGCGCCATGGACTTCCTGGCGCGCAACATCTGGCTGCTGGTGCCGGTGCAGGGGAAGATCAAGGAATTCTTCTCCGACTTCACCGAGTTCCCCTACCAGGAGGGCAGTTCGCTGAACGCGAGCGGCATCAATTACAGCCTGCTCCGGCAGGAGGCCGCGCTCAACCGGCTGAAGCAACTGGAAACGCTGGCACCACGCTGACGCCGGTATCCACGCCTCCCTTGCCGTGGCGCCCCATCGCACCACGGCAATCGCCTCCAGGGCCGGGAAACGGCCGCAACGACACCGCGAGGATGCTGACATGTCCGCCGAGGCCCGAACCAAGCCGCGACCGCCTGCCGCCGCCGACATGGTCGCTATTCCCGGCGGCACGTTCCGCATGGGGTCCGACGACCATTATGCCGAGGAGAAGCCGACCCACTGCGTCACGGTCGACGGCTTCTTCATCGACCCGACGCCGGTGACCAACGCGCAGTTCCGCGCCTTCGTCGAGGCGACCGGCCATGTCACCTTCGCGGAGGTTCCGCCGGACCCGAAGGACTATCCCGGCGCCCTGCCCCACATGCTGAAGGCCGGCTCGCTGGTGTTCACGCCGCCCAGCCACCCGGTCGACACGCGCGACTGGTCGCAATGGTGGGCGTTCCGCTTCCGCGCCAACTGGCGCAGGCCCTATGGGCCCGGCAGTTCGATCAAGGGCCTCGACGACCACCCGGTCGTGCATGTCGCCTATGCCGACGCGGAAGCCTATGCCCGCTGGGTCGGCAAGGAACTGCCGACCGAGGCGGAATGGGAATACGCGGCGCGCGGCGGGCTGGAGGGGGCGGAATATGCCTGGGGCGACGAGTTCAACCCGGATGGCCGCGAGATGGCCAACACCTGGCAGGGCCAGTTCCCCTCCGAGAACCTGATGACCGACGGCTACCTGCGCACCTCGCCCGTCGGCGCGTTCCCGCCCAATGGCTACGGCCTCTACGACATGATCGGCAATGTCTGGGAATGGACGAGCGACTGGTGGTCGACGCGCCATCCAGCCGATGCGCCCAAGGCCTGCTGCGTGCCCGAGAATCCGCGCGGCGGGCCGGTCGACGCCAGCTACGATCCGCGCATGCCGGCGATCCGCATTCCCCGCAAGGTGCTGAAGGGCGGCTCGCATCTCTGCGCACCGAACTACTGCCGCCGCTATCGCCCGGCCGCCCGCCATGCCGAGCCGATCGACACCTCGACAAGCCATGTCGGCTTCCGCTGCGTCCGGCGCATGAAAGCGGATGCCCCGGAGCCGCGCCGGAACGGAGATGCGCCATGATCCCGGCCTTTGCAGCGCTCACCCGGCGGGCCCTGCTTCGCCTCGGCGTCGCCGCCGCCCTGGCCTGCGCCGCCCTTCCGGCGGCAACCGCCCAGGCCGACCCGCTTCCCTCCTGGAACGACGGCAAGACGAAAGCCGCCATCGTCGACTTCGTGACCCGCACGACGACGCCGGGGCCCGATTTCGTCATCGTCGATGACCGGATCGCCACCTTCGACAATGACGGCACGCTCTGGTCCGAGCAGCCGGTCTATTTCCAGCTGGCCTTCGTGCTGGACCGCGTCAAGGCGATGGCCAAGGATCATCCCGAATGGAAGGAGACCCAGCCCTTCCAGGCCGTTCTGGAGGGCGACCTCAAGACCCTGCTGGCCGGCGGCGAGAAAGGCATCATGGAACTGCTCGCCGCGACATCCTCGGGCATGTCGGTCCAGGATTTCGCCGCTTCGGTCCTGGAATGGACGAAGACGGCGCGTCATCCGCGCTTCGACAGGCCCTATACCGAACTGGCCTTCCAGCCCATGCTGGAACTGCTCGCCTATCTGCGCGCCAATGACTACCAGACCTTCATCGTTTCCGGCGGCGGCGTCGAGTTCATGCGGCCCTGGACCGAGGGCGTCTACGGCATTCCGCCCAACCAGGTCGTCGGCTCCTCCGGCAAGACCGAGTTCAGGCTCGATGGCGACACCCCCACCATCCAGAAGCTGCCGGCGATCGAATTCGTCGATGACGGCCCCGGCAAGCCCGTGGGCATCAACCGGTTCATCGGCAAGCGTCCGGTCTTCGCCGCCGGCAATTCCGATGGCGACCTCGAGATGCTGCAGTGGACGACGCTCAACAGCGGGCCGCGCTTCGGCATGATCGTCCATCACACCGACGCCGAGCGCGAATGGGCCTATGACCGGGACTCGCATGTCGGCAAGCTCGACAAGGCCCTCGACGAAGCGCCGAAACGCGGCTGGACCGTCGTCGACATGAAGGACGACTGGAAGGTCATCTATCCCTTCGAAAAGTGAGGCGGCATGCCGGCACGCGACTCCATCCTCGAAATCGAAAAGCGCGTCAACGCGGCCGTGATCGGCCAGGAAAGAGTGGTGGAGCGGCTCGTCATCGCGCTGCTTGCCAACGGCAACGTGCTGGTCGAGGGCCTGCCCGGCCTCGCCAAGACGCGCGCCATCAAAAGCCTGTCAAAGGCGCTGGAATCCGAATTCAGCCGAATCCAGTTCACGCCCGACCTGCTGCCCTCCGACGTGACCGGCGGCGAGATCTACCGCACCGACGCCGCCGGCGCCGGCTCGTTCGAATTCCGCAAGGGGCCGATCTTCGGCAATCTCGTGCTCGCCGACGAGATCAATCGCGCGCCCGCGAAAGTGCAGTCGGCGCTGCTCGAGGCGATGGAGGAACGGCAGGTCACCGTCGCCGGCAAGCGCTACGCGCTGCCGGATCTGTTCATGGTGCTGGCAACGCAGAACCCGATCGAACAGGAAGGCACGTATCCGCTGCCCGAAGCGCAGATGGACCGCTTTCTGATGCATGTGCGGATCGACTATCCCAACGACGACGACGAGGTGAAGGTGCTGCGGCTGGTGCGGGCCGAGACCGCCGGGGCGGCCGCCGACGATCCCGCGAGGATCCCACAGCAGGTGATCTTCGACGCCCGCAAGGAGATCGACAGCGTCACGTCGGTCGATGCCGTCGAGAGTTACATCGTCGCCCTGATCTCCGCGACCCGGCGGCCGGCCGAATTCGGCGACAGGCTGAAGGACTGGATCAGCATCGGCGCCAGCCCGCGCGGCTCGCTGGCGCTCGACAAGGCGTCGCGCGTCTTCGCCTGGCTGCAGGGCCGCGACTATGTCACGCCGGAGGACGTGCAGGCGGTCGCGCATGACTGCCTGCGCCATCGCCTGTCGCTCTCCTATGAGGCGAGCGCCGATGGCATGCATGCCGACGACGTGATCGACGAGATCGTCAAACAGGTCGCCGTGGCCGTGTGAACCGGGAGGCGACGATGGCGACCACATCCGCATCGGCCCGCGCCTATGTCACCCTCGACGAACTGCTGCGCCTGCGCCATCACGCCAAGGGCTTCAGCTTCCTGCCGCGCCAGCCGGTACATTCCCTGCTGACCGGCCGCCATGCCTCGCGCCTGCGCGGTCGCGGCCTCGATTTCGAGGAACTGCGCCACTATTACGAGGGCGACGACACGCGCGCGATCGACTGGGCCGCCACCGCCCGGCTCGGCACGCCGCATGTCCGCGTCTTCACCGAGGAGCGCGACCGCAGCGTCCTGCTCCTCGTCGACCAGCGCCTGTCGATGTTCTTCGGCAGCCGGCTGATGATGAAGTCGGTGGCTTCAGCCGAGGTCGCGGCGCTTTCCGCCTGGCGGGTCACCTCCCTCGGGGACCGCGTCGGCGCCCTGGTCTTTTCGGAAGATGGCATCGCCGAGATCCAGCCGGAGGCGCGCAACAACGGCGTGCTGCCGATCCTGCACGCGGTCGCCCGACAGAACGCGGCGCTTCGCGCCTCGGACAGCCGGGCCGCCGACCCGGCCCTCTTCAACGAAGTGTTGCGGCGCGCCGCGCGGCTCGCCCATCACGATTGCCTCGTCTGCATCATTTCCGATGCCTTTGGCGCCGACGCCGAGACGGTCAAGCTGGTGACCCGGATCACCGCGCATAACGACGTACTGATCATCTTCATCTCCGACCCGATCGAGGCCGACCTGCCGTCGCTGGGTCGGGTCATCGTCGGCGAGGGCGACAACCAGATCGAGCTGGACAGCGCCTCGACGTCACTGCGTGGCCGCTTCGCCCAAAGCTTCAGCGAACGGCGCGACAGCCTGGAGAGCTTCTCGCGCAAGCGGACGATTCCGGTCTTGCCGATCCAGACCGGGCGGGACGTCTCGGCGCAATTGCGCGACCTGCTCGGCCAGCGGCTGGCCCATGCGCGCACCGGCGCGGCTCGGACGACGCCATGAGCAGCGACCCGTCCGATCTCTCCAATCTTCGCGACATCGTGCTGCCGCCGCCCGTCTCCTATTGGCCGCCGGCACCCGGCTGGTGGGTTCTCGCCGCGGCGGGGGCCGCTCTCCTGGCGCTGCTTGTCGCCCGCCAGCTCCTCCGCCATCGCCGCGACGCCTATCGGCGCGCGGCGTTGCGGGAACTCGCCGCCCTGCCCGCGCCGCTCGACGCCCGCGGCGCGCAGGCGCTGTCGGGGATCCTCAAGCGCACGGCGCTGGTCGCCTTCCCCCGCGCGGAAACCGCCGGGCTGACCGGTGCCGCCTGGCTGCGCTTTCTCGATACGACCGGGCGGATGCAGGCTTTTGAAAACGGCCCGGCCGCCACGCTGCCCCAGATCGCGCTCGGAGCTTCGATTCCGGCCGACGACGGCGCCATCCGCCATGCGGCGCGCGACTGGATCCACCGTCATCGCGCGGAGGGCGGGTAGATCATGCCGAGCTTCGCCTATCCCTGGCTTGCCCTGCTGCTGCCGTTGCCGATCCTGGCCTATTCCCTGCTGCCGCGCCACCGCGAGCAGCGACCGGCGCTGCGCGTGCCCTTCTTCGCCCGACTGGTCACGCTGACCGGCGCCAGACCGGACGGCGGCGCCGTCGTCAGCCATCGCGGCCTCGTTCGCAGCTTGCTGCTGGGGCTCTGCTGGCTGCTCGCCATCGCCGCGCTGATGCGGCCGCAATGGATCGAGCCGCCGCTGCATTTCGACAAACCGGCGCGCGATCTGCTGCTGCTGGTGGATCTCTCCGGCTCGATGGACACCCAGGATTTCACCGACGCCTCCGGCGCGACAGTCAACCGGCTGTCGGCCGTCAAACAGGTCCTGACCGACTTCCTGAAGCGACGCGAGGGCGACCGCGTCGGCGTCATCGTCTTCGGCGACGCGCCCTTCACGCTGGCGCCATTCACCACCGACCTCGGCCTGTCCGAACGACTGGTCGGCGAGATGCAGGTGGGCATGGCCGGCCCCCGCACCGCCTTCGGTGACGCCATCGGCCTCGGCATCGACATGTTCGCCAAGTCGACGGTCCCGGCCAGGACGATGATCGCGCTCACCGACGGCAACGACACGGCGAGCCAGGTCCCCCCGGATCAGGCGGCGCGCATCGCCAAGGACAATGGCATCGTCATCCACACCATCGCGGTCGGCGACCCGGCCGCCGCCGGCGAGGACAAGCTCGACGAGGCGGCGCTGAAGGACGTCGCGAGTACCACCGGCGGCGGCTATTACCGCGCCCTCGACCGCCAGCAGCTGGCGACCATCTATGACGAACTCGACCGGATCGAGACGCGCAAGGTCGACACCGTCACCTTCCGGCCGAAGACGGAGCTCTACTGGATCCCGCTCGGCGCACTGGTCATCCTCTCCATGCTCGGCGAGGGTCTGTTGCTCGTCCGCTGGCCGCATCGCCGCGCGGCGATGACGGCGAACCCGAGGGCGGAAAACGCATGAGCACGTTTTTCGCCGCCCTCCACTTCATCCGCCCCTGGTGGCTGCTGCTGCTCCTGCCGGCGCTGGCGCTCTGGTGGGCGGAGCGCCGCTCGGCCGACAGCACCCATCGCTGGCAGAAGGTGATCGATCCGGAGTTGCTGAAGCATCTCGTCACCGGCGGCGAGGCGCGCCGCCGCATCCGTCCGGGCGATGTCGCGCTGCTGGGCTGGATCCTCGGCACCGTCGCGCTGGCGGGCCCGACCTGGCGCGAGGTTCCCTCGCCGTTTGCCGCCGCCGCCCGGCCGGCGATGATCGTCCTCAAGGTGACGCCCTCCATGCTGACGACCGACCTGGCGCCGACAAGGCTCGACCGCGCCCGCCAGAAGCTGGACGATCTGCTCAAGAGCCGCGCCGGAGCGCCGACCGGCCTCGTCGCCTATGCCGGCTCCGCCCATCTGGTGCTGCCGCCGACCGTGGACGGCGATGTCGTGCTGACGATGGCAGGGGCGCTTTCGCCCGGGATCATGCCGCGCGAAGGCGATGCGCTGGCGGACGCGGTGACGCTTGCCGCCTCGGTGCTTGCCGATGCCGGACTTGGCGGCTCGATCCTGATCCTCGCCGATACCGTCGCGCCCGATCAAATCGCCGCGCTGGCGAAGCCGGCCATACCGGTGACCATCCTCGGCCTGACGCCACCGGAACTTCCGGCCGACAGCGGCCTCGCGGATGCGGCCAGGGGGCTCGGCGCGACGCTGATCCCCACTCGCGTCGACGACACCGACATCGAAGCGATCACGCGCCGCCTCGCCGCCGGCGCCGCGCCGACACTCGGCCAGGGCGAGGGCCAGCGATGGGAGGAAGCCGGCTACTGGCTGATGCCGTTGATCACGCTCATCGTCCTGCTCTGGTTCCGGCGCGGCTGGGTGCTGGCATGACGACCGCGGCGCGCCCACCGCATTTCGGCAAGCTCGCGCTTTCATGCCTGGCGATCGCGGCGGTGGCGCTCGTTGTCGGCGGGCTCAGGATCGGCTGGGACGACCTCTGGGCCTCGCCCGACCAGCGCGGCCGCTATCTCTACGAAAAGGGTCGGTATGCCGACGCCGCGGCGAGCTTCCGCGACCCCGTCTGGCGCGGCGCGGCCCTGATGCGGGCCGGTGACTTCAAGACGGCGTCGCAGGCCTTTAGCGGCCGCGACACCGCCGAGAGCGCCTATGACCAGGGCAACGCGCTGGTCATGCTCGGCCAGTATGACGCGGCGGTCGCCCGCTATGACCGTGCGCTGGAGCTGAAGCCCGGCTGGGACGACGCCACCGCCAACCGCAGGCTGGCGCAGCTTCGCGCCGACAAGACGAAGGCGCCCGGCGGCGATCTCGGCGACCAGGAGGAAGGCGCCGATGAGATCGTCTACGACAAGGACGCGAAAAACCCGGACGGGCAGAATACCGAGGTCGACGACAAGCCGATGAGCGACGAGCAGGTGCGCGCGCTCTGGCTGAAGCGGGTGCAGACCCGGCCGGCCGATTTCCTCCGCGCCCGCTTCGCCTATCAGCTGCAGGTTCCCCCGCCGCCGACAGAGGCGAGGCCATGAAGCGCGTTGCCCTCGCCTTGACGCTTCTGCTGCTCGTCGCGACCGCCCGGGCGCAGGAGGCGATTCCAGCCAACCCGCCGTCTCCCGCCGGGCCGATCGTCCGCACCACCCTCGATCCCGAGCAGGGCGCCGTCGTCGGCCAGCACCTCTCTCTCTATGTCGACGTGCTGTTTCCCGGCGACATGCCGCATCCGCCGCGCGTCGTCATTCCCTACATGCCCGGCGCGCAGGTGATGCGTTTCGAGACGCAGGCAACGACGATCCGCGACACGGTCGATGGCAACGCCTATGTCGGCCAGCGCTTCGAATTCGCCGTGTTCCCGCGCCGCAGCGGTCCGCTCGCCATCCCGCCCGCCGCCGTCACCCTGCTTGACCGCGCCGGCGACGTGGCAGGCCAATCGGCCGGCCAGCCCCTGCAGGTGACGATCGTCGCGCCCGAAGGGATCGATGCCAACGCCATCGTGGTCGCGACCGAGAAGCTGACGCTGGAGCAGAACTGGAAACCCGACCCGAACGGCGCCTTCCACCCCGGCGACGCGCTGGTCCGCACCATCACGCGAACGACGACCGATGTCCCGGCGATGGCGATGCGCGACCTCGCCTTCTCCGCGCCGGACGGCGTTCGCGTCTATCTCGATGCGCCGGTGAGCCAGGACCAGAGCAACCGCGGCACGATCACCGGCAAGCGCATCGACCGGGCCACCTATGTCTTCGAGAAGGCGGGAACCTTCGACCTCCCGGCCGTGAATCAACCCTGGTGGAACCTCGCCGACAAGCAGGCGGAGAACGCCACCGGCAAGGCGGCAACCGTAGCGATCAAGGCTGCCCCCGCACCGGCCGATGGCGCTCCAGCCTCTTCCCCCGGCCAGCCCGCCGTCTGGGCGACGATCGCCGCAGCCATCATCCTGTCGATCCTGCTGCTGGCAATTTTCTGGCGAAGGACGCGCGCCCATGTCGAGAACCGCCGCGCCGCACGCGCCCTCTCCGAGCCGGTCGCGTTCGACGCGCTGGCTCGCGCCTGCAGCAATGGCGACGCCGCTACCATTTACAGGGCGTTAACAGACTGGCGCTCGCGCGTGCCATCCAACTGGCCGAAGCCGCCAGACGCCCGCCGGCTCGAGGCGGCGCTGTTTTCGACCGATGCCGGCAGACAGCCGACATGGTCGCGAGCCATGGCGCATGAACTCCTGGCCCGGTTGTGCAGCTTCCGGCACGGCTGCAGGAGCCAGTCGAGCCGCTCCCCGCGATCCTCGCTGCCGCCCCTCAATCCGCCGCATGCGACCAGCGCGCACGCCGCTCGGCACGGAATCGCCGATCACAAGACGTGACCCGGAGCGCCCGCCTCTAGCACTCCGACGAATTTACATTGAGCCGAGAGCTTGCCGAAAAGCGTCTGCGGGCGTCAGGCTCGACCGCGCCTCGCTTGCCGTTGGCATCGACCGGCAGCCTTGTGGCAACTGCGCGCCTCGCCATCGCAGATGACACCGTCCGCCAGCGCAACGCCGGCTTGTGTCGCGAAGCGGTCGCCCCGAAGACCTCGTGGCCGTTGCCATCTGTCGGATGGAAGCGCTTGCCCGGTCTCCGCCCCCGCGTCTGCCCCGTACCCCCTTGCTAGCCCCAGAGATCAGCCTGGAGAACCTGCCCCGCGTTTAAGCAGATTGGTTTCTTACTGAGCAACCAGAAAGAAATCATTCCTTCATATAAAACCAGTGTTGCGTTCATATCCGTTTGATGAAAAGTTGCTTACAGAGCAACCTTTGGAGGGCGGATGGAACGGTCTCCCACCATCTGTGACGACACGACAGATCCTGTAGCCGAGGATGTGCCTGCGTCCCCGAACGGTTTCAACGTCGGTGCGCGCCTGCGCGCATTTCGGCAGCAGAAGAACATTTCGATCGATGTCGTGGCGGCGAAGGCCGGGGTCAGCAAATCCTTCCTCAGCCGCTTCGAGCGCGATCTCGTGCAAGCCTCCATCGCATCGCTCCTGCGCATCTGCGACGCGATCGGCGTGAAACCCGGCGCGATCTTCGATCCGCCCGCGACGAGCTACGTCAAGGCCGGACAGGGCGCGCCGATCAATCTCGGCGGTGTCGGCATGCGCGAGCGTATCGTCGGTGGCGTCGGCAACGAACACATGATGACGCTCCATTCCGTGATCGACCCGGGCGGTGGGTCTGGCCCCGAGGCCTATGCGATACGCGCCGATCTCGACGTCGTCCACATCATCTCCGGCGAACTCGACATCTCCGTCGGCGGCGAGGACTACCACATGTCCTCCGGCGACACGCTGAGTTTCGACCCGAAGATTCCGCATACCTGGCGAAACCCGTCATCGAGCGAGCCCTGCGTCACGCTCTGGATGATCGTGCCACCCCCGGCCTGACCGGCCTTCCGAAGCTTTTCCCGAGGTCGCCCATGCAGAAGCTCCACGTCACCGACATTCACAAGCGCTTTGGCGACACCGAAGTCCTGAAGGGCATCGGCCTCGACGCCGCGGCGGGCGACGTCATCTCCATCATCGGCTCTTCCGGGTCGGGCAAGAGTACGTTCCTGCGCTGCATCAACATGCTGGAGCGTCCGAACCGGGGCACGATCCGCGTCAGCGGCGAGGTCCTGGATCTCGTTGCCGACCGCCGCGACGGGACCCTGCGCGCGAAAAGCGCCAGCCAGCTGCAGCGCATTCGCTCCCGCCTCGCCATGGTGTTCCAGAACTTCTGCCTCTGGTCGCATATGAGTGTCCTCGACAACGTGACCGAGGCCCCCGTCAGCGTGCTCGGCGTATCCCGCAAGGAAGCGGTGGAGCGCGCCAAGGCCAATCTCGCCAAGGTCGGCATGAAGCCGGAAACCTACGAGCGCTATCCCTCCCAGCTTTCCGGCGGCCAGCAGCAGCGCGTCGCCATCGCCCGCGCGCTGACCATGGATCCCGACGTGATGCTCTTCGACGAGCCGACCTCGGCACTCGATCCCGAACTCGTCGGCGAGGTGCTGCGTGTCATGCAGACACTTGCCGAGGAAGGCAGGACCATGATCGTCGTCACGCACGAAATGGGTTTTGCGCGCCATCTCTCCTCGAAGGTCATGTTCCTGCACGAGGGGCGCGTCGAGGAGGAAGGCTCGCCCGAGGCCGTGTTCGGCAACCCCGAGAGCCCGCGCCTACGACAGTTTCTGGCAGGTCGCCTTCAGTCCTGAACCATCGCCGCGCCGATTGCGGCTCACGAGATTTCGGCGCCAGGGCCCGGCGCCGGATGCAATGCCAAATAACCCTTTCAGAGAACGAGACTTCCCATGACGAAACTTTCTACCCTCTTTCTCGGCGGCTTCATCGCTCTGGCTTCGCTCTCGCCGGCGATCGCCGAGCAGGTGACGATCGCGACCGACGCCACCTTCCCGCCCTTCGAGTCCGTCGACGCGAACGGCAAGCTCGTCGGCTACGACATCGATCTGATGAGCGCCGTCTGCAAGGCGGCGGAACTCGACTGCAACATTATTGCCGCCGCCTGGGACGGCATGATCCCCGGGCTCACCGCCGGCAAGTATGATGCGCTGATCTCGCAGCTGACCGTCACCGACGCGCGCCGCAAGATCATGGCCTTCAGCGACATCTATTCGCATCCGACTTTCCGCTTCGTCGCCAAGAAGGGCGCCGATCTCGACATCAGCCCGGACGGGCTCGCCGGCAAGATCATCGCCGTCCAGACCGGCACGCCGATGGACGCCTTTGTCACCAAGATCTTCCCTAAGGCGACGATCAAGCGCTACGACGGCGGCAGCGCCCCGTATCTGGAGCTGACCGCCGGCCGCGCCGATCTTCACATGAGCTACGAGGCGCAGATCACGCACGCCTTCCTCAATGGCGACAACGCCGAGACATTCGAGCTCGTCGGCCCGCAATATACCGGCAAGGACGCGCCGGAATTCGGCGAGGGCGTCGCGATCGCAATCAACCGCCGCAACGCCGACCTCCTCGCGAAGATCAATGCCGGCCTCGCCAAAATTCGCGAGAACGGCGAGCTCGCGGCGATCGACGCCAAGTATTTCGGCAAAAACTAGGGCTGATCGATGCTCGGCGGCTATGTCATATCCGTGCTGGCGGCGGGGTGGATCACCCTGTCGCTGGCCTTCGTATCCCTGATACTGGCCGTCGTGATCGGGATCGCGGCAGCGCTCGCCAGGCTTTCCCGCTCGCGGGCGCTGCGCGTCACCGCCACGCTCTATACTTCCGTGGTCCGAGGCATCCCGGACCTCGTCATGATGCTTCTCGTTTTCTATTCCGTACCCGCGCTGCTCAGCCAGGCGGCGCAGGACTGGGGCTATGACGTCTATATCGAGTTCAGCCCATTCGGGGCGGGGGCTGCGACGCTCGGGCTCATCTTCGGCGCCTACATGGCCGAGACCTTTCGCGGCGCCCTGATGAACATTCCCAAGGGCCAACTCGAGGCTGCCGAAGCTTACGGGCTCGGACGGTTCCGCATCTTCTGGCGCATCCTCCTGCCGCAGATGATGCGTCTCGCGCTGCCCGGCTTCACCAACAACTGGCTGGTGCTCGCCAAGGCGACCGCGCTCGTTTCGCTGCTCGGCCTCCAGGATGTCATGTTCCGGGCCAAGGGCGCGGCGGAGGCGACGGCCAAGCCCTTCACCTTCTACCTTCTCGCCGGCGGGTTCTATCTCGCGATCACCGCCATTTCGCTCTTCATCCTTTCCCGCGCCGCCAAGCGCTACGAGCTTGGCGAGAAGGAACTTGCCCGATGAGCTGGGATATCATCGTCGAGAATCTCGGCTTCTATGCCCAGGGCGCGAAGCTGACGGTGATCCTCACCGTCGCCTCGCTCGCCATCTCTTTCGTTCTGGCGATGCCGCTGGCGCTCGGGCGCAATTCGCACAACCCGTTCCTGCGCAATGCGATCGCGCTCTATACGCTGGTGTTTCGCGGCACGCCGCTCCTCGTCCAGCTGTTCCTGATCTATTACGGGCTCGCGCAGTTCGATCTCGTCCGCGAAAGCCTTCTTTGGCCGTGGCTGTCGAGCGCGCTCGTCTGCGTCATCCTGACCTTCGTCCTGAACACGACGGCCTATACGACGGAGATCTTTGCGGGCAGTCTTCGACATCTGCCGGTGGGGGAGATCGAGGCGGCGCGTGCCTATGGCATGTCGCCCTTCACGCGGGCGCGGCGCATTCTTCTGCCGGCCATGCTGACGCGCTCGCTGACGCTCTATGGCAATGAGACAGTGATGATGCTCCACGCGACGTCGCTCGCCAGCACCGTGACGCTGCTGGAAGTCACCGGCGTCGCCCGCAACATCGCGCTGAACTACTACATCATGTTCGAGCCCTATGTGACGGCGGCCGCGATCTATCTCGTGTTGACGCTCGTGCTCGTCCTGCTTTTCCAGTTCGCCCAGCACCGCTGGGCCGGCTACCTCCAGGCGCGGCTCTGACCGCGTCCTTTCCAGCAAGGATCATCCTTCCATGAACCAGAAGCCCGATCTCGGCGCCCTGTTCGGCGCGGGCGAAACCTCGACCTTCCTCGGCCTCGATGCCTGCGACGACCTCGCCACTCTGGACGCGCCGATCGCGATCCTCGGCGTTCCCTGCGCGACGCCCTACCGCGCCGTCGGTGCCTATTGCCGCAACGCGCCGGACGCGCTGCGCCGCGCGACGGCCTCGCTTACGGCCAATCTCGAACGCCACGATTTCGACATCGGCGGCCAGGTCTTCCCCGAGCGGCGCCTTCGCGCGGTGGATTGCGGCGATCTCGCCTTCGATGAAGCGGACGGAGCCGCCAACCGCGACGCGATCCGCGGCGCGGTGCGCACGATCCTGGAGCGGAACGCCGTTCCGGTGCTTCTGGGAGGCGACGATTCCATCCCGATCCCCATGCTCCAGGCGATCGGCGACATGGCCGGGGACCGCAAGTTCACCATTCTCCAGATCGACGCTCATATCGACTGGCGCGAAACGCATATGGACGAGCGGATGGGTCTCTCCTCAACCATGCGCCGCGCCTCCGAGATGGAGCATATCGAGCGCATCCTGCAGGTCGGCGCGCGGGGCATCGGCTCGGCCGCGACGAGCGACTACGAGGATGCCGTGAAATGGGGGGTGTCCTTCATTCCGGCGCGCGAACTCCACCGTTCGGGCGTCCAGAAGGCGCTGGACCTCATTCCCGAGGGAAGCGACATCATCGTCTGCGTCGATGCCGACGCGATGGACCCGTCCCTGGTTCCGGGCGTCATTGGCCGCTCGCCCGGCGGCCTCTCCTATGACGAAATCACCGACCTCATCCGGGGCGCGGCGGCGCGCGGTCGGATCGCGGCGATCGACTTCGTGGAGTTCATGCCGGAGCGCGACGTCGATGGCATCGGCGCTCTGACCTTCGCGCGCGTCATCACGACGGCGCTCGGCCTGATCGCCCGCCAGAAAGCCTGATCGCCCTTCATCGCCATCCCGCTCGAACGGCCTCCCGCGCATCCGCCCGGGAGGCCGTTTTGCGTTCAGACCGAGCTGAGGAGAATGCTCGTCTCGCTGTTGAGAATGCCGTCGATCTGTCGGACCTCGCGCAAGACGCGGTCGAAATCGTGCAGGGAGGAGGCGCGGATCTCGGCGATCAGATCCCAGCTTCCGTTCGTTGTGTGCAGCGAATGAAGCTCCGGCATGCCGCGCAGGCGCTTGATGATTGCCGTGGTCGACTTGCCCGCCACCTCGATCATCATCACCGCGCGGATCGCGTTGGCGTCATGATCCTGCCGCACGCGTACCGTGAAGCCGAGCAGCGCGCCGCTATCCAGAAGGCGGTCGATGCGCGCCTGCACCGTGCCGCGCGTGACGCCCAGAATGTCGGCGAGCTTGGACACGGGCGCGCGTCCGTCACTGCGCAGGACGTCGATCATCCTTCGATCGAGCTCGTCGAGCTGGTACATGCAAAGCGTCCGATCTTCCTTGGCAAGATGCGTAGCATAGCATGCATTTTTCGCCATTACTGACATTTCGACCGGCATTTTGCTCGCCTATGCTGCGGTCTCTCCAGGCTTCTTCAACCTCTTGAATCGAGTGCCATGAGCGGTTTCGCAGCCCAGGCGCCATCCGGCGTCGTGATGATCCGTCCCCACCATTTCACGCCCAATCCCGAAACGGCGGCGGATAACGTCTTCCAATCGGCGGACGGCTTCCGTACGCGCGGCGAGATCGCCGAAGCGGCCTTCGACGAGGTAACGCGCATGGCCGGGCGCCTGCGCGAAGCCGGCGTCACCGTCCATCTCTTCGAGGACGAGAGCACGGCGACACCGGACTCGGTCTTTCCGAACAACTGGTTCTCGACCCATGCCGGCGGGCATGTCGCGATCTATCCGATGTTCAATCCGAGCCGGCGCCGCGAGCGCCGCTCCGACGTCATCGAGATGCTGAAGCAGCGCTACCGCGTCCAGGACGTCATCGATTATTCCGGCCTTGAGCCCGACCATGTCTTCCTGGAAGGCACAGGTGCCATGGTGTTCGACCATATCGGCCGCATCGCCTATGCGGCGCGCTCGAACCGCACCAACGAGGTCGCGCTGGAGCGCTTCTGCACGCATTTCAACTTCGAGCCCATGCTGTTCGAAGCCGCCGATGCGAATGGCGCGAAGATCTACCACACCAATGTCATCATGTGCGTCGGCACCGAGATTGCCCTGGTCGGCCTCGACACGATCGTTGGAGAGGCGCGCCGGGCCGAAATCCGCGCGCGCCTGGAGGAGACCGGTCGCATCGTCGTGCCGCTGAGCCACGCGCAGATCGGCGAGTTCGCCGGCAATGCGCTCGAACTTCGAGGCAGCAGAGGGCGGTTTCTCGCGATCTCGTCACGCGCCGCGGCCTCGCTGACGCCGGCGCAGCGCGAAAGCATCGAAGCCGTCACGCCCCTGCTTGCCCTCGACGTCCCGACGGTCGAACTCGCGGGTGGTTCGGTGCGCTGCATGCTTGCCGGCATCCATCTCGCCGCGCGTTCCGGGGCCGCGGCTTCGTTCGCCTGACCGCCTGAAAGTGGAGACGAAAGTCATGACTCCCAAGCTGAACGTCGTTCCCTTCGTGAGCGTCGACCACATGATGAAGCTCGTGCTGTCGATCGGCATCGAGCGCTTCCTTCTCGAACTCTGCGCCTATGTCGAGGACGACTTCCGGCGCTGGGAGAGCTTCGACAAGGTGGCGCGCGTCGCCGCCCATTCGCCGGACGGGGTCATCGAGTTGATGCCGACCTCCGATGGCGCGGCCTACGGGTTCAAATATGTGAACGGCCACCCGAAGAACACGCGCGACGGTCGCCAGACCGTGACGGCCTTCGGCGTCCTGGCGGATGTCGCGAACGGCTATCCCGTTCTCTTCACCGAAATGACCATCCTGACCGCGCTGCGCACCGCCGCGACCTCCGCCGTCGCCGCCCGGCATCTGGCACCGAAGGGCGCGCGGACCATGGCGATCATCGGCAACGGCGCGCAGGCCGAATTCCAGGCTCTGGCGATGAAGGCGCTGATCGGCGTCGATCGCTTGCGCCTGTACGACATCGATCGTGCGGCCAGCGAGAAATGCCGACGGAACCTCCAGGGCTTCGGCTTCGACATTGCGATCTGCGACGGGACGGAGGAAGCGGTACAAGGCGCCGAGATCGTCACCACCGTCACGGCCGACAAGCAGAATGCGACGATCCTCACCGACAATCTCGTCGGCGCGGGAATCCATATCAACGCGGTTGGCGGCGACTGCCCCGGTAAGACCGAGCTTCAGGCCGCCATCCTGCGACGCGCCGACATCTTCGTGGAATACCCGCCGCAGACGCGCATCGAGGGCGAGATCCAGCAGCTTTCGCCCGACCACCCGGTGACGGAGCTCTGGCGCGTCATCGTCGGCGACGTGCAAGGCCGAACCGACGGGCGACAGATCACCCTTTTCGACTCCGTCGGCTTCGCCACCGAGGACTTCTCGGCCCTGCGCTATATCCGCGACAGGCTGGCGGGCACGGCGCTTTACGAAGAGCTCGACCTTCTCGCCGACCCTGACGACCCGCGCGACCTCTTTGGCATGCTGCTGCGCGCAGCCGCGTAAGGCTCCGCTTCCGGATGCTTGCCGGTCTCCACCATGCAGGGGGACGTCGATCGACCACACCAGCTCGCGTGCCGGCGCGATGGCGTGGTGATGGTACGCACGCAGACGGATGCAATGTCATCGAGCGCGGGCTCCCCCGCGGATGACGATGCCAATCACGTGTGACGCGTGGCACGCCGCATTTCCAGCAGCAGCTTAACTCCAAGCAATAGAAGTGGTGTCCCGGAAGGGATTCGAACCCCTGACCTACGGTTTAGGAAACCGATGCAATCCGTTTCCTCTTGTTGCCTGGAGTATCAAATTTGGCTCGTTCATTGGATTGTTGTTTCCGGACCTGATACTGACTTGCATCCAGTTTGATTTATAATGGTCACCGAATGGTCACCGACTGGTCACCGAGCGAGGGGCGACAGCCGATGGCAAGCGCAGGTAAGAAACTGACGAAGCGAACGATCGACGCAATGGTTCCAGCAGCCTCACGTGTTGTGCTCTGGGACATGGAATTGCGAGGGTTTGGACTCCGCGTCGAACCCAGCGGCGCCAAGACGTTCATTCTTCGCTACCGCCCCAAGGGCTCTGGCGCCTCCGGGACCAAGCAGTTTGTGACCATTGGACGTTACGGCGTTCTGACGCCCGAAGAGGCGCGAACGCGGGCCAAAGAAATACTGGGAGAAGTTGCCAACGGCCGTGATCCGGCTAAAGCTAGAAATGAGATGAAAGCTGCGGCAACAATCGCTGAACTATTCGAAGAATTTAGCCGACTTCATGTGAAGCCGAAGCTGAAACCTTCTACCCTTCGTTCATATCGGTCGCTTTTCACTGTGTATGTAGACCCCCAATGGGGCAAGCGCCAGATCCACGCTCTCTCGACTTCTGATATTGGTAGATGGCATGCAGGGATGACAGATCGTCCTGTCCCAGCGAACCGGGTGCTGAGCATGATGGGAGCGATGTACACTTGGGGAGCCAAAAATGGCCTACTGCCACGTGGTATCAATCCCTGCATCGACATCGACCGATACAAGGAGCAGGGGCGGGAGCGCTATCTATCCGCGAGAGAACTGGAACGCCTCGGCGCTGCGATCCGCGAAGCGGAAACGGTTGGAATTCCTTGGAACGTGGACGACAGTAGTGACCATTCGAAACACGTTCCCAAAGATCGAACGCCTGTGCCGATCGGAAGGGATGTTGCGGCCGCTTTGCGCCTTCTTCTGTTGACGGGTGCACGCCTTAAGGAAATTCTACATCTGCAATGGGAGTGGATAGACCTCCAGTCCGCTTCGCTCGTCTTGCCAGTCAGCAAGACGGGCAGGAGGGTCATTTACTTGAATGGCCCTGCCCTGGTCATCTTGGAGTCATTGCCGCGCACCGGGAAGTTTGTATTCATGGGCAAGCCAAAGATTCATGAATCAGGCGCAACGGGTCAGCGAACGGAAGCTCCTCGGAGCGATTTGAAGCGCCCGTGGGAAGGCATACGGCGGATGGCGGGGCTGGAAGATGTTCGCCTTCATGATCTCCGTCACACGCATGCGTCTGTAGGCGTCGGCAGCGGAGTCAGCCTCCAGATCGTTTCGAAGTTGCTGGGCCACAATCAGCTCAGCACCACGCAGCGGTATGCTCACTTGGCCAGCGACCCAATACGCAGCGCATCCGAGGAACTTGGGTCTAGGTTAGCTGAGGCCATGGGTGACTCCGGCTAGGCCGTTAAGACATTCGACCGCAATGTTTGCGTTTCAATCAGGCCAAACGGCGCCTTGAGCTAAACGGCAAGCGCGCATCGCCCCGAAGGATGTTACCGGTGGAACCCCTCGGCATCTTTCCGCAACGAGAGCCCGTCGTTGAGGATTGGCATCGACGCGAGATAGATGGAGTAGTCGACGAGCTTCTGAAAAGAGCCAAGACGGCAACATCTGCAGATGCAGCCGACAAGGATAAGGAAGCGTATCTCACCCTCTTGAGTGTCTCGAGGCTGATTGTAGGTTTAGCTGGATGGGCAATTGACCACACCGTCGGTCTAGCAGCGGAGGGGCTATCTCCGGTCTATCCAGTGGTACCCGACGAGCGTGAGAAAGAGCCCTACCTGACGGAAAAAACGAGGGCTGATAATCACAGGCACCAAGTTTTGGGCGCCGCGATCCGTCAGGGTAGCGCAGTGCTCCCATCCGGCACTGCGCGGCTGGCGGTCATAAATCTGTTGGAATTCTCTGGGTTGGGCTTACCTGAAACTGTATCTCACCCTCTGGTTGAGGGACTAAAAGCCCTGGAGTTCGAACGCGACCACCCATTCTTCAGGACGCGAAGGCGACGACGAATATCGTACTCCATCATGGAACTACAGATAAAAGCTATCGGCTTCGTGCATTTTAGAAATGCGTTAGGTGACAGTAGGGAAACTGCTCAATCTGCTGTCGCCCAAGCCTACGGAGTTTCCGACGCAACGGTTGAAGCTTGGGTCAAGAAGTGGAAAGAGAGATCGCCATCCGAGGCCGGCGAGGCTCAGAGAACTCGGGGCCGAGCTCGATCTCATGCTCGGCAGAAGCTGAATATGAGTAACTTACATGATCCGGATAGAGAATTTGGGGATTACCAGCTTACCGCTGCAGGGCGCTTGTACCGCAAGCTAAACACTCCCCTTAAGTCATCTACTAGCCGAGTTAAGGGTACGCCCACCGCAGGGGGGGGGGGATAAGATAGGTCTTGCTCCACTGGTCGTTCGACTCGCAAGAGTTGAAATTTCCCTGGCAGGCCGGGAATTGTCCTGGCTGTGAGGGACTGAGACATGGATGCGGTGATCTCCCACCTTAACACGCTTGCCGCGGCCCGCTATGTGGGACTGGCTAAATCGACCCTCGACAAACTGAGAACGACGTCTAGCGACGGCCCCCGTTTTTTGAAGCTCGGTCGGCGTGTTGTCTACTCGGTTGCAGACTTGGATGCATGGCTGGCGGCTCACCGCCGGTGCTCCACTTCGGACAGCAGCTGCAATGTGCGCTGACATGCAGAACCATTCGTTTAGGGCTATTGGTTGCCCGTCGTGGGCTCCAACTGACGAGCGAATGGCGTTCCGAATCGAAGTCGCGGCTATCAAACCGGCCAAGCCGATCGCTGAGGCCGGTTTTTCTCGCCGGAACTCGGGGCGGTGGTCGCGCGACACATGCGTGTGCGCCACGATCTTTAGTCATCACCAATCAGCATACTCTGCCGGGGGGGCGCAATGATCATCCGTCGCCGCCTAACGCGCCACTTTACCACTATCGACAACGCGATTTTAGAAGACCCCCGGCTTTCTGCTGAAGCCATGGGGGTGCTGCTCTATCTCATCAGTCGCCCGGATGACTGGCAGGTGCGTCTGGTCCAGTTGGGTAAAAGATTTCGGGTGGGGCGTGACAAGATCCAGGGCGTCATGCGTGAGATCATCGCGTGCGGTTACGCTAAGCATGAGCGGAAACGCGACAGCAACACCGGTGCCTTTGCATCAGGTGAATATGTACTCACGGACGAACCGGCCAATATCGGCAATGGCGGCTCAAGCCCGCAGCCTGAAAACCCGATTGCGGTCGCATTGCCACGACCGGATTATCCGGCGCCGGCAATTCCGGTCATGGCCTATAAGAAAGACACTACAAAAACTGACAGACAACAAATTGAGAGACGTGCGCACGGGAGCGACGTGAAGGGCGGGCAAGCCACTCTAGGCTCGATGTTGCGGGCCTCCACGATCGATCCGTCCAACGATCAAAGCTTCGTAGCGTTTATGGAACAATGGCCGACGGGGTCGACGGACAATTGGCAGAGTGCTTTTGCCGTATGGATCAAGCTTTCCGACGTGGAACAAAAACTGGCGCGCCAGGGGATTGATCCCTATCTGAAAGCCCTTAGCGGCAACAAGCGGACGATGCACTGCGCGGCTGCAACCTACCTTGCCAATCAGCCGTGGAAGCATTTGATGGAGCGGCCAGCCGAAGGCGCCAAGTCCGGGACTGTTATGGTGGGCGCCTTCACTACCACCTGGTGGTCCGTCTTCCATGACAAGCAGCGGCGCGGCGAGTCGCTCCGCCAGATGGTGGCCCAAGCGACCGAAGGACTTGGCTACTCGGTCAAGGCGGCATCATTGCCAACACGTGATGCTGACCAACAGCTCGTGCAATTCTCCACCGAAAGTCAGGAATATCGGACCTACTCCAATCGGCTCGCACAAGCAGGCATCCGCCTTCCCGACAACCCGATGCCCTTTGCTTGGCTTCCAGAGTACGTGACCACAATCGCAAAGGCATCCTGACATCCGATAAGTCAGCCCCTGGCGCGGGTCTTATGGTGCGGATTGCTTTCTATCCAACGCAGTTGGTCTCGCCTCCGCGAGGGTGAGCCGACACTTGTTTGAGCCGCCTAACCCTCCCTCCCATCAGGACATTTCTTCAATGGCACGGAAAATTCACCATCTCGCTCCTGACCAGAGCCCCGACGATGTGCCAACGGCCAAACCACTTGGAGACAGCCGGATCAGCCCGTCTGTCCAAGAGGCGATTGACGAAGCCAAAAACGCTCAAGCGGCTATGAAGTCGCCATTCCAAGTCGAAGTCTCTCCCTATCAAAGCGACTTGAACAACCCACTAAGCTACAGCCTGTCCCCTCCGCATTCCGACTTCGATGGGTTTGTGGCGCACTTCACGCAGACATTTGGTACCGCGTCCATGGATTTTGCCAGCCGGCAGGTCCAGCTTTTTGTGCCGATTGTCTCAGTCTTGGGTGAGGCTCCGGACGAGAGCGTGGTGAATGCGGCTCTCGCATTCATCGGCGGACAGCAGGCCCGCGATGAGCTGGAGGCCGCAATGGCAGTGCAAATGTTGTGCACCCACGAAACGGCACTTCAAATGATCAAAAAGGCCCTCCGAGCCCCCCTCATCGAGCAGCAGGAGCGTTACGTGAATATGGCCACTAAGCTCCAGAGGACGATGGCAACCCAAATCGAAACGATGAAGCGCTACCGTTCAAACGGAGAGCAAACCATCCGGGTCCAACATCAAAACGTAGTTGTTCAGGATGGAGGTCAGGCGATCGTTGGAGACGTGATAGCAGGAGGGGGAGACAAGCGGCCGGACAAAAAATCGGAACCAACCTCATGAACCCGTGGTCTGCTGCGAACTGCGCACCCCGATGCATGGCCAAATCTAAGAGAAGTGGATTTCAGTGCAAGGCACCGGCGGTAAAGGGTTGGTGTGTGTGTCGCTGCCATGGCGCCCGAGGCGGCGCACCCAGAGGTGAAAGTAATGGGGCGTACAAGCATGGCCTCTACACCGCCGAAGCCGAGGCAGAGAGACAGCTTTCAAGATCTATAGTTGATGATTTCGCAAAGCTGCTAGCGGACTTGGATCGATTGTATCCCTCTAGGCTCCGTACTCAATCAGCGGTTTGCGGATTCACTCGAATGTGATTCCCTTGGCCTCTGCGGAGGTGATCCATGGCGCATGAGTTCTGGCTGAGTGATCGGCAATGGGCAGCGATCGAGC
>Ga0182738_1001811_pt1 | contig 26000 bp, 22 predicted proteins | sample eDN5th30CBELigMG_FD_128876 | JGI IMG/M metagenome (GOLD analysis project Ga0182738, IMG submission 128876) | Enriched Miracle-Growth compost microbial communities from Emeryville, California, USA - eDNA 5th pass 30_C BE-Lig MG (version 2)... ...
AGCAGGAACAAACCGGCCGGAACCGCCATGCCGCCGAGCGCGGCGGCGAGGGGCAGAGCGGCTGCGCGCGGGCTGCGCAACTCTCCCAGCACCAGCGCGCGCTTCAGCTCCAGGGTGACGACGAAGAAGAACAGCGTCATCAGCCCGTCGTTGATCCAGTGGCGCAGCGAGCGGGAATATTCCACGCCGCCGAGAACGATCCCGGCATGCATGTCCCAGAAGCCGAGAAACTGCCCGGACCAGGCGGAGTTGGAGAGGAGCAGCGCGAGAATCGTGCTGAGCAGGAGGGCAACGCCCGCCACCGCCTCGATGCGGAGAAATCGCATGAGGCGCTTCGTGACATGGTGGGCCGGTTCGGTAGGGAGTCGGGTGTGGCTCTCGGTCAGCTGGAAGACTTTGCTTTGCGCTGGGGTGACGACAATGGGCCCGCCTTCCCCGCCGGGAATGCTGCGGCCGGCCGGTTCGCAGTCGGTTCAGAGGAACGGGAGCAGGCCGCTCATGGAGCGTCGCCGGCGAGCTTTGTCATTGTCCCTCGGCATAGTACCATAAGCGATGAACAGGCTGCTGCGCATCTTTCTCGAGCGGACGATCCGGAACGGCACGCTCGAGGTCGTCGATCCGGCCGGCGTGCTGCATCGCTTCGGAGACGGCAGTCCGGCGACGTCGCGCGTCCGATTCACGACGCCCGCGGTCGAGCGTGCGATTCTCCTCCACCCGCAGATGAAGCTCGGCGAGGCGTTCATGGACGGCAGCTTCGTGGTCGAGGACGGCTCGATCTACGATCTCCTGGCCCTCGTCCTCTCCAACGACGACGACCCCCGCCCCAACTGGATCGCGGCCGCACTGCCTCGGCTCCGCTATCTGGCGCGACGCCTGAGCCGGGTGAACACGAAGCGGCGCGCGCTCGCAAACGCCTCCCACCACTACGACATCGATCACCGCCTCTATTCGCTCTTCCTCGACGAGGACCTCCAGTATTCCTGCGCCTATTTCGAGACCCCGGGCATGGGCCTTGACGAGGCCCAGACGCGCAAGAAGCACCATCTGGCGGCGAAGCTCCTCCTCGAGCCGGGGATGAGCGTGCTGGACATCGGATCCGGCTACGGCGGGCTGGGCCTCTTCCTGGCGGAGACCGCCGGCGCGACCGTCACCGGCGTCACCCTCTCCACGGAGCAGCTGGCGATCGCGAAGAAGCGGGCGGCAGAGCGCGGGCTGGACGCCAGGGCCCGCTTCCTGCTCCAGGACTATCGAGACGTCAAAGGCACCTTCGATCGGATCGTCTCGGTCGGCATGTTCGAGCATGTCGGGCGGGACTCCTACGCGCGGTTCTTCCGGCAGTGCTACGACCTGCTCAACCCCGACGGTGTCCTTGTCCTGCATACGATCGGCCGGATTCACGGCCGGGCGCATACCAATTCCTGGGTCGAGAAGTACATATTTCCAGGCGGCACCACGCCGGCCCTGTCGGAGGTGGCGCCGGTCCTCGAGAAGTCGGGCTTCGTGCTGTCGGATCTCGAGGTGCTCCGGCTCCACTATGCCGACACGCTCCTCGCCTGGCGCGAACGGTTCATGGCCAACCGCGAAGCCGCGAAGGCGCTTTACGACGAGCGCTTCTGCAGGATGTGGGAGTTCTATCTCGCCGCCTTCGAGGCGACGTTCCGGTTCGGCGACCTGGTGGTGTTCCAGTTCCAGCTCGCCAAGCGGCTCGGCACGGTGCCGCGGACCCGCGACTACCTGTATGGCGGATGACCGGCTTCCCGGCCGTGGGGGCCGGCGGGCCTGTCGTTGGTTCCACGACGCACTTCCCTCGGCCCCCCGCGGTCCGTGAGGTCGCGTTGCGCGAGGCGCGTCAAAAGACCGATGCGCACCCGGCGCAAGGAATCGTCGGAGCCCCGGACCGATACATCGCCGGTCGACGATGCGCCGCCCTCGTTGTTCCATTCGTCGAGAGCGGTGGTCGCTCCGCTCGACGCGAACATGTGTTCTTCGATCACCATCGCTGCTGGCCTTATTGGGGCGGATAGGCCGCCGTGGGCCGCGATCGGATACCTCGATGATTTCTTCTTAGGTTCTCGACGCGAATATGTGTGACGACGGCGTCGATCATATTGCCATCGCATACGTCTACACATATGCGCATCATTCACAAAATTACAATATTAGAAGCATATTTGCTTCATTGAATTTCTTCTTTTTTATATTACATCAACGCGATGTTCCTAGCGATTTTTCTGATGGTCAGCACGGCTGTGTTGATCGCCGCCGCAGCGGGAGCCGTCTGGCTCGCGCACAATCCCTTCAGCCCGATGGGCCGGGGCGGGCCACTCTAGGGAGAGCCGCGCTCATCGTGGCCTGCGCCACCTGACCGCTGGCCCAGGCGCCGACGGCGCCCCTCCGGCCGCGTCAGGGCTCGGGCAGGGTCCTGCTCGCTGGCCTTGCGATTACGGGCGATCTTCCGCCAACGCGCCGACGCTGTCGGGTCCAGCCGACCAGTCGCCGCTCGTATCTACGCGGCCGACGAGGGTTGGCATCCGGCGTGAAATCCGGCCGCGAAAGCCCTACCGCGCCGTTGGTCAGACTGATGTGGATGCGGCGCTCGCAATCACCGAAGCGATCGCCCGGCGCCGAGTTCACGGTGGTCTGGCGCGGACCGGCGAACGCGCGAAGCTCATGTACGGGGATCAGGCCACCGCCTTGCTTGGCGCAGCGGTGGCGGACGAGGGCTGCACGCTGCTTCGGCCGGCGGAATGGCGGGCTTTGAGGTGCTTGTACACCTGCCTCAAGCCGAGGAGGGCGGCGACCAGCACCGCCGGCAGGACCAGCGACACGACATTGAGGGCGTTGGCGCGCGGGAACGCGCCAGTCTGCAGGTAGCCGAAGATCTGGGTCGGCACCAGCGACAGGCCTGGCCTCACCAGCAAGGCAACCGCCGCCAGCTCCCGCAGGCTGTACATGAAGACCAGAAGGGCGGCACCGCCGATCGCCGGTCCCAGGATCGGAATGGTGATCGACCGCATCGTCCGGAGGTGGCCGGCTCCGGAGGCGAGGGATGCCTCGGTCAATGAATCCGGCTGCGCGATCAGCGAGCTCGACAGCGTGCGCACTGCAAACGGAAGAAACACGACCGCCGAGGCGACGATCATGGGCACCCAGCTGTTGTAGAGCAGCGAGAGACCCGGGACGCTCACCAGCGTGATAAGGAGGGCGACGGAGAACACCAGGGGCGGGCAGGCGATCGGCAGCGTGCCGACCAGATCCGCGATGCGGCGGCCTCTCCACTTGGTCTTCACGGACACCATGGACAGGATGAAGGCACAGGCGACGGTCAGAACCGCCACCACCGCGGAGAGCGACAGGCTGTTGACGACCGACGCTAATGCCCCGTCGGCGATCAGTCCGCGATAGTGGTCGAGGGTGAAGCTGTGGAACGGATTGCCCTCGGTCACCGTGTAGTAGGGCATGATCGAGATCAGCGCCGCGATCACGACCAGGCCGGCGAAGGCGATGAGCCAGTAGAGAACGACGATGCCGAACAGGAGGTATTTCCATCCTCCCAGGTCTAGCTTCTCGATGCTGGCGCCGCGCGGAGACACGAGCGCGTATTTCGCCTCGAGCCGCGTCGCCCAGAGGTACCAGCCCAGCAGGAACATGATCAGGACGAGATAGAAGACCGATTGCGCCGACGCTAAGGAGAAGTTGGGCGCAGTGCCACCCGACATCGAGCGGTAGATGGTCGACATGTAGGTCGACACGCCACCCGGGAACCCGATGACGATCGGCGTCTCGAACGAGCAGGCCGTGATGATGCAGATCAGCGCGAAGGCCGAGATTAGCGCCGGCCGGATGACCGGCAAGGTGATCCTGAACAAGGTCCTGACATGGCCGGCGCCGGACGCGAAGGATGCCTCCTCGAGGGCGCGGTCGATCGAGCCCATCGGGCCGATCAGCATCAGATATGCGACGGGGGTCATCGCGAAGCTCAGGTCCGCGATCATCCCGCCCATGCTGAAGATGTTGAACAGCGACTCCTCGCGCCCGAAGACGTGGTTGATCGCCAGGTTGACGAGACCGGTCTGCGGGCTGAACAACTGGATCCACGACGTGTCCTTGAGGAGCGTCGGGAGAAAGACCGGGAAGATCGGAAGTATTGCGGCGAGCCTGGGGAACGGCAGGCGCGTCCGGACGACGATCCAAGCCAGCGTCGCGCCCATCGCCGTCGATAGAACCGCGGTGCCGACCGTGAAGATCGTCGTGTTCAGGAGCAGCTCGAGCGAGCGTTGCGAGCCAAGCACGCGCGCGTAGTTGGCCAGCGTGAACTGTCCCGGCTGCTGCAGGAAGGGGGCAGACCAGAAGCTCGACACGACGATGACGATGATCGGCGCGAGGACGACGGCGACGATGACCGCCACGGCAGCGACTGCCGCCGCCTTGCCGAGCCGCGAACTGAGGTTGAAGCCGGCCGCTCCGTGGAGAGCATTTTCTGGCAAGGTCACGGCGCTGGCCCTTTCGGATGGTGGTTGATCGGCCGCAAGGCCCGTCGTCCCCGCGCCGAACGCGGCGCGTCGCGCATCGCGTTCGTCCTCAGCGGGCGAAGCACGGATGGGACGATGACGCGCGCCGGCCGAAGCGTCGAGAGCTCGGGAGCGGTCATGCCTGCTTGTTGTCTTGCGCGCCCCTGTCGACGACGTGCAGCGCTTCGCTCGGCAGTTCCACCGTCACCTTCTCGCCGACGGCGAACTGATCGCGTTTCGGCGAGAAAGCGCGCAGCGCGACCCCCTCGCACTCGATCAGGAGCTCGGAATGCAGGCCCAGATACGCCGAATGAAGGATGGTCCCGGAGAGACCGTTCTGAGCGGGCGCGCCATTCCGCCGAACCTTGACGTCCTCCGGCTTGACGATGATGTCGACGGCGCCGGGCGAAACGCGGCTGTCGATGTCCACAACGAACTCACGGCCATTCGACACGCCCACGATGCCGCGATTGTCGCCGGTCCTGCTCAGCGTGCCGGGCAGGCAGTTGGACGCGCCGACGAACTCCGCACCGTACGACGTCGTGGGACGGTCGTAGATCTCCTGCGGCGAGCCGCGCTCGGCGATCCTGCCCTGCCGCATGACAAGCACCTGGGTGGACAGGGCCAGCGCCTCCGACTGATCGTGCGTGACGTAGATCGTGGTGACCGAGATGCGATTGTAGAGATCGGCCAGCTCGTCCCGCATCTCTGCTCGGAGCTCGGCATCGAGGTTGCTGAGCGGCTCGTCGAGCAAGAGCACCTCGGGGTCGGTCACCAGCGCGCGAGCCAGCGCGACGCGCTGCTGCTGCCCGCCGCTGAGCTGTCCGGGGAACTTCTGGGCAGAGGCTGACAGCCGCACCGTCTCCAGCGCGGCGGCGACGCGCTTACGGATATCCGCGCGCCTGACCCTCTTCACGCGGAGAGGATAGGCGATCTGCTCGAAGACGGTCATGTGCGGCCAAAGGGCATAGGACTGGAAGACGACGCCCAGCCCCCGTTTTTGCGGCGGGACGAATGCGCCGGTGCGATCGCCGTCGGCCACGATCCGATTGCCGATGAATATCTTGCCGGCCGTTGGCCGTTCGAAACCGGCGAGCATGCGAAGCGTGGTGGTCTTGCCGCAGCCGCTCGGTCCGAGGAGGGTCGTGAAACTGCCGTGCGGGATGACGAAATCGATTCCGTCGACGGCCGTGTGGCTGCCGAAAAGCTTGGTCAGTCCAACAGCTTTGATGTCGGGCATGGAGCCTCCCCAACGGCTTGCTTCGACGCGTTTGCAGAAGCAAAACCAGCACGACAAACGCGCGGAAGCAGCGCATTTTGGGCGACGATAGGCAGCCACCCGGCGGACGTCAATATGGAATTCCGAATACCGAAATGATAGGCTGCGCGTGCCTGGCTGACGGCAAGCGGAACGGTGCGATTCTAGCGCCATTCCCACGCCGATCAGCCGCAATCCTCGGTGCTCTCAACGAGAATCAGATGCCCGCGATACGAAGAATCGAAGCTGCGACCGCCGTTATCCCCCTTCGTCCTGCCATCGCTCTCTCGAGCCGGCTGGTCACGCAGCGTGAGTACACGCTGGTCCGCGTGACCGGCGACGATGGTATCGCCGGGATCGGATTCTGCTACCCGGGCCACAAGGCGGCGAGCCTGGCGACCACTGCGATCGTTGATCTCCTCGCGCCCGCGATCGTCGGGGGCGACGCGTTCCTGGTCGAAAGCGCCTGGGCGAAGATGTATCAGGAAGCCCTGCTCCACGGCCGCACCGGCTCGGTGATGCGCGCGCTGTCGGCGATTGACATCGCGCTATGGGACCGCAATGCGCGTGCGGTCGGCGTGCCGCTCCACAAGTATCTCGGCGGCCGCACGGACAGCGTCCCGGCCTATGCGAGCGGCGGCTACTACATCGACGGTAAGGGCATCGAGGGACTGCACGAAGAGGTGGCGGCCTATGTCCGCGCGGGCTTCGACGCGGTCAAAATCAAGGTGGGAAGGGTGAGCGCGGCGGAGGATGCCGATCGCATCGCGGCGACGCGCGATGCCCTCGGCCCCGACCGGCTGATGATGCTCGATGCCAACAACGCCTGGTCGGACCTGCCCACCGCGATCCGGGCGGTTCGCAGGTGGGAGAAGTACGATCCCTACTGGATCGAGGAGCCGTTCGGTCCCGACGACATCGCCAACCATGCGCGGCTCGCAAGAGCGACACCGGTGGCGGTAGCCACCGGAGAGATCGAAGCCGGCCGCTGGCGGACCAAGGAGCTCCTCGACGCGGGCGGCATCCAGTTCCTGCAGCAGGACGCCGCGGTGTGCGGAGGGATCAGCGAGCTTCGCCGCATCTGCGATCTCGCCAGTGCGTACGGCGTGACGGTCTGTCCGCATTGGTTTCACGATCTGCACGCCCCGTTGGTGGCATCGTTCCCCGGCGCGACGTTCGTCGAATATTTCACAGACAGCCACGTGTTCAATTTCCGCGATCTGATCGACCGCCAGCTCGAGGTCAGTCGGGGCGAGATCACCCTCCATCAGAGTCCCGGGCTCGGGTTCGAGTTCAGCGAAAAGGCGCTTGCCGAATGCCTCGTGGCGCCGTGGCAGATCGTCGAGGCGAGCTAGCCGACAACCGGCGGCAGCGACGTTCGCTGCCGCCATCACCTCAAGTGACGCGCCGCGCGAGCCCGGTCGATTCCGGAACCGGCGTGATCGTTTCGTGCCGCTCGAACCACGCCAGGAGATTGTCGACGCAAAGGTCCGCCATGGCGCGCCGGGCATGTTCCGACGCGGATCCGACGTGCGGCAGGAGCGTCGCGTTGGGTAGCTCGAGGAGCGGCTCGGGGACATTGGGCTCGTCGGCGAACACGTCCAGGCCGGCAGCGGCGATGGTGCCATCGGCGAGCGCTGCTGCGAGGGCGGCCTCGTCGACGGTGCTGCCGCGGCCGATATTGATGAACACGCCGTTCGGCCCGAGGGCGCGAAGGACGGCTGCATCGATGATCTTGTCGGTCGCCGCGCCCCCCGGAACCACGCAGATCAGCGTATCGACGGCCTCCGCCAAGCCGAGGAGCGTGGCGAAGTAGCTGTACGCGGATCCTTCTATCGGCCGGCGATTGTGATAGGCGATCCTGACGCCGAAGCCTTCCAGGCGTCGGGCGATGGCAAGGCCGATGCGCCCCATACCCAGTATCCCGACCTTCCGGCCGCGAAGCGTCAGCGGGCTCATCGGAAAAGGCTGCCCCACGCGCCAGTGACCGGCGCGTAGCCAGGCCTCAGCGCGCGCCAGGTCACGCACCGTATTGAGGAGGAGGCCGAGGGTGGTGTCGGCCACTTCCTCGGTCAGCACCTCGGGCGTGTTCGTGACCATGATGTTGCGCCTCGCGGCATGGCGCGCGTCGACCTTGTCGTAGCCGACGCCGTAATTGGCGATGATCGACAGATTGGGGAGGCCGTCGATCAACGTCGCGTCGATCGTGGTCATTGCGGCTATGCCCCGGACGCGCTCGCGCTCTTCGGGCGTCAGCAGGGAAAGATCGGCCCGTTCGCGCCGCAGCAGCTCGAACGAGCCCGAGATCCTCTCCACCGCGTAGGGATTCATGTACCCCGGAACGAGAATCGCGATGTTCGCCAGAGTATCGGAAGCTGACATCTCGACGCCGGAACCGAGGACTAGCGGACGGCGTCGGCTTTTTGGTCGGCGTGCGACTTGCCCTGCTGGCGGAGGATGCGCTCCGAGATTTTCAGCTCGATCTCGTACAGGCGATCGAGCCCCATGGCCTTCTCGAAATAGTCGCGGATCGCGGTCGTGTCGCCCTCGAAGCCGTTCGATCCGTCCCGAACCACCGACTCGAAGTAGTGCCTGAGACCGAGGGCGGTGGCGATCGTCGTCGCGATCGAGTCGTAGATCACCTTGTACCCGTAGGCTTCGGCTTGCGGCGCGGTCAGCACGGCCCATCCGCGGCGGTTGCCCGGGCTAGTCACGTAGACGAGCGGAACGCCGGGCAGGTCCTTCGGCACCCTCTGGGCTTCCTCGTCGTTCCGGGGGAAACACTTGATCATGTCGGCGCCGGCATCGAGGTAGAGCTTGGCGCGCCGGATCGCCTCGTCGTAGCCATGGGAGCGCATCGCGTCGGTCCGGACGACCAGGACGAACTCGGGGTCGGTGCGCGCCTCGACCGCGGCATAGACCTTCTCGACCATCTCCTCGGCGGGGATGATCTCCTCGATGCCCTTATGGTAGCTGGCGCGCTTCGGATAGAACTGATCCTCGATGTGGATCGAGGTGGCGCCCGCCTGCTCCAGCCGGCGGACCGTTCGCTGCACGTGGATGGCCTCGCCCCAGCCCGCGCCCGCATCGACCATCAGCGGCAGATCGGTGATCTCGGTAATCTGCCGGGTGATCTCGGCGACCTCGTCGAGGGAGAGAAGGGGCTCCGTGAGGGCGGTGCTGGCGCCCATGGCGAATCCGCCGAGGGCGAGCGCCTTGATGCCCGCCATTTCCGCCAGCCGCGCGGCAAAGGGCGTGGCGATGGCCGGCTGCACGATTATCCCCGGTTCCCGCAGCATGGTCTGGAACGCCTTGCGCGGCGACACGCTCTTCATCGGTTGCTCCTCGATTTCTGCTTTTCGTAGATGCCGTGCTTCAAGCGGAGGGAGGCATGTCGAGGCGCACGACGATGCCCTCGAGTTCCTTGCTGGCGGCGGGGTAGCGCTCCATTACCAGCGGATCGTGGCCCGGGACGATGTGCTGCTTGGTGGGCGCGAGGGCCTCGAGCTTGCCGAAGCCGTCCAGCATCTCGCCGACATGGAACGCCTGCGCGAAGGGCCGGCCGGTCTCCATGTTCTCGTAAAAATGCGCGACGTCGGCGGCGACCACGACCCAGCCGCGTTTCGTATGGACGCGGACGAACTGGAGGCCGCCCGAATGGCCGCCGGCGAGATGCAGCGTGATGCCCGGGGCGAGCTCGGCGTCGCCGAAATGGAACTTCACCCGGCCGGCATAGCCCAACCGGACGACGTTGATCACGTCCTCCATCTCGAGGGCGCGGGCGAGGCGCGGATACTGCATGTAGTGCCCTGTGGAGAAGTGAAGCTCCGATTCCTGGAGATGGAACCTCGCCTGGGGGAACGAGGGGATGAACCCGGTGTGGTCGTTGTGAAGATGGGTGAGGATGACGTCGGTCACCGTCTCCGCATCGACGCCCAGGTCACGGAGCACGTCGATCGGCGAGTGCAGGAACGTGCGCTTCCGCTTGGCGGCGGTCTCCCGGCTGAGGCCGGTGTCGACGACCACCGTGAAGTCCGGCGAGATTGCCACCCAAACGAAGTAGTCCATCGGCATCGGCTCGTCGCGCGGATCACCGCCGATGAAATTATCGGTGCGGCGCGCCGGCCGGGTTGCGTAACGGATGGCAAAAAGCTCGTACTCGGGTAAGGCTGCGGACTGCATTGAATTCCATCTCGCGCGAAGCCACGACGGCGGGACGATAGGGTTGCGCAACATGGACGTCAACTATGGAATTCCGAATTCGATCTGGGCCGCCCGGCTGCTATCGATTTCGGCTAGCCTCGGCATCGAAGCGAAGTTATAGATTCCGTGGGTTTCGCTGCTGAGGAGCGGGTGGCCAGGTGGGTTGCGGTGGTTCTTCGGATCTGCGGCGAACGGAAAGATCATGAGCATCGACACGCACGTTGCCAAGGATAAGTCGCGGAAGGCCATGGAGCCGCTTCGCGCGGACCGATCGTTGATCGAGAAGGTCTATGACAGGCTGGTCGACGCGATCAGCGAAGGGCAGCTGCCGCCCGGGACCCGTCTCACGCAGCAAGGCCTGGCCGCGACGCTCGAGGTCTCGCGCCAGCCGGTCAGCCACGCGCTGCACCGGCTGAAGGTCGCCGGCCTCGCGGTCGAGGCAGGCAAGCGGGGACTGGTGGTCGCCACCATGGACCTCAACCGCGTGCGCGACATCTTCCAGGTCCGGGCCGTCATCGACGGTCTGTCGGCGCGGCTGGCCGCCGAAGCCGTCGCATCGAAAACCGCGCGGCGGAGGGACATCCAGGCCTTGAAATTGGCATTGGACCGCGGCATCGCCGCGGAGCGGGAGATCCCGCGCTCGGACTGGCTGGCCTACGACGCCTCGTTCCACGGTACGATCTATAAGCTGGCGGGGAACGTCGTGATCCTCGAGGCGATCATGCCCCTGTGGACGCATCTCCGGCGTTCCATGGTGTCGGTCCCCGCTTCGCCGCGGCGCCAGGTGGTGTGGGACGAGCACCGCGAGATCGCCAGGGCCATCCTGAGCGGCGATGCGGCAACCGCTGAGCGGGTGGGGCACTCCCACGTCCTTGGCGCGCGCGATGCCCTGGTGGCGCGGATGAAGGAGCAACTCGAAGCCACCGGCCGAAACAGCAACAACAAGGTCGTCAACCTGGGCTGGTAGGCCTCTCCCCCAGGATGCAATTCCGCCAACCCGGGAGCTGAAAACCGAGAGTCCCGTCCCGCGGGCGGTGCCTCCGTCGCCCCCTGGAGACGCGTTGTGTAGCGCGGCTTGTCGCCGGAGCGCGCCTCGGAATGCCGTCGCTGCCGCGCGCCTTGCCGGTCGAATTCGGAATTCCATATTGACGCGCGTCGCTTTGCTGATATCGTCAGGTGTCGGCGCCGACACCTGCACGTGGCCCGGTCTCCCGGCCTGCGGCGGATAGTCCAAGCCGAGTCTAACGCAATGCTCCCGCGGCGGCCGGTTGTTGTCGTAGCGCCTTCGCATGGGTTCGTTGTCGCTGATCTCGAGAGCTTTTCGGTTTCATCTTGCGATGACATGGAGAGCTCAATGGATGATCTTGATACTCAGGGAGGAAATTCGCACATGGAAATCAGCAGACGATCTTTGCTGAAGGCCGGATCGGCATTCGCGGGCGCCACCTTGTTGCCCGGGCTCGCCGGCGGCCCTCTGACCTCGGCCTTTGCGCAGCCCGCGCTGACGGCGGTTCCGCTCGCCGAACTCGAGGCCGCCGCCGAAAAGGAAGGCACCCTGGTGTTCTACAGCCTGGGGGACTTCAGCGAATGGACCAACCCGTTCAAGGAGCGGTACCCGTGGGTCAAGGTGGAGGCATTCAGCAGCCCCGCGGCGGAAGTGGCCAACAAGGTGCTGACCGAGGCAGCGACCGGAACGCCGACCGCCGACGTCATCATGATGCCGCCGGCCCGTGCGCGCGCGATCGTCCAAGCCGGCGCCGTGGCGCAGGTGCGACTTGAGGCCGAGAGCAAGCTCGCGGCGGATCTCCTCGATCCGGAGGGGTACTCGCATCCGGTCTACACGTTCCTGATCCCGCTGATCTACAACACCAACCTGATCAAGGACCCGCCGAAGGACATCTTCGAGCTGGCCGATCCGAAGTGGAAGGACTCCTTCGCCATCGATCGGCCCCAGAACCTGGGTGTCTCGTCGCTGTTCCTCGCCTCGCACCGCTCGGTCTGGGGTGACGAGAAGTGGCGCCAGTGGCTGGACGGCCTGAAGGCCAACAACGTCTTCATCGCGTCGGATGCGACCGCCGCGTATGAGGCGGTGCTGCGCGGTGAGCGCAAGCTCGGCGCGGCGTCCCTCGCCGACGTCATCGCCCAAGCGGAAGGGGCGCCGGTGGCGCCGTCGTTCTACGACGGCGGCGTGGTACTTTATCCGAACTCGCTCTGGCTGCTCAGCAAGGCCCGCCATCCGAATGTCGGCGCGCTGTTCATCAACTGGATCGTCAGCGAGGAAGGCCAGCGGGTCGTCGCCGCCGGTGGCAGGACGCCGGTGCTGGACATCGACACCGACGTGTCGCTGAACAAGCTCCTGCCGCCCGGCGCGACCGTATTCGATAGCCGGAACGTCCAGGACTACTTCACCAATCCCGCGGAATACGAGGCCGTCTGGGAAGAGTACTGGCCGGCCTGATCCCGCTCCATCGTTCGAAGAACGGCTCCAGGACGGCCGTTGCCTCTGACTGCGGGCGTGCGAAAGCGCGCCCCCATCTTCTTTTTGCGCCACAGGAGCCGGGGAGTACGATCGCGCCGGTCGATGGTCGCGGCTGCAACCGGCTTTCTGTCGGCTGCGAGTCGCGACCGCCGTCGACGTGGTGAATGGCCTGCCGGCGGGCGCCGGGGTCCGCCCGGGGAGCGTCGGTGAATGAGACTGCCTCCGCTTCACGCGATCCGCTTCTTCGAGGCTGCAGCGAGGCTGAGGAGCTTCAAGGCCGCCGCGAGCGAGTTGAATGTGACGCCCGGCGCCGTCACGAAGCAAGTCCAGGCGCTCGAGACGTTCCTCGGCGTTCGCCTGTTCGAGCGCAACCACCGCTCCGTCGCCCTGACACCGGACGGAGCGGCCTACCTCAAGGCGGCATCGGCGGCATTTGAGACTCTGAGCCGGGCGACCGCCGCGCTCCTGCGCGAAGACGGCGAAGGACCGCTGAACATCTGGTGCACCACGCTGTTCATGCAGCAATGGCTCGTGCAGCGGCTGGCGTCGTTCCGCGCGCTTCATCCCGACCTGGAAGTGACCATCACCGTCGGCGACCTCGGCGACGCGATGCCTCCCGATGCGGATGTCGGCATCCGGATCGGCGAGGGAAGCGAGCCGGGGCTGGCATCGCATCACCTGATCGACATCAGGCTGATTCCGGTCTGCTCACCGAGCTACCGGGCCAAGGTCGGCCCTCTGGACAGCCCGCAGGACCTCGCAGGCCATACCCTGTTGCGGAGCAATGTCCGGCCAAACGCATGGCGCACCTGGCTGAGCTTCGCCGGAATCGAGGACCCTCCCCACGTGTCCTGGATCACGTTCCCGAACTCGAGCGCAGCCTATCGCGCCTCCATGGAAGGGGTCGGCATAGCGCTCGGCCACCGCAGATTCATCGAGCACGACGTCGCCGCGGGTCGGCTCCTGACGCCCTTTGCAGTCGAGGCGCCGACGCCGGAGTCCTATCGGCTGGTCTATCCCAAGTCCCGCCGTGCCAAGCGCCGGATCGTCCAGTTCCGGCGCTGGATACTGGCTGCCCTCGCCGCCCAGACTTGATTGACGCTGCGGCAACCGAACGTACGAGATATCGTTTGCCGCCCTTGCCTTCCCCTACCTAGATCAACGGGTGGCTGCTCCCGTTCAGAGCGGCCGGGCCCAGCCACGGCCGGAAGGCCGTCAAGACCATCGCGGCCAAGCCGCCAGGAGGAACAATGGAAGTCCATGAGGTCCACCCCAGCTTTGCCGCCGAAGTGACCGGCGTCGATCTCGGCATGCCGCTCGATCAACCCACCGTCGCAGCCATCGATGCGGCGATCAACAAGCACGGCGTCCTGGTCTTCCCGGGGCAGGTCCTCAACAACGACACGCAGGCCGAATTCGCCCGGCACTTCGGCGAGCTCGAGGTGTCGTCGCAGGTCTACCGTTCCGAGAACAAGCACCGCATCGAGTCCCGCGCCATCGTCGACGTCTCCAACCTCAACGAGAAAAACGAGACGCGGGGCCGCGACGACCGGCGCCGCCTGGAGCAGATCTCCAACATGCTCTGGCATTCGGATGCATCCTTCCGCCCCGTGGTCGGCGCGCTATCCATGCTCTACGCCTATGCGGTGGCGCCGTCCGGTGGCGAGACGGAGTTCGCCGACCTCCGGAGCGCCTACGAGGATCTGTCGCCGGACTTCAAGGCGCAGATCGACAACCTGGTTGTCGAGCATGTCTACGGCCATTCCCGCACGCAGCTGGGCTTTCCGAGCTTTTCCGAAGAGGAAAGGAAGGCGCTGCCGCCGGTGCAGCACCCGCTGGTGCGAACCAATCCCCTCAACGGCCGGAAGTCGCTCTACCTCGGCTCCCATGCCTCGCACATCATCGGCTGGCCGGTGCCGGAGGGGCGGCTCCTGCTGCTCGACCTCCTCGAGCATGCGACACAGCGCAAGTACGTCTACAGCCACGTGTGGAAGGTCGGCGACCTGGTCATCTGGGATAACCGGTGCACCCTGCACCGCGGCCGCCGCTTCGACGAGTCCTTTCCTCGCGACCTGCGCCGGGTGACGACGCGCGACAATCCGCAGCCCTTGGAGAAGGCGGGCTAGCTGTCGTTGCAACGACAACGAGAGCTTGTGTGCACAGCGCAAGCGCCCCGTGAAGGGCGCGCGCTGGTCACCGCTACCAGTCGTTTGGCGCGAAGATCCCGGCGATGATCGACCAGAAGCTCACGCCCCATGGCATCGGTGCGAAGAGCAACCCGAGCACGAGCAGCACCAGAGCAATGGGACACCACTCGATGTTGCGCATCGGTCGATGGTAGGCGCAGAGGCCGCCCCGGAAGGACTTGCCCGACGCTGCGAATAGCGTGATGCCGTCCGTGGGTGTGGTAACCCGGACGTGCGATAGGCGAGGGGATAGGCGAGTGCCGGTTGGCGCCGGAGGCTCGCCGAAATCGAAATGCTGCACGTGTGCGGCATTTCATCTGGACGCGACTTGGCGGTCGCGCCGCTTCGGTCATGACCATGGGCGGGGCCGGCGTGCTGGCCAGAGGGGCAACCCTTAAACCCGTCTAAAACCGTCGGACCTGTTTCGCAGGCAGGTTTCCACCCCGCGGCTGTCGGTTTGATACCGACGAGGGCAGGAAAGCCCGAACCTGCGAGAACCATCATGCAACGTCTACACCCGGAAGGCTGAACGGAAACGGCTCGCCGCGACGGCGGGTCCGCTCCTCCTCCCGGCACAGGCCGGGGAACGCAATGGCCCCGCACCTTCCGGAGAGTGCGGAGCGAGCCAAAAAATCTCAAACGAAATCAGGAGGCCGAAAGATGCCTGGTGCCAGGAAATGACCCACACCTATCGCATAACGATATGATGTTATTGGAGGTTTCAGACGCGTGTTTCTGAAGGGCCCCCAAAAAGGCCCCCAATGCCGCCGGTCATCCCTAGATTTTCTTGGCTTCCGTGAGCTTGAGGGCGACCTAAGCTCACGTCGAAGCTGGCGATCAGGCATCCTCTTGCCGTTCCCGGACTCGCCGAAAGATCTCGTGGGCCAGGTGCTCGTGCGCAGCCGACCTGAACTCCTTGTCAGTCATCACCCGCGAGAAAATCTCCTCGTTCCCCTCCATGCGGTTGATGAAAAGCTCGTCGAGCATCCGATCGAGGTAGGATGAGAAGTTGGTGAGGTTGTTGGCCTTGGCGGCTTCAACAATCTTCTCGTCCCCCTCGGCGCTCGCGCGAATCTGGTCGAAGAACAGCTGGTCCGCCTCGGTGAAATCCGTCCCAAAGCGTTCGTTCAGCCTCATGACGAGCGATGACAGCGCCACGTCCTCGTCGAGAAAGCCACCGGTGCCCACGTCCGTCGGCCCCTTTAGGGGATCGGCCTCGCCGTAGCCAAGATCGATCGAGCCCTCGTTGACCTGTTGGATTCGGAAGAAGCGTAGCGCCACCTCGTCGTCGAGAGCGAAAGCCTGCCCGTCGCCCGGCGGCGGCAGTTTGGCGATCAGGTTGCGGACGAAGGCGTAGAGCTTTTCGAGTTCGGTGTCCTGATAGGGGATGATCTGCGAGAGGAACGCATAGAGATTGCGATAGGCGGTGAGCTGCCCGCGAAACTCCTCCTGCGCGCTCTCCTCTCTCTCCTTGAACCGCTGCACGACGGCATCGAGGACGCCGTTCATCACCCGATGATCGGTCGCCGAGTGATTGCGCTTCGCCCGATACCAGACTTCCGCGAAGGCATTGACATCGGCGGGAGCGAAGATCGCCCACTCCAGGAGCTTGTGTTGCAGTTCCGAGAGCCGGTGCGGATCGGCGTTCTCGCCGACCGGCGTCGCCTCGTAGTACGGCTTGAAGGCCTTGTAGATCTCGTCTTCCTCGTTGGCGAAGTCGAGAACGAAGGTCCGGGCCTTGCCGGGAGCCATCCGGTTGAGGCGTGAAAGGGTCTGAACCGCCTGAACCCCTGCGAGACGCTTGACGACGTACATGGTCTGCAGGAGCGGCTGGTCGAAGCCGGTCTGGTACTTCTCCGCGACCAGGAGCACCCGGTAGTCGTCCCGCTCGAACGCCTCCGGCAGTTCGCTTTCGGCGATGCCGTTGTTCATCGAAACTTCAGTGTAGTCGACGCCATCCTCCTCGATCGAACCGGAGAAGGCCACCAGCGACCGAATGCCGGTGTAGCCGTGGTCCTTCACGTACCTGTCGAAGGCGAGCTTGTACTTGACCGCAGCCCGGCGCGAGCCGGTGACGACCATCGCCTTGGCCCGGCCGCCCAGCTCGTGCATCACGTAGAGTCGGAAGTGCTCGACGATGACCGAGACCACCTGCTCGATGTTGACCGGGTGCAGTTCGAGATACTGCGTGAGCGCCTTCGCCGCCTTCTTGCGGGGTACGTCCGGGTCGTTCTCCACCTGTTTGATCAGGCCGAAGAAGCGCTTGTAGGTCGTGTAGTTCTGGAGCACGTCCATGATGAAGCCCTCCTCGATGGCTTGTCGCATGGAGTACTCGTGAAACGGCGAGGAACCTGATGGCCCCGGCTCGTCGAAAATTGCCTTGGTCTTAAACTTCGGCGTGGCGGTGAAGGCGAAGAAGCTGAGGTTAGGTTGACGCGCGCGTTTCAACGTGTCGCGCAGGATTGCGGCCTTAGCCTCGTCGGAAAGATCGCCGTCCTCCTCGTCCGACATCTGCGCAGCAATCGCCGCCTCGATCCCGTCCTTGTTCAGCATCCCCTTGAGCGCCGTCGCCGTGTCGCCGCTCTGAGAAGAGTGTGCCTCGTCGACGATGACGGCGTAGCGCTTGCCCGCCGTGTCGATCTTCACCCCAGCGCCCTTCTTTTCGAGCGTCGAGAGCGCCTGCGTGATGAAGGGGAACTTCTGGATCGTGGTGATGACGATCGGCGTGCCGTTCGACAGGGCACGGGCTAGCTGCTGCGTGTCCTCGTCGATCTTCTCGACGACACCGGTCTTGTGCTCGAATTGGTAGATCGTGTTCTGCAGCTGCTGGTCGAGCACGCGCCGGTCGGTGACGACGACGACCGAATGAAACACCTTCTCGTCGTTGGCGTCATGGAGGCTCGCCAGCCGGTGGGCCAGCCAGGCGATCGAATTGGACTTGCCCGATCCCGCCGAGTGCTGGATGAGGTAGTTCCGCCCCGCGCCGCTGGCCCCCGCGTGGGCGACGAGCTTCCGCACCGCGTCGAGCTGATGGTAGCGCGGAAAGACCATCGTCTCCTTGCGGATCGTCCGGACACCCTTCTCCGATTTGACCTGCCGCTCCTTGACTTCGAGGTGCATGAAGCGCTGCAGGATGTCGAGTAGGCTGTCGGCCTGCAGCACCTCGTCCCAGAGGTAGTGGGTCTTCCAGTTGCCCTCGACCGGCGGGTTTCCCGCGCCGTGATCGTGGCCCCGGTTGAAGGGCAGGAAGACGGTCTCCTTGCCCTTCAGGCGCGTCGTCATCCAGACTTCGTCAGGGTCGACCGCAAAATGCACCAGGGCCCGCTTCTTGAAGGCGAACAGCAGATCGCGCTCGTCTCGCTCGTCGCAGTATTGTCGGATCGCATCGGCGGCGCGCTGACCAGTGAGGTGGTTCTTAAGCTCTGCCGTCGCGACCGGCAGGCCGTTCAGGCTCAGCGTCACGTCGATGACACAGCGCCGGTTCTTGCCGTCCGCCTTTTTCATCACCGACGTGAAGGCGACCTGCCGCGTGATAGTGAGCCGGTTCGCGGCGTAGGCGTCAGCGGCCTCGGGGTTCATCGCCGAGTTCGGGCGGAAATAGGCGAGGCGGAAGGTCTTGCCGTAGCATTTGAAGCCGTGCCGCAGGACGTGCAGCGTGCCCTTGGTGTCGAGTTCCTTGGCGAGGCTGTCGAGCACCGTCGCGTCCGTCCTCGCCCCGAGCAAGGCTTCGATCTGGCCCCACTTCGCCGGCTGGCTGTCTTTGAGGAAGCCGGTCACGTCGTCGGGGAACAGCGCCAGCGCTTCGTCGAAGGCGGTAGGCCCCCGGAGGGTGTATCCACCCGATCCCATCAGCCCGGCCTCGATCGCCGTCTCAAAATCGCGTTCGGTGTGGCCGCACATCGCTCAGATCTCCAGTACTGAGGTGTTGTGAAGCGCCGTCAACGGCTGGCCGTCTGCCTCATCAAAGTGATAGTAACGAACAGAGGGATCGGCTTTGAGTTGTCGATTCTGATCAACGTAATCGTCCGGATTCGTGTTCTCAGCAAAGACGAACTTACGAAGCTTAATCTTGCGGCTATCGCCAGTATAGTGCTCGATAATCCGTTTGAGACATACCACCCAGTGGGCTCCCGCTCTGAGTTGCGGTACGATTTTGTCGGCCGTCAAGCTCTTCGACTTGAACTCGATGCAGTCGGCGTGAAACGCCTTACCATTCACATAGAAGATGACGAAATCGCAACGCTTCGACCATGGCTTTGCAGTATCGTCGAGGAAATGAAATAGCGCTGTCTTATTCTTCTTATTTTTAGTCTCGAAATCGTCATGATCGAGTTTGAACGCCATCCCCGCCCCCGAGAGCAACAGGTCTATCTTGCGCTCTTGTGGCTTTATGTCCTCCTCCCGAAAATACGTTTCTGTCAAAACGACGCGGCCGTCCGATCCGTCATGTATAATGTACCCGCTGTTGACGTACGCTTTAAGATGCTCAAAATAAGATGCAGCTCCCAAAGTCATTGCCGCACCGAGATATTTCCAGTAACTGCGAGTGTGACTAAAGCATCCCGATATTCAACTAAGAGATTAATTGATTCGCGCACCTTCATTGCTGCGGCATCGATAGCCGAGGCGCTGGCAAGAACGTAGCTTGAAATAGCGCGCTGCTCTTCCAGTGGCGCCACGCATATCTGCAAGCTTGCTGCGATGCCTTGATAGATAGTCTTGTGGGTCGAGCCGCTCGTGCTCTCTTCAAATTTTTGAGTCATGCTTCGGAAAAGCAATAAAAGGAATTTAGGCGTGAGCTTTGGACCGCAAATCCAATTCCAGAAATCTTGGCTAGTGGCCATCGAAATGCGCATGATGCCAGAATATCCCACTGACGCCGTGCGTGAGAAGACAACCGTGCCGGCTGGGAGAAGCTCGGCGGCGGAATTCGCAAGTCCGATCTCGCTAATTTTCTCGGCGGTTTCTTCGAGGTACCAGCGGGTGCCATCTCGGAGCTGCCAGACATCGGCGAGGGTGAACCACGGGACGGTGCAATTATCCCAATACTCGGCGACTGATCGGCTCGGGGTGTGCCCGGTCTTCATCCGAGCGAAACGGCGAAGGTTACCGGTCTCCCAATGCGCGGGGATGTCGCCGAGCCAGTCGATGCCGGAGGGCTTCATGCGGGCGTCGGGGTTCAGCCCCTTGGTGACGGCGCGGGTGATGAGCGCCTGACGCTTTTCGGCAAGCCGGTCCAGGAGCGCGCGCTTCTTCTCGATCAGCCCGTCGATCCGCGCCGTCTTGTCATCCAGAAACCGCGCAATCCGGCGCTGAGTGTCGAGCGGCGGGAGCGGAATAGGAATGGTAGCGAGTTCACTCGCATTGATGGCTGGATAGCTTACACCAACGGATCGCGCGACGACCTCAGACACGAATGGCTCTGACTTCGCCACCCATCCGACGAAGCCGCTGTCGACTCCGTCCCCCGGGCGGACCACACAAAAGCCGGTGGAAGCAATCAGATCAGGCGTTGCCTCGTCCACCTTGGCTATCGCTCGCAGATAGGTCCGAACCGTGGATATCAGAATATCGCCACGACGGACCTTTCGCCTCGCTCGCGATGGTGCCTGCCCAAAGGACACCCGCTGAATCTCCTCAATCCCGCGAGCGAGCGACACGCCCGAAATCTCGACGTAATCAATTTCCTGGTCTTCGTCGGTGTCTTCCGGAAGCACTTCATCGTTGTATGTCGCGACGTGCTTCAGTCGCTTTGAGGACCAGCCGCCTGGAAGGGCAGGGCCACTCATGCCACCAGTCCCTTCAGCAATCCGGCAATCTCTCCCTCCAACGCGTTTATATCCGCCTCTATCTCGTCGAGCGGGCGGGGCGGCTTGTAGACGTAGAAGTGCCGGTTGATCGGGATTTCGTAGCCGACCTTGGTCTTGTCGTAATCCACCCACGCATCGGGCACATGCGGCAGCACCTCGCGCGCCATGTAGGCGTCGATCACATCGCGGAATTCCTCAACCAGCCGATCATTGGGCTTATCCGGTCCGAACTCGATCGGCAGCGGCAGCGCGGTGCCTTCGGGCAGGGGGATATTCTCGGTGTCGCGCAACTCGCTGTCCGCCTCTGGTCTCCCTCTGCCATCTCGACAAATCTCGGCCTCGGGGTCGCGCTCCCCGAGCGCTGCCCAAATCGCTTTCTTGACCGGTGTCGCGAGCTTCACACCAGCCCGATCAGCGGCGTTGATCAGGTCAGTGTCGAAGGTGTCGCGGTCCATATAGCGGCGGTCGGGGTCGAGCGTCGCGAGCATGGACCGGATCGCGGCTTGTTGCCTGCGGCCCTCTTCAATCTCCCGCTCGGCCGCCTCCTCGTCCTTGCGCTTCTTGGAGGTCGCGAGATTGGCGAAGGCGGACTGATCGTCCAGTCGGGCGATGCGATCGGCCGTCGCCTCGAAGTTCATTCGAAGCGGTCGCTCGACCGTCACCTTGAGGAAGCCGAATTCGCGGTTCTCGAAGATGCGTGAGACGATGCGCGTCTCGGTCTCGCCATCGATGCGAACCTGCGCCGTCTCGCCGTCACGGAAATTGCCGTAGAGGCGCGTCAGGGCGCGAATCTGATCCTCGGTGATCTCGTTGCGCTTGTTGTTGAGGCTCTTTTTCATCCGCTGGAAGAAGCGCGTCCCGTCGATCAGCTGCACCTTGCCGCGCCGCTCGGGCGGCTTGCGGTTGGTGACGAGCCAGACGTAGGTGAAGATCCCGGTGTTGTAGAAGAGCTGGTCGGGCAGCGCCACGATGGCGTCGAGCCGGTCGTTCTCGATGATCCAGCGGCGGATGTTCGACGGCCCCGACCCGGCATCGCCGGAAAACAGCGGCGAGCCGTTGAAGACGATCGCGATCTTCGAGCCGACCGCGTCTTCATCCCCTTCCTTGTAGGGGTGCATCTTGGACATCATGTGCTGGAGGAACAGCAGCGAGCCATCGTTGATGGCGGGCAGCCCGGCCCCGAAGCGACCGGAGAAGCCGTGCGTATTGTGCTCCTTCTCGACGACCGTTTTTTGGTCCTTCCACTCGACCCCGAACGGCGGATTAGCGAGCAGGTAGTGGAACTGCTTGCCCTCGAAGCCATCGCTCGTCTTGCCGTCCCCCAACGTGTCACCGAGCACGATGCTGCTCGTGTCCTCATCCTTGATCAGCATGTCGGAGCAGCAGATCGCCCAGGATTCGTCGTTGTACTCCTGCCCATAGAGGGCAAGGTGGGCTTCGCCGTTCTGATCAAGGATGAATTTCTCCGACTCCGACAGCATGCCACCCGTGCCGCAGGTGGGATCGTAGATCGTGCGGAAGATGCCGGGACGGTAGACGTCCTGTTCTCCGGTGTAGATGAGGTTCGCCATCAGCCGGATCACCTCGCGCGGGGTGAAGTGATCGCCCGCCTCCTCGTTGGCCTGCTCGTTGAAGCGCATCACCAGATGCTCGAACAGGTAGCCCATCTGCAGGTTGTCGATGCGGTCGGGGTGCAGGTCGACATCGGCCATCGCCTTCACGATCGTGAAGAGCCGGTTGCTGGCGTCGAGCTTCTCGATCTGGTCGCTGAACTTGAAGCGCTCGAAGATCGTCCGAGCCGTCGGCGAGAAGCCGTTGATGTAGGAGACGAGGTTCGGCGCGATGTTCTCGGCATCGCCGAGCAGCCGTTCGAATGTGTAGGGGCTGGTGTTGTACAGGGGGTGCTTGCGATCCGGGTTCGCGGCCTTCCCGAGCAGGCGATCCATCGCGCCTTCCGGCATGTTCTGGGCCACATACTTCTCATGGGCCTTGAGCACCGCATCCTTGGTCGGCTCGAGAACGCAATCGAGCCGGCGCAGCACGACCATCGGCAACATGACCAGGCGGTATTGCGGGGGGCGGTACGGGCCGCGAAGCCGGTTCGCGATCTCCCAGATGTGGGACTTCAATTGGTCATGGGTCTGCACGTTCATCGACTGCGGTACTCTTTCTGGATTCTGAAGACTCTGCCGGCGCAAAGTCGGTTGGGGGCTGGATCAGTGGAGCGGCGTCGACCCACAGCACGCTGTCATTCACGGCGAAACGCCGGTCGGCAATCCCGTTATTTCGGCGGTGAACTCCCCCGTCGCGCGATCGAGCCACGTGATGCGACCCAACATTCTGGGCTGAGCGAAGGCCGTGGCGATCTGTCGGGGTTCAGCCGGGACGTCCATCGCTCTGACGATCACCACACGGAACCGCCCGCCGCAGTGATCGTCGGCCCAGGTCAGATATTCGCGTCGCTCTCGATTGCCGGGCCGGTCAAGCCATCTCCTGTCCACCTTCTCCGCTTTCGACGCGTACGTTATCGGCTTCTGCTTGTAGTCGAGCCCGTCCGCCCACAGCGTCATCACCACGGTCTTCCCGTCGGCGCTTCGCGCCGACCAGCTCCAGTGCTTGCTCCGACCGCTCGCTCCGTACCTCGCAAAGGCGGCATGAAGTCCAGACATGATTGCTCCCCCGAACCCGTTCCCGGGCTACTCTAACGCGCAAGTTCGCGGGCGATAGAGGTTCTTCGGCGCATTCCAATTCATGCGCCTCGCTCTCCGGCTGCGGCCTGCTCTATCATTCGAGTTTCACCCGCCTTGAGAGATGCGAGCAGGTTCTCCAAGGCCGCCACATGATCCGCTCTTGGGTTATTGCCGTCCTTCGAAGGTGCGGCCAGCGACCGGATCAACGCGGCTTGCCGCGGCATGGGGACGGTGCCGTAGCTGGTGAAGGTGGTCAGCACGTCCGAGTGCCCGAGGTTCTGCGACAGCGCCTTCATTTCCTCGGGTGTGAGGTCGAGCGTCATTGCGTGACGGATGATCATCGATCGGAAAGAATGCGGGTTGTAGTAGGGGAGGCCGGCGAGCGCGAAGGCCTGCCGGAATATCGCCCGAACCGGCCCGGTCGAACGCCAGCCCTGCCGCAGCAGCCCGGTGGGTACGAATGCGCCGGTAGAGTCCAACCCCATCGCCGTTGCCGGGAACATCGGATCATCCGGGCCGAACAGGTGGTCGCGCCGCAGCTCCGTCACCCACTCGGCGACGATCGCCATCGCGGTCTCATCGAACGGCATGAACACAGTGCGGAAGGACTTCGCGGCCTTGGTCTGCACCGTCCGCGCATCCTGTTCCACATAGCCCCCGTCGAGGTCGACGTGCCCTAGCCTGAACGATCTGAGGGCGCCGACACGCGCCGTCGTCACGACTGTGAAGGCGATCAGCGCCCGGTTCCGTCGCTCCACCGGTGTCGTGGTCGGCATGGTGGCGAGGACGTGCCGCACCTGATCCAGCGTCGGCACCTTCGGCTCGCGCCGCGCCCGCGCTATCGCGATGACCTTGTCGGGCAAGTTGAAGTAGTCGGCATCCGCGAAAGCGATCCGTTTCCGGAAGCCCGGCTCGCGCGACAGCCATTGGAAGAACGCCCTAAGGTCCCGAAGCGTCGCCGCCACCGTCGCCTTGCTCAGCCGCTCTCCGGTTCGCGCGTTCGCCGCCTCCGACAGCTTCGCCTTGAAGTTCACCGCCTGTTGCCGGTGGAAGCGCCCGAAGTCTTTCGCGCCGGTCGTCTGCTCGAAGCGGACGAGCGATTTCGCGACGCCGTCGATCGTTTGCTCGTCCCGGCGATGGGCTTCCCGGAGAAAGATGAAGTACTCGCGCTTGATCCGCTCGTTCGCGGCGTTGGTCTTCGTCATGGTTCAGCGGTCCTTGTCGTTGTCACAGTTCAGGGAGGGGCAAGTGCTGCCACTTAGGCGTTGGTCGCCTTCCCTGATCGCGACCGCGATTCCGGGCATGACGTCGGCGATTGCCGCCCGTCGCGTCCGCCGGTGCATCGTTGTTCCGCACGTCTCGCAGAGGCCGATCAGGTTGCCCGCAACGGTCGAGCGCGGGACGTAGTCCACCATCCCTCCCGCCGGACGCTGAGGGGCGCGGCAGCGGAAGCAATAGAAGGTGCCGGGCGGGCAGGGCCGCTTGCGGGCGGCGTTCTGGTTGGTGAGGAAGTCTCGCACTGCCCGTCCGTGGAACAGCGCCGGCCGGCCGCCGTCGAGCGCCCTGAGGCCCTTCCGCTGCCAATGGCGCACGGTGTTCTTGTGCACGTCGAGCAGGTCCGCCAATTCCCGGGCCGAGAAGCTGCGGTTCACCTTGATCCGGCAGGCGTTGATGCGGCGCGAGGCCATCGGCCGTCAGCCCTGCCCCGCGATCACGCGGCGGATCGACTCCATCTTCACCAGCGTGCGCCGGCCGATCTTGAAGATCTCAAGCCGGCCGTCGGCGATCATCGCATAGATCGTCGTCCGGCCGAGACCGAGGGCCTTCGCGGTTTCCTTGATCGAGATTGCCAGGCGTTCCACGTCGCATTCCTTTCCGTTGGGCTGGCGGCTGCCAGCGGATGACGGAGAGGATTGGCGATTCGTCGCGGACGGTCGGCCGACACAGGCGAAAAGGCCGATTATGGAGTTTCAGGCGTTTTGAGCGTCCGCATGACCTTGGAAGCGTGCTGCCTGATCTGGCTTGGCGAAGGCCCGTCACCGGTGGTCTTCACGAACCACTCTGCAAGCTCGCGCTCGATGTTCGCTTGGCCACCGGGGCCGAGGGGTAGCCCGTCGGGCGTCTGCGCAATCGTGAGCAGATGCATGGTGGCCCCGTCCCAGTCCCATTTGCGAGGGCGACCCAGCGGGCGGCGCATGACCAAAGCGGCAGGCTGATGAGAAATCTGCACGCCGGGTTGAAGCATCTCGATTTTCTCACGCTCGAAAGAGAGGCCCTTCAGTTCGATGGTGTACCGGGCATGATCAAAGACGCTGTTGAGCAGGTCTTCCTCATCCCAGAATAAGTCGCGGTCGATCTTCTCGAACGCGTCGATTTCAGCCACTACGCTTCCGATACCCCAATCGATGCGCGATGCTCGGGCAAAGTACCCCGGCGCGACATGATATGGCTCGTCATCCTGCCCCCACTCGAAAACCAAATCATCAATCAGATCGTGATGCCCCGCTCTCATAAGCTTCTCAGCAATCCCATCGCCGTACTTTTCCCGAGCGAAAGTCTCCCGATCCTGGTCACCCGCGTCGCCGAAAGCAGCGAAAACATAGGTGCTGGCCACGCTGCGACCTTCGCGAAAGAAGGCGGCCAGTTCCCCATCGAAGATCATCCAGAGCAGCATCCGCTTGACCCAGGGCGCGGGCGCGGACTTCGATAGAAAGTCCACCGTGTCGGCGGCAGCGATCAGCTCCATCACGCGGTTCGCGACAGTGGCAGGATGGTTGCACCGGCCCGCAGCGTGTCGAGGTGGTCGCTCCACCATTGCGCCATGGCGACGCGCTCACTCCAGTGCGCGCCGCGATGGTAGGCG
>Ga0182738_1001812_pt1 | contig 25998 bp, 23 predicted proteins | sample eDN5th30CBELigMG_FD_128876 | JGI IMG/M metagenome (GOLD analysis project Ga0182738, IMG submission 128876) | Enriched Miracle-Growth compost microbial communities from Emeryville, California, USA - eDNA 5th pass 30_C BE-Lig MG (version 2)... ...
ACTGCCGATGCCGCAGGTCAACGTGAAACTGTACGGGCGAGAGGTTGACTTGTACTGGCCGGAATCGAACCTTGTGCTGGAGTTGGATGGCGACACGTTCCACAGCGACCCCGCTCAGAAGATGATCGATGCCGAGAAGCAGCAGTACTTGGAAGCTCGTGGGTTGACGGTCAGGCGGCTCACCTCCAGGGAGTTTGCGGCCGACCCCGAGGGGGTGGTAACGCAGTTCGCCTCGCGCCACGGCTTTAAGGTCGCGGCCAAGCGCCGGCAAGTGGGAGTCTGACTCCCAAGAGAGTCTGACTCCCGAAGATTGAATCTGTCCGCGTTATTTGCTGACAGATTCAATCTTCCGTTCCTGGGGAGAGGCCGAGACCTTGGGAGGCGGTCCTCGCCTAGGGTTATCTGGTGCTCTGGATCCTGATCGCGATAATCGGCTCGGTTGCGGCCGGGATCTATGGTGAGCATCGTTGGCCCGAGCAGGCCGGAACGGGCTCGCGGAGGGGCTTGCTGCTGATCCTCTATTTCGTGCTGCCGCCGATCGTCTTCTTCAACCTGGTCCACGTGGAGCTGAGCTTCGGGGGCGGGGCGGGAATCGCGGCCGGCGTGCTCACCTCGGTCTGCGTCGGCCTGCTGGCCTGGGTTCTCTCGGTGCCGGTCCTGAAGCTGAGCCGGCCGGTGGCGGGAGCGGTGATCGTCTCCTCGATCCTCGCCAACACCTCATATCTGGGATATCCGCTGATCTACACGTTGATGGGTGGTGACGCGCTGACCGACGCCGTGCTTTTCGACGTGGTGGTCAGCTACCTGACGCTGATGATCGGCGCCTTCGGGGTCGGGGCCGCTTTCGGCACCAAAGCCGGGGAGGGGTTCAGACAGCGACTCAAGTCCTTCTTCTTCAAGAACCCCCTGCTGGTCGCGACCGTCCTCGCCCTGCTCGCTCCGGCTTCCTTCGCGCCCGAGATCGCGGTCGACATCTCACGGATCCTCGTGCTGATCCCCTTGGTCGTCGGGTTCTTCGCGGTCGGGGCGATCCTCACCGAAGAGGTCCGGGACGGGGTGATGAAGGTGCCGCCCCGCCCCCACAAGCCACTCGGCGCGGTGATCGCCTGCCGCCTGGTCGCCTCGCCTGTGCTGCTGCTCCTCTTCACCCTGCCCTTCAGCGGCGTGCCGAGCTCCTATTACGTGCTGGCCGTGATGCCGACCGGGCTCAACTCGATGATCGTCGGCCACGCCTACGGCCTCGACCTCCGCACCGCCGCCGAATCGATCGTCTACACGACCACGATCTTCCTCCTCGGCCTCGCCGCCTGGACCCTCTTCACCTAGCCGGAGCCGGGCTACCGGGGTTTGAGAGAATCGAACCGGAACCGGCACCGCACCTCGGGGCTGGAACCGTGTTGTAGCTGGCAGGTAGCGAATGGAAGCGTGAATCTGTAGGGAAAGGGTGGGCCAGTCGAGTGGAACGGACCGATAACCGAAGCGGGAGGATGGGTCGATGGATCGGCCTCGCGCTGGCGTCATTCCTGGCCTTGACAGCGGGCTTGGCGGGGTTACCCGCAAGCGGTTGGGAGAGCTACGCATCCGAGCCGGAGTCACCGCGGCTGGGGGCGGGCAATCCGGTGGTGCTGATCCTGCTCGACGAGTTGCCGACCGCGTCGCTTATGACTGCCGATGGGCAACGCATCAAGCGCAACCGCTTCCCCCGGATCGCCGAGTTCGCGGATGAAGCGACCTGGTATCGGGACAACGTCGCCGGGGGCGACTTCACCGGTTGGGCGGTTCCCTCGATCTTGACCGGCAACCTGAGCAACCGCCTCAAGCTCCCCACCGCGCAGGTCTTTCCCACCAATCTCTTCACTCTCTTCGGGCCAGGGCGGCGGGTCCACAGCCTCGAGACCGTGACCGAACTCTGTCCGGTCGAGATCTGCCCGGACGGCCATCAGGGGGAGGCGCCCGACGCGAAGTTCGCAAACGAGTTCGTGAAGTCGAAGTACTACCGGTTGGATCCCGTCCAGATCAACGACTGGATCAGTCGCATCCCGGCCGGCCCGGACACTCTCTCCTTCGTGCATCTCGAACTACCCCATCTGCCGTTGCGGTACCTGCCCGACGGTCGCACCTATCCGGGTCGCTCGCTGCTGATGCCTAACGACATGCTGGTCAAGCATTGGACGGCGGGGCCTGCGGCGGTTTCCTTCATCCAGCAACGTCACCTGATACAGGCCGGCTACGCGGACCTCCTGGTCGGGCGGATCCTCGACAAGATTCGCCAGAACGGCGACTTCGAGAACGCGATGATCGTCCTCACCGCCGACCACGGGGTTTCCTATGACCCCTCGGACCTACGCCGTGACGCAACCGAGACGAACATCGGGGCCACGGTCAATCCGCCGTTGATCATCAAGTACCCCGGCCAGACGAATGGCTTCGTTTCCACCGCGTCGACCCAGTCGATCGACATCCTTCCGACCATCGCGGATGCGCTCGGTGCCGAGATCCCGCCGACCGAAGGCCGTCCCGTCGGTGAGTCCGGGCCCGACCGGGTGATGACCGTGAGCAAGGACCTGATGAGCCAGATCACGCTTACCACGGAACAGATGCGTCAAGACCGAGCACAGGTGCTCGCGACCGAGTACCAGCGGTTCGGGAAGCTCGACCTCTGGCGGCTCGGACCACGCAGCAAGCTCTTCGGCCGTCACCCCGGTCGGGTTCCATGGCAACCCGGGGTGAAAGTCAAGATCGAGGCGTCGGCAGCTTTGAGGCGGGCCGACCACTCCCGGTCCAGGGTGCCCGCGCTGGTCGGCGGATGGGTCAAGGGAATGGCCCCGGGCAAGGTGATCGCACTGTCCTGGAACGGGCGGATCGTCGCCACCACCCGTACCTTCCTCCACCTCGGCAAGGTGCGATTCGGGGCGATGGTCCGCCCGTCGGTCATGGTTCGGGGCAAGAACCGGGTCAAGGTCTTCGCCGTCGGTCGGTTCAACGATCTGCACCGGATCCGATGAACCAGGCCGTCCTGAGAGCGACCGAGGGGGTGCCCATCTGGGACGATCTGACCATGCTTCATCACGTCGCATTGGAGGTGCGGCCCGAGGACGCCGCCGCGGAGGGCGAGTTCTGGCTCGCCGTGGGTTTCGAACGGGTGGCCGCTCCTCGCTCGCTGGGTGAGGGTTACGACTGGTATGAGAGGGAGGGGACCCAAATCCACCTGATGGAGACAGCCGAACCGTCCAAGCCCCCGGCCAGGGGGCACGTCGCCGTCGTCGCCCCCGAGTTCGACCAGACCGTGGCCCGGCTACGGGCCCGCGGCTTCGAGGTCTCTGAAGGCAGCCGCCACTGGGGAGCCCGTCGGGGCAAGGCACATACCCCGGCCGGTCACGTGGTGGAGCTGATGGAGTTTCCGCCGCGGGCCGGAGCGAACTGATGAAAGGCAAAGCAACCTCAGCCTTTGTCGCGATCCTCGCCGGCCTGGCACTCGCCGGGCTGACCGGTCAGGCCCGAGCTGACGTCGCCGCGGGAACCCGGCTGGGTGACGACACACCGGTGGTTCTGATCGTCCTCGACGAGCTGCCGACGGCTGAATTGATGACCGCAAATGGCAAGCGGATCAACGCGCGGCGCTTCCCCAATATCGCCGCGTTCGCTTCCGGGTCGACCTGGTACCGAGACAACGTCGCCGCCGGGGACTTCACTGCCTGGGCGGTGCCCGGGATCCTGACCGGCAACCTGGTCAACGAACTGACCATTCCGACCGCCGCCGCCCAGCCGAACAACATCTTCACCGGTCTCGGCCCGGGCCGGACCGTTCACAGCCTGGAGACGGTGACCGAGCTCTGCCCGGTCACGATCTGCCCCGACGGCCATCAAGGCGAAGCGCCGGGAATCGGTCGGGCCGACGCGTTCATCAAGGCCAAGTTCAAGCCCTTCGCGCCGAAAGAGGTGAAGGAGTGGATCAAGGGCATTCCGGCGGGGCCGGACACGCTTTCCTTCGTCCACGTTGAATCGCCCCATCAGCCGTTGCGATTCGTGCCTTCGGGCCAGGTCTATAAACCCGGTCCGCTGGCCATGCCGACCGATCTCACCAAAAACGGGTGGACCACCGGGGACGCGGCGGTCGCCTTCGTCCAGGGACGTCACATGCTTCAGGCGGGCTACGCCGATCGCCTGGTCGGCCGGATCATGAGGAAGATCAGGCAAAACGGTGATTACGACGACGCGATGATCGTGCTCACCGCCGATCATGGCATCTCCTACGACCCCGACGACCTCCGTCGCGACGTCACCGCCACGAACCCTGGAGCCACCGTCAACCCGCCGTTGATCATCAAGTACCCGGGCCAACGCAAGGGGACGGTCTCGACCGCATCGACGCAGAGCATCGACATCTATCCGACGATCGCCGAACGGCTCGGGGCGGAGATCCCGCCCGCCGACGGCAGGCCGGTCGAGCAGGCCCAGCCCGGCCGCGTGATGACGGTGATGAAGGATGAGGTCCGCCAGCTCAAGGTCACGGCCGAGGACATCCGCAAGGACCGGGTGGGGGTGCTGGCCGACCAGTACCGCCGGCTCGGTCGGGGCGACCTCTGGCACCTGGGGCCACGCAGCAAGCTGATCGGCCGCCGGCCGGGGAGGGTGAAGGCGCTCGCGGATGCCCATTACGCCCTGTATGTCCGTCAGGCACAGATCCGCCACGCCGATTCCTCGCGCAACTCGGTGCCTTCCCTGATTTCCGGGCGGCTGGCCGGCGTGCGGAGTGGGAAGCTGCTCGCCCTCGGCTGGAACGGGGTGATCGTCGCCACGACCCGCACCTTCAGCTACGCCGGCCACGTCCAGTTCGGGGCGATGGTGCCCCCGTCGGCGATGCGCCGGGGCCATAATCGCGTGTCGGTCTTGATCGTCGGTCGGGGCGGCAGGCTGCGGCGGGTGCCCTCCGCCTGAGACCAGCTGAGGGGTATACATAACCCCGGCCGGCGACCGTCGGACGGGCCTGTTAGGTTCGACGGGTGCGCTACCCGGTCGAGAATTTCACGAGGGAAGAGCAGCGTCTGCTCGCTCCCTATTTCACGAATCTCGACCAGCCCGTGTTCGCCCTGACCAACCTGCCGGAGACCGTGAAGGGGGCGCTTTTCGCCCGTTACTCACGCTACGGCGGCACCTTGCGGCGCCTTTACCTGGATGAATTCGCGGCCGACGCCGCGGCCGCTGACCCGGAAAGCCGTCTCAAGCCGTTCGACGGCGAGGAGGGTCAGCGTGCGGCTCGGCTCTACCAGAGCGTTTTCGTCGGTTTCGGCGACGATTCGATCGCCCAGCTCGGCGGTGCCCACGTCGCCTGCGAGTGGGTCTCGAACATCCTGACCAAGGTGCTTCAGCGCGGCCGTCTCGCCGCTTACCTCGAGCAATCCACCCGCTATATCGCCTACGACCAGGAGATGCCCGGCGGTGGCTACCGTTACCTGCGCGGCGACGCCCTCGACGGCGAGTTCGAAGCAGCGATGGACGAGATCTTCCGCATCTACTCGGACTCGCTCTCGGTGGTCGAGGCGTGGGCGGCCGAGCGTTGGCCCCGCGGGGACGACGAACCGGAAGGCCCCTGGCGCCGCTCGATCAAAGCCAAGGCGCTGGACCTGCTGCGGGGGCTGCTGCCGGCCTCGACCCTCAGTCACGTCGGCATCTACGCCTCCGGGCAAGCCTGGGAGCAGCTGCTCTTCCGGATGATGGCCTCGCCCCTCCCGGAGGCCCGTCGCTTCGGCGGCATGATCCTCGATGAGCTGAACAAGGTGATTCCGAGCTTCGTCTCCCGAGTCGGGCGCCCCGACCGCGGCGGCGAATGGATCTCCTTCCTCGAGGCGCGTCGCCAGGCGACCGAGGACTGGGTCGAGCGGCTCGGCCTGGCTGACCGCGAGAGCGAGGATGCCGGCCCGACCGTGGAGCTGACCCGGGTCCGCGGCAGCGAGGACGACCTGCTCTCGGCCTGCCTGTTCGAGGAGTCCGATGCTTCGGAGGCCCGGATCCGGGAGCGGGTCGCCCGGCTCGACTCCCGCCAGCGCGAGGAACTGATGGCGGCGATGGTCGGCGAGCGGGCAAACCGCCGGCACCGGCCCGGCCGTGGCTTCGAGTCGGTCGGCTACCGCTTCGAGATCGTCTCCGACTATGGCGCCTTCCGGGACCTGCAGCGCCACCGCATGTTGACCTGCCAGTGGCAGTCGCTCACTCCGGACCTCGGGGCCGGGGTGCCGGATGAGGTCGTCGAAGCGGGAGCCGGGGATTCCTACGAGCGAGCCCTGGAGATCTCGCGGGGCGAATACGAGCGACTGCGTGAGATAGGCCATCCCGAGGCGGCGCCCTACGCGCTCTGCCTCGGGTATCGGATCCGCTACGTGCTCGACCTGAACGCCAGGGAAGCGATGCAGTTGATCGAACTCCGCTCGGGCAGAGAGGGCCACCCGACCTACCGGGCCGTCGCCCAGGCGATGCACGACGAGATCGCTGACGTCCATCCCGCGGTCGCCGGTGCGATGAGCCACCTCGACACCTCGATGGAGCCGCGCCTGGAACGCATGCTCTCGGAGATCCGCACTCACCACAAGCAGTTGGCCGCCGCCCAGACCTCAAAGGCCCCACCCGGCTTCTCGGAATTGGGCTGACCCGTCGTGTCAGGCGGGACTGTCCGGACGGGAAGGACCGGCCCGGCCGGTCACGGTCTGCTGCTGCTCGGAATCATCCTGGTTGCGATCAACCTGCGCCCGGCTATCTCGTCGTTCGGGCCGCTGGTCGGGGAGATCCGGTCTGACACCGGGGCCAGCGCCGCGGCGATCGGCGTGCTCGGAACCCTGCCGGTGCTTTGCTTCGGCGCGTTTTCCGCCGCCGCGCCGCGACTGGCTCGACGCTTTGGCATGGAAGAGGTCCTCTGCCTCGCCCTGATCGTCCTTTCGGCCGGGATCATGGTCAGGGTCGTTCCCGGCATCGGCGTCTTCTTTGCCGGCACCGTTCTGATCGGGATGGCGATCGCGATCTGCAACGTCCTGCTGCCGGTCCAGATCAAGCGATCGTTCTCCGCGCAGACGAAGCGCATCTCCAACATGTACGTGGTGGTGCTCAGCCTGGCCGCCTCACTTGCCGCCGCGGTCGCGGTGCCCTTGGCCGATGCCGGTCTCGGGTGGAGGTGGTCGCTGGCGATCTGGGCGCTGCCGGCCGCGGCCGCTGCGCTGGTCTGGATCAGGCTGGCCCGCAGCGGACCCGCCAGCCGGCCCGAAACGCCACCGACGATCGGGGTCAGATCTCTGGTCAGGTCGCGGCTGGCGGTGGCGGTGACCTTGTTCATGGGCCTGCAGGCGTTCGGCTTCTACATCATCCTCACCTGGCTACCGGAGATCCTGGTCAACTTCGGCCAGGGTCAGAGCGTCGCGGCCTTCATCTTCGCCGGAGCGAACCTGGTCGGAGCGATCCCGATCATCCTGCTCTCCGTTTACGGCAACCGGATCCACGACGACCGTCCGGTCGTCTACGCCGCCTGTTCTTCCACCGTTGCCGGCGCCGTGGTTCTGATCCTTGCGGGTTCAGGTCTGGCCGGCGCGATCATCGGCTCCTGCCTGGTGGGGGCCGGCCAGGGCACGGCCTTCGCACTCGCCCTTTCGTTCTTCGCCAGCCGTTCCGCCGACACCCACGTCGCGGCGGAGATGTCGGGGACCGGGCAGTCGGTCGGCTATCTGATCGCCGCGGCCAGCCCCTTCCTGGCCGGCATCGTCCACGATGCGACCGGCGGCTGGAAAACGGTCCTGGTCGGGTTGGCAGTGGTCGTGGTCCTGCAGGCGGCGGTCGGCGCCGTGGCGGGCCGTCCGGCGACGATCGATCGCGCCGACTTCGGGGAGTAGCGGGACCAGGATCGGCCCCGGAGCATGTCGGGGAGACCGATAGAGATACCGTCAGTCCATGAAGATCACCTCACCCAGATGGAGCAGACCGGCCTGGCTCGCCGCGGGGATGGCCGCCCTGGTTCTGGTCGCCTGCTCCGATGGATCGCCCGGACAGGCCGAGGCCCGCTGGCAGCCGAAGCCGACCACCTCCAGTTGGCAGTTCCAGCTCCAGGGCAAGATCGACACGTCGATCGATGCGCGGGTCTACGAGATCGATGGCTTCAACGTCTCCAAGGCGGTGGTCAAGAAGCTCCACGCCCTCGGCCGCAAAGTGATCTGTTACATCGACGTCGGCAGCTGGGAGAACTATCGGCCCGACGCGAAGCGCTTCCCCCGCTCGGTGATCGGCAAGAGATACGACGGTTATCCGAACGAGCGCTGGCTCGACATCCGCCGTTTTCGCAGCTTCGCCGGTCCGATCAAGTCAAGGATCCGAATGTGTGCCCGCAAGGGCTTCGATGGCCTCGAACCGGACAACATCAATGGCTGGGAGAACCCGACCGGCTTCCCGTTGACCGCCGCGGACCAGCTCCGTTTCAACCGCTGGATCGCTCGACTCGCGCATCGCAATGGCCTCGCGGTGGGCCTCAAGAACGATGGTCGCCAGGCCCGCAAGCTGGTCCGCCACTTCGATTTCGCGGTGGTCGAGCAGTGTTTCCAATACCGCGAATGTGGCCAGTACCGACCCTTCGTCCGTCGTGGCAAGGCGGTCTACTCGGTCGAGTACGAGCGGCCGAACTCGGCCTTTTGCGCCCGTGCGAGGAAGATCCGCTTCAGCGCGATCGGAAAGGAATACGACCTTTTCGCCCGGCCCTGGAGGCCCTGCGCAGCCGGCTGAACCTTGCAATCCTTCCGATATTCGATATATAACTAACTGTCAGTTAGTTAGTCCTCGGAGGGGTGGAGAGATGAAGAGTGGTGGCAGGGCAGGGCTGTTCGGCATGGTGTTTCTGGCCGCGCTGGCAATCGCAGCGACCTCGGCTCAGGCCGGGATAAGAGTCCAGAGCGAGCAGCGGATCGACGGCCGCCTGCTCGAACTTCAGCTGGTGACCCCGGACGTCGAGGGAGCGACCGGCGTGCGGGTGCTTTTGCCAAAGGGCTACCGCCGGAGCCACCGCCGATACCCCGTGCTCTACCTGCTTCACGGCGCGATCAACAACTACAAGGCATGGACCGATGAAGGTGATGCCGAAGCCCTGACCGCGAACCGGAAACTGATCGTCGTGATGCCCGATTCCGGCACCCACGACGGCTACACCGACTGGTACAACGGTGGGCAGGGCGGGCCACCGGCCTGGGAGCATTACCACCTGACCGGGCTGATTCCCTTCGTCGATCGGCGCTTCCGTACGATCGCGAACCGTCGGGGCCGCGCGGTCGCCGGTCTCTCGATGGGCGGCGGCGGCGCGATGATCTACGCCGCCCACCGCCCCGATCTCTTCACGGCCGCGGCGACCTTCTCCGGCGCCGTCAACCTGACCCATCCGGCCATCGTGGCGATCGCCGATCCGGCTGCCCGGGGAAGTTTCATCGATCAGCGCCTGCGCTGGGAGGCCGACGACCCGGTCGGGATGGCCGGCAACCTCAAAGGTCTCAAGCTGATCTTGCGCACCGGCAACGGGATGCCGGGCGGGCCGCTCGACGACCGGCCCACCGTGGATGCGGTCGAGTCGGTCGTCCATCAGTCGAACCTGACCCTCCACCAGCGGCTCCAGACGCTCGGCATCGCTCACCTCTGGGACGACTACGGTCCCGGCACCCACACCTGGCCCTACTGGCGTCGAGGACTGGCTGAGACCCTGCCGGTTCTGATGCGGCGTTTCCGGCGAGACACACCACCCCCGGCCAAGGTTTCGTACATGACCGATCGTCCCCGGTATGAGATCTACGGCTGGTCGGTCCGGATAAAGCGATCGGCCGACGAGTTTTCGACCCTTTCCGAAGCGGGCCGGAAGGGCTTCACCCTGACCGGAAGTGGCAAGGCGACGGTCACCACGGCGCCTATCCTGAAGCGTTGCCGGCATTACCGGGTCAACGTCGTGGACGCGAAAGGCAGGCGCGGCTTGCGCCGGACGATCGGCCGCGGTGGCCGGCTTCGACTGGAGGTTGATCTCGGACCAGCCAACCCGAATCAGCAGTATTCGGTGGCGGACATCGCAGCCGGCCACCGCAGCGCGACCGCGAAGGTCAAGCTCTGGCCACGGAAGAAGGGAAGGTGCCCACACCATGCCTGAGACGGTGATCAAACGGCGGCTGCCACGGGCCGAGCGCGAGGCACGGATGCTCCAAGCCGCCGAGACGATCTTCACGGAGCGCGGATTTGGGGGCGCTTCGATGGAGGAGATCGCGCTTGAAAGCGGGATCACCAAGGCGCTCCTCTATCAGTACTTCCGCTCCAAGGAAGGGCTGTACGTCGCCTGCGTCGAGCGATCGCGCAAGGCTCTCTTCGACCGCATGGAGAAAGCGGCCGCTGCCGCGCCGGACGCCGGTGTCCGCCTGCGCGAGCTGACTCGGATCTATCTCGATGACCTGATCGAGCTGCGCGGCAAGCCGGTCCTGCTCTACGGCGACGCGCCGGTTGCCGCGGTGGACCAGATGCGGGCCCGCAACGCGGAAGCGATCGCCCGGATCCTGCGGATCGACTTCCCGGCGGCCGATGAGGAATCGCTGGCGATGGCGGCCCACATGGTCGTCGGGGCCGGTGAACAGCTCGGACGGTGGTGGACCAGCAGTCCAGAGGTCCCGTTCGAAACGGTCCAACTGCGCTTCATGTCGATGGTCGGCGGTGCGCTCGGGGGAATGGTCGGATCTTGACGATCCGGAAGCGTTCCCTCCTGACCATAGTGCTGGCATCGGCCTTGGCCGCGCTGGTCGCTTTTCCAGCTGCCGACGCGGGAGCCCGGGTGCCGGTCGGCTCGGCCAGTGGCAGCGGTGCCTTCGGTCGCTGGGCCGTCGACGGCCACGGGCTCCCGGTCTACCGCTACCGGGTCGACCAGCACCGAGTCGATTTCGCGCGGCAGCCGGAGATCGGGAACCGTACGGACGCGCTGCACCAAATCGGGAACGGCCGGGCGCTGGCGGCCGCCTCGAATGACGGTGAAGTCCAGCTCTGGAGCCAAGATCGCCGGTACGAGTGGGTCAACCGCTACGACCCGGAAAGCGATCAGCTGGCGGGCGGCTTCGGTTGGCTTGCCTCGGGTTCGACCGCCTTCAGCACGCTCTATCCCGATCGGCCCTCGGGCGCGATGACCACCCGCGCATTCGGGATGGGGTACGTAAAACGGAGCACTTCCTACCGGCACTTCCGGGTCGGCGAGCGGGTCTTCGCGCCACTCGGGGGCGGTCCGCTGCTCGTGCACGAGGTCACGATCACGAACCTCTCCAAGCGGCGGCGGCACGGCTCCTGGTTCGAGTACTGGGGCGCCAACCCCTATGACCAGGGCCTGCCCGGCCAGATCGGGATCGAGCGACCGCGCGTGAGGGACGGAGGCCGGCTTCTGACCATCGACCAGAAGGCCACCGCGGCCGACACGAAGCCCCTTTCGATCTTCGCGGCAGCCCTGGGTCCGAGAGTGGCTGGACACGCGACCGATGCCAGAGCCTTCTTCGGCGACGGCGACCATGCCCGGCCGGAGGCGGTCCGGCAGGGTCGACTCGATCCGCGGCGGGCCGGTGTCGTAGACGCCGGTCAGAGCGGCTCGACCATGCTCGCCTTCCAGGACCGCTGGACCCTGGCCCCGGGCACGAGCCGCACCTTTCGCTACGCCTTCGGGATCGCTCACCGCGCCAAGATCAAGAAGCTGGTCCGGCAAGCCCGGCACCACCGCGAGGCCTTCGACCGGACCGCCCGCAAGTGGGCCAAGTGGGTTCCGCAGATCCAGCTCGGATCCGGCCGGGCCTGGCTTTCCCGTGAGTTGCAGTGGGCGGCCTATTCGCTTCGCTCAGGCGAGGCCTACGAGGAATGCCGCGGCCACCGCATTCTCTCTCAGGGTGGCTACTACCAGTACGAGCTGGGCTTCCAGGGGGCATTTCGGGATCCGCTGCAGCACGTGCTGCCGATGATCTACGCCGAGCCTTCCATCGCCCGTGACGTCCTGCTCTACTCGGCTTCGGAACAGCCTCGCGGCACCGGTCAATTCCCGTATGCGATGAGTGCACTCTGTCGCCCCAACGACGCCCTTCCCGATGCCAACGACATGGACCTGTGGCTGCTCTGGACCGCCGCCGAATACGCGCTCGCGACCCGCGACACCGCGATCTTCCAGCGCTCGGTGCCTTACGCCGATGGCGGCCGGGCCAGCCTCTGGACCCATCTCAAACGGGCCTTCGAGCATCAGGAGTCGCTGCTCGGCCCTCACGGTGGCTACCTGACCCCGGGGGCCGGGGACTGGTCAGACTTCTCGACCGCGTTCCTCCACATGACCGAGTCGACCCTGGTCTCGGCGCAGCTCGCGTACGTCTACCCGCGGGTGGCGCAACTAGCCGCGCTGGTCGGGGATCACTCGTTTGCGGCGCGCCTCCGAAAGGCAGGGCACCGAAACCTGGCCGTGACCCGGAGCCAGTGGACCGGCGGCGGCTGGTTCTCCCGTGGCTATGCGGGCAACGACCAGATCGGCCACGGCGCGATTTTCGGTGAACCCCAGCCCTGGGCGCTGTTGGCGTCCGCCGCCTCGAAACCTCAGGCCCGGCAGGTGGTCGGCAACGTGCGGCGGTACCTGACCGGGGTCGGCGCTCCCCCTGAGGTGAAAGGACCGGCCCGGATCGGGTCGGGCCAGTCGCCGGCTTCGAACGACCCGGGGGTAACCGAGCGATCGACCCCGGTCTCGGTTTCTACCGGTGACAACAACGCAGTCTTCGTCGGGGGCTCCTGGTACGCGGTCAACGGCTGGCTGACCTGGGCTCTGGCCGAGCAGGACGGGACAGTGCCTAAGGCCGGGCATCTCGCCTTCGACGAGTTACTCCGGAACACCCTGCATGCCCACGCGACCGCCTACCCCCGCCACTGGGGCGGGATCATCTCGGTCGACGACGTCTGCCGCTCCCACAACTCGACCGACCCTGACCGTTGCGGCATCGGCCTGAACAAGCAGTACACGGGCCAGAACATGCACCAGCCCGCCTGGCTGCTCTGGGATGTGCTGAAGCTGGCGGGGATCGAGGCGACACCGGCCGGCTACCGGCTCGATCCGCTCCTGCCGATGCGCCGGTTCACGGTGCGGATGCCCCGAATCGGGCTGACCTGGGGCCGCCGGGGCGCCCACGGCTACGTTTCCGTACTGACAGCGGGCCGCCTGAAGATGAACGTCCGCGCGCCCTCCCGCGGACCGGCCCGGCTGCGAGTCAACGGGCGGGCGTGGCCGTCATCGCGGCGCGGGGGGCGGATCATCTTCCGGCTTCCGGTCAAGCCCGGGGTCAAGACGAGCTGGTCGATCCGGCCGGCCTGAGCCTGCCCGGACTCAAGCGAGAAGGTCGGCCAGCGCGTCGATCCGATGCTGTGGACTGATCCCGGGGTCGGCTGCGACCGATTCGTTTCCGGCGACCAGGATGCCATCGAGCCCGGCCTGCTGGGCACCGCCGACATCGGTGTCGAGCCGGTCGCCGATCATCGCCACCTTCGCGCTGGGAGGCAGGTCGAGTACGCGCAGGCCGGCTTCGAAGATCGGCCGCTCCGGTTTGCCGGCGACGATTGCCCTTTGGCCGGAAGCGGTTTCGATCGCGGCCAGGATCGCGCCGGTGCCGGGCCAGAGGCCGTCCGGCATCGGCATGGTCGGGTCCCGGCCCGTGGCGGCGAAAAAGATCCCTTTGCGTGCCGCCATCGCCGCGGCTTTGAGTTCTTCGTAGCCGAACGCGTCGTGCCCGCTGATCAGCAACCCAGACGCTTCCGACCACCGCTCGGCCGATACCGGGTCGAAGCCGGCGTGCTTGACCTGACTGAGGAAGTCGGCGGTTCCAGTGGCGAAAACCTTCGCGCCCTCGCCGACCCGCTCTCGCGCGAGGGCGAGCAAGGTGGTGCCTGAAGTGACGACTCGGCTGGGATCGGTTTCGATCCCGTGGTCGCGCAGGATCGCGGCCTGCCGGTCGGGACTGATTCGCGGGCTGTTGGTGACGAAGGCGAAAGGTTTGCCCGCTGCCCGCAACCCGGCCAGCGCCTCGGCCGCCCCGGCGATCGGCTCGTGGCCGAGCCAGACGACCCCGTCGAGGTCGATCAAGAAGCCGTCATATGAATCGGCCAGGGCCACGGGCCAAGAATAGAGTTGACGCGTGATCCCGGCCAGCGATCTCACGAAACCGGTGCCCGCCACGTCTCAGGGGCAGTGAACGCAAGAAGGCAAAGAACCGCCGGGCCGCCGCCTTTCGAGACGGCGCTCACGGAGCATGGGCCACGGATCCATTCGTGGTTGATCACCCGGGTCGGCCCCGACCGGGCCGATGATGTCTTCCAGGAGACGATGATCGCGGCGCTCTCGGCCTGGGAGCGGGTCACAGTCGACTCGGTCAGGGCCTGGCTCTTCGCGATCGCCCACAACAAAGCGATCGACGAGCAGCGGCGCGAGTCTCGCCGTCCCCGGCCAGAGGGTGAGGTGGATGCCTGGCCGGCGGCCGAGGTGACCGACCGGCTCGGCGACCCGGTCTGGGACGAGGTACGGGCCCTGCCCGAAAAGCAGCGGATCGCGGTCACGCTCCGCTTCCGCGGTGATCTGACTCACCGCGAGATCGGCAGCGTTATGGAGATCTCCGAGCCGGCGGCTCGCCGCAACGTATTCGAGGGGTTGAAAACCCTGCGGGAAAGGATCAGCGATGAGTGAAGAAATGGCAACGAGGTTGGCCGGGGCGCCCGGAGCGGACGACGGCGCCTGGGAAGAGCTTCACGGGAAACTGCTCGAGCGGGCCGAGGCCGAGGCACTGATCGACCTTGCCTACGAACGTCACGATTCCCCCTTCGGAACCCTGCTTGTGGTCGCCGGCGACCAGGGAATCGTGCGGATCGCGCTAGCCGCCGAGGAAGAGGAGGCTGTGCTCGAGGATCTGTCCCGGCGTATCTCGCCGCGAATCGGGCGCCACGGCCGACGGTCGGTAACCACCACCCGGAGCCAGCTCGACCGTTATTTCACCGGAGCTCTGACGCACTTCGACGTTCCACTCGACTGGCGGCTCACCCGCGGCTTCCGCCGCGACGTGCTGCGCGAGACGGCAATGATCCCCTACGGCGCCACCGCGAGCTACGCCCAGATGGCGGAAAGGGCCGGCAGCCCGCGTGCGGTCCGGGCGGCCGGATCGGCCCTCGCCACCAACCCGCTGCCGATCATCGTGCCCTGCCACAGAGTGCTGCGATCCGATGGCAAGGTCGGCGCCTACCTGGGCGGCACCTCGATGAAGCAGGAACTTTTGGCCCTGGAACGGGAACGCCGGGCGGAAGCAGATTGAGCGCCCTCGTGCTGGCGGGAGCCAACGGAGCCTTCGATGCGGCCTCTGCGATCTCAACCCTGGCCCGGCATGAGATCGCAGGTCTGACCCAAACCGACATGTCGCGGATGACCCATCGCCGAATCGTCGAACTGGGCGGCAGACCGGTCCCGGTCGAACTGGAGCTCCGGCCTGAGGGAGTCCTCTCCGTGGGTGGGGATGGTGGCGATCCGGACGGGCTCGAGCGGTTGGTCCGTCATTGGTTCGATCTCGACACCGATGTCGCGCCGATCGACCGCCGGCTGGGCGCGGACCCACGCCTGGCCGCCCAGGTCCGCTCGCGTCCGGGTATTCGGATCACCCGGCACCCCGACGCCTGGGAAGGGGCCGCCTTGACGGTGCTCGGCCAACAGGTCTCGCTCCGTGCGGCACGAACCTTTGGCGCGCGCTTGGTTGCCGCCTACGGCGACGGCGAGGACGATCTGAACCAGTTCCCCGACGCCGCCAGGGTCGCCGAGGAGCCGGTCGGTCGATTGCGCGAGAACCTGGGCGTGACCGGCAGCCGGGCGAGAACGATCCACGAGGTCGCCGCTCTGTTCGCGGCGCGCGCCGGGTTTGATCCGGTCGAACTGGCCGAGCTGCACGGGATTGGGCCTTGGACCGTCGCCTGCCTCTCGATCAGGGCCGGCACCGAAAGGGACGAATTCCCAAGCGGCGATGCGGTGCTGCGCCGGGCCCTTGACGGTGTCAGCCCAGCTGAGGCAGCAGGGATCGCGCTCGATTGGCAGCCGTTCCGCAGCTATGCGGCCGTTCGGCTCTGGACGAGCGCGGTCGGGCTGGACTAGGCGGCCTCTAGGAGGCGGCCCGGATCGCGGCCAGAAGTTCGCGCTTGTTCATCTTCGAGCGGCCTTCGATCTTCATCTCACTCGCCACTTCGTAGAGCTCGGCCTTGGTCGAGTCTTCGCTCACCGACGGGGTGAACAGCGAGCTGGATGGCTCGGGAGCGGCGGTCGGCGGGACGCTCTCGCTTTCGGTCCCGGTATCAGTGGCCAGGGTGTTGTCGCGTTGGATCTGCCGCCAGGCGGCAACCACCACAGCGGCCACACCGGCGATTCCCATGGCGACCGATTTCTTCACGACCGCGACCATTTGTGACTGGAACGAACCCAATGGATCACGGCCTGGACTCTACCGACCCGCCGGTTTGGGCTTCTGGTCCGGGGGTTAGTGTCGAGGCATGAGAATCATCCCGGCGATCGGAATCGTCACGGTGGTACTCCTGGTTCCGCTCCAGGCCGAGTCTCGGCCCGACACCGCGCTTCGACCCCGGGCGGAGCGGTCGGCCAGTGCCGCAAGGGCGCAGTTCCGAGGTGAGGTGTTGCGCATCGACCGAGATCTGAGGAATCGGATGGTCGGTTCTTCCTGGCATCGAGGCTGTCCGGTTGCCCTGGCCGACCTGCGCCTGCTCAAACTCCGCCATCGGGGCTTTGACGGGTCTGTCCGGACCGGGTTCATGGTCGTCCACGAGACCGCCGCGCGCCGTGTGCTGAGAGTCTTCCGCCGGCTGTTCAACGTCGGGTTCCGGATCCGGCGGATGCGCCTGGTCGACGCGTACGGAGCCGACGACCATCGTTCGATGAACGCCGACAACACCTCGGCCTTCAACTGCCGGGAGGTGGCGGGACGACCCGGCGTCTGGTCCCGTCACGCGTTCGGCCGGGCGATCGACATCAATCCGATCGAGAACCCATACGTTTCGGGCGGCCACGTCTCACCGCCCCGGGGGAGACCCTTCGCCGACCGGAAGCCGCGACGTAAAGGCATGATCGGGCCCAACACGATCGTGGTCAGGTATTTCGCGGCGGTTGGCTGGGAGTGGGGCGGGTTCTGGTCCGGCGAGAAGGATTACCAGCACTTCTCCGCATCCGGCAGATGATCGGGGGCGGGGTATGATCGGGGCGAACCGTCGCGCTGAGTTCGTAAGCACCGCTTCGATTAAGGAGTGCGACCCGACTGAAAGCGGGTGCGATGGAAATGACAGGACTCTCGATTGAAGTAGCCCACGGCACGGCCGAGAAGTTCGACCTGACGGCCGGCGAAATTATTCGGATCGAGACCCCGGACGGGGCTCAGGGCGGTGATTTCAGCTTTCCGGGGTTCGACCAGGCACTGACGCGGAACAAGCTCGGCTGGAAGCGCTTCGCTCGCCCCTGGCTGGTCTACTCGGCCGAGCCGGGCGACTCGCTGTTCGACATCGACGGCGAGGCGACCTTCGAACTGACCGGACTCGAGGGAGAAGGCGTCGCCGACATCATGTATCCGGGCTGCTGGGACGAGGTCTACGAGGACCGACGCCCCGGCTGTCAGGACCTGATCTCAGCGGCGCTTGGCATTCCTCGCCGGGAGCTGGCCGGGATGCTTTCCTTCTTCATCGGCTACTCGGCCGATGACCTCGCGTACCGCGGGCTGGCCGGCGTTGACCTGAAGCCGGGTGACCATCTCGAGTTTCGCGCTCTGCGCGATGTGAGCTGCGGGGTCTCGGCCTGCCCCGACCGGGAAATACCCGGCTGGCGGAAGGGCAACCTGCTGGTCACCGTCCGCGAGCCGGGCTCCGATCTCACGGGACCGGAAGAAACGGGTCTTCGGCCAGAGGATTCCTAGGACTTCGACGCGGCCACCAGCTGGGGCTCGGGGGAAGGCCGCGGACTGGGACGTCCCTGACCGCCGGGCGGGACGGGCGCTTCCTGGGCGGCTTTCCGCTTCCCGGTCTTCGCAGCGTCGTCCTCAACCGCATCCTTGCCGGGGATCAGCAGGGAGAGCACGGCACCGACCGCGAGGATGACGACCGCGATCGGCATCGCCGCGACGACCCCGTCCGTGAAGGCCTGCGGGCTCAGGAAGGAGCCGTTGGCAGCGAAGACCGAGGAGAGCACGGCCACGCCCATCACTCCGCCGATTTCGCGGATCGCGTTGGTGGCACCTGAGGCTTTGCCGGTCTCGGCTTCGCGGACCGATGCGACCACGGTCGCGGCAGCGGTGGGGAAGACCAGCGCCATGCCGGTGCCGGCCATGATGAAGGGGGCCACGAACTCGCCGAACGTGGCGGTCGGCGAGGCGATCTGGCTCAGCCAGGCCAAGCCGCCTGCCTGCAGCACCAGTCCGCTGAAGATCAGCGGGCGGGTGCCGATCCGGTCGCTGAAGAAGCCCGCCAGCGGAGCGACGAACATCGGCATCAGGGTCCAGGGCAGGGTCCGGATCCCCGCTTCCAGCGGCCCGAGCCCTTGGGCGACCTGGAAGAACTGACTGAGCAGGAAGATCGCCCCGAAGGTGCCGAAGAACATCGAGAAGGAGAGGGCGTTGGTGGCACTGAAGCCTCGCGAGCGGAAGAACCGCATCGGCAGCATCGGCTCCCGGGTTCGCAGCTCCCAGGCGACAAAGACCGCGATTAGAGCCACGCCCACGATCAGCGAGGTGAGGACGGTGGCGCTGGTCCAGCCCAGCGATTCGCCGCGGATGATCCCGAAGGTCAGGCCGAAGAGGCCACCACCGATCAGGGCGAGTCCGGGCAGGTCGAGGGCCTTGTCCGGGCCGGTCGATTCCGGCAGGCGACGCAGTGCCAGCGGCACCAGGACGAGACCGACCGGCACGTTCAGCCAGAAGATCCAGTGCCAGGAGATTCCTTCGACAACGGCCCCGCCGAAGAGCGGTCCGAGCGCGACACCGAGGCCGCTGATCCCACCCCAGATCCCGAGCGCCGCGCCCCGCTTCTCCGGCGGGAAGGCGCCGGAGACGAGGGTGAGCGTAAGCGGTGTGACGATCGCCGCGCCGGCGCCTTGGATCGCCCGGGCGACAACCAGGGCGTCGAGACTCGGAGCCACTGCAGCGGCGGCGCTGGCGGCGGTGAAGGTACCGATCCCGACCGCGAACATGCGTCGGCGGCCGAAACGATCCCCCAGCGCGGCACCGGTGATCAAGAGCACGGCAAACGCCAGTGTGTAGGCGTTCACGGTCCACTCCAGCGACTCGATCGACCCGCCGAAATCGGCCTGGATCGAGGGCAGCGCCACTCCGACCACGAGGTTGTCGAGCGAGGTCATGAACAGTGCCGCCCCGGTGATGATGAGCGTCCAGATGGCGCTCCTGCTGACGGCGCCTGATCTCGCCGTGCGGTTTCCTGCTGTGTCGGCCGTCATCTTGGCCTCCTTTGTGTGTGACTGGTTACTCACTTTGATTTCCTGAAAATGTGTGATTGCTCACTCACTTCGTGGGTCTGAAAAAGCGGCCCCTCGGGCCGCGCTCGGATCCGGGTTCCCTCAGCTCTCGCGGGGGAAGCAGTCTCCTTCGAAGTCGGTCAAGGCCACGGCCCATGGTTCGTCCACCTCTTCGGCGTTGATCGCGGTCATCACGTTGATCAACATGCCGTGCGCGAACCAGCTCTTCATCTCTTCGGCGCTGCCACCGGTCCGTTCGGAGCCGAGCGCGTATAGGTCGGCGAAGCAATCTCGCATCGCTTTCCGCACGGCCGGCATCGCCGGTGAGACGGCCTGCGCATGAAGCTGGATCAGCAGAAGCTCACGGTCGCTGCCGACCAGCTCCCCATAGGCGAGGCCCATCGCATCGCCCGGTTCGACCCCTTGCTTCTCGGCCTGCGAAGCCGCCACGGCGAGGGTCTCGACCATCCGCCGGCAAGACTTCTCCACCACCGCCACGAACAGCTCTTCCTTGGTCGGGAAGAGACGGAACAGATAAGCCTGAGAGATGCCGGCTCGCTTCGCGATCTCGGTGGTCGGCGCCGCGTGGTAGCCCTTCTCGGCAAAGACCGGGATCGCCGCATCGATCAGCTCTTCCCGCCGTTCCTCAGCGGTCGAAAGCGACCGCGAGCCGGCCGAGGGAGCCTTGCTCCCGCGAGCCTTACGGGTTGCTGCCGAGCTGTCCGTGGTCGTCGCCATAGGTGTGAGTATGCACTCACTCACACCATTTGTCAAGTTGATTCCAAATTTGGCGGGCCACGAATTCATCGAGATTGAAGTTATCCGTCCATACGACGGATAACTTCAACCTCGTTGAGTCAAAGAAAGCCCCGGATCTCTCCGGGGCTTTCACGCAGCTTCTCGCGTAGTGCTTCAGGGTCTCAAATCATCCGCAGCCGGTGTTGTTGCCGCAGGACGAGCAGGTGTAGCAAGCACCGGTTCGCTGCATCATGCCTCCGCACTGGTCGCAGGCGGGGCCGAGCTCGGCGGCTCCGGGTGTGATGTGGAGTTTGGCCGGGACCACCGGGACATCGTCGGTCAGCGCCGTGCCGGCCGGCACCGATGTGCCTCCGGTGTCGGTCACGACCGCTTCGGCTTCGGGGGCGGAGCCACCATTACCGTTGCCACCGTCGGTTCCGCCGTTGCCACCGTTGCTTCCGCCGTTGCCACCGTTGGTCTGGCCCTGGCTTGAGCCGCCCATCAGGTTCAGCCCCGCGTTCTCGGCCTCCTTCCGGTTGCGGACCTCCTGGGTCATGATCCCCTGCTCCTCGAGGAAGTCGGGATCGTCGATGAACTGGGAGCCGAGCCAGCGCATGATGTAGTCCGGCATCGACTTGGCGAACGGGATGTCCGGGTTGCCGGTGATGCCCTCCGGGTCGAACCGCATGTAGCTGAACTTGTTGACGAACACCTCGAGCGGCACGCCGTACTGGAGGCCGAGCGAGATCGCGGTCGCGAAGGCATTCATCATGCCCCGCATGGTCGAGCCTTCCTTGCCGATGTCGGTCAGGAAGATCTCTCCGACCGAACCGTCGTTGTACTTGCCGGCCGTGATGTAGCCCTCGTGGCCACCGACCGCGAACTTGTGAGTGACCGACTCGCGGGTCTTCGGCATCCGGTGACGGACCGGACCGGCGGGCGGCGCCTCGGCTTCGGCTTCTTTCGCCTTGTCCTTCTGGGCGTCGGTTCGGAGCGCCTGCGCGGTCTTCGAACCGTCCCGGTAGATCGCCAGCGCCTTGAGGCCGCCTTCCCAACCGCGGATGTAGGCATCGGCAATGTCCTCGACCGTCGCCGTGTTCGGCATGTTGACCGTCTTCGAGATCGCCCCGGAGAGGAACGGCTGGGTCGCCGCCATCATGTCGATGTGACCGGTGTGGCTGATCGCCCGCTCACCGACCGCGACGTCGAAGACCGGCAGGTGCTCGTCCTTCAGGGACGGCGCACCGATGATCGTGCCGTGCTCGTTGATGTAAGCCTCGATCTGGCTGATCTCCGACTCGGAGTAGCCCAGCGTCCGCAGGGCCAGAGGCACCGACTTGTTGACGATGGTCATGCTGCCGCCGCCGACCAGCTCCTTGAACTTGACCAGCGAGAAGTCCGGCTCGATGCCGGTCGTGTCGCAGTCCATCAGGAAGCTGATCGTGCCGGTCGGGGCCAGCACGGTCGCCTGGGCGTTCCGGTAGCCGTGCTCCTCGCCGGTCGCGACCGCCACGTCCCATTCCTCGCGGGCCGCGTTCAGCAACTCCTCGTGGACGCCCTCGCCGTCGATCTCGTAGGCCGCGTCGCGGTGCATACGCATCACGTGGTTGTGCGGCTCGCGGTTCGTCTCGTAGGCGTCGTACGGGCCCATCGCGGCCGAGATCTCGGCCGAACGCCGGTAGGCTCGGCCGGTCATCAGCGCGGTGATCGCGGCGGCTACGTTGCGGCCCTCGTCCGAGTCGTAAGGCATGCCATCCGACATCAGCAGGGCGCCGAGGTTGGCGTAGCCGAGGCCGAGCTGGCGGAAGGCCCGGGCGTTCTTGCCGATTTCCTCGGTCGGGTAGCTGGACGGTCCGACGATGATCTCCTGGGCGAGGAAGATGGTGTCGACCACGGCGCAGAAAGCGTCCACGTCGAAGCTGCCATCCTCGCGGCGGAACTTCATCAGGTTGATCGAAGCCAGGTTGCAGGCCGAGTCATCGACGTGCATGTACTCCGAGCAGGGATTCGAGGCATTGATCCGGCCCGACTCCGGGCAGGTGTGCCACTTGTTGATGATCGTGTCGTACTGGATGCCCGGGTCGGCGCAGTCCCAGGCCGCCTCGGCGATCTTGTTCATCAGCTCGCGGGCGGAGAGGGTCTTGGTCACCGAGCCGTCGGTGCGAGCGATCAAGTTCCACTCGGCGTCGTCGGCGACCGCCTTCATGAACTCATCCGAGACGCGGACCGAGTTGTTGGCGTTCTGATACTGGATCGAGGTGAAGCCCTCGCCGTCGATCGACATGTCGAAGCCGGCATCGCGCAGGGCGGCCGCCTTCTTCTCCTCGTCGGCCTTGCAGCGGACAAAGTGCTCGATGTCCGGATGATCGACGTCGAGGACGACCATCTTGGCGGCGCGACGGGTCTTGCCGCCTGACTTGATCGTGCCGGCCCAGGAGTCGGCGCCGCGCATGAAGGAGACCGGACCCGAAGCGGTGCCGCCCTTCTTCAGCGGCTCCATCGAGCCACGGATGTTGGAGAGGTTGATGCCGGAGCCGGAACCGCCGCGGAAGATCTTGCCCTCCTTGGTGTTCCAGTCGAGGATCGACTCCATCGTGTCCTCGACCGAGAGGATGAAGCAGGCTGAGCACTGCGGGGTCTCCTCGAAGCCGACGTTGAACCAGACCGGCGAATTGAAGGCGACTTCCTGGTGGAGCAGCGTCGCGGTCAGCTCGGCCTCGAAAGTGTCGGCGTCCGCCTCGGAGGCGAAGTAGCCGCCATCGCGGCCCCAGCCGGCGATCGTGCCGGCGACCCGTCCGATCATCTGCTTGACCGAGCTCTCCCGTTCCGGCGAGCCGATCTGGCCCCGGAAATACTTCTGGGCGACGATGTTGGTCGCGTTCTGCGACCAGGTCTTCGGGAATTCGACACCGCGCTGCTCGAAGGCGGGCTTCTCCGGATCGCCGATCACGGCATCGCGGATTTCCCACTCGACTTCATCGAAGGGGTGGACTCCCTCACGGGTGAGACGCCTCTCGACGACAACGCCCTTGGGGCTGACGCGGGTTGACTCGGATACGGACTGGGACATGCTCTGGCTCTCTCCTCGCTACTCGGGACGACTGGTTCTGCTCTTGACTGGCACTGCTCTGATCGGTGCTGCTCGAATCTCTTGCTTACTGGGGGGACGGTCGGATTGGTGATGCTGTGTCGATGTTTCGCTGCGGTACTGCGGGTGCTTCTTGGGCTTCGAAAGTTCAGTTTCTGCTGAGCTGCGGGCTCAGCCGGTCGAGTTCCGCCTGGACGTCCTCGACCCCGAGTTGGCGGTAAACGGCGGCGAACTGCAGGTACGCGACCTGGTCGATCCGCTTGAGTCCCGCCAGGCACATGTCGCCGATGCGGGCCGCCTCGATCTCGCCGCCGTCTCGGATCGCCTTCTTTTCGATCCGGTCGACCAGAGCGTCGATCGCCTCCGGCCGGACGGGGCGCTTGTGCGAGGCGCGCTCCAACCCTCCGCGCAGCTTGACGCGATCGAAGGGTTGGCGCCCGCCATCCCGCTTGATGACGAACAGGGCCTGTGCCTCGTACCGCTCATATGTAGTGAAGCGGTTGTCGCAGCTGGAGCACTGGCGCCGACGGCGCACAGCGCCCCCCTCCTCGGAGCTTCGACTCTCGAGGACACGGCTTCTTTGATGTCCGCACTTGGGGCAACGCACATGGCAAATTATACTAGGACTGGCGTCGGATACCTTTTTGCCACGCTATATGTAGCGTCCGTGCAAAAAAGTGTTTTCGGGTTTTGCGGGAAGGACACACCACGCGGTCGGCCATGTGATGCCGTTTGCCGGGTTTCACGCGTTCGGTCGGTACGATTGGGGCCGTGAGCCAGGGATCAAAAAATGCTCGTGAGAAGGCGACGCAGGCGAAAGAGAACGCGGTGACCCGCGCCACTGCCGCCCGCGATGGTGCGGTCGAACGAGCCGGCAATGCGCGTGACGCCGCTGTCGAGCGGGCCGGCGTAGCCCGGGCCGCGGCCGTCGAGATGGCCGTGGGTGCCCGTGATGCCGCGGTCGAGCGGGCCGTCGCGGTCAAGGATTCCGCGACCGAGTCGATCAAGGCGATCAAGCCCAAGTTCCGCGGGGTCTCGCACGAGTGGGCCTTCTTCCTCTCGCTCGGTCTAGGCATCTCGCTGCTACTGATCGCCGACACGCCGAAGAAATCGCTGGCAGTCGGCATCTACATCACCACGCTCTGTGCCCTCTTCGGCACCAGCGCCCTCTACCACCGGGTCAACTGGAAGTCGGTCAAGGCGCGGATGCTGATGCGCCGGCTCGATCATTCGATGATCTTCCTGCTGATCGCCGGTACCGTGACGCCCTTCGCGCTGCTCAATATGACCGGGACCTGGTCGACCGCGATCCTGGTCGCGGTCTGGTCGGCTGCCGCCATCGGGATCGTCGTCGAGTTGCTCTGGATCCACTCGCCAAAATGGGTCAGTGCGCTCATGTACGTGGCGGTCGGCTGGATCGGTGCGGTCGCCTTTCCCCAGATCGTCGGCACCGCCGGAGTCTGGGCCGGTCTGCTGATCGCAACCGGCGGCATCCTCTACACGGTCGGTGCGGTGGTGTACGCGACCGGCCGCCCGAATCCCAGCCCGACTTACTTCGGCTACCACGAGGTCTTCCACCTCTTCGTGATCGGCGCCGCGGCCCTGCACTTCGCGGCCGTCGCCATGTTCGCCCTCTGATGAACGATCCGGCGTTGTGAGTTTCGAAGGCGCCCCCGAGTGGTCGAGCATCGCGGTCGGTGACCATTGGATCCGGACCTTCCAGGCCGGACCTCACCAGGCTTCGGAGGCGGTCGTCTTCGTCCATGGCAACCCCGGCTCCGCCGCCGATTTCGAAGGACTGGTCAAGGCGGTTGCCCCGCCTCGCCGCGCCGTTGCCTTCGACCTGCCGGACTTCGGGCAATCGATCGCCGCGCCGGGCTTCGCCCACACGCAGAAGGAGTACTCCGACTTTCTCGGCGACGCATTCAAGTGCCTGGGGATAAGGCGGGCGCACCTGGTCCTCCACGACCTCGGCGGGGCGATCGGGCTGGACTGGGCCTCGATCCATACCGGCCAGGTCGCCAGCGTCACCCTGATCAACACGGGAGTGCTGGCCGGCTACCGGTGGCATCGCACCGCCCGCGGCTGGCAGACGCCAGGGGTGGGGGAACTTCTTCAGGCGATCACCTTCCGTGCCCCGTTTCGCCGGGCGATAATCAAGGCCGAACCCAGGGGTCTGCCGCGCGAGTTCGTCGACGGGATGTACGACAACTACGACCGGCGTACCCGTCGCGCCGTGCTCGACATCTACCGCGATCTCAAGAGGGTCGGCAAGACCTCGAAGCAACTGATCCCGATGCTGGCTGCGGCCGACCTGCCCTGCCTCGTGATCTGGGGAGCCGGCGACCCCTACATCCCGGCCTCCTTCGCCGACCGCCAGCGCAGCGCTTTCCCCTCCGCCCAGGTCCACATCCTCCCTTCCTCCGGTCACTGGCCCTTCATCGACGACCCGCCCCGCGCGACCGAGCTCCTGACCAGCTTCCTGGCCACGGTCGAGTAGGCGGCGCAACAGATCCCGGCTTCGCGGGTTCTAGTTGACGCGCATCAAATTTGTCGGGAGAATGGGCCGACGGAGGCCACCACGGTTTTTGAGGAGAGGTTGAACATGCGTCGAATCGCTGCTGCACTGTTCGTTTTCGCCACG
>Ga0182738_1001813_pt1 | contig 25977 bp, 24 predicted proteins | sample eDN5th30CBELigMG_FD_128876 | JGI IMG/M metagenome (GOLD analysis project Ga0182738, IMG submission 128876) | Enriched Miracle-Growth compost microbial communities from Emeryville, California, USA - eDNA 5th pass 30_C BE-Lig MG (version 2)... ...
GCTTTTCACAACGGTCTGCCCTGCGCCGCTTAAACGGCACGATCTCTTTCCGCCAGTCGCGTACAGCGCAAAGCGACAGAGCGCAACGCGCCAGACTACCAGTCCAAGAGCCGACTGCCGCGCTCCGCGCGGGTGTCCGACTGCCGCGCTCCGCGCGGGTTGATGGCGGCAGCAAGCTGCGCGCAGTCCGTGGAGTTCGCCGCCTCGATGACGCTTTGAGCTTGCCGACTATTCGCGTGGGAGTTCCGCAGGTCTGGCCACTACGCGCCACTTTGCACCGTCCAAATAGACGACGCCGTCGCGCGTGGGATCGTAGTCTGCCGGGCTGACAAATACACTTTTGCCCGCCGCTTCAACGGCCAGAACCCTCCAGTCAGACGAGCCGCCCACCGGTTCCAGTTCCGGCGAGAGGGGCCCGCGCCTTTTCTGCGGCGCGTCTAACCACACCTGCCAGCCCGCCAAGCCGTTGCGCTCCCCGGCTTCGGCCTGCACATGGCAGCCGGGCTGCCAATTATTAACTGCGATGGCAATCGGCATGGCCACTGCCGGCAATTTCCCTGTCACGGCTTGCGCAGCAAACTGAAGACTATGCGGCATAATGAATGCCTCCCGGTAATTGTCCGTCGTCGCCAGCACAAACAGTTTGCGCGCCCGGGGCAGATCGCCCATGCCGCCGACGATCTTTTTCGCCATCTTGCCTGCGCGATACCAGGCCTGATTATGATACGCCAGCAAACTTCCAGCGGCCAGCATCAACAACGCCAGGGCTGTCCATCTTATCCGCGTTGCGGGCAAACATGAGGCCAGCAGAAATACCAGGGAAATACTGGAAAGCGCGGAGGCAAAATAGGCAAAGCGCTGACCCTCCATGATCAGTCCGGGTCCAAGATTAATCGCCGGCAGAAGCATCAACATGGAAGCCGCAGCGGCGGCAATGATTGCCACGGAAACACCCCGACGGCTCCGGGCGAGCCGGATGAGAATGGCAGCGCAAACGACTGCAAAGCCGATCATTATTCCATTGCGATTATCCACCAGGAATCCAGGCACCGGCAGAAACGCGTTTGCGAGATTTGGCCCGATGGCGAGACGCAGGCGCTCCCAGGAATAATCCGCATGAAAGCTGCCACCATAGCCACCCAGGAATGATCCGGTCCACCAGCGGCGCGCGGCAAAATACCCGATCATCACGACTCCAAAAACGAGCGGCCCGATGACGGTGATGGATCGCAGGCGACGTTCGTGACTGGCGCGCATCAGCTCATAAATGCCCACCGCCCCCGGCAGTGTAATGGTGGCTTCTTTGGTGCAAAGCGCAGCCACGTAGAGAACTACCGAGCCAGTCAGCCAACCAGGAGAGACCGTGCGCGGCGCTTCACTCCCGCTCCCGGCCGCCGCGGATGTGCGGCTGACCAGGTAACATAATATGGATCCCAGGCCGAAGACCGTTGATTCCACGTCAGTGAGGCCGGGAATCCATGCGACGGGCTCGGAATGGGCTGGCCAGAGCCAGAAAAGCACGCCGCAACTGGCGGCTATCCCTGCCCCTCTCAGAAGATTATTTGCGGGCAGATGCGCTACCCAGCGCCGCGCAATCGCCGCTACCATGACTGCGTTCATTGCATGGAGCAGGATATTAAGGGCATGAAATGGCATCGGGCGGACGCCAAAAATCTTTGTCCAGATCCATGCCGTCAGCGGGATCAGCGGACGGAAAAATCCCGGTTCATGATTGCGACCGCTCCAGATTGCAAACGGATCGTTTTTTAGAACGGCGAAAAGCACCAGTTCTTCCGAAGAAAACCAGGCACGCATCACCGGCAAAAATGCAAGCAGCCCAAGCAGTACGCCGCCAGCGCAGACAATCAACGGTAAGCGATTATTGCCCGGTGCACTGCCCGGCAAAAACGATGCGCGAGGCTCCTGCTGAGGCACTCTTTTCAGAGAGGGTGTGGTATCATCTGATTCGCTTGGCGGCATGATGGAATTTCTGCCTGCCATGCAAAGTCTCACGCAAGGGAAAGCAGCGCCCGTTTTGTCAGACGTTCGCCATTGATTTTCCCGCGCCCGCCGGCCTGCCCGCGCTGGTCCGCCTGCCATCCGCCGCCATCTTACCAGCCGCCGCTTGCGCCGCCTCCACCAAAACCGCCTCCGCCAAAGCCACCGCCAAAGCCTCCACCGCCGCCAGGGCCGCCGCCGCTGCTGCCGCCGCCAGCCCCCCAACCGCCGAGGCTTCCGCCGCCGGTCGTCCAGATTAGAGGTGCCAGCAATCCCCCGCGTCGACCCCGGCCACCCCCTCCGCCGCCGCCACGCCCACCGCCGCCGCGGTTGGCCATGTAGACGATCAGCACGAAAATTCCGAGCACCACCAGCATTTCTATCCATCCGCCGCCGTCATCTTTTCTGGGCGGCGGTGCCTTGTATTCGCCCTTTACCGCAGCGATGATGTCATCGACACCTTTGCTGATTCCGGCGTAGTAATTCCCTTCCTTGAAACGCGGCAGCACATCCGTTTCGATGATCCGCTTTGACAAGGCATCTGTCAGCCATCCCTCCAGCCCATAGCCGACGTGGATGTTCGTTTTACGGTCTTTGACCGCCACCGTAAAGAGAACACCATTACTGTTCTTTTTCTGGCCGATACCCCACTCCGTGGCGGTTCTCTGGGCAAACGTAAAAATGTCCTCGTCGCCAGTTGTCGGCACAGTCAGAACAACAACCTGCGTTCCGTCGGTATCGGCAAGAGTGCGCAGACGCACATTCAGATCGCTGATCTGCGCCTGGGTGAGGATGTGAGCATTATCCAGCACCGGCAGCGCCCCGGGATTTTTCACTTTGATGGTGTCTGCACAGAGCGAGCTCGGCAAAAAAATCACTGCGAGCAGGGGGATCAGCAGACTGTAGAAGCGAGCCGCAGCCTTCATTGATCTTCCATCACATCGGGCAGGTTGACGGTATCCGACGCGCCGGGTGGAAACATCTCTGCAAGCGCGGGTGCAACGACGTCGACAGCGGCAATGATGCCGTCACTGGGGCGCTCCTCCCGAAAACCGTCCGCAATGGCATTGGCGGCCTGCTGCCATATTTCCACGGGAATCTTTTCGGCGCACTTCTGCCCAACCACCACTTCCACAGCGCGGCGGTCCAGCGCCACGTAAAAAAGTACGCCGTTTTGCAAATCCAGGGCGCCCAGGCCAAGCCGGATAAACTCTGCTTCGGCGATCGCCCGAACTTCTCCTTCACCGGATGCTGCCGCGAGCCGCACCATAATTTCGGCGCTCGTTTGCAGTTCCGCTTCCCGTACCCGCCGGGCTATGCGCTTTGTCGCGTCCTCATTTAGCAGGGCATGCAGTTGCTGCACGGGGGCAGTGGTTTGTCGGCGGAAAAAACCCATGGTCGCTTTACAAGTTCCCAGGCGTGCTATTAAACGCCTGCGGCCGTAGCCGAAGTCACTGCGCCTGCTGGAGTTGCGGCTGCAGCTGGTGTCCCGACGGGCGGAGCCTGCTGCGGAGTGCCTGTGGCAGGCGGAGGCGTGGCTGCCGACGGCATATTTGCCGGCGTTGCAGCCGGCTGCTGGGCTCCTGCGGCTGATGGCTGCGTTGCGGCGGGTTGCTGATACGTGGCGGGCGCGCCGAAATCTACCGTTGGCGCTTTCTGCGCAGTCACATCACCCGTAAAATAAGGTCTCCTGGCAAAATTTCGGAACCCTGCGATCAGTGATCCCGGGAAGGTGAGAATAGCGTTGTTATACTCCTGCACAGCTTTGTTAAAGTTCATCCGCTCCACACTGATACGGTTTTCCGTTCCTTCGATCTGCGATTGAAGCTCCAGGAAGTTCTGGTTCGTGCGAATCTCCGGATAGCGTTCGACGGTCACCAGCAGCCGGCTGAGGGCGCTGCCAAGCTCTGATTGCGCCTGGGCAAACTGCTGAAACTGCTGGGCATTTGCGGGATCAATCTTCACCTGTGTGGCTTTGGCTCTCGCCTCCACCGCACCCACGACCACCTGCACCTCCTGCTGCGCCGCGCCTTTAACCGTAGAAACCAGGTTTGGGATCAGATCCAGGCGGCGCTGATATTGACTCTGCACCTGCGCCCAGGCCGTATCCACGCCCTGATCCAGCCGTACGATGCGGTTGTTCACACCTACAGCCCACATCACGAACCCAATAATGACAACAATGAGAATGCCGACGATCGCCAGCGCAATGATTCCCGCGCCGCCGCGCGATTTTGACATCGTGTAAAGTTTCTCCGCCATGGTGCTCAGCTCCAGGTGCAAACAGGATGACTGCGCCAGCCTTGCCGCCGCAGAATTTGGCCTTTTTTCGGCCATGGGCATACTATACAAATTCCGGACCAATTTGCTGCGACAAGATATGAACTGGCTGCCAGAAGCCCGGACGAGGTCAGCGGCTCGGTCGTCTGCTGTCATTTATCTATTGAAATGTGCTCCCGCCCCGCCTACTTCCAGTAAATTATCATGGCTGCTCCCAGACCCCGTCCCATTACGCCCCGTTATGCGTCTCTGCCGCTGCTGAGCCTCGTGCTCCGGCTCGTAAGCTTGCTGATTGTCGGGTTTTCCATAACGTTTTTCCTCTATGCAGTCAAAGAAAGCTTCCGGCTTGCGCCGCCCACAGAATCGCTGCGCATGTTCCTTAGCATGCTGTCTTCCTATGCGCTCAGCTTTTTTCGTTATCTTCTGCTGGCCCTGGCGCTGCGGATTGTAGCGGACCTGATCCTCGTTTTGCTGGACATCGAGGAAAATACCCGGCGCACGGCGGATGCTATTACGGGGCAAATCTCCGGGACGACACCCCGTTTGCGCGACCATGATTAATAACCTGATTACCGGCGGATCCGGTTTTGTTGGCTCTCACCTTGCCGAAGCTCTACTGGCTGCGGGCGAAAGCGTAACCGTGATTGACGACCTCTCAACGGGAGCCATTCGCAATCTCGATCCCGTTCGGGCCAATCCGCACCTGAAGGTTCATATTGGCAACATTATGGATGTGCCGCTAATGACAGAGCTGGTGGATCGCGCCGACCGCATCTGGCATCTGGCTGCGGCAGTGGGCGTGCGGCTGATCGTGGAAAAGCCGGTTCACACCATTGAAACAAATATCCGGGGCACGGAGGTCGTGCTGTCCCTGGCCGCCCGCAAAGCCCGCCCGGTCCTGCTCACCTCGACCAGTGAAGTCTATGGCAAAAGCACCCGCGTCCCCTTCAGTGAAGGCGATGACCTGGTTTTTGGATCCACCACCCGCCCGCGCTGGTCTTACGCATGCTCGAAAGCCATCGATGAATTCCTGGCGCTGGCATACCATGCGGAGCGCGGCCTGCCGGCGGTGGTCGCCCGCCTTTTCAATACAGTTGGGCCGCGCCAGACCGGTCAATATGGCATGGTCATTCCGCGTTTTGTCAGGCAGGCGCTCGCGGGTGAGCCTCTGACGGTGTACGGCGATGGCAGTCAGACCCGCGCCTTTGCTGACGTCAGCGATGTTGTTCGGGGGTTGATCGGCCTGATGAATGCCCCGGCAGCGACCGGAAATGTGTTTAACGTGGGCAATAACCAGGAAATCTCCATTCGAGAACTGGCGGAAAAAATAATCGCCCGGTGTCACAGCAGCAGCCAGGTGCAGCTCGTTCCCTTTGAGGCTGCCTATGACGAAAATTTCGAAGACCTCGCCCGCCGCGTCCCTGATTTATCAAAAATTGGAGCGGTGCTGGGCTATGCTCCCAGGATGGGAATCGACGAGATTATATCCGGTGTGGTGGAATGGACCCGATCACTGGCCGACTGACAATCCGGCAGGCGGAAACCGCGCCGGGAGCATATAATATTGAAGCATTCTGCGTGAATGCGTTATAGGTAACCGTTTGTAAAACCGGGAAATTCTAGGAGATTTGACTCGTGGTTGACGAAAAAGAGGACGCCAAAACGGCCACCGCGGAACCTGCAACCAAAGGCGCACTGGATAGCGCCGTGGAAAAAGTGCGCGAACAAAAAGAAGATAAAGTACCCTTCCAGGTTCTGGAAGAAGAGAACCTGTCCGGTGCGCGCCGTCGGGTCAAAGTGGAAGTCGACCAGGCCGAATGGGACCGTCGCCTTGAGGAACTCTTCAAAAATGTTCGTCAGCAGGCAACTCTGCCCGGCTTCCGCAAAGGCAAAGCCCCTGTCAGCCTGCTCAAAAAGCGTTACCGCGATGGCGCCGTGAATGAGCTGGTCGAAAAAATTTCCGGGCTGATCGTCCGCGATTATGAAGCCGACAAAAACCTCGTCGTTTACGGCACCCCCCTCATTACCGGTTATGATGCCGAAGAAGGCAAGCCGGTCACCATCTCGTATGAGATGGAAATCAAGCCGGACATCGCGCCGCAGAATTATACAGGCGTTGAAGTCGAAGCACCCGAGCACAACCTGGAAGACAACGCGGTGGATACCCGCCTGGATGAGATGCGCGAGCAGGCCGCCGTTTATGATGAAGTTGATCGCGCCTGGGCTGCTGGAGACGCCGCTGTTATCGACTACAAGGTCACCGACGAAAAAGGCAAAACACTCACTCACCGCTCTAACGAATTTGTAGAAAACCCCAAAGCCAGCCTGCAGGCAAGCGTTGTCACCGCCCTGGAAGGCAAAAAGGCAGGCGAGAGTTTTGATGCGGAAGTGGGCACCAACTACAAGTTTACCGGCACTCTGAAATCCGTTAAGGAAAAGAAGGTCCCGGCAATCAATGATGATTTCGCCAAAGACCTCGGCTATGCGGACGAAGCGGAACTGCGTTCCAAGACCCGCGAAGAGCTGGAGAAACTCGTCCAGAATGCCCGTAATGATGAGGCTTTCGAAGCACTGACCCTGAAGCTGGTGGAAGCGCACGAATTTGATATCCCCGAAGCCCTGAAGCAGCACGTGGAAAAGGAAATGGCCGAAACAGATATGAACTATCTGCGCAGCACAGGCTTCCGTCCGCCGCGGCTGATGAACATCGAAAAGCCGGAAGAATACAGCAAGGTTCTCGAAAAGGACGCTGTCCAGCGGGTCAAGGGTTTCCTGCTTATCGATGCCATCGGTAAGAAAGAAAATATCGAAATCTCTGATGAAGATATCAACAAAGCGCTGGAAGTGGAAGCTGCGCAGGCGGGTAGAAAACCCGTTGCTGTTCGCGCGGCCCTGGAGCGCAACAAGCAGTGGGCACGCTTCCTCGAGCAGGTGCGGTTTGAAAAAATCCGCGACTTCCTGCTCAGCAAAAACAACATCACTTATGTAAAGCGCGAAGAGCCGGCAGAAGCCAGTGCTGACGCTGGTGAAGCCGGCAATGAAGGTGGAGACGAAGCCGGAGAAAATGGCGGCGCTTCTGCCGAAGCCACGAAAAAGAAAACAACCCGCAGCAAAAAGGCAAAGCCAGCCGAAGAAGAAGCGGGCAGCGAAGCCTAAGACTATAGAACAGCCGGGCCGGTGTAGTTACTGCCCCCAGTTATTCACCCGCAGGGACCAGCAGACACCCTACTGGACTTGAGAACATTAGCAGACAATCCATTGCAGCGGCAAGGACCACACCAGGTTCTTGCCGCTATTTTTGTTCTGTAAGCTGCCGAAGGCCGCATGCTTCCAGGTCGAGGCGCTCTCGCTGCGCCCTGCGATTCTCTGGCGTCAGGTTCTTTTGCGACCGGTCACGATCTGGAGATCCAGGAAATTCTGGTGCGTTGCCCAGCCGCTGCGTTCTGTGTGCCAGTGTAACATCATTTCCAGGGTGTGTTGCTTTCCGCGAAGAGGCCGAAAAACAACGCCCGGCCATTCGTGCTGATTGAGAAAATCCGGGAACAGTGTTATACCACACCCCGCGCGAACCAGTCCCATAACAGTATAGAGGTGTTCTGCCGTGTAAGGAATATGCGGCACCAGATCGTGGTCGCGACATATGCCGAGCAGATAATCGTGGAGCTGTGGCGACGATGACCGTTTTGGAAAGATGAAGGGTTCGTCAGCACAATTTTTAAGATCGACGGCTTTCTGCCGGGCCAGCGGGTGCGTATCTGCCATGGCAATCGAAAGTCGCCCCTTAAGGATTCGTCTGCTGCTGATACCGGGAAAGTTTGCACGCGAGTAGCCGTAGGCACAATCGATATGTCCGTCCAGCAACGCCTGGATTTGCTCCTGGCTGTGCATTTCAATAAGCTGAATCTTAATATTGGGATGGCGCGCTCGAAAGATTGCGAGGGGATCGGGCAGCACGAAATGCACGGCTTCTTCGACACAGCCGATGCGCAGAGTGCCGGATTGTCCTAGGGCTGACTGGCGGACAGCGTTTGCGCATTGTTGAGACTGCTGCAGGAGTTTGCGTGCCTCCGGCAGGAGGGCTTCTCCGGCCGGGGTGAGTTCCACTTTCTTCTTCGTCCGATAAAACAGCGGAGCACCAAGTTCATCTTCCAGTTGTCTGATTTGTTGGCTAAGCGGAGGCTGGGCGATGTGGACCCGGCGGGCAGCGCGGCCAAAATGGAGTTCTTCGGCTACAGCTACGAAGTATTGGATGTGTCTAAGTTCCATATCGAAAACGTCTTATCACGGGATAAACAATATATAAAATGGATTACCAGAAAGGCGGCTAATTCATTGCGAAGTTAACCACCACGAAAAGGAGTTATACTATGGCGTATAAGTATCGGCGTATAAACAAGGATGACGCGGCTGTGCTGCTGGTCGATCATCAGTCAGGCCTGGCAAACCTGGTTCGGGATTTTTCGCCGGATGAGTTCAAAAACAACGTGCTGGCGCTCGTAGATGCGGCAAAGTATTTTAACTTGCCAACGATCATCACGACCTCATTTGAAGACGGCCCCAACGGGCCGATTGTGCCGGAAATCAAAGAGGCTTTCCCGGATGCTCCGTTTATCGCACGGCCGGGACAGATCAATGCCTGGGACAACGAAGATTTTGTGAAGGCAGTGAAGGCCACCGGCAAAAAGCAGCTTATCATTGCCGGCATTGTTACAGAAGTGTGCGTGGCTTTTCCAACGCTGTCTGCCCTGGAAGAGGGTTACGAAGTTTTTGTGATTACAGATGCTTCGGGAACTTTTAATGAGGCGAGCCGACAGGCTGCCTGGGCCCGAATGACGGCTGCGGGCGCGCAGTTGATGAACTGGTTTGCTGCGGTAGGTGAACTGCACCGGGACTGGAGAAACGATGTTGAGGGGCTCGCAACAATCCTGTCACATCATGTGCCCGCATACAGGAACCTGATGACCAGTTACAACGCCCCGAAAAAGTAACACACTGCGCAATCATTAGTCTCTGGGGTGTCGCTGACGTGACACCCCCTTTTATACCCAGTGAGGGTCAAAATGAAAACTGTAGCCGAGGTCATTCGAGATAAACAAAGCCATTGGGTTGGAGATGGCTTTCATGTTAAATCGCTGTTTAGCTACGGCAGCCATGGTTTGAATGTCAGCCCGTTTCTGCTGCTGGATTATGCTTCCCCGCAGGATTTTCCGGGTGACGGCAATAAGCGCGGCGTTGGTGGACATCCTCACAAGGGATTTGAAACGGTGACTATTGCCTACCAGGGCGAGGTGCAGCACCGCGACTCTCATGGCGGTGGCGGCGTAATTGGGCCGGGGGATGTGCAGTGGATGACAGCCGGAGCGGGTCTGTTGCATGAAGAGTTTCATTCAGAAAAGTTTGCGAGGGAAGGCGGCATCTTTGAGATGGTGCAGCTATGGGTGAATCTGCCTGCACGGCACAAAGGTGAATCGCCACGCTACCAGACGCTGTCCTGCGCTGATATCCCGGTGGTGAATCTTGCGCCGGGAGTCGATATGCGGGTTATTGCTGGTGACTTCGGCGGTACCCGCGGACCAGCGCTGACGTTTACGCCAGTGGAACTGTGGGATATCAAAGCTGCGGCTGCTGGCAGCTTCCACGTTGCGGTGCCGACCGGACACAACGTCCTGGTGCTGGTGCGCTCCGGCAGGTTCACTGTCGGGGGCGAGATGCTGGCGTCTGGCGACCTGGCGATTATGAGCCGGGATGGCAATGAACTCAGCTTGGAAACGGCAGAGCCGGGGCAGTTGCTGATCATGGGCGGTGAGCCGATTGCAGAACCGATTGCCGGCCAGGGCCCCTTTGTCATGAACACTCAGCAGGAACTGCAAGAGGCGTTCAGGGCATTTCGCCAGGGGGCGTATGGGCAGCTTTAGAGGTGGGTCGGAACTACCGTCTATATGGATGGCGTCGTTTGAGCACAACAATAAAGGTGGCTCTTAAGGTAATGCTTAAGAGCCGTTATCTAATGCGTCAACCTAGTTGGACTGCAAACCAAGTTCGCTCATAAGTGTATTTTGATAGAGGCGTTGGCCTGCACAGCCAAAATGCAGGCGATCGTTTGTTCCAGGCAAGCGGTTTATTGCAAATAATGCTGTGTTCAGCTGACCATCTGAAGTCAGATACTTGGAGTAGTCGTCTATGAACGTGAAGCCAAATATCTGGCACGTCGTTTTTAGTAACGCATTCGCGCTTGGGACTAATATTTTATAATCAGCCACAAATGTTGTAGGAGCACCGGCTGGCGGGGTTGGATCTCCAGGAGGAATGGCACAAATGTAAATCTTCATGTTATTCCCATGCTTTGTCTTAAACGCCTGCAGCTTTTCCAGTAGCGTGTAATAATGCAGGCAATGGTCGTACGCGTTATACATTAAATGAGCAATCAGATCGTTTGTTCCCACTCGCACAACTATCTTGGATGGTACGCGGGGTGGAAACTCTGCACTGATGACATTATCAAAGAGGGATAGAAAGTTCCCGACGTCGTCAGTCTTGGAGCCCATTACAGCTACGTTGAAAGAATTGGGAACGATTGGTGTAAATTCAGGTTCAATTCGGCTAAAATCCGTAATGCTATCTCCCATTATCAAAATATCATTCATATGCCATTTGGTAGGCATCTTACTCTGAAACTCCAGTGCCCTACATAAAAAATAATCGGGATTGGACGGTGAACAAGCGGAAACATCCGTAAGCGGGTCCCCTGTGCAACTGCAGGCTGAGCCGGCGCCGCACAACCCAAGCTGCGCCATTGCAGGATTGGTAAGGGCGCAAATACCTAGCAGAAGAAAACAACTGACTGAGATTTGTATATGCCGGCAGCTTAATGGCCCGCTGAATTTGAACATTAACTTCATCTCCTGTTTTGTTTATAGGTAAAGCTTGCCTTGCGCCAAAGTACCAGTCAACAACAAAATAGTGTGGCTACAGCAACACGCATCATAGAGCAACATGTTTCAGCGCCGGACCGTGCGTGTCCGGCGAGCTGCGGCAGCTTTAGCCCGCGCGCGGGCCTTTATCCAAGCTTTGCGATGACAGCATCGGCCATAGCGGCGGTGCCGGTGGGGGTGGTGCCTGCGGGGGCGATATCGGCGGTACGCAGGCCGCTGTCCAGAGTGGCGCTGACGGCTTGTTCAAGGGCGGCGGCAGCCTCATTTTCGCCGAGACTGTGGCGCAGGAGCATCGCCGCGCTGAGGATGGTCGCCAGGGGGTTCGCTATGCCTTTTCCAGCGATGTCGGGCGCGGAACCGTGGACTGGTTCGTAGAGCCCAAAGGTGCCTTTTCCGCCGGCGGTCTCACGATTCCCCAGGCTGGCGCTGGGGAGCATCCCGAGGCTGCCGGTCAGCATGCTGGCCTCATCGCTGAGAATATCGCCAAACATGTTTTCGGTGACGATCACGTCAAACTGCCGCGGGTCGCGCACGAGCTGCATGGCGCAGTTGTCTACCAGCATGTGGTCTACTTTGACGTCGGGATTCTTCGCGGCCATCTCTGTGGCGACTTCGCGCCACAGACGGCTCGTCTCAAGGACGTTCGCCTTGTCAACGCTGGTCAGGCGACCGTTGCGGCGGCGAGCAGCATCCAGGCCCACCTGGAAGATGCGTTCGACTTCAGGCTTTGTGTAAACGCAGGTATCGATGGCTTTTGCGCCGCCATCTTCGCGCCCTTTTTCCCCAAAGTAAATACCGCCGGTCAACTCGCGAACAACGAGAATATCGAGACCGCCCGCGACGATGTCTGCGCGGAGCGAAGAAACATTGGCAAGTGCCGGAAAGAGCGTCGCCGGGCGCAAATTGGCAAACAGGCCCAGTTCCTTTCGCAGGGGCAGGAGCGCGCCAATTTCCGGACGCAGGGTGGGCGGCTGGATGACATCGTATTTTGGTCCGCCGACAGCGCCAAAGAGGATTGCGTCGCTTTGCTTGCAGAGCGCCAGCGTATCCGGCGGCAGCGGGTGTCCGGTGGCATCATAGGCGGCGCCGCCGACCAGGGCCTCGGTAAAGCTAAATCCAAATCCAAACTTTTGACCCGCCGCTTCCATCACGCGCACGGTTTCGCGTACGATTTCTGTACCGATGCCGTCGCCAGGCAGCACTGCGATTTTGTAGTTGGACATGGATATTTCTCCGCTGATATAAAAGGTGTCAGATATTTCGGGGGGAGATAGCCGCTTTCCGGCGGTGGCATTCACTGGAGAACCGCAGCCCGCAGGCTCCATGCAATTTTTGTTTGTTTTGCTTGAAACCCGCATCCTGTTTGCCGCTTTTGGCAGGTATGGATACGATCAATATTGGATTAATCGGTTTTGGGAACATCGGAACCGGTCTTGTTAACGCTTTGAATCAGAACAGCGCACTTATTGCGGAGCGCCTGGGGGTGGAACTTCACCTGACGCGGATTGCCGATGCCGACACAAAACGCAAGCGCGACGCGGAATATGATCCGGCCATCCTTACCAACGACGCCAATGCACTGCTTGATGATCCGAATATCCAGGTGGTGGTGGAACTTGTCGGCGGACTTGAACCAGCCCGGACTTTTGTGGAAAAGGCTCTTCGAAACGGCAAACACGTGGTAACGGCAAACAAGGCGATGCTGGCGACGTTTGGTGGGGAGCTGTGGCAGCTGGCCCGGGAACAGGGAGTGGCTCTGCTGTACGAGGCGAGTGTCGGCGGAGGCATCCCGATTATCCGTGCTCTCGAGACGGGGCTGTCGGCCAATGGCATTAAGAAAATTTATGGTATCCTGAATGGCACCTGCAACTATATTCTTTCGCACATGCAGCAGGACGGGCGGGCCTTCGAAACGGTGCTGGCAGAGGCGCAGGCTCATGGCTTTGCCGAGCCCGACCCCACTTATGATGTGGAAGGCTATGACACTGCTCACAAGACAGCCATCCTGGCCAGCCTGGCATTTCAGCAGGATGTGCGGTTTTCTGATGTCTTTGTGGAAGGCATCAGCCGACTGAAACCGGTGGACCTGGAAAATGCGCGGCAGTTGGGGTATACCGTCAAGCTGCTCGGAATCGCCCGTCGTGATGATGCCGATGGCCGCGTGGAAGTGCGGGTCCATCCGACGCTTCTGCCGCAAAAAAACATGCTGGCAAACGTCAATGGTGTCTTTAACGCGATCCTGGTGGAAGGCGATCTGGTGGGCCAGACGCTGTTCTATGGCCGCGGCGCAGGCCAGTTGCCAACGTCGAGTGCGATATTGAGCGATGTTATGTCCATTGCAGCAGACATCGCGCGGGGTGTTAAAGCGACAACAGATGACCGCCTGCGCGTGAAAGTTGGCGAAAAAAATCTGCGGCCGGTATCAGAACTGGAAACCAGCTATTACCTGCGGGTGAGCGTGGAAGACCGCCCCGGCGCCATGGCAAAAATCAGCGGCGTGCTGGCAAGCCACGGGGTCAGCATCAACTCCATGTTGCAATCAGGCGAAAGGCGCGAAGGCAAGGCGGCGGATGTGATCATCGTTACACATCGCACTCGCGAAGCGGAATTGCAGGCAGCCCTGCAGGAAATCGCAGCCACCGATGTGGCGAAAGATAAACCGTTTGTTCTGCGAGTGGAAGAGGATTTGTAGAAACTGGAGACCGTCTAGGCGGTGCGCCTAGCTGATGTTTTAGGCACCCCATTGAAGCTGGCGCAACTCTGAAGCTGGCGCAAAGCACTGAAGCTGGCGCGAAGCACCTTGGACTGCGTGCAGCTTGCTGCCGCCTTCGCACGTGCGCGGAGCGCACTGGCTAATCACCAACGCCAAAAGCTTCTTTACGACGGTCTGGCTACGCCGGGAGGGGCAGTGGCCCGATCTCTTTCCACCGGTCGGGTAGGGCGCGGGGCGGCAGGAGCGGCAGGGGCGACAGGGGCGGCAGGGCGGCAGACTACCAGTCCAAGAGCTGACTGCCGCGCTCCGCGCGGGATGAAGGCGGCAGCAAGCTGCACGCAGTCCAAGGAGTGTGTCGCCTTATCGGGACGTTGGACTGCTATGTATCGTGCAGCAGCGCGCATTGTGCAGCGACGCGCATTCTGCAGCGACGCGCATTCTGCTGTGATGCGTATTGTGCTGATACAACCAAATCCGCGCAAGCCACAGCACTCCGATGAGGATGTCGGAAAACTTCTGAGTAGGCAAAAAACTTCTAAAGCTGGCGCGAAGCACCTTGGAGTGCGTGCAGCTTGCTGCCGCCTTCGCACGTGCGCGGAGCGCACCGCCTAATCACCCCCACCCCCACCCCACTTACCCAACCGCCGCTGCCTGGGCTCTGCACTTAAATTCAGATGAAATTATCCGAATTTGCTTCCATGAAGGATTTAGAGCAGACATCATATCTTACCGGGAGTGAGGTAACGAGCTATGCAGGATACAAAACTGCGCGATATCAAAACCGAAAATGACGTACGTGCTTTTGTGGACGAGTTTTATAACCGGGTGCAGGAAGACAACCTCCTGGGGCCGGTTTTTAATGATATTGCGAAGGTCGCCTGGGGCGAACACCTCCGCACGATGTATTCTTTCTGGTCATCTATGCTGCTGGGTGCGCGCAGTTATAAAGGCGCGCCGTTTCCTCCGCATGCTGCATTGCGGGCGCATATTACACCGGCTCATTTTGCCCGCTGGGTCGATCTGTTTCATGCGACTATCGACAGCCTCTTTGAGGGCGAAATGGCAGAGACTGCAAAGCAGCGCGCGCTGAACATTGCGTTTATCTTTCAAAGCAAACTGAGCATGATGAAGCAGGAAGATCACTGCCGGGAGTCGCAGGCTCACACCGCCTGATACTCTGGCTCGCGCGCAACCACTGTCATCGGCAGCAAACCACCATTCCGTAAGCATGCCGCAAAACGCCCTGGAGTTCTCACAGCGCCTGGTTAGGACAAACCCGAATCGTGGAAATCTGCACGCCAAGTTCCCGTAGATCTCCGTTGCCAAAAATCTCGTGGGGAATGAATCCGAGCGGCACCGCGCTGCCGCTATCGATTGACTCAACAGCAAACGCACAAAGCTCTCCGCCGGCCTGGGTAGACCTGCCCAGGGACAGTTGCACAACCGTCCATTCGCCTTCCCGGCCGAGATCCGCGCAATGGCCAAGCAGAGTGCCGTCTGCGCCGTAAACGGAGAGTCCCGGACGTCGTCCGGCAATCTCGCCCGGCGCGCTGACTGTGGCCTGTACGGACGCTCCTGCGGCGAGAAATACCGTCGCCCGCGGGCTCATCCACCGGCACGGAATCCCGCCCGGACCTTCCTGCACAGGGTGCCACCCGTCTTTAAGTACAGCGGCATCATTCATTCCCATGAGAATCATTGTGCATTGCCTTTCCAGGAATCCGCAGCCGATCATCCAGGCATAAGTTATTGGCCAACTTTAACGCTGCTGCCTCGATTGCCGCTAGGGAGCCTCGGGGTTCCAGTGCATTTTCCATAAATCGTTTTGTTACCAGAAACGGTGACGCCAGACCTCTACATTTTTGCCAAGGATTTAACCCACTACCCATGACATCGGATAGCTCATCTCCCAAACGCCCGTTTTATGTGACCACAGCAATTCTTTATGCCAATGCCGCACCGCACGTGGGACATACCTTTGAGTTGATTGGCGCAGATGTGATCGCCCGGGGCAAGCGCCTGCTGGGCTATGATGTTTTCTTTCAGACGGGGACTGATGAGCATGGCCAGAAGATGCTGGAATATGCGGAGCGTGCCGGCAAAGACCCCAAAGTCTATGCTGACGAGGTGGCCCCTCGCCACCGCGAATTGTGGGATGCGCTGCATATCAGTTATGATCGGTTCATCCGCACGACGGACCCCGACCACTATGCCGCAGTGGATGCATTCTGGCGCGCTTCAGCCGCCAATGGTGATATTTACAAGAGCAAATACGAAGGCTGGTACTGCGTCACCGATGAAAATTTCGTGCTGGAAAGCCAGGCCGAATCGCGACCAGATCATCCCGAGAAGAAATTTTGCCCTGAATGCCACGGCGAGCTGACCTGGAAAAGTGAAGAGAGTTATTTTTTCCGCTGGAGCAAATACCAGGAGTTTATTGAAGGTTTTCTGCGGGAATTTCCGCAGTTCATCGAACCGGCCTTTCGCGGGCGTGAGATGGTGAATTCCTTTTTGAAGCCCGGCCTGCAGGATATTTCGATTTCTCGCACCTCCATCAAATGGGGCATCCCGGTTCCGGATGATCCGGCGCATGTCATCTATGTCTGGTTTGATGCGCTGATCAACTATATCACCGGCGTTGGCTATGGCACAGACGCAGCGCGTTTCGAGCGGTTCTGGCCGGCAGATATGCATATTGTCGGCAAAGACATACTGAAATTTCACACACTGCTCTGGCCTGCGATGTGTAAATCCGCCGGCATTGCGCCCCCGCGCCACGTGTTTGGCCATGGGTTTGTCAGCCCGCGCGCAGCCCAGGGCAGCGCTGATGCCGGGGAGCCCGCGCGCTTGCGTGATACGATCCGGTGGGAGCCCGCGGCTGGCGGCGGTGCTGTCGAGGTGTTTGACAACGATGCCCCGCTGGGGACTGTTGCCGTTGCATCGGCGGATGAAAAGGAGATCGCCGCAGCGATCATAGCTGCACTGGGAGATAAGGTCGTGCGTCTGGCGAAGATGTCCAAGTCTCGCGGCAATATTGTCGATCCCGTGGAAGTCACCGCGCGCTATGGTGACAATCCCGATCCCCTGCGGTTTTTCCTGCTGAAAGAAATCGACTTTGGCGGAGATGGCATTTACAGCGACGAGGCCCTGGAGGCCAGCTATAATGCCGACCTCGCTGATAAAATTGGAAATCTGCTCAGCCGGACTTTGACCATGGTCGCCAAATACCAGGACGGCAGCGTCCGGCGTCCGGATTCCTACGACCCAGCCGACGAAGACGTGCGCCAGACTCTGATGGCACTATTTGCTGTTCCAGACTCCGGCCCCATGACTGACCAGTCTGCCGCCCCGCTTTATACCGTCTATGAGCAGATGCTGGATCAGTGTCAGTTTAGCGGAATCCTGGAAAAAGTTGTCGCTGGTGCCCAACGGCTCAATCTCTACATCACAGAAACCCAGCCGTTTCGCCTGGCCAAAGACCCGGCGCAGACGCAGCGCCTCAGTGCTATCTTGTATGTGCTCGTGGAGGGTTTGCGCGTGATGGCTGTGCAGCTTTATCCGTTCATTCCCGGCACCGCTCAAAAGATCTGGCAGCAGGTGGGCGGCGAAGGGGAATTGGGCAACGTGCCCTTCGAAAAGCTCAGCCGATGGGGCTATCTCGACAATGCAAAAACCACCCGGGGCGAGAACCTGTTTCCGAAAGAGCAGAAGCCCGCATAATTGCACACAGCAACCTGCTGTAAAAGTGCGACTCCAAGCAGCATTGCGGCAGCCTGACTGGCAAAGGTCTCGCTACAGATGAAGGCATGCCTCCAAAGCCAGCCATGCCATTTCCCACCGCCGAGCCTTTCCTGCCTCAGCGCATCACCCTGCCTGCCATGCGACGCGCTGTGCAGGATTGTCGCGGATGTGACCTCTACAAAGATGCCACCCAGGCCGTTTTTGGTGCAGGTGCTGCGCATGCCCGCTGCGTCTTTGTTGGTGAGCAGCCTGGCAACGAAGAAGATCTCGCAGGCGAACCATTTGTCGGGCCGGCCGGTCGCCTGCTTGCGCGCGCGCTGGATGACGCAGCCCTTTCTCGCGACGACATTTACCTGACCAACGCGGTTAAGCACTTCAAAAATGAGCAGATCGGCCACCGCCGCAAACACAAATCACCAAACACTCCCGAGGTCAAAGCATGCCGCCCCTGGCTGGAGCAGGAGCTTCGCGTTACCCGGCCGCAAATCATCGTCTGCATGGGCGTGACAGCGGCGAAAAGCCTTTTCGGTCGCAATGTGACCCTGAAAGAGCTGCGCGGCACTTTCCATCTGACGGAGTTCTCCGAGCAGACATTTGTGACAATGCACCCCTCGGCTATTCTTCGATCGCCCGATGACGAAAGCCGCCACGCAAATTATGAGGCGTTTGTGAAGGACCTGCGCTTCGTAAAAGCTGCCCTTCAGTAAACTGCGGTTGCTGCCGCAGGTCACTCTTTTCTTGCGTACCCGCCTCCTGCGCGATTTTCATTACTAAACTTCTCTCAAATTACCAACGGAACTCCCAATCATGATTATCAGCCCCGTCTGCACACTTCACAAAGCCGTCCGTCGCGGCGTTTCTCTTGCCGCCATCGCTGTCAGTCTTCTCACGCTGGCAGCGCCCGCCGTTTCTGCGGCGGATGCCACCACGAACAGCACTCCCGGTAAAGCTCCGCTGATCAAAGTCAACTCCCGCCCGCTGGGAACCGGCAACGTCTTGACCGGGCTTGATGTGATTAAACGCGACGGCTACAAGCTTTTGCAGAACAAAAAGCTGGCCCTGCTGACCAACGCATCAGCGATCGACCGGGACGGCAACCACATTCTCGATCTTATTGTCGGTCAGCCGGATGTTCACCTCGTAAGCCTGTTTTCGCCGGAACACGGTCTTTACGGCAATGTGGACACCCACGTTGCGGATATGAAAGATACGGCAACGGGACTGATGATTTACAGCCTTTACCGGCAGGGTGCCGGCGCGAAGCTGGGATATCCCTCAGACAAGCAGCTCAAGGGTCTCGATGCCGTGGTTATTGATCTGCAGGATATCGGCGCGCGCTATTATACTTATCTCGCCTACATGGGCAAGATGATGGAATCGTGCGCCAAAAACCGCGTCGCTGTGATCGTGCTGGATCGCCCCAACCCCATCGGCGGGCTTTACGTGGGCGGCCCGCGCCCAGACTTTGACAAGATCGGGGACATCACGAATTACTTCGACATGCCCATTGCCCACGGAATGACCATGGGCGAGCTGGCGCGCATGTTTAACCGCGAAAAGAAGATCAACTGCAAGCTGACGGTCGTGCCGGTGGAAAACTGGACCCGGGATATGTATCTCGATCAAACTGGCCTGCGCTGGGTGGATCCGTCACCAAATATCCAGGATCTCGACGCGGCAATTGTCTATCCGGGCATTGCGATTACGGAAGCCATAATGAGCATGGGCCGCGGCACGCCTCATCCTTTTCACGTATTCGGCAGCCCAATTATCGAAAATCCCGCAGAGATGATCAAAGCGGTTGAAGATGCCGGCGCGGCAGCAGGTGCAAAGCTGTCTGCGGTGGATTTCACCCCAACCGGCACTCTTTCCCGCGGCCACCACGGCGAAGGCAGGGTCTGCCATGGCGCAAAAATCGAAATCACCGACCGCACCAAATTTGATGCTTACGCTCTCGGACAGGCTGTCATTGATTACATGGTTCGCACTTATGGACATACCATGGTTAAAAATTCCAAAGGCGAACTCGTGCCAAAGTATGATGTCTGGAAGATCCGCCAGGCAGCCTCTTCATGGGTGTGCGCCCGCACCGTGGAAGGCAAACCGCTCAAGGACACGCTGGACCTGGTAAAAGCTCAGGTGAAGAAATTCCTGCCCATCCGCGCCCGATACCTGATATACAAGGACAAGCAATAGCCTGCGCGGCGGCTGTTTTGCCCTGACACCCAGGCAAAGTTAATAAAAGAGGCCATTTGGGCAAAGCACTTGCTCCAGTGTATGGTCACTATGGCTCGGAAAACAAAAACAGCAGCAGCGGCAGCCAGTGCCATTGACCTGGATTATGCGCCGATGGAAGCCAAATCGGTGTCCGAAATCCCGGATGAAGGGGGCGAGTGGCAATACGAACCCAAATGGGACGGCTTTCGCTGCCTGGCATTTAAGAACGGCTCAGAAGTTCATTTGCAGAGCAAATCTGGTCAGCCGCTCGAGAGGTACTTTCCAGAACTCGTGGAGCGGCTGCAGCGCGTGAAGGCGCCGGATTTCGTCGTCGATGGCGAAATTGTTGTGCCCGGTCCTGGCGGGGCACTCTCCTTCGACAGCCTGCTGCAGCGGATTCACCCCGCGGCTAGCCGTGTCAGGAAATTATCGGCAGAAACGCCGGCCATCTACATTGTTTTTGATATCGTTGTCGCGCCCGGCGGCAAAAACATCTCGTCGCTGCCGCTATCTGGGCGGCGGGCCGAACTCGAAAAATTTTTTGAGAAGATGCTGAAACCCATCGGAGGTTTTCAACTTTCGGACGCCGCGACTGACGTAGCCACCGCACGAAAATGGTTTCGCGGAGCGGGCCGATCCACCGACGGGATAATGGCCAAGCGCCTGCACGCCGCTTACGACAGCGGCCACCGCGACGCCATGGTTAAAATCAAGCCGATACGAACTGCCGATTGCGTCGTCGGCGGGTTTCGTTATGGGTCAAAGGAAAAGGTTGTCGGCTCGCTACTGCTGGGGCTGTACGATGAGGCCGGGCTGCTGAATCACGTCGGCTTTTGCAGCGGGCTGACGGCGAAGATGCGGCAGGAACTTACGCCAAAGCTGCAGGGGCTGATTGAGGCTCCTGGATTTACCGGGTCAGCGCCCGGCGGCCCCAGCCGGTGGACAACAGAACGCAGCACGCAGTGGGAACCGCTGCGACCGGAGCTGGTAGTGGAGGTGGACTGGGACCATTTTACCAACGGCCGTTTTCGACACGGAACGAAGTTTGTGCGCTGGCGGCCAGATAAAGCTCCGGCCCAATGCACAATGGAACAAATCCACCAGGCACTGGGCCGAATTAAGTAGAGATTTCACGCGCTGTCAGCCGGAGTGCGCCGCGGCGGTTTCTGCAGTTGCCGCCGGGCAGTCTGCAGCTAAAAACCGAAGTTGTTCACGTCGTCCTCTTGGGTGCCGATCAGATTCGGACTGCTGTTCGTTACGCCGTTACGACCGTTTGACACCACCTGGAAGGTTGCGGGATTGTAGTAAACATCCGTTGCCGCGTAGGGATTATCCGCGGGGAGTTTGGTGGCATTGTTTACGGTGTAATTGTCTGCAGGCGAGCCGCAGCAGCGAACATAGCGATAAGGCGAACCCCAGGGATCAAGAATCTGCACACCGGCCATGGTGACAGTCATGCTTGTGGATGGATCATCAAAGCTGTTGCCGGAAATATCACCCAGGTGCATTTTCTTGACGTCAATGTATGGGCCTTGCCAGCGAACGCTTGCGGGGGAGCTGGTGTTGCCGCTGAGGCTGCGGGTGAGCGCAAGATACATCCAGCCGTTACCTTCAAACGTCGTCGTCCCCGCGGTTATTTCGCTGCCGCTCGGTGGGAACTCTCCCACGTCAAGCTGGTAACGGTTGCAGGCGAGTTCGATGGCGTTGATGGTGGTGCGGGCAGCCGCGTACCGGGCACGCTCCACCTGGGTGGTGTAGACGCCCACTGCGATGGTCGCCAGCAATCCCAGGATCAGGACCACTACCAGGAGTTCCATCAATGTGAAGGCTTTTTTCATGGATAGCACAGACCTTAAAGAGTTTCCTTAGAATTTGCCGAAGTTGCGAGAGACACCGTTGGTGCCAAATTCGTAGTAGATGTCGTTGCTTAGGTTCAGACCCACGTTATTGGGATCGTAGTCCGACAGCCCATCGCGGCCATAGCTGACGACTGCGTAGCGCTGGAACCTGTCCCCTTCCAGCGAGCCACGCATGTTGCGCAATTCGCCGTTGCTGAAACTCTGGTTGGGGGTTTCAAAGTCGAAGTCATTCCCCAATTCGTCATTTCCCGTGCCGATTATGCCGACTGGGGAGTAAAAGCGGTAGGGGTTTCCCCATGGATCCAACGGGAAATCTCGAAAGAGATCAGAGGAATTGCGATACTGCGGATCGCTTGGGCCGTCATACCCGGCAGAGCCATTGCGGCCGGTCGGATTGAACCAGAACCGGTGCCATGTAATAAATGGGCCGCTCCAGTCGGTGATCAGCTTGCGAACAAGCGGGTTAGTTGCGGCGTTTGCACGGCCATCGGCTAAAGTGTACTGGCGGCCAATCTGCTGATCCACCAGGATCGTCGGAATGATCAGGAAGATGTTGGTATCTTGCGCACCGCCACCAACGAATTCATGCTGATCGATTCGTTCTTCCCCGACAGCTGACAGATTATCAGAGCGTGCTGGCAGTTCATCCAGGAGCTGGAACGGCACATAGAAACCGTGCATGGTTGCGACAGTTTCTTCGGCCATGGCGATTTCGCGGCACTCGCCCTGGGCAACGCGGATGCGGGCGTCTTCCTGCCGGGCCACGTAAACAGGCACGGCGATCGTCGCCAGCAGGCTGATGATCATCATCACCGCAAGCAGTTCCGTAAGGGTCAGGCCCCGGCTTTTGTTGGTTGTCAGTTGCTTCATTTTCATATCCTTTAGCATAAGCCGTTCAGCAAAATCCGTCAAAGAAAAGTTCGTTAAAACGCCCGCACAAGATCGTCGCCGGTGCCGAGGAGCGCACCAGGTGTTCCATCGCCCGGCAGGCCGTTTGGCCCAAGGCTGAGGATCGTGTTACGATCAAAAAGGTTAGCTGGCTGACTGGCTCCCCCGTAAGTAAACTGGGTAGGAACATTACCGTTAATCGGCAGCGCGACCTCATCGATCCACCCAGCATTGGGATTACCCACCCCGGTGGAACCGGATACCTCACGACCGGCTACAAACAGGAAATAGGGATTACCCCAGGGGTCAAGGGGAGAGCCATACGTCCACGGAAGGCCTGGAGGAGGCGGGTTTTTCGTGGAGTATTTGCGCTGAAATGACAAGTAGGGCCCACGCCAGCCGAAGGCTTCGGGATCATTTTTAATTTTGGTGTCGAAGAGATTCTGCCCATTCTGCAGAGGCACACCAGTTTTGGCATCGAGAAAAATGTATTTTGGCGAGGCCGCGTTATTAAATTCCTCATCACGGATGGAGTCGATGGTATCCGCGACATTATCCGAGCCCACTCCATCGCCCATAGCTGACGAATCATCCAGCACATGGAACCGCACAACGTAGCCCGTATCAATGGCCACCTGGCTTTCGGCGGCGGCGATTGCTTCCATATCAGCTTTGGCTGCAGCGATTCGGGCATCAGCGGCACGGTTGGTAAGCACCGGCACAATGATCGTTACCAGGATGCCGATGATGATCACGGCAATCAGGAGTTCCACCATGGAGAAGCCGCGACTGCGGCGGGATTGTAAGTTCGTCATAGGTCCAGTTCTCATCATCAGAATTCCACCATCAGGTCATCACCCGCACCAAGGCGGTCTGTTGCGGTAGGATTTTGGACGGCGTAGGCACGGGTGTAGTTACTTCCGCCATCGCCGGGCAGTCCGTCCGGTCCCATAGAGTAGATCACACAGCTGGAATAGGCACCGTTGGTGTTATTAGGATCACTTGCATTGCCATTGGGCGGGAAAAACAGGTAGGGGTTGCCCCACGGGTCCACCGGAATGCGGTTTTCCGGACTGTCGACAGCGATACCGGTCCGATCCTGGATGGCTGCGTACGGATCGCCGGAGACACTAAACAGGATGTTTTGATTAATCGTGCTGGCCGGTGCTTTCAAATCGCGGTAGGTGACATGATTCTGAAAGGCGATGTACGGCCCGCGCCATCTGGGGTTTTCCGGCGTGCCGGCCAATTGCGTGCGCTCTGCTTGTGTGATCATGACATGGCGGCTCGTGGGGTCCGGGCTGACGGTATCGCCAGGCTTCAGGTATTTGAAGAAGGGCACTTCCTTATCCACGCCAGCAGCCGGAGACGCAGTGTAGCCATTCAGCTCCACGTTATCCAGATCCTCCAGGCGCGCATAAGCATCAATATCCGCCTTCACAACCTGCTCGGCCTTCATGAGGGCGTTGAGGTCAGCCTGGGCTGCGGCGATTTTTGCATCTTCGACGCGGTTGCGAAAAATCGGCAGGACGATCAGCGACAATATGGCGATCACCGCCGCCACCATCGCGATTTCGATAGCCGTAAAACCACCTCGCCCGCCCAGAGGCGCTATCTTGAGAGTTGTCGTTGTCTTTTTCATAGTCTCAAGCTTCATGATATATCCGTTCCTTCAGGCTGTCAAAACTCGAAATACTTGTCATCGCTGGCCGCGTCCCGCATATACGGCGGGTTATTAAACGGCGGCACCGTCTGAACAGGGCTTTGTTGATTATTGATAAAAACGTCCAGTCGCGGCTGGTTAAAATCGTTAACGTTCAGCGTGAAATGGCGCTGATCTGCCGGGTCAGGCCCGTCAAACAGGCGAAGAGCCTTGCCGTTGTTGAATGCATTTGGATCGTTCCAGACATAACCCGGAACCTTGTTTCGGCCATAGCTCACGATCCCCGCGAAGTAGTTGGCCTTGTCGCCGACTTTTTCGTTGGCCCAGCGGATGACCGGCTGGCCATTTGGTGCATTGGCAGGACGATCAATCGCAACCAGGTAAGCCATGTAGGGCTGGTTCCACGGGTCACACGGCCATTGGACATCCTTATTGCCCGCGCTGAGCAGCGTCATGCGGACAAATTTTTCCGGCATGCCACCAGCCATATACTTTTCGCCCCACTTGGTTTGAATCCGAGTTGGCATTCCCGTATTGTCGCCCTTTTCAAACCAGTCAATAGCTGCGCCGGGGATGCCGTTATCCTGAACATATTTGATTAGATCCAGTTTCCCAAATTTCAGCCAGCAGAGCTTTGGGTAAAAGCCCAGATCATCATGGGCGAACGACATGGCCGTTGCGATGCTGCGGCATTCGGCGATAGCGGCTTTTTCTTTTTCGCGGTTCAGCTGCTCCACAATGTTAAAGACAGCCAGGCCGGCAAATATCGCGATCAGAGCCGCAACCACCAGCATCTCAATCAGCGTAAAGCCGCCGCGTCGCCCAGTCGGGCTTATTGGGTTTTTCATGGTTATTGTCATGGTCTTCAGTCCCCGCTAACTATATGACTTCACCGAAAAAAGTGTCAACAAATTGCCAATTCCTTTTCCTGCGGCGCAGCAAAGTCATGTTTTCCCAACGGGAAACGCATATACGTGAACCGTGCCAATGATCAACCGGCAAGCGCAAAAATGCTATCCGTGGCGAAAAATGCAGATGCGACGCCAAAATGGTTGGCCTGGAAGCAAAGCCAGGGATTTTGAGGGGATGGGCGATGCGGGGTGGCTGGGTGAGGCGGGAGTGGTGAGAGGAGAGGGTTGAGAGCGGTGAGGGGCGAGGGTTGAGAGTTGCAGGGTTGAGGGTTGCAGGGGAGAGGGTTGAGGGTTGGGGGTTGAGGGTTGGGGGTTGAGGGGAGTTTGTGCTGAAGCGGTGGGAAGCCCGGCTAAAGCCGGCTGGGTTTGATTAGGAAAGCCAAACCGCCGCCGCTAAAGCGGCGCGCAACGGGGAGCAGGCTAAAGCCTGCTAATTTCCGCTAAAACGCCCCACTCAAAGCCCGGAGTGAAAGCCCGGGCAGCAGGCTTTGGCAGGATTTACTGGCAAGAAACGCCCCAAAGCCCGGAGTGAAACTGTGGGCAGCAGGCCCTGGCCTGTTTTGCTGGCAGGAAAGGCCCCGGAGAGAACCCCTGGGTAAAAAGCTTTGGCCTGTCTTGCCAGCAAACGAATGCCAAAATCCCGATCCAGCTGAAGACCTTGCGTGGAAAGCCCGGCTAAAGCCGGCTGGGTTTGGTTAAGAAAGCCAAACCGCCGCCGCTAAAGCGGCGCGCAACGGGGAGCAGGCTAAAGCCTGCTAATTTCCGCTAAAACGCC
>Ga0182738_1001814_pt1 | contig 25972 bp, 16 predicted proteins | sample eDN5th30CBELigMG_FD_128876 | JGI IMG/M metagenome (GOLD analysis project Ga0182738, IMG submission 128876) | Enriched Miracle-Growth compost microbial communities from Emeryville, California, USA - eDNA 5th pass 30_C BE-Lig MG (version 2)... ...
AGATAAAATAGAAAAATCACAACACCTGAGAGCGTGCTAAAACTTTGGTTCTGATGTGAGATCTCTGAATTCTATAGAACCAAATCTTATGTTGCACTTGCATACTCTTTCTGAAGGAAATAAACTTTTCAAGGATGTTTTTGAGATGATTGTGGAGAAGTCAAGAAGAATTTTTTTAATAAAAGGAAATCAAGATATATTTTTCGAATATTCCCAAAGTCCTTTGGTTTTGAAAATCTTGTTCTGGAGTAAAGGGCAAACCATCTTTGAATAAATTCTTTTCAAATTAATTAATCAATAATTTGAACTTCAAAAGATTATAATCTGCATTAAAACTTTGAATCAAAATCCAGCTTATAATTAATTTCAAGAATCTTGGGTAGTAATAACCTCTAGAACTTAAAGATAATTGTCCTCTGGAAAAAGCACTTATTGAAACTAACCATATTTTCATTCCTTTACAGGAATTTGGAGTTGCGTATGTCGTTGTTGTAATAACCCTGAACCATGAGAATCTTTTTAAAAAATGGAAAAGAGTAAAGTTAAATTGTTTTAATTTAAAAAAGATTTGTTTGAAAATTTTGAGAAATTAATCAATCAAAAAATAAATTTTAATATCAAATATTCATTAAAATTTTTTCGTCTAATCAATTTCTTTCAAAAATTAACTCTAAAAAAAAATAATTTTAATCATTGTGGCCTCTTTTTTTTTAATTGAAGACAATTCAAAATTTTTATCATTTTTCCTCACTTCGAAGATTCATTTAAAAATCTTCAAAATTTTTTTACATGAAAATTTGCAGAATTCTTGAACAATTCAACTTGATAGGAAAATAATTTCACGGTTTTAACAAGAAAGTTCACCCAGATTATCTTCTAAAAAGTAAAGCTGGCTCATTCCAAACTTCGCTGGTTCAGAAGAGTTCAAAAATAATGTTCCCTTACCAAAATGTGTTTAAAATTCTTTCAAATAGCACTTTTCGCTTAGAAAAATTTGTCTGAATGCAAAATTAGAAATTTCAAAGGTATATGAAATGAGGCCATAATGATAGGATTTTCACTTTATTTAGAATCAATATTAAGCTGCCAAAATTTTAAAGCTAAGTTAAATAAGAGTTTATTTTTAAAGAATATTTTGAGAAATTATGCTCATAATATAATAGCACGAATCAACATTTTTAATCCAAAAAAAATTCAAACAATAATACTCAACAAATTTCACTATTATTACTTTTCCCGAAAGATGTCTTGTTCAGAAAAAAAAGTTTCTCTGAGAAAATGGCCCAAAAAAAAAATTTTTCCTCAGTTGTTCCAAGATCAAGCGATCCCTTTTGATCGTGGAAGCAATCCCATAAAATAATTGAGATGACAGATTTTATTGATTGTGATGAGAGCTAGCAGAAACTTGGCTTGATTGATGCGTGAATGAAGATTCATGAGAAATATCGTACCCTCCAATCTGTAAATGCTCTCTAGTCAGTATAAACAAGAATCCAAAGAAAATCAATTGTGAAAGTCTCCTTTGCTTTGTTGTTGAAAAATAACTTTTTTCTCAATCTTTCTCGAAATCAAAAATTTTCGGAAAATTTTTCTCCTTTCCAATTTCCAAACTCCAAAGTCATGAATTTTTTCAGACGCAAAAATATGTCGGATCATCAAACAAAATTTAGTTTCTCCCATATGCCAAGAATTTGAATATGAGAAAATCGGAAAAATTTTCCAAGTGTGGAGGGTTTGAAAAAATTTTAATTTTCAAAAAACTGAGTGGTGATCATGTTTTTTTCCTCCAGAAAAACTAGACAAACTCATTATTTTCAAAGGGACATGTGGAAATCAGATTGCAATCTTTACTTTCAAAGCATCATTTTCTTGAACATTATTCAACAAAAGAGGTTTTTACTTCGGGCTAAGTATTTGATTCACCAAGAGTTTATCACATTTATTTGTTTTGCTCTTAATTTTAAATAAAAAATGCTCTCTAGCCTTACCATAAACCTGAAAATATTTTTGAACTTAAAAAAGGAATTTTTTGGGAGATATTTTTAAAGAAAAAATGAAAAAATTTCGAAAAAATTGTGTCCTTCCTATTTTCTCATATTGAAAAAAAAATCTACAAATATAGGAAGTCATTGTTAATCTTGAATCGAATCAAATAAATGAATTCGTCTCATTTGCTTCTCAAAAGTTCGAGTCAGTTTCTAAATGGGGCTCATATTAACTTTACCAAAACAATAGTTTCAACTTTTTGATTTTATCTTCTTTAAGATTTTAGGGATTTATTAAAGGGATGGAAGAAAAAAAAAATTACTCAAAAGTTTTTTGGGACTAATTTTAAAGGAGAATAAAAAATCGCGAACATTTCAGCTTGCAAACTTTAAAAATCGCCATAATTTCGATTGCTACCATTTTGGAAGAGAAAAACTTTAGATCCTTGAATCATTGAAATTCTCCAGAAAGCTGTTTTCTTATTTTTTGTTAACATAACTCCAACTTGAAATAAATACGCAATTATTCAAGAGTTTTAGGGACAACAGCCTACACTCAGTAACTGGCTGAACATTAATCTTTTCTCGAATATTCAAAGCTAAAAGAATCACTCACCATAACCATGGAGAGAGATTATTTCCTCAATCATCATGGAGAAATAGCCAAAGTTTATTCGGCTTGGCAAGCATATACTTGAACGATTTACTACCTATTTATAATTTTTAATATGAACAAAATTTATTCAAGAAACTTCTATTTGGTTCAGAATGCACAAGGCAAAAAGACAAATTTATTGTTTATTATTCAGGTATCTACTTTTGGCGCAATCTGATTAAAGTGTTATTTATATACAATTCATTTTTTACATACAAACAAACAAATAATAATTATCAAAAACTTTCGAAATGGAAGACCTTAAACAAAATATCGCCACTGTTATTGCTAAAAACTACAGTGAAGAAAGCATTGCTGAATTCTTCCAAGTAATTCTTTTGTTTCTAGATTTTTTTCTCATCTTTTCTTTTTTCATAATGAGCCATTTTTAACTGGCCCTTCTTAGAAATACTCTTTCCTTGCCATCTTTGAAGCAATTCATAATGAAAGCGAAGAAGTCAATGAACAATTCCTTGCAAGATTTGTCAACTTCCTCACAACCATTTTTAAACATGAAAAATATGCTGAGAGATTCTTATTTGACACCTCTGTTGAAGGAAAGCAACTCCTGGCTTATATCATCCAAAATAAATACACTGAACTCAGACAACTTTTGCCTTTAGCTATAAGAAGCCATATCCCCAAAATTACTGCTATTTTGGACCAATGTGATGATAATACTTTCGATGAATATGTTGGAACTTTATTCCAACAATTAAATGATGAATCTACTGAAGTTGGTCTTAAAGCTTTAGATATTATCAGAAAAGTACTTTAAAAGTTGAGAGATCATTCATTGACTATTTTTTAGATCGTCCAAGAATCAAGAGCATATAATTTCTCAGTCGTCAAAAGACCAATTTTCGAAAGTTATCTGCAAAAAGGTCTTCAACATGAAAATTCCGTCATTATGATGAGATATTTTGACCTTTTAATCGAAGTCACTAATGCTTCGCAAGATATTTTTGAAGCTTATAAGTCCAAAGGACTTATGGACTTATTGGTTCAAACATATCAAACAAATGACATTCTTGTCAAGTTGACAGTTGTCGAAGCTATTCCTAAAATGGGTGATTCAACTTGGAATGCCAAATTTATCAATGAAGCCCTTGTTCAAAAATCAATGCTTGAAGAATGCTTTGTAAAAATATTTTTCCCAATTGTATTAGCTAATTTTTATACTTAGGATGAGAATGCTGATTTTTATGTGAGAAAGAATCTTGCAGTTTTGATTGCAAAGCTTATTGCAAGAGGCACTTTATCTCTTAACCAAAAGTTAAAAGGTGCTTTTGGTAATATGTGCAAAAACTGGATCGTCTCTGGATATAAAGAAGAACTCTATGGTGTTCTTGATGTCATTGCAAGTCTCGTTTTAAAACAATCAGTAATTTTCAATGCTTTTCTCATTCCATAACCTTATCCATCTAGGGAGTTGAAATTATATTTGGTAACGAAGAATTGCAGGTTGCATTCTTTGCCTTGTCATTAAAGACTGATACAACTATGAAACAAAAATTCTTGTTTACCTACTCACAATTTTTCAGTGAAGAATTTGACAAAAAATTGTCAGCATATATGAAGAAGGCTTTGGCTATGGTTGGACATATTGAAGATTTGGTTCAAATGAAAAAAACCATCCAAGAAGTCCCAACAAATAGCTTTGATAGATCTTTCAAATGGCTTTTGAAAGTCCTTCACGTTCCTTTTGTTGATATTGAACAAGAAGCCTTGGTCTTGTTGAGAAGTAGGATTCCTTTGCTATTTTCACATTCCTAACCTTTCCCCTAGACATCCTCAGATTTGATTGGAGTGTGATGGATTTCGCGAAACAAGAAAATTCGGTTTCATATTTAACCGAGCATTTGGCTAAATCTAAAGAAATCTATGATCTTAAAAGAGAAATTATTCGAGAAATCGTCACTAGACTTGAGGAAAGCAAAGATATTTTCTTGATCGAATTTAGAAAGAAACTTATTGCTGGCAAGTCCAATATGAAGGGTCCTGCTGATAAGACTGGTTATGCCACCGAAGTTCTCTAATCATTGTTGTGCTTATAAAAGTTATGATATTTCCTTGTGTAAATAAATAAATAGATAGTTAAATTAAATTAAAGATTTGTCAGTCAGAATCAATAAAATTCGTAAATGCCGCCTATATCATAAAAAATGACTTTGTTCTCAAAAAATATTGTCTCACAAAGATAGTTACAACATTGCCTTCACCCCATTCTCACAATTTAGAAAGAAACACAAAGAGAGAATGAATGATCTATCGATTTTCATATAAGTTTATTTCTTTTAAATAAAATAATTTATCTGTCTGTGGTGGCTGAATCCAGGCTCTATTAAGTTTTGAGCTTTGAATAGATAAGTAATAAAGAAAATTACATTTCTTTTAAAAAAAGATGATGAACCTTTTCGTTAAAACCCTCTCTGAAGGAACCCTTTCCCTCCAAGTCCAACCCACTGAGACTGTCTATGACCTCAAGGAAAGAATCGAAGCTGAAGAAGGTATAGATGCTGACTTCCAAAGACTCGTCTATGCTGGTCACAACCTCGAAGACGAACAAACCTTGGCTGCCCTCGGTCTCGAAGAAAACGCTACCGTCTTCCTCTCCATGGACTTGTGCGGTGGTAAGAAGAAGAAGAAGAAGGCCTTCACTACCAAGAAGAAGGGTCACCACAAGCACGTCAATGTTAAGCTCGCTGTCCTTAAATTCTACACCATCGACGGAAGCGGTGCTGTCTCCAGAGCCAGAAAATCTTGCCCCAACTGCGGTATCGGTATCTTCATGGCTAGACATTGGGACAGACTTACTTGCGGTAAGTGCACCAAGACCTTCAAGCTCGAAGAATCCGAAATCCAAAAGCCTGGTACCAAGAAGAAGGAAGCCGCTGTTGTTGAAGAAGAAGCCCCCAAGGCTGGTAAGAAGGATGCTAAGAAGAAGGGCAAGAAGTAAATTTAATGGTATAACTTTGAACATTCTGCCTCAATGGCAAAACTTGGAGTGTCTAAGGAATTTTGTGGATGCTGCTTTTGTAAGAACTGTTGTTTGCATATGAAGTCGTAAATACATCAGCTACATATGGAGATAAGACCGCAAATAAGACTTAACTGATTAGGGTATGATATCATTTGATCACAAACAGGTGCTCTCCTAGTCCAAGACTTTAAGACTCATAGACAATAGACTTAGATTCTCCTCATCTCAACCTGCCACACCACTTTTTTCCCCTCTTAGAAATCTCACTAGTTAATCATCGCTTCCTTAGTTTAGAAAAAATCATCTATTTCTTGATCAGTTCTTCTTGGAGGACTCTCGTCGCAAGACTAGAAGACAAGAAGGGCTGGTCTTTTCTAAGACTCTTGGTCCTTCTACTAGGCTTACGGTTAATTTTTAACTCTGAAATTTCTGTGGCAATTAAAGGTTGAGTGAGATATGAGGAATCTAATGAAAATTAATATGAGTCCATAAAAACATTTAACACAAAATTCAATGCGATCTTCCAGACATTCACAATTCTTTCATGTCAATAAGATCCAGACTGCCAACAATCTTCAGATAGACCGACCGAAAATATTCAACAGTTTTTTTTTTGTCAAGATGGAGATGATGAGTAAAAGCATATTTCTCAAAAACAAAATCACAAAACTCAGAACAAACTCCTCAGCTTCTTTCAAAAAATCAATCTTTGTCGATTCTCTAAAAATTCACAAAAATCAGACATGTTCCACCAAAAACTATCATTTCCACCAAAGATATATAATGTGAATGATGCTTAAACTCTTACAGAAAATCATTTTTCTCTTCATGTGTTTAAAATAACAGACCATCTCCTTGGAGATTTTCGGAGTTTTCTGTTTGTTATTCAAAATTCTACATTTATATTTTTGCATATATCAAAAGAAAAACAATCCTCAGAAAGGATTGAAATGCTGCCTCTTTTTTTCCAAAACAAAAAACCCCACAGGAAAAAATGCTATTCTGGGCTTCTTCTTCTTCTTCTCATAAACGTTAAAATGCATCGCTCTCTTATTTTTTATTATCTATCTATAGACATTTCAATGTTCTCATTCTCAAAAAAAAAAAAAAAAGAGTTTCTCTTGAAACCTAAATTTCAAATAATTTTACAAAAATAAGACCTGATATCACCATAAGCTTATTTGAGTGAAGAAAAATTAAATGATAAAAAAACTTTTGGATTCGACTCGTCTTCAAGTGAAATCAATTTCATAGTGAGCCCTTCAAAAAATTTTTCCCGAGAAAATAGCATCAATTCTGCCTTGCTCTATATTCTCACATAAGAACAACACCATTCAATTTTAGTAAATTGGCAAGACAAAGACAAAAATATTTTTGTGATTTTTTGGAAAGTTGGGTTTCTCCTAAAAGCTTAGATATGCTGAGCTCACAAAATTTTCTTATTCTATGTTTTTCTTGCTTTTTAGCTCACTCTGCTCAAAATTTATACAAACTGAGAAAAAAATTCTCATCTCATCTGATCTTATTTTATCTTGTCTTGTCCACAAATAGATAATTGTTCAGATCTGAAAAAAGAAAGAAAGAAACTAATCGCCAGCTTCGATCTTGAACTTTTGCCCCTCGCAAAGTTATTCTCTTGAATTTGGTGCTGCTTAAAAATTGATGGAGGCATCCTTGCTGGTTTTCAGATAGATAAAAAAATTATTTCCTCTATGCCGGCTGAAAAGAGAAATTTATCTTTTCATAAAAGTTCAGAGAGGTGCATAAGATGCAGTCATGTATATTTCAGTACAGAGGGAACAAAATATACGCAATACGATAAATTTATTCAAAGTTTTCACCCTTAGCAGCCTTTGCTCTTCTGTTGGCAAGGAATAAGGTACCGAAAGCAAAACCGAGAATCATAGTGTTGAGACCAACGTATTTAAGTCTGATGTTGAAGGAGTGTTCATAAGCCTCGTTGGATCTGATGAGGAAGTAGGCTTGAGTATAGAGCTTCTTCTTGATGGACATTTAAATGAAATGTTTTATTTTGTTTTAATTTATTACAAAATATTCTCAATTCTTTAATTTTTTCCTTCTCATTGAATCATGTCAATCTATGAAGAATATCCTGGTTATCGTGGGGAAAAAATTTTGTGCTAAAACCTTGTATAGTCTATTCCTTGAAATAGAATAAAATGAAATATTTTAAAGCCCCAGCATAGATGTTGAATTCCAATTACGAGAAGTTTTTGGAAATTCTTGAGGAACAATTGGATAGAGTTTTGAATGATCACAACGCTATCATAAATTTTGCAAAAAAATACTTTTGACCCATCGAAAGTAAATTTTTCTCCATCTTTATTGTCCCCTCTCAATTCGAGAAAGATTTCTCAAGAATTCTTTTTAAACAACATATCAAACCTTCTTTCGTTTTAAATTCAGTCTTATTAAAACAATATAATCCTTCATATTCCGAGGAGAGAATTTGCTGGCATTTTTCGAAAGATAAAGAAGAAATTTCTCGATATTTTGCATGCTAAAATTTCTAAATCTATCATTCTAAACTTAAATATAAATTTATCTCCATGTTTCGATCTTTAACAAAGTGTCATTTCAGCTCTCGGTTCCAACTCTTAAGAAACCATCTTGTCCGTCATCAATTATCCACACTAAATGTCCAACAATCTTCGACTCCACAAAATCCAAATCTTAAAGGAAGCTTGAATGATTTGAATTTTATTAATTCTGCTGTCAATGCCCTTCCTATTGACCCAAATCCCTCCAATAAAACCCGTCTGGTAATTTTAGATAACTCAGCAGCCCATCTAACCTCAATAGATTACAGGATTTAATTATTCAAAAGTGACACCAACGCCAAGAGATAACCCAAGAATTGTTTCAACAAGTGCATCTGCTTTAGAACTTTTAGATCTTGATCAAACACAAATCGAAAAAAATCCAGAAAACGCTTTATATCTCTCTGGAAACAGCGTTCCCTCAAAAGCTGAAGTATTTTTCCTATCTTTCTCAACCTGAATTTCGTTTCACATAGCCAATCGCTCATTGCTATTGCGGTCATCAATTTGGATCTTTTGCCGGACAACTTGGAGATGGAAGAGCAATCTCTTTGGGTGACATTAAAAATAGCAGTAATAAGCCTTTGATTATTGATTAGTAATCTTCTGCTTAGAGGGAGAGATATGGGAATTACAATTGAAAGGAGCAGGAGAGACTCCATATTCAAGATTTGCAGACGGCAAAGCAGTCTTAAGGTCATCAATTAGAGAATATTTATGCAGCGAAGCTATGTGGGCCCTTGGTATTCCAACAACCCGGGCAGCCTCACTCGTTGTGACTGATACATTAGCAGATAGAGATCAGTTTTATAATGGAAACGTTAAAAAAGAAAAATGTGCTCTTGTGTTAAGACTTTCACCAACTTTTTGGAGATTTGGATCGTTCGAAATATTCAAACCTTCCGCTGAAGGACGTGAAGGCCCCAGGTATGAGAGTTTGATTTTATCCTTTCTGATTTGGCTAGTGCTGGATTGGAAGAAGATATGATGCCAAATATGTTGAATTATATATTAAATACATTTTATCCAGAGATCGCCAAGCTCAAAATGCAAAAACAGTTCACTGATGTAGATTGTTGGCTTGAAATGTTTAACGAAATCACTCGAAGAACGGCAAAACTTGTAGCTTTATGGCAATGTTATGGATTCTGTCATGGAGTACATTCATTTTTTATCGGGAGGGTTTATTCATACTAATCTAAGGTATTGAACACAGATAATATGAGTGTACTTGGATTGACAATAGACTATGGTCCATTTGGTTGGATGGACTACTTTAATAAAAGACATATTTGTAATACATCGGATCAAGGAGGAAGATATTCATATGAAAATCAACCACAGGTTTGTAAATGGAATCTCTGGAAATTAGCTGAAGCCCTTGACCCCTTCGTGCCTTTTGAAAAATCCTCAGCTTATATTGAAAAGGAATATGACTCAATTTTCAAGGAACATTATTATTCAAAAATGAGAGAAAAAGTAAGCACATGACTTGTAATTGATAATTTAAATTTTCTTTTCCAGTTGGGATTGTATTGGACTAAGAAACCTCAAGATGAATATTTGATAGATGAGCTTTTTGATGAGATGCATCTGAATGCATCAGATTTTACAAACACTTTTAGACTTTTGGCAACTGTTCCTCTCCCAAAAAATGCCTCAGAATCAAATATTTCTTCTGGTACTCGTCATGAGAATTAAAAATAGTTCTTTAAAAATAACCAAGATTTGATACAAAAATTTGTGGATTTATCGCCTGACTTGGATGTTATTGCTTCAAGACAAAAACCAATCTATACCGATGAACAAATTGTGAAAGTAAGTTTTCTTTGCAAACACCAAAATCATATCTTCATAAAGCTGAAAGATTTGGCAAAAAATAATCCTCAAGTATTACAAATATGGGGAATATCGCCAGAGGTGATAGAAAAAGAAGAACAGCGTTTACACAAATACAAAGAATATTCGAAACTGGATGATCAACAAAGAAAAAAAGATATTGAAAAAGGATGGACAGATTGGCTCAAAAAATATGAAAGCCGATTGTTAGCAGAAACACAAGAAGGCTCCAATAAAACTCTTGAAGAGTTGCAGCAATCTCGAGTGACAAGGATGAATAAAACTAATCCTGCTTATGTTTTGAGGAATTTCATCGCCGAGGAAGTCATTCGCCAAGCAAATAAAAATGATTTTTCTGGAATGAATGATGTCTTGGAACTTTTACTAAACCCTTTTGAAATAAGAAATGAAGAGAAATTCCAAAAGTATACAAGAAATCCTCCTAAATGGGCTGCTGAGATCTGTGTTAGTTGCTCCTCATAATTCATGTAATATATCCATGTATCTTCTTATTTGATTAAGTTTTTATGACTAAAAGAGATTGTATTACAAAATATTGATGCAAAGAAATCTAATATATATGAAATATGTTCAGTCAAAACTATATATATAAACTATGAAACCATTTTAAGAAGTTTTGTAATAATCTTTTGTCTTGAGAATAGAAGGCCCTTTTTCAGAATAATCATCAACAGAAATCCAGGAACTTTCAAATGAGCTTGATGCCTTGGATGCTCCAATCCAACTTAAGGATCCTCGTTGAGGAGAGGCAATCACACTGATTCTAACAGTTGGTGAAGCGATAGCCGAAATCTCCTTAAGAAGTCTTTCGTCAATACTATTGAACAAAGTTGAGCCTCCAGTGAGAACAATATTATTGTACAAGTCCTTTCGAACTTTGGGATCTGTTTTCATTATTGAACCATATATCAGATTATGAATGCCCTCAGATTCAAGACCAATAAGAGAAGGCTTAAAGAGCACTTCTGGAGCAGAGAATCTTTCACGCCCAACTGTTATTACTTGCCCATCAGGAAGTTCATAGTTCTTTTCAAACTCACTAGTTGTCTCCGCTCTGCTCATTAGTTCATTGAAATCAGGAGCAACAAAACATAAAGTTTCTTTTATGTTTCTCACAATTTCTCTCTCCTCATAAGTTTGAAAATTATACTGTGCGTCCTTGAGAAGTTTAACCAGGTAATCAGTTATCTCCCCTCCACCAAGTGGAGCAGTGATAATAGCGTTACTCAAGGGAAGACTGTCAACAACAGGAACAACAGAAAGATCACCCTCGCCAACGTTGACAACAATACCAGTCGTCCTCTTAACAGCGGCTAAAGCAGCAACAGCAGGGTGGATAAAATTAAGGGCAGGGACCTTGAAGGTTTTAAACAAAATTTCCATAATCTTTTCCCGATATTCTTTATTGTTCAAAAGACGTCCAGTCAACAAAACTGGAGCACTCGAGGGCTCAACTTTGAGTTCCTTTTCGTAAGCATGTTTCCAGAGAGCCTGCACACCTTCCCATGAAGGAGTTCCATCAGCACGATCTATAGGGTGTTGTATCTTCAGCTTGTCAGCCTGAGCGACAGCAGCCTCACCAATAGAGCCATCGGTTCCAACAAGTGAGGGGAACACAGACTTGGGTTTGTTATCACCACCGAAGCCAATTTTTATATAACCATAGCCACTGTCAATTACAATAGGCTTAGCATCTTGGGAAGCTGCAAGGAAGGTGGTTGGATTGAAAATAAAGTTGGAATGCCCTTTCTTTATTGATACAGCAAAAATGTCAGTGAATAAGATGACACTAACAATAATTTGAAGAAGATTTTTCATAATTTTTTAAAGTTAGATTTGAATTTTTCAAAATGAGTTGGATTTTATACCTGCCCTTTATAGTCGTTTTTAACATCGTTTCGTTAAAATTTGAAATAACGCACATATATTCAGATTCAAAAGAAATTGGATGGGAAAATCAACAATCCTTGTTGGAAAGCTCATGCTTATTCAACCAGCTTCTATCTCGTCTCTAACGAAAGCAAGCCAAAAATAAAACACTTATTGCTTTCAATCCAGCTGTAATAGTCATATTATTTTAAATTCATATTTTTTTTTAATTTTTAGTCCTTCATCTTCGAGGCGTTCTTTATTCATTCAAAGAAAATTGTCTGAGGCGGTTTGTTACTTGTGAGGTTTTTTGATAGCCGGAAGATGAGAAGTTTGTGTGATCCTTGGGGCTTTTTGAAACCCAAATATTTAAATGTTTGATGAGAAACAGACAAGAGAGAATTTTTCAGCTTTTAGATGATCTCAATCCTCATTCTCAAAAAAATTTAACAGAATGTTTGCATGCATGAGTTTTTTATTTGAAAGAGCTTACTTATTTAAGATGTTTTCTTTAAATTCAAATTTTTTCCAAACGTTTTTTCCATGAATTTGAATGAAATAAAATTGACGTCCTTCAAAAAGAAAGAGAAAGGCTAATTTAATTTGCAATTTCCACAACAACACCACTCTCAAGCATGAAGATAGTTAGTCAAGTTGTTCTCTCAACCCTGAGGCAAAAATCAATCAAGAGACTTTTGAAAGTTTTGAAATATCAAATTGAAGAATTGGATTCAAATAACCTAAATATTATTCATTTTGATTCACGAAAGCTTTGATGGAGAGTTTCTGAAAGGTTCAAATGATGAATCCTGTAAGGCGATGGTTTGAGTACCACACTATTCAAATTTTAAAGCGATTTGTTTGAACTGAATTAATCTAAATAAATCTCTGAGATTTAATTTGATATTATTTACAATTCTTGCCTTTGATAAAAATATTTTTCTCAAAACCCTTGAGATTTTTGAATAAATCAATCTCAAGTTTCTTTGACAAGATCTGGTAAAACAGATTTGATTTTTTTATCCAAGAAATTCATAGGTTTGCAAAGGAATCTGGACAGCGAGTTCATCTGAATTGTTGTTTTGTAACCCAGAAAAATATCAAATTTCCTTGACGTAATTACGAGAATTGACTCTTTTCATTTTTAGATACAAGAACAATATGAAAAATATTATTCAAAACCATTTCATTCACCTCTCTAGTTATTTAAAAATTATTCAAGAGTTCTCTGATATTTTCAGCTTTAAAACATTCTCCTTCAATAAGAGCTTTGACAAGTCTGCCTTTTTCAAAGATAGCAATAGTTGGAATTTCAACAATTTGGAAAGCCTCATTTTTTCTGAGAGGATGATCTTTACTTTTCCAATCAGCTCGGCTTCCATAATCCACATGTATAGCTTTCAAATTCTTTTCTTTAACGATTGGAAGCAAAACATCTTTGAGATTCTCTCTAATTACTTCACAATCAGGGCACCAATATTTTCCAGTTCCCTCCTCAGTCGATGCCATGAAGATTCCAACAAATTTGTTATTCTCCTTTGCAATCGTTTCAAATTGATCAAGGAACTCCTTGTAAGTTATTTGCTCATATCCTTCTGCACTTTCCATCTGACTCCGAATAAAATTATATATTAAGTAAAAGAAAGTATTTTCTATATGAAGTAAAATTTCGTCTAAAGAGTGTCTGAAACCAACAATCAATTTCAAATATTTCGAAAATTTCAAAAGTTATCTTGAAATGTCCAAAGACTCTTGCCGCAAACTTTCTGATTTTACAAGCTTTGCTGCAATTCAAACCCAACAACCCGACTCTGAAGACCCTCTTTTTGAATTCGAAGCTCCCAAATATACCAACCTCCTCCAATTAGCAAAGAGTTCCCCTTACCACCATAGTATTCTCGATTTCTCAATTGATCAAAGAAGTCATGATGATTATTGGTTCACCTATTCTCACTATCTCCATGAAGAAGAAGACAATGGAGACAAGTCAACCGATGTTAGTCAATCAACGACTTCTCAGAATAATAACAACCAGAATGAAATCAATACCATCATGAATCAAAGTTCTGCTAGTGCTGGTGAGAATTCAAAATCTCATGAAATTGAGAAGCACAATGAGGGTGAAGGGAAAGAAATAGTTGAGAACAAGGCAGTTCTTCCAAAGGGAGATGAAGTGAAACCTGTTGGTGGTGGTGGTAAAAAAGTTGTTCTTGGTATCAAGAAAAACCAACCAGGAAAAGAGAATAATGTCTCTCGTATGAACCAAACAACAATCACCACTGCGGCTCCGAAAGCTTCCAAGAAAAGAAAAGAACCCACTTCTTTTTCTTCATTAAATCAGTTCGACCAAACCGCCTGGAGCACGAACACTTTGGCCTCAAAGAAAAAGGTTGAGATCAAAAAGACAACTACTGTTGCAAAAATGAACATATCAGCATCAAGTAAAAGAACTGAACCGACGTTAAAGAAAGTGAAAATGACCGAATCGACAAAAAATTTACCTGAGAAAATCAACGAAATAATTAAAATTGATCTCAAAAAGCCAAGCTATCCAAAAGTTTCTTACAAGCCTGAAGTCAGAAGAAAAACTTATGCTGAACTTGGCCAGAAAACTGAAAGGGCTAATAATATGAGACATTCTGTGAGCGTTAAGCATCTCACAAATAACACTCTTGGCACAACATTCCATGTTCCTGCAGGAAAAAAATCAGTTTTGGGATACAATTTGAATGAGAAAAGCATGACTAAAAGTGTTGAAATAAAGGAGGAAATTACTTACTCTCAAATCAGGGTTGAAAAAGAAGGAACAGCAAGCAGTAACAGAATGTTGTATGAGCCACCAGTTCATGGAACTCGTGATGTGAGAAAATGGGAAAAAATTAGTGGGAAAAAGTGGTATAATTTAACTTGTCATGAAAGACAAATTGCAAACACAGAAATTGAAAAAATGATCAAAGACTCATCCAAAACTTCCGAAGCTTTGAATACATAATTAGTTTATCTTTAGATAAGCCAAAACAATTTTCGTAATTTGCTATTATTTGTTTTATAGCAATTAAATAAAAAGATCTTTTAAATGAGATTTATTTTGTTTATAACTCTTTAGAATTTTTTTCTTAAAAAAAAAACTCCCCTGATTTGAAACTTTTCTCTTTCATGTGATGATTCCATTATTTTTTTGGGAAGCAATTCTCAAATTTGGTCTGATTTTGTGTGTGACATTTTTTCTTCGTTCCAACTTTATGAGCGATGAAGAGACATGAAAAATCTCTTTTGAGGATAGGCATAATTGTTGAAAGAAAATTTTTTTAGAGCTTTTTAACGGAAATTTTTTTGGTAGGTTTTTTTGGGGAAAATGAGAAAAGTACGGAAATCTGGAACAAATCCGGAACGATAGACAAAATCCTGACGATACCAAACCCTATCTCTTTTTAAAATAGAATTTTATTTTGGTATTGAAGAGGCCTGATAAAAACTGATGACATTTTCCCTTAAAAAAGCTATATCTTTTGGCCAAAGGAAATAAAAATAAATTTACGAGAAGAAACAATGGGCACAAGTGGACTCTTTGGATTCTTTTACAAGGGAAAGTATTATGTAAGCTATAATCATAATGACTCTTATCCAAGTTATCTTGGTTCCAACATCGTAAATGAAGTAATCCAGGCCAATATAGATGAATGGATTCAACTCCTCGAAAAAATCAAGGTTATTGCTCCAGGTGAAAAGCCAACACCTGAAGATATTGAAAAGCTCGCTAAATATACTGACTTGGGTGTTAGCGATGGAACAACACAAGATTGGTATTGCCTGTTGAGACAAACCCAAGGAAGCTTGAACAGTGTTTTACAGTCTGGCTATCTTCAGAATTGTTTCAAGTCAAACGGAGAACCCGAACATATGAACTATTCGTATATTGTGAATCTTGACAGTCACACTTTTGAGTATTACGCCTTTGGTAAAAAGGAAAAAGAAGTTCCACTTGAAAAAGATGATCTTGACACATTAGTAAAAGAATGGAATGTTTATTAACTTTCACCCAGAAGTGATTTCTCTCTTACCTACTCTCTTATTTACATATGTAGGGTGCCTATAACTTAACTCAGCTTCATCAATCAATGGCATCTATTGAATTTAGTTTCAGATTTGCTTTGATTAATTTAGTTGGCATATGCCTGAACTATTTTGGGACTCTAATTAAAAATTAGTTCTCGTTGTCAATAATCACTTGATAAGTCTTATGAGAAAAACAGAAGTTCAGAAAATAAGGAAAAGATAAAGAATGAAAATTATCCTTCGTTTAGAAATTCTAATAAAACCACATTTCCATTCTCGATTTCAAGGAGGTAATCTCACTTTTTTCAAGTTTGTCTTCAAAAAAGTGGGATAAGATAAAATTTTCACTCCACATTGTTTTTCTTAAAGATACAGTTTTGGGATGAAATCTTTTAAGAGAGAAAGAGAGATCGGGAAAATAGAGGAAAACTCACACCGAAAAAATTTTATCAATCCTCTTCTTCAAAGAATACGGAGACAGAATTATTAGTTGAAGATCTTTGATAAACAAAAATCCCATTTTCCTTTCTCTCTTCAAGACTTCAAAAGAAATCTTCAACATCGATACCCAAATCCACAGAATTAGAAATAAATAATTTATAACAATTCTAATCTAGATCGATATACTCCTCCTTCTGTATTCGTCAAACAAATGGTTCTTTTAGGGGTTTGGATTTTCAACACAATGATGATTTAATTCAGTTAGCCTCATTCATCTCCTCATTCGCGAAAACCTGGTTCCCATCGACAATCTGCTGTCCTTTGGAGAGATCTCAACAAGAACATCTGTCTGGTTGGTACATTAGTTTCAAGACTAATTTCATTAGCAAATACTCAAAAATAACAATAAGAAGCCACGTGGAGTTTCTAGATTGTCAAAGTTTAACTTTTTTGTCAATATAAAACAAAGCAGAGCTTACTTTAAGCGAATATTTCAAAGACATGCATTTTATTTTTGATATTTTTAAAGTTTGCCTCGGAAAATTTTAACAAGCAAAATTCAAAATTTTTGGTGTACAACTATAATTTTGGAAAATTTTTGCGCAACTTTCCTGGCTCCGATATTTGATTTGAAGATCTTGGAACCAGTTTCAATTTTTCTTTTTGAAATTTTTGCCCTGCCTTCATTTTTCCTAATCCCACCCCAAAATAGTAATTTTACCATTCATTATTTATTCAAATTTCTGTGCTTAAATTTCCTCTCAAAAAGCTTTTTTCTAATTTTTAAATTACTCTCTTCAAAAATATTTCTAACTTGGCCTTGAGCCTCCTTTCTCATTTCAAAAACTCTTTGTTGGTTCAACCTCACACTATTGTCTTCAATTCAAAACTCCCTCCCTTTAAATGAGAATATTCTTCGTCCTTATTTCAACTTTTGAAAAGAAATTCTTGAGAAAAGGAGACAACTCAAGTCTTGATTGAGAAATATTTTTCTTCTTAGAATATTTAGTGTGATAGCAACTTAACAAAGAAAAAAAGTTTTTTCGTCAGAAATTTCCAATAAAATAGCTTCCCTTTCACGCAAAATTTATTTTCTTCATCATCAACAGAACATACAAATTCTGTTCGAAATAAAAATCCATCCCTTCCATATTAAAAACTTTTTTATCTCAAGAAATTGCGGATTTTTTTTTTTCAAATTAATTTTCTCACAGGAGAGAAATTATACATTTTGATCCCAAAAATTATTAATAATAATCTACTTTTTAAACGGATTTTATTGCATGCAGCGCGAAATTGAGCGCAAGAAATTATTTGAATCTTTAGGTACACAACAAGATGACCTAATTCCCGACATGGAATCCCCACTCCCCAGCCCTGTCCAAGATAACCAAGAAGGACCCCAAGACTCTGATAACAACTCTTTCCCTGAACCTAGCCCTGATGCTAGAGATGAGGTTGAATCTCATGCTAATGCACATGATCTTCTTGCCCAAAGATCAGAAGAACCAAATAGTGCTGCAAATCATGCCCAAGTTGAAGAGGGAATATCTGTAGAACCATCCATCGTTTGCAGTGAAAGCGAAACCAAAGAAGTCCAAATTATCTCTCAAGAAGAAGATAATTCTGTTCTCGAAATGAACAGCAGCGACTTCCAAGAAAAGCAAAGAGTCAATGTTGTTCAAGTCTTTGATGATGACGATGATGAACCAGAAACTCAAGTTCAAGAAATCACTATCCAACAACAGCAACAAGATCTCACCATAGTTGTTGATGAAAACTCTCAAAGTCAGAATCAAGAAATCATCCAAGTTCAAAAAGAAATTGTCTGCATTGATCTCGAAGATGAGACTGTTCTCGAAGTTGTTAAAGATTCTATCATCATTCAAGAAGTTAAAATCGCTCAAGTTGAAGATAATCAACAAGAGAATATTCCAGCTGAAGAAGGCTTGAAATCCCCTCAACACAAAAAACTTCATTCTGAAGAAGAAGGTACCCCAGTTGGCACGACTGAACCGGCTGAAACTGCTCTTGAAAGAGAAAATACTGGTAATGATGAACATTCTCCTCTTACTATTAGCAAGGTATTGTTAATACCCCTTTTAAAAAAAAATAATTCTTTTCTGAAAGGATGAAGAACAAGAAGAAGGAAACCCTAATAATCACACTGCAACGATCGAAGAAGAAGGACAAGCCAATCAACCCGGAAAAGAAGACCCAGAAATATCTACGAACCTTTTCGAGACTGGATTCAAGAGAGCTGGAGATGCAAGCAATCAAATGCCTGAAGAAAGCCAAGAAGTCCCACAACTTTATCAAATCAGAGGACTCTCTGAAAGTGACGCTCAGAACCCTATCAGGATGGAAGTTGAAGAGGAGGCTTATGCTCCCAATGACGAGGAAGATATTCCAAGCCCAAAATCTATCAGTAGTGGAAAAATGACCCCTCAAGCACATGGAGACTTTGATAATAATCACTCTACTCCCAACGAAAGTCCTGAGAAAAAGTCACCAGAAATTGAGGAAGTTATAGCAAGTGAGCAAGAATCTTGGAATGAAGTTGAAGAAGCTTATCAAATCGACATGCACCTCTTACAAGATAAGCCAACTCTTGAAGATGTTTTGAAGCACCTTGAAGAAATGAAATTGGCTCCTGAAGGAAGTTCTAATACAAAAGAAGAAATCCAAAATGAAGTTCAAAGAATATATACTTGGAAAACTACCTATCAGCAATCTCTTGAGCAAAATGATGGCAGCTTGAAACAAGTTATTGACGAAATCAAGTCTATGCATATCAAAGTCGACGAAATGGAAGAGGCTTATCAACACAAGAAAAACTGGGGCTTGTGGAGAATTAAGCTCGTCTCGATCGCCAAGCAAATGAAAGATGAGCTAGTTCCAATTGATCAAGTCAAAGAACTTTTAGACGAAGAAAGTGCAGTGAAATATTACAAACCTGCTGACCCATTTGTCAATTTATTGAAGGAAAAATACCAAAGAGCAACTCAAATCGAAACTTTGCTTTCATCTGAATTGACGCCCCAAGATTTGAAATCAATTGTAACTGAACTCAAACATCTTAGAATTCAACTTCCTCAAGAATCCACCTTACTTGTAAAGGTTGAGATTAATCAGAATTTACAAGATTTGATGGATGAAAAAATCGCAGTTGAAGACTTGGAGGCTAATATTTCCAACCTTGCCTCAAGGTTTGACATTGCTGATCAAGAACTTGTGGAAGGTGTTAAAAAGAAATTAGCTTCAGGAAAGAGGCTTGCTTCTCAGGCTGAATATTTGATGGTCACCAAAACTCAACATACTCTTGAAGATCTTACTCAAATGGTCAAACTAGCCAAAGAGACCAAAGCTGAAAACATCAAAATCTCTGGAGTTGAACAAATGCAAGTTATCATCAGAGAGTTTTTGGTTTTCGAAAGGGTTCGTGAAGTTTTATTCTACAACAGAGCTATTACCGAACAAGACCTTGAAAATGGTGAATATGTCCTTATTGAAGGAGAAAAAGTCGAAGATATCGTCGCCAAGTCTGAAAAGGCTTTGGAAGGAAGCTTCGAACTTAGCGAACAAGAGTTGGAGAAACTCGAACAAATTTCTAACGAAGTCGATTTTGAGGAACTTTCAAGTGGATTACTTCAAAATTTCTTCAAACAACTCGCAATCATTGTTCAGAAGGAGAAGGCTAAAAGAATTGTTGAAAGTGACCACAAAAATACTGAAGAGGTCGCCAGTTTTGTTTCACAAATCCCATATAACCCCGAAGCTGTCAGATCAGCAGATAAAGAATACTTTGCAAGAATTGAAAAGGAAAACAAAATGATTGCTCAATGGAAGGAATCCGTTCAAGAATTCCTCAGAACTTGCCCTGAAGAATGCCTCTTGAGCATTTTGGATAGATCAGGTGAAAAAGAACCAGATTATGGTAATATCAGCGAAGAATTAGAAAGCCTTGATAAACAGGTCAAACAACTTGAAGAAGAATTCAATAAGGATTTGAGCTCTTACACTGACCTTCAAGAAGACAACAAAGTCCTCAAGAAAATCGCAGATTGGATCAGTTGGATTTATCAAGCCTTGGATCTCAGAAGACAAATTGAAGATGAACAAAGAGCCCCTGATTACTCTGTCTTGATGGCAATTAACCACGATATGAACGAAAACAACTTGCCTCTTGATAAGGGATTATGCGGCCTTATCTCAAATTGGCATGATCAAGTTGAAAAGGTGAAAAGAGATTACATCAGAGAATACCTCCCAAAAAGAGGAGTCATCAGAACAGACGATGTTGAAACCTTGAAAGTCCAGAGACTTGGAGAAAGAAACACTGGAAAAATGACTATTACCCATGCCAACGAAATGCTTCAACTCCTCAAAAGTGTCGAAAATTTCGCCATCTTATCTGAGGAAATTGAAGCTGTTAATTTTGACATCAAGTCCTGCAGAGTCTGGAGCATGAAAGTCAGGGAAATTATTGGAGATTGTGAAGATTTGCTCGATACAAAGAATATTGAAGAGGAAGAAATGCAAGGACAAAGAAGCTCCATTGTTGAAAAGCACCACCTTATTACAAAAAAACTTAAAGAACTCAAGACTCAAATGATCGAAATGACTCTTCGAGAAGAAGCATCTGAAAAAGAACTCGCTGCTTTTGAATGGATGTGCGATGCAGCATTTACTCTGGTTGGATTGAGAAGAGAGTATGGTTATGAGGAGTGGAGAAGACTGCTCAGAGAAGAAGAAAAACTGGAGATCCAAGTCAGTGAAAATGCTGAAAAATTAATCAACAAAATCAAGGAAGAGTTGATGAAAGCAGACGAAATCAAAGGATTTGTGGATAGAATCAATAGAGTTCATGAAGACATGAAACAAAGGGAAAAGAAAGGAGGCGAACCAAATCTCGAAGAAGAACAAGAGATGAAAGTGCTTATTGAAGATGTCAGCCAAATGATTGAGGCTTTCCAAAGATGCAAAGTTCCTTTGAGAGAGGAAAAAAACTCTTTGGAAAACTTACATAAAAGATATCATGATACTAAGGCCAGGCTTGAAAATATCTTGAGCCCAACGGGCAAAAAATCCGTCTTGAATGAGTTTGCTGAGATGAAAAAGCTCGTCAGAAGACTTCCTATCAGAATGACTGAGGAATACGAGGAATTGAATGATGCAATTGAAGTTGCTAATATCCTTGAAAGCGAAGCTTCAAATCCTAGAAACCGCAGCGAATTCCAAGCCATGGCAGATCTTGTTTCCAAGTATAAAAAGTGCCCAGTCTATATCCGTGAGATCGAAGCTATTGAAAAGAAATATCAAGACCTGAAGAGCGGATATGAAAAATTAGACGAACAAAAAGCAAAGGTGCTTGACCTTGAAAATGCTGACATGACTTATGAAGAGTTGTTTGATTTCGATCAAGCTCTTGAAAAAATGCCAAATGTCAAGTTCGACCAGACTTTAAGAAAACTCAAGAAAAACTGCTTTATCAAAAAGTGCAATGTCTTGAAGAAGCAAACTGAAGAAACCAACAAAAGACCCAGCACTACCATCACCTTCTCCTCTCTTTCCATGTTGGTTGATGACGGAAAGAAATATAGAGAAGAGTTTTCAGATGATAATCTTGTCTCTTCCTGCACTAGCTTCATTCAAGCCTTGTTGAGAAGGGTTGATGATAGAATCTCAGATATTAGAAAGGAAAGAGACGAAGAGAAGTTGGAAAATATGCCAAAAATTGTCCTCGGCTATGTTGATCTCAGCCAAGAAATTATTGATCAAAAAGCTAGTCTCAAGAATCTTTTCATTCAAACCAAAAACTATCAATTTACTGAAACCTTGAGAGCAGAAGAAGAGGCAAGAAAAGTCGAAGAACTAGTCAAGCGTAAAAGAGGAAGACCCAGAAAAGGGGAAGAAAAGACTCCACCTAAGGTGAAACCCATCGAGAAAAAGTCAAACAAATCCAAGGAAGAAAGCAGAGAAAGAGAAAAGTACGATACTGAAATCATCAGGAAAAAGCAACCTCAAGGCCAAGAAAAGAGCTGGATTAGACCAAGTCAAGAAGAAAAACCAACCAAGTCAATTGGCCAATATTTCACGAGTGCTCCCAAGGAAGGTGCTTTGATCAAGCATTTATCCAAGAAGGTTGACATCAAGAATGCTGCATCCCTTATTGGATACATTAGAGACGTCCTGGAATCAGATGGAAACTACCTCAGACTCGAGCCCATCACTTGCTCAAAATATGCCAAGGATATCGTCAGAGCTCATCCAGATATGCTTGAATCCAATGAGATCGCCAAGAAAGTCAGAAATAGACTTCGAAGATTATTATTGCAATTCAAAAATGCTTCCAGATACTTGTTTGTTCAAACCCAAAATGTCGCCAATATCGCCATTTGGCTCAGCAAAACTCCTGAAGAACTCCAAGCTTTCGAAAAGAAACTCACGAGAGGACAAGGACAAGACCTATCTAAAACGACTGGTAAACAATCACAAGCAGACGATGAAGAAGCAGCGATTAGAAAGAAGGCTAGAGATGACCATAGAAGTAAATCTCCTGTTCCTCAAAGAAATTCTCAAATTGCTGCCGCTCTCTATAGACCTTCCAGTCCTATTCCTCAAAGAGATTCAAATCCATTCCTTTCTCATTCTCAGAGATCCAAAAAAGAAGAACAAACTACTCTTCAAGGACTGATCAGAAAAGAAAAACAGAATGAAAATTCTCGAGTTACCAGTTCTTCTCAAAACGTTAGAAAAAATCTTGGAAATGAAAGAAGCTCGAATTCTAATCCTTTGGCAGACAAATCCCCAGTTGTTGAAAGAAAGACTCGGATTATTCAAGAGGAAAAACTCCCAGAAAAATTCGAGTCTACGACGTATGATCCTTGGTCAGATCGCTTTGATGACCCTCCAAGAAATCCCAATCATATTACTAAGCAAGATGTCAAACCTCAAGACAAAGCCTCCATCTCCAAAATCATTGATGCTAATCCTTATGCTATCAAGAAAAAGAACAAGCCATCCAAAGAGTACGATCCTTTCACTGCTGGAAATGACTCACATGATGACGAGGAAGGCTCAAACTACAATTCATCAAGAGGATTCTCCGATCTTTCCAAAAAGAGAACAGAAAAAGAAAAGAAAGAAGCTGAATTAAGAGTTCAAAGACTTGAAAGAATCGAAGCTTCTAAAGCTTCTTCTCTTCCTGAAGGCTCCATCCTCAAGGTATTTTCTTATTCTCCCCATCTAATCATTTTTTCTCCTAGATTTATGAAGGATCATTGGAACATGTTAAAGATAATCAAAATATCAAGGTTGCTCTTTATACTTGCAATGCTAAGAGAACTGTCGTCAAAATCCCAGAACTTGATGGTCACTTGAAGATTTTGAAGAAGATCCCCAAAGAAAATGTTGAAGCTTACTTTGAAAAAACCCTCAATTCTCGGGAAGATAGAGACCTTCATATCATCTCAGGATGGATTGAATGCAGCATCTCACTTTACCAGAGTCGCTACGAACAAATTGCCAGAGATTTCCTCAAGAACCAAGAAGTCGGAACTGCCACTTATGGAAATGAAAGTGCCAGAATCATCTTCATGCATAAAGACCAATTATCTCCCAGCTGGAAGTCTAAGCTGAACTTCAAAACCCGCAGAACTTCCAAGACTAGCAATCCTATCCTCTACTTCATCATCCTTGGTAAACCTGAAAAGTACACCAGCAGAACCAAGTTTATTGCTCCTACCGTTGAAAAAACTTACGAGCCCAAAGATTTCTCTGCTGGCAAAAAGTCCCTCGAAGAATTTGAACAAGATTATGACAAAGTTTCTGAAGGAACATCCATTGAAGACTTTGAACCCGACTTTGGAGTGGCAGTTGATGATAAGGATAGCTTGGCGTCATTAGAGGATGAAGACAGAGCCGAGCCAAAGAAGAAGGTGACCATCATTGATCCCAAGAGCTTGAATACTCCTCCTTTTGGAAGAAAGAGAAAAGAAGTAGAATTTGAAGATATTAGTGACATAAAAGCAAAGGATCTCGAACGCAAGGAAAGAAAGTTCCCCAATCAATCATACGGCGACAGACTCAACAACTTCAACAATCAAGCTAACAAGCTCAACCAATACAGCAAGAGAGGCTATGAAAGTGAAAGAGACATGTCTGAAGAAACCAGCTACAGCAACGTTACCAAAAAACTTAAAACCGAACTTGAAGATGAAAATGACGAAATTCTTATCAGTAAGCTCAAAACTATGGACCAAGATGAAATCATGGAGTACGCCAAGAGTATTCCTGCCAACAAAAGACACACTTTAATTAATCTCCTCAAGACCATGGATTCCCAAGAACATCCAAGAGATGAGCCTGCTGCTAAGCAATCCTATGTCCCTCATACTCCCGAATCTAAGCGCGTTCCTTGGTACAAACAAGTTTTGAGTCAATCCCCAATCTCTTACCCCGCTCTTGAAACCCAAAATTTACCTTTCATCCACTCTTCTCAACCAACTATTTCCACAATTCCTACTCAACCCAGCCCTATCGCTTCCCAATCCAGAGTTTCGACATATGGAGCAGGACTCAACAGATTTAGCACTGCTTCTCCTTTTAGCAAGTCATTAGATCTCAGTAGTGCATACAAGCCCACAGAAAGTACCACTGAAGACTTGACAACCAACAACGCCCCATCCATTCACCACACTCCAATCAAAGCTTCTCAAGGTCTCCAGGGCCACAAAAATAACCAAATCAAGAGAGACTTCACTCCCAACAACAACTTCCAACACAACAACAACAAAAGATTCCAACAAAACTCAGGATCCAAGTTTAGTAATAACAACAGTAATGACTTCAACCAACAATCAAGAAGCCCATTCAACAAAAAGAGTTTCCAACAAAACCAACCATATGGAGCAACCCACTTTAAAGGAAATAGAAATTTAAATCAAAACAAGGAAAGCTCACAATTCAGCGGATTCCAAGCTACTCCTGATCTCTTACAAACCCTTGCAACCAGCTTTAACTTGGGTAATTTGAGCTTTGATCAAGCAGGAGGCTTGAAAACCGCCATGAGTCAAACCAAGGAGTTTAATTCCATCCTTCAGAGTGATGACCAGACCATTGACAGCTATTTTGGCTCAAATACCATCATAGCACAACAAAAAAGAAATCCCACTAATTTTAATAACCAAAGAATCAACCAATCCCAATCTCAATCTGGTCTCAATTTTCTGAATACTCCTCTTTTATCATTCAATAACCTTGGAAAATAAAGGACATTTTTCCTCGTTTTTGTTGTCCATACCTCCCGAATTTCTATTTTCTTTCAATTCTGTAATCTATAAATTTTATTCGTAAAGAATATAGAAAAACATAATCATTTATCATTTTGAGTTGTTTATATCATATCACATCATATCTTGAAAATTTTGTTCTCGCTTTAATTAAAAATTTGAAAATTTTTACCGCCCAACTCCTCAATTTTCAAATTATTCCAACTCTCTTTCGCATCCAACTCATCTTCTCTCTTAGGCCAAGATTTTCTTGCCAAACTCTTTTCACA